>PVMK01118959.1_pt1 | contig 110410 bp, 80 predicted proteins | sample 1853481 | NCBI WGS metagenome assembly PVMK01 (sample SAMN08533507, study PRJNA380276) | Marine sediment metagenome, whole genome shotgun sequencing project.
TGGCCTGGAGATCGCCTTCCTTGTGGGGGTCTTCGTTCTGGCCTGGGCGGCCCTGCAACGAGTCGAACAGCGAGTTCGTGACGATGCTGGGCAAGTGCTCCAGGCCGTGCTCGAGACGTCGCACGAATCGCTGCTCCTCTGGGTACGTGACCGCGAAGATTTGGTCGTTCAGTTGGCTGCCGATCCAGAGCTCGTTTCACTGGTCTCCGCCCAGCTCGCCCAGGGGCGCTCGAAGGACTCGCTCGCGGGGAGGAGCGCTTTGGTGGGTCTACGCCGTGTTTTGGAGCGGCACTCACAGCGCTACCAGGGCACCGGCTTCTTCGTGATCGGAACCGATGGAATCAGCGTCGCCGCCGTCGGCGACGACAGTCTCGGGACGCCAAATCAACTGTGGGAGCAGCGGCGTCACCTCATGCAACAGGCGGTTTCTGGCAAGCCCGTCTTCGTGCCACCCGTTCGCTTGCAGGGCCCCGAGAGCGGCACCGCAGTCGAAGATCCGGCGCTCTACTTTGCGGCCCCCGTCGTAGACGACGAGAAAAGGACCATCGCCGTTCTCGCGCTGCGATACTCGCCGACGGGCCTCACACGCATCGTGGAGATTGCTCGTATATCGAAGACGGGCGAGACTTACGCCTTCAACGCGCAAGGGCGCATGCTGACAACGAGTCGCTTCGAGGAGTCATTGCGCGCGACTGGGACACTGGAGGCGGGGCAGGACTCGATTCTGTCGTTGTCTATGACCGACCCCAAAACCGGAGAGCTGACCGTACCGGTACAGCGAGCAAAGGCCGGTCGTGGCGCCGACGTGGACGGGTATCGCGACTATCGAGGCATTCGTGTGCTGGGGGCGTGGATGTGGAGCCAGGATCTCGGTTTCGGACTGACGACCGAGATTGACGAAGGCGAGGCCCTGGCCCCCTACGAGTCTACACGCCGCATCGTCATCGCAGTGCTCGCGACTACTGTCTGCTTGGCGCTGTTGCTCACGGTCGCGGTGCTCCGCGTTGAGCGCAGACGTTTTCTCGACGTTCGCGACCGCGAAGAGCGCCTTCGGGCCATCCTCGACACCGCAGCAGATGGCATTGTGACCTTCGACGATGAGGGCACGATCGAGGCTACCAACCCCGCGCTAGACCAGATATTTGGCTACCGGAGCGGCGAGCTGATCGGCCTCGACATCAACGTTCTTCTTGCAAGGGCTGATTCCCAAGTGCAGGGCCCGACAATCCTCCAGCCACCTGACGACGAGTCCGGCGAGATTAGCCCCGAGCTTCTCGGTCGCCGAAAGGATGGTACGACCTTCGAGTTCGAAGTCAGGGTCGGTGAATCGGTTGCGGACAACAAGCGACGGTACACGGCGATTCTGCGCGACGTCACGGAGAGAAGGGCCCTCGAGGCGAGGCTTCTGCAGTCACAGAAGCTAGAGGCCGTTGGCCGGCTCGCCGTCGGAGTGGCCCACGACTTCAACAATCTATTGATGGGGATCAGCGGATGCGCACAAATCGCCAGCAAACGGATTCATTCCGATGCACCGCGCCCCTACCTCGATAACATCCGACAGGCGGCAGAGAGCGGCGCGGCGATGACACGCCAGCTCGTGGCGATGACGCGCAAAGGTGACACCGGTCAGAAGGAGCACAGCGCCCTCGATCGAGTCGTGGATCGTCTCGAAGAGATCCTGAGACGCCTGATCGGAGAGGATGTCTCGCTAACGACGGTGTTGAGCGCGGAGCGCGGTATCCCTGCTTGCGCGAGAGGTCAGATCGAGCAGATCGTCATCAACCTAGTTGTGAACGCGCGGGATGCGATGCCCCGCGGCGGAGTAATCAAGATTGCCACGTGGGCGACAGAGATATCCGAAGAGTCCGGGCTCCCACACGGTCTCGCCCCAGGCCGCTACCTAGTGCTGTCGGTGACGGATAGCGGGACCGGAATGGACGCGGACACGAAGGCGCGCATCTTCGAGCCGTTCTTCACCACAAAGCCGGTTGGCAAAGGGACGGGACTCGGCCTCAGCACAGTCTTCGAAATCGTCAAGGACGCTCGTGGCACGGTCGAATTCGACAGCGAGGAGGGCAAGGGCACCGAATTCCGTGTCTTTTTACCCTGGGCCGGCGCGGAAAGCGCGGAGGATGTGGGCGCCCCTTCTGCAGAGCAACAAATGAGCGGCACTGCACTGCTGGTTGAAGACGACACCACGGTGCGCATGACGGTTCGAGACTACCTGCAAGATCTCGGATTTCGCGTCGTCGAGGCCAAGGACTGCGACGAAGCTGTGGACGTCGCTAGTTCCGAATCCCTCGACCTGCTTCTGACCGACACCATCTTGCCAGCTGGAGACGGCGTGCTGGTGGCTGAGGAAGTGCGCGCCAGACAGGGCTCCCTCCCAGTTCTGATGATGTCGGCACATCCGGCCGACTACCTGGCGGAGACAGGGCGAATCCCACAAGGGACGCCTCTCCTGCAGAAACCGTTCACAGCAGAGCGGCTGCGAGAGGCTATCAGAGTCTTGATGATCGACTCGAGCAATCAAGCGCATGAGACCCCGACGCCGACTTCGCCCGAAGCGTCCACGGCATCGCTTTGCGTCCTTCTCATCGAGGACCATGACGCCGCCCGTATGGCGGCGCATGAGCTCCTGGCCGATGAGGGCATCAACGTAATCGCGGCAGGCACCGCGGCGGAGGCGCTTACGGCCTATGTGGAGTCGGCAAGCAAGATCGACGTGGTGGTGACAGACATCGGGCTCCCCGACATGGCGATCGATGATCTCATCGGAGAGCTCAACCGAATACGGCCAATTCGCGGCACTGTGTACATCTCAGGTCTCGCGGAAGATGATCTGCAGGTCCAAAAGCTCCTCCGAAACCAGAAGGCAATCTACTTGAGAAAACCAGTCGATTTCGATGCCCTGGCGAGGACCATTCGCGAGTGCGCCAATGGCACCACCGCCGCTGCAGAACAGGCTGCCCACACTAACACTTAGAGCCACCGATCAGAGTCGAACTGATGACCTACGGTTTACGAAACCCAAGGTGCACTCAATACTTTCAAGAGGTTAGGGTGCTTAGTGACCAATGTTGTCCGTTTCAGCGCATTGAAGAGCTGATCAAGGAGTTGCAGAAGCTCATCCACTGCTGTCCGGGTGCAAAGGCGGTCCGACGTCATCCGTCGTCGGGCTGGAAAGGATTGGGCAAAGCGCCGAGCCGATCTACCATCGCCACCAACCTCGTACCGAAAGGGCAGCATGGCGTCGCCGCATCGAAGAAATCCCCGAAACCTCCTCGGCATCGTCCTTCTTACGCTCGCGACCGCAGGGTGCGGTAGCGATAGCTCGGATACGGACGGCGATCCGCCCGACCGGGACTTCGAACCAAGCGCCTTTGGTGAATGGCTGAAATTCGAGCCGGAGGGCGCTGTGTGTGCCAACGGCTCGCAGTACAAGTACTTCATCAACTTCTCGGAGACCTCGAAGAACGTGGTCATCTTCCTCGAGGGCGGAGGCGCCTGCGCCAACTACGAGAGCTGCGCCGGCGGCCAGCCTTTCAATACCGATTGCATCATGGAGGGCGAGGGAGCCGAGTGCATCCGCGATAACTATCCAGCCGTCTACTTGCGCTTGGAAGAGCTCGCGCCGTTCAGCGCCATCACGGAGCCACTCGGAGTCATCGATGGCAACGTGCCGGTCGAGCTCGCCTACCCTCCGCTTTCGTCGAACACGGACATCAATCCGATGGGGGACTGGAACAAGGTGTTCATTCCCTACTGTACCGGCGACACTTATCTCGGGAGCCGAGTCAACACGTACGTCGATCCCGACGGCCTCGGACCTGACGTCGACTTCCACCACATGGGACACCAGAACATGCTGATCGTCATCGAAGAGCTCAACCGCATGTTCAACGAGGTTCCGAAGATGATGGTCGGAGGTTGCAGCGCTGGCGGCCTCGGCTCCATGAACAATTATCCCTTCATCCGCGAGGGGATCGAGGGGGTGGAGCGAAGCTACCTTTTGGCCGACAGTGGTCCGATCGTACCCGCCACCCCGAACGGCGAGCGGAGCAACCAGCTCGGCCTGACCGCCGTGCAACCGGTCTGGGGCGTCGACACGCTCATTCAATCCTTGCCGATGGGCGGCGATCGAGTCCAGGCCGATTTCGGGGAGGTGAATGCGGTTGTTTCGGAGCTCTTCCCGAACGATCGTCTCTCCATCTCGATCTTCGAGCGCGACTACGTCTACAGCCCCGATGTCTACGAGGGTTCGTTCGAGTTCTTCTCGACTCCCGAGACGTCCCGCGACACTGGACCCGGCCGCACCGAGGTCTATCGCCTCGCGTCCGAGGACCTCGCAGCCCTTCGCCTCCGTTTCGACGAACTTCCGAACCTCGCCTACTACATCCCGAACTACCGAAACACCAATTCGAGCCACTGCCTCACGGTCACCGGTCTAGAAGACGTCGGCAGCTCCGAGCTCGAGTTCATCGCGGCTTTTCAGGAGGACCCGTCGACTGCGACTTGGGCGGGTACCGAGATCGAAACCAACGACGGCGTCGTCACCTACAAGGATTTCATCGAGAGCCTTCTCGACGACTCGGCGCCGCTCGAGAGCTATTACGAGGGCACCTGCGAGGGGAAGTTCCAAGTCTGCGCGCTCGATTGCGAGGCGTACGACGAGGCCATGTGCGAAGCCGCGGTGCAGTAAACGCGCTCAGCTCACTCAGCTCCTGAATTGCGCAGAACGTCTTATACGTTAACTTTGCGAGACTAAGAGAGGGCGTTTGTTTCGCCTATCCCCAGGGTGACATCTTTAGCAGCGCGGATGGCACAATGACGGTGACGAACAGCCTGATTGATGCCGACCTCCCCGAATGTGAGAGCTGCCCGAGGGACGCGCCCTCGCCATCAGTCGGGGATAGTCAATGCATCAGGCGTGCCAGGCGGACCCCCGGTTTGCAGAGGGATCTCAGGTTACAGCGCGCAGGTTTTACGTTCATGGCGTGGGCACGCATCGGGTGCGCAAGTACTCCTTGTACGAACCTCGAAGAGAAACGGCGACCCACGGAGGGGGGTGCTCCGAAGGCCGCCGTTCTTGTTTGCTGCGCTGACAGGCTTACTGCTGCGGACGATTAACGGACGTGTGTGCACCAGATGTCGAAGGTGGTGAAGAACTTGGCCACGACTGGATAGACCGTTCCCGGAGATTCCAGCTGGCAGTCGTTCACGCCGTCGACGCCCTTTGGCTCGACGGTCAGTTCATCGGTCAAGTCTACGCCGCTGAATACGAGCCACTCCTTGCCTCCGGAAAGAAGCTTATCCGACGACACCCAGTTGCCACCTGCGTCGACCGTGGCCGGGAAATCGTACGCCTCACTCAATATCACGGTCTCGCCTCCCAGGCCGGACGCTAGGTCGTAGATGGGCAAGACGCTTCCTTTCGTCTCGTCGATAGCCTCGTTCAGGTCTTGGGCCATCTGCGCCACGTGTGCATCTGCAAACACTAGAAGCTCGAGATCGGTTATCCCGTCTTGCGACACAAAGTAACCAGCGATCAAGCCCCAGGTGTCCTCTTTCGACGATTGAAAGAAGATGGTGTCTACCGGTACGTCGAAGGAGAACTCGCCCAAGTCATTCGTCGTCGTGCTGAGCGAGGTCCCGAACACCGACACCGTCGCACCCGCCGCTCGTGGGTCTTCATCGAAACTCTCGATCAGTTGGACGGTACCGCTCGCCGTGGCCAGGGCCGTGCAGACCCCATCTATACAGGCTCCGCCGCTGCATGCTGTGCCATCCCCGACCGAGGCGTAGTCGCACGTACCGGTCGCAGGATTGCAATCCTCCGTGCATTCGTTGCCGTCGTCGTCGCACTCGACGCCTTCGCAGAGCATCGCGTCTTCGCAGACGCCCGCCTTACATAGGCCTGGAAATCCGTCGAAGTCGCACGCCGTATCGTCCTCGACCGGCGTGTTGCTGCAGGTCCCGCTCGCAGAGTCGCAAACATCGTTGGTGCATTCATTGTCGTCGTTGCAACCCGCACCGGTCTCGCATTCAAGCTGCGTGTCACTGCACCCAACCGACGGCACCATCCCGAGCGCGCAGACACATAGAAATCCAAATAAGCAACGCATGACCCACCTCCCATCGCAGCGCGACGCCCACCGGAGCGCCGCCAAGGTCGAACGAGATAAGTGCATCGGGCGTGCCACCGCAGATCTACTGGTTTGCAGGGCTTTTACAGAACCACGACCGAAAATCCTGCACTCTGGGGGGCGGGGACGCACAGACAGCGCACGCTTCACCGACCGCAGAACAGCACTTGAAAGTCAAGTTCGCTTTGTGCGTATCCGAAGGGACACGAAGCCCGTCGGGGCGCCTCGGCGGACGATCTTCGGGTGACGGCCCCGAAAGGTACCGCGATGAAGACCCCGGCCCAGTCAAGATCTCCTCAACACAGTTGCTGGCACTGACGCTTGCGGCCTCGTCTGGTAGGCTGGCCGGCGTATGCCGAGCCTCAAGTGGATCGTTCCTCAGGGACGACCCCGCGTGTTTGCGATCTACAAGCGTGTGACGTCGATCGGTCGTGCTGGGGCCAACGACATCTCCGTCGATGCGGACTCGCTCCAGGATCACCACGCACAAGTGGTCTTCGATGGCCGTGACTTTTCACTTAACGCGGTCGATCCCGACAGCGTCATCCTGGTTAATGGCAAAAAGAAGAAGAAGTCCAAGATCTTCCACAACGACAAGCTCACGCTAGGTGACGTCGAGCTGGTTTTCTCGCTCTACGACGAAGGATCTTCACGCGAGCAGGGCAACGAGGGTTCAGAGACTTCGGAGCTCGCAGGTATGATGAAGCTGAGCGACTTCAATCGCCGGCTTCTCGAAATACGAGCAGTCCCTGACCAGATCGAGGCGCTGCTCGATGCGGTGATCGACGTGGTCCACGCTAACAAGGGCTTTATCATTCTTCTTCGAGATGGTGAACCCGCCATAGCGGCGGCGCGCAACGTCGATCAGGAGACGATTCCAGACGCGGTTACCCAGCTCTCGGACAGCATTCTACGGCGCTGCATCGATACGAGGCAGCCGCTGATCGTGAGTGATGCGGTCAACGATACGATGTTCCACTCGAGCGAAAGCGTGTTGAACCTTCAGTTGAGCTCGGTGATGGTCGCGCCTCTGATCGCGCAGGGCCAGCTTCTTGGCTTGATCTACGTCGGGAACGACAACGTCGTGAACCTGTTTGAGCAGTCGAGCCTCGACATCTTGACGATCTTCGCGGGGCAAGCCTCCCTAATCCTGCAGAACGCGATCCTGCTCGACCAGCTAACCACCGATCGCGATCGGATGGCCGAGGAGCTCGATGCGCAGCGCTTCGGTGACATCATCGGCAGTTGCCCGAGCCTTCTCGACGTTTTTCGGCGTGTCGAAAAGGTGGCCGCCGCGGACATCAGCGTGCTGATCACCGGCGAAACTGGCACCGGGAAGGAGCTCATCGCACGCGAGCTTCACCGTCGTTCGAACCGATCGGAGAAGGCACTCATCGTCGTCAACTGTGGCGCCATTCCTGAGAACCTGATGGAATCGGAGCTTTTCGGTCACGTTCGCGGCGCGTTCACCGGAGCCGTGGCGACGCGACAAGGTAGCTTCCAAGCGGCGGACGGCGGCACTTTGTTTCTCGACGAGATCGGCGAAATGCCGCTCGCGCTTCAAGTGAAACTCCTCCGCGCGCTTCAGGAGCGCGAGGTGGTCAAGGTCGGGGACACGAAGCCTCAATCGGTCGACATCCGCGTTGTTACCGCGACCAATCGGGACCTCGAGGCCAGCATCAAGGAAGGCACGTTCCGCGAAGACCTCTACTACCGATTGAATGTGGTCAACGTCCACTTACCACCACTTCGCGAACGAGGTGACGACATCGTGATCCTCGCTAAGTTCCTCCTCAAGAAGTACGCGGCCGAGTTCGGCGCTACGGTCAAGGGCTTCACGCCGAGGGCGCTCGAAGCGATGCGCAACTACGATTGGCCGGGGAACGTCCGGGAGCTCGAGAACCGGATCAAGAAGTCGATCGTCTTGGCCGACAAGACGCTCATTGGCGTCGACGACCTCGATCTAGGAGGTGATCACCAACGCGCGGTCGTTCCTCTGGCCCAGGCTCGCGAGGACTTCACTCGGCAATACATCCTCGAGATCCTCGAGCGGAACGGCGGCAATAGGACCCGGACAGCCAGAGATCTGGGGGTGGACCCTCGCACGGTCTTCCGTTACCTCGAACGGGAGCCTGGCGCGCCCGAACCCGGTGGGCCGCCCGAGGGCTGACATTTGTGTCATAGGAATCCCCCGGTTTTCGTGGAATAATCCCTAAAACCTACCTGTTTCCGGCACTGGAGTCCCGGCATGACCCTTGCTTTCAAATTCCCCTGGATGCTTCTCTTTGCTTCAAGCGTTTCAATGGGCCTCTCCGCCTCGAGCTCCGGGTGCATCGCGACCGATCGCATCGAATTCGAGCCGGTCGAGAACTTCCCTCCGTCGATCATCAGCCAGCCCGAGGCCGAGTTCCCGCTCAACGAGATCGGGGCGATCAATCTCGACGACCCGCCGCCCGAGCAGGGGGCCGAGATGCTGCTCCAGACCATCATCCGAGACCCGAACCTCGATCAAACACTTGAGTTTCGCATATTCCTCGATTCGGAGCGACCACCAGCGGCAGAGTTCCCGATTCAAGAGGGCCCCATCGAGCCCAGTGGATTTGTCGAACGTGACCGGGAGTTCGCCATCCCGTACGAGCTGTTCACGGCGGGCCGTTGCCACAAGATCGAGCTTGTGGTCGTGGGTCAATTTGCAAGTAGTTTTGTCGAGCCGCGTCGGCCCGTCGAGCCGGGCGACATCGATCAAGTGACGTGGTGGGTCCGGGTCACCGACGACGCCACCCCGTTGATGCAGGAGTGTCGATGAGAGCGCTATCCGTAAAGCCGATGCTTCGCATCGACCACGGGCCTTCGTTGGCGATTCTCTGCGCGGTGCTCTGTGGGTGCGATTTCGGATCTGCGGAGGTCATGACCCCGGCGAACGTCTGCGGGGACGATGCCGATTGCGAGCAGGGCTTCTGCGCCGAAGGGATTTGCGTCGATGATTCTTCGAGCGAAGTGACCATTGCCGTCGAGGTGCTTCGGGGGTCCTCCGACACCGGCACCCAGCGTGCAACCCCCGCGAGCTGGGCCTTCGTCCCGGAATCGTTTTCTGGGGCGAGCGAGCGGGATTACACCCTTCCTCCCACGAGACAGGTCATCGGGGTCGTTCGTTGGCAAGGCACCCGGGTACCCGCGAGTCTCCGCTTCACTCGGCGGATGGGCGAGCCAGTATCTGCGCTCTCGGCGGTACCGATCGAGGTCGATACCCTTCGTGAGCCGACCGGCGGAGAAGACCCGGGCGACGTCGACTACAGCGCGGTGCTCGCGCGGGGCCAGAGCTACGACGTCGTCATCGTCCCCAGCAGCGACGTGATCGAGACCGCCGATCAGGCAGCCGCCGCGATTCGCTCGCTCCCTCCCATCTATACATCGGTCGAGCTTGATGATGTCGTCGACGGGGCGTTCCGATTCGATGTCACCTTCCCGGAAGCCCTCGACGAGGAGTGTGTCGAGAACCAGCTCGCCGGATGCACGCTGACAGGTACGGTTATCAGCTTTGACGGCGAGGACGAGACCCTGGCGGTTGGGCTTCAAGTCCGCGCGATCGAGAAGGAATCCGGACGCGTCGTCTCTTCGATCGGCGAGACGAATCCGTTCGGAGGGTTCGCCATCCGAGTCAGCGATAAGGCTGCGCCTTATGTGATTCGCGTCACTTCGAGCGTCGGCGGCGCTCCCTTTCCCTCGGTATCCGTGGATCCTGACCTTGCCTTCCTCAACGATCCAACGAAGCGACTCATTCGCGTACCTCGTGTCGATGCCGTGCAGTTTACCGGGGCAGTGCGCGACGAAGAGAAGCGAGCGGTTCCGGGCGCGACCGTTCGATTTTCATCCAACAGTATCTTCGAGGAAAGCGAGCTTGGGCTCGAGGGCACCTTCAGTGGGTCGACGACGACCAACGATGAGGGTAGCTTTAGCGTCACTCTCTTGCCGGGAGTCTACGCCGTGATCGTGACTCCGCCCACGGACACCGCAAATACCTGGGCTCCCCTTTCCGCGGAAGCATTCGTGACCAAGGACGTCACGGAGATCAAAGACCTCGTGCTTCCCTCGCAGATCGCCTTGTCTGGCTCATGCACCACGTTTGCAGGAGATCCTGCAAACGGCGTGACGGTTCTTGCCCGGGCGCGCGGGGACCTGGGTGAGCTCCAGCGCTCGCGAGAGACCGCGTCGAGTTCGGACGGCACGTTTCGTCTGACCGTCGACGCCGGACGATACGACATGCTGATCAAGGTTGCGGACACGACGGGCTTTCCGTGGCTGGTCGAGCCGGAGCTCGTCATGAGCGCGGAGCGGGGCGAGATCTCGCGTGACTACAGGCTTCCGCCTCCGATCGTGGTTCGCGGCATGCTTCAGACAGCCGATGGCGCCACTGTAGGGGGTGCACAGATCCGTGCGTACATCTTCGAGAGCGGAGGGGAGGAGCTTCGTCCGATCCAAGTGGCCGAGACCGTTTCCGAGGTCGATGGTACCTACCGGCTTCTCATCTCACCGACCCTCGCCGAACGATGAGCATCAACACGATGACGGCGAGACTCAGCCAACCCGGCCAGTCTCCGAAGCGCGCATAGATCGTTTCACCCTCCATCATGTGGACCTCGTAGCGGAGGTTCTCCCGGGTGAGCGTCCCCGTTTGCGCAACGATTCGGCCTACCGGATCGATGACGGCGCTGATCCCGCTGTTGGTCGCGCGGACCAAGTAGCGGCGGTGCTCGATCGCGCGAAACTGAGCCAACACGAGGTGGATCCAGGGCTCCTGCGTGTCGCCGAACCACGAGTCGTTGGTGAGGTTGATCAACAAATGGGGGTTCGCCTCGCGGACCATGGCGCGGGTGAATCCGGGAAGCACATCTTCGTAGCAAACCGGCGTGGAGATTCGCCATTCGCCCAGGTGCAGCGGACGCACATGGCTGCCGCGCGTGAAGTGGCCGCTGTTCGGAGACAGGTCGTAGAGTGCCGGGAACGTTTCCCCGAACGGCAGATACTCCCCAAACATCAACAGATAGGTCTTGTCGTAGGTCGAGCGGACCATACCATCGGCCTCGATCATGAAGGCCGTGTTGAAGATCTTGCGGCGGCCGTCGACATATTCTTGCGACACGCCACCAAAGAGGATCGGGGTTCGGATCTCCTTTCGAATCTCGTCACCCGACACCGGTAGCTCTCGCGGGAGGCTCCGGGTGTATGCGGACTCCGGCCACACGATGAGGTCGAGCTCACCCTCCTTTTCGAGCTCGCGGCTCTGCTCGAGGTGGCGCCTGTGTCCCTCGAGGGCGTCGCTTCGTTTCTCGAAGATGCCCATGTTGACCTGAACGACTCCCAATCGAAACGGCGGGGCAGCGGCCATTGTCGCTTCGACCTGCGGGATTCGGATCATGCCGTAGCCGAGGGTGAAGCCGACCGACACGATTGTGAGTGCCCACACCGTGCGTGGAGCTCCACGTACGCCTCTCCACCAGCGCCAGGTCTCGAAGACCGCGAGGTTGACCATGGCGGCAACCGCGGTGACCAACAAGGGTCCGCCGAGGTCGGCTGTCTGTACCCACACGGGCTGTTGATTGAAGCTGTTCGCAAGGTAGACCGGAAACAACTTCGGGTAGAGCCATTCGGCGGCGAGGAAAGGTGGGATCGCTGCCAGACCTACCGACCAACCACGGCGTCTCAGCAACCAGTAGATCACGCCATAGACCCCGTACTGGGCGCCTATGAACGCCGAGAAAGCCAACCAAAAACCGACGCTCGCGAATGACCCGTAACCCGAGAACACCTCGAAAAAGGGCACCAGCCAGTGGTAGCCACCCGCGATCATCACGATGCCGTACACCCAGCCCACGCCGAGCGCGTCTTGCCACGGACGTTCCCTCGAGAGCTCGAGCGCCGCCCACACCGGCACGAGGGACACTAGCGCTAGCGGCCAATAACCGAAGCCTGCCCAACCGAGGAAGTAGATCACGCCACCGAGAACCGCCCAGGCGTACGCTCGGGTCCGGTTGCTGGAGCTCGCGCTGTCCCGCGCGGTCTCGTTCACGATCCGTTCACCAGTACGCGCTCGGTGGCTTTGCGCACGACGTACAGTAACTGCTCGAGGTCGTCGTCATCGATATTGAGAGGGGGCACGACGTAGATCGTGTTCCCAAGTGGCCGGAGATGCGCGCCGAGCTCGAGGGCGGTTTCGGAGATCTCCCAGCCGGTCTTGCCCATATAACCCGTCTTACCGACATCGAACGCAGCGCACATGCCGAGCGCTCTTGGATGTCGCACGCCCGGAAGCGACTCCATGTCTTTGATGGCGTCAGCGAGCCGTGCTGCTTTCGGCTTGGCCCGTTCGAGGATTTGATCTTCGCGGTAGATCGCAAGCACCTCGAGAGCTACTGCGGCGCCGAGGGGGTTTCCGAAAAACGTGTGGCCGTGCATGAGGGCGCGCTCTTTTCCACCGAGAAAACCGTCGTAGATTCGATCTGTCGCCAACGTTGCAGCAAACGGCAGCACCCCGCCCGACAGTCCTTTGGCCGTGCAAAGAAGGTCCGGGGCGATCCCGGCATGGTCGGACGCCCACATGGGCCCGGTTCGTCCGAAACCCGTGAAGACTTCATCGGCGATCAAGAAGGTGTCGGCCCGTGTCGTTGCCTCGCGAAGCTCGGTCAATAGAGCCGGTGAATACATCCGCATACCCGCGGCGCCCTGCACGACCGGCTCCACGATGACTCCTGCGATGTGATCCCCGTCGTCGCGAAGCCGTTCGATGAGGGTCCTGAAGACCGGCTCCCAGTCGTTTTCGACCGGTTCGGCGGGCCGAGCAGCCTCGAACAAGAGAGGCCGAAAGACGCCGCTGAACTCGTCGACTGCACCGACGCTCATCGCTCCGAGGGTGTCGCCGTGATAGCCCCCAGGGAGGCTCAGGAAGAGGTTCCGTTCCGTCCGGCCGTTCTGCTGCCAGTACTGAAACGCGATCTTCAGGGCGACCTCGACCGACGTCGACCCGTTGTCGCTGAAAAAGACGCGCTCCAACCCCTTCGGTGCCACGGCGGCGAGCTCGGATGCCAGCCGGACCCCCGGCTCGTGAGTCGCACCCCCGAACGTAACGTGCATCAGCCGCTCCGCTTGGCGGCTCAATGCCCCTCGAAGCCTCGGATGCCCGTGGCCGAGATTATTGCACCACCAGGACCCGCTCGCGTCGAGAACCCGCCGACCGTCCGACGAGATTAGCCACGGTCCCTCCGCACGATCGACGATGAAGAGGGGCCGGCTCTCGTGATCCTCGCTCGAGGTGTACGGCCGCCACAAATGCCGACGATCGAGGGCAAGAAGCTCGTCGTCGGAAATGGGCATGGGGCGGACTGTGCGACAGGGATGGGGGCAGCGCCAGGGGCAGCGTCAGCGTCAGCGCCAGTGCCAGCGACAGGGTCAGCTGGCACTGCTACTGCGGACTGACGAGTACCTCTCGCCGCCCCCCCGCCTTTGAGCTCGGGGGTCCGACGACGCCGTCTCGCTCCATTTGCTCCACCAGCTTCGCAGCCTTGTTGTACCCGACGCTTAGTTGTCGTTGGACGTGGCTGATCGAACAGTAGCCGGCGTTGGCCACGACCGTAACGGCCTTGTCGTAGAGTGGGTCGTCGCTTTCTCCATCGGAGCCTTCCTCGTCTCGAGGCTTGAGGATCTCGTTCTGGTACTCGGGGGCTCCCTGCTCGCGGAGGAAGTCGCACACCGCTCGGACTTCGTCTTCGCCAATGAATGCGGCGTGTACGCGTTGGAGCTCGCTCGAGCCGGGAGGGATCATGAGCATGTCGCCCATGCCGAGGAGATGCTCGGCGCCAGTGCGGCCGAGGATCGTCATCGAGTCCTGACGCTGCGAGACTTTGAAGGCCACGCGTGCGGGGAAGTTCGCCTTGATCATGCCGGTGATCACGTCGACGCTCGGGCGTTGTGTGGCGAGGATGACATGAATCCCAGCCGCTCGCGCCTTCTGCGCGAGGCGCGCGATGCACGATTCGACGTCCTTGGCCGCGACCATCATCAGGTCGGCGAACTCGTCAACGGCAACCACCACGTATGGCAACTTCTCCGGCTCGAAGTTCTCGGCATCGGGCGTCTCCCCGTCCACTGGGTCGAGCAGCACTTCATGGCCGGATGCGTCCTGCGCGCTGACCTTGCCCTTGCGGTTCGGCATGAACTTGTCCACCGCAAGCTCTCCGCGGTGCACTCGGTCGACCCGCCGGTTGTAGGTGTCGATGTTGCGGGTCCCGGCGTCGGCAAATATCTGATACCGCCGCTCCATCTCGTCGACTGCCCAGCGCAGGGCGAGGGCCGCCTTCTTCATGTCGGTGACCACGGGGAGCAGCATGTGAGGAATGCCGTCGAAGACCTGAAGCTCGACCACCTTGGGGTCGATCATCAACATCCGAACCTCTTCGGGGGTCCTCTTCGCGAGAATCGATACGATCATGGCGTTCAGCGCGACGCTCTTACCGGATCCCGTGGCGCCAGCGACGAGCAGGTGCGGCATTTTCGCGAGGTCGGTGTAGACCGGTTGGCCAGCGATATCCTTGCCGAGCGCGATCGGTAGCGCTCCGCCATGGTTCACCCAGCGTCGATCCTCGAGGATCTCCCGCAGATGGACCATGTTGCGTTCGTCGTTTGGTAGCTCGAATCCGACGCGCGCCTTGCCCGCGATCGGCGCCACGATCCGCACTTTTTGGGCGGCGAGCGCCATCGCGAGATCGTCTGCGAGGCCGGCGATCTTCGAGACTTTCGTTCCGCTTTGCGGCTCGAACTCGTACATCGTCACGACGGGGCCGGGGTGGATTTCGTCCACGCGGCCCTGAACGCCGTACGCGGCGAGCTTTTCGGTGAGGAGCTCCGCGTTGTTCCGAAGCACGTTTGCGTCGACTCGGATTACCGAGGCGTCCGGCTTGTCGAGCAAGTCGATCGGCGGGAGTTGGAAGTCGTGCTTGGATCGCCTCGGTCGAGTCGAGATCGATAGCGGCTTCTGTTGGGTCTTCTTCGGGGCGACGATCGTCGGTGCCGTACCCTTCGCTTGGCCCTTCAGTCTCCCATGGTCGTGGTCGTGGTCGTGGTCGTGGTCGTGGTCGTGATCGTGCTCGAAGGTCCCCCCCATGATCCTTGGCTGGCTTGCGCGGACCTCCTCTTGATGAATTTCGCGGGCCTCGGCCCATGCCTCACGCATCGCGACGACGATGCTCGTCACCTTTTGCCAGACGGTGTGTCCCGCCCGAACGAAGGCCCGTCCCACCTCTTCGAGGGTCCACGGGGTCCGCAAGATCACGGCGATCCCGAGCACAGCGAACCCGATCACCACCGTTCCCGTGAACCCGAGCAGCGAGCGCAGCACTTCCCCCAGCAACTCACCGACCGCCCCCCCAGGCGATGCCCCCCACATTGCCTGCGGCTCGATGAGCAGATGGGCCAAGGCCGCACCGATCATCACGAGGACCAACGTCGACGCCAACGTGGCCAACCCCAGCATCGCGGCACGACGTCGAAATAATCGATAGGTAAGCAAAGTGCCTTCGAGGGGTAGGAACCAGGCCACCAAGCCGAAGGCCAACATCACGGTGCGCGCCAACCGGTGGCCGACTGGCCCGACGAGGTTCGCGGAGCCGTTCCGGGCGTCATACGAGATCAACGCGAGGGTCAGCAGGACGGTCCCGGTCAAGGTCAGGATCGCGAGCACGTCCTGCCGCCTGCCTTCGGGCGATACGAGATCGCCCGAAGAGGTGGTTTCATGTACGCTCAAGTACGAGGCCTCCTACATTATGAGGCTATGCGCCACTGGTTCGACTCGTCAAGAAATCACGCTTGTCACAGCCTCTTGATTGCCTGGTTGAATCCTCTATTATCCTCACGGGTTGCATGCTCCGGGGGATTGATTCGCGAGCCAAATGGGTTGGATGAGCAAGATCGTGCTTATTTGCTCCGCGGTCGCTTTGTTGTTGGCGGGTTGCAAGGCGGATAGCGACAACATCGAGACGTGGAAGGGGACCGTCAAAGGCCCTGCCAGGCTCATGGCGGTCATCGGAAGCGACCACTACTCAGACGACCTTCGAACCCAAGCGGCGCTTGCGATCGTCGAGATGGATCGCAACGAGGTAAGCGGCCTCGGTCTGCTCAAACAGGCACTAGACGAGCTTCGTCGTGAAGATCCGCAAGCCAGCGAGATGATCGTTGCCGGCATGGTCCCGCGCCTCGAGGCGCTTCTAGCCGAGGAGTCAGAGTCGAGTGACAACGGCGCCCTTCAAGCGCAGGTGCGCGCGAAAGACGCCGCCTATCTGGTCATTCCGTATGCGCCCGAGGAGTCGCGAACCGCGCTCACCCGATCAGTCGTGGGTTGGTATTCCCGCGACTTCGAGGGAAGAAGCCTTGCCGGCGACTACAGCGCCGAACAGGTGACCCGTGCTCTCGGGGCTGACGCGGCTGGCATGCTGGTCGACGCCCTCCATGAGAAGATGGCCCCGCAGGCGATGATCAAGATCGCAGAAATCATCGGCGAAGACGGGGACGAAGAGACCAAGAAACGCGCGGCCAAACGCCTCGTCGCCATCGAAAAAGAAATGGAGAAACCGCGCTTCGTGCAGTGGCTGAGCGGCGCGATCCGGAAGTCGCTCGAGGCCGCGGGCGAGCCCGTGGACGATGCTCGCGTGTCGTCGGTCGCGGTCTACAACCGCGAGAGCTACATCAACAACGGGGTGCTTCCGGCGATGAAGTACCTCGCCGATCAGGAAATCGTGTCGGCTCGCCTACTGCGGATCGCGGATACCAAGCCGGGACCGGAGGACACCAAGGCTTGGGCTGAGCGACTCAACGCGCGGCGCGCGACTGCGCTTCGTGCTCTCGAGGGGCATGTAAGCCGCGCACATTTGAACCGCCTGCTGTCGATCGCACTCGATCCGAGCAACTCGGTCGAGGTTCGTGACTACGCCTTTGATCGAGTTGGCGACATCCGCAGCCGGCGCGCAATCCCCCGTCTTTGGCCCCTGGTCGAGCGATCAGGCTGTACTGCGGCATCCTGCACCTCCACGGCGAAGTTGGACAAGCGGCTTCGCTGGCGGGCCGGCGAGTTGGTGCTCTCCTTGGGTGGATCCGCCACGATAGAGAAATTTTCTCAACGATTACCGGCAGATTCGGGGATTCAGTACGAGCCAGAAGAGCTGGAGGGGTACGCCACTCGGATGAGCCTGATGACACCTCCGCCTACATCCACGGTCCTAGAGCTCCTCGATTCCCAACATTGGTGGAATCGTGTCGTCGCGTTGCGCTATCTTGAACGCAGAGGCGGAGAGGCAGATGTCTCCGCTATGAAGCGATTGATGGCGGACACGACGGAAGTGGCGGGAGAAGGCTGGTCGGAGCTCAACCCTCCAGCCAAACAAGTCGGGGACGTAGCCAAGGCGGCAATCGATGCGTTGCAGACGCGTGAACAGGGTGACAATCAGAAGTAGTCGACGAGATGGCTGATCAAGGCGACAGAAAAACAGTGCGTGCGTTTCAATGCCGGGACTATCTCTTTGAGATCTACGATCGGTTGAGCGACGAGCTCGAATGTTCCGTCGACTACCTAATCAATGAAGCCATGCGCGAATACGCTCGATCCCGCGAGCAGGCGGTGGCCAGCTTGGGCGCACAGCAAGCGGTGGGCTCGGCCGTTGCCGCCGGAGATGGCGCTGGTGGAGTCCCACAATCCCCGGTTCAGCCAAAGCCCGTCCCGCAAGTGCGCCCGACCCCTCTGCTTACACCGATGCCCACGCGGCCTCCCACCGCGCCACCACCGCTGCCGGGTCACCGGCCTTCCGATGCAGTCTCGCGCCGCGTGCTCGTGTTGGTATTCGACGGCCAGGACTTCCCGGTCGAAAAAGATGAGTTCATCATCGGGCGGGGCACCAAGAGCGCGGACCTCGCGATTCGTGACGGCAATATTTCGCGTCGACATGCAGCGGTGGTATTTCACGACGGGGTCTACTTCATGAAAGACTTGGGCAGCACGAATGGAATCGAATTCGCGGGGCAACGTGTCGAATCCAAGCGCATCGAAGAAGGCGACGTTTATCGCATCTGCGACTACGAGCTTCGCTTCACGTATCGGTAACCGAACCCTCAGACGCACGGTTCTCTTTAGCTTCTTGGCTGTCGGTGCGGCCCTGAACGTGTCGGCGGATGGAGGCCTTCACGTGCGAACCACCCAGCTTCAGCGACGTCTCGGAGACCTCGAAGCTCGGGAGGACGCCAAGTACGCCAAGGGTGCTCTCCAACAAGCCAGACGTGCGCTCGACAGCGCGAGCGGTCCCATCGAAGATCCTCTCGCAGTAGCGCGGGCGCAAGGGATTGCCGACGCCGCGATGGTGTTGGCGGGTCGTCAGCTTGCCCGAAGGCGCTCCCAGGCTGCTCTCTTTGAAACCCAGCGGCGACTCAGCAGCGTTCGTGACCGTGCCAATGCGCAGCGCCGCGTGCTCGAAGCACTCATGCGCGAGCGTGCGGAGTTAGCACGGTCGACGGAGTTACCGTGATGCGAAGTCTGCTATGCGTTGGCGTCTGTTTGGTCCTCACGGCTTGCGCCGCACGGCAGACCCAGCCCACTTCGGACGCCCTCTTCGCGTCGCCGGCGGCCGAGCTTGCGAAGGAGCTCGCTCCCGATCTCCATCGCAGCGCGGAAACCGCATGGTTTACCGCTGACCAGGCGGAACGGGACGGGGATGAGCAAGCAGCCGGTGACTTCCGAACCGAGGCGCGGTTGTGGCTGGCGGCGGCGGCCACCGAAGCTGGGCGTGTGGAGCTCGATCGTCGCCGCATCGAGCTTCAAGCCGAGGAAGAGCGGTGGGCAAAGCAGCTCGCGCGGGACCAAGCCGCCGCGGGGATCGTCGCGCGGGACATCACTCGGTACGCGGCGCGGTCCGTCGCGCTAAAAGAGGCCGAGCGACTCTCTCCCGTATCGGACGGCGGATCGACCGAGGAAATCGCCGCCGCCCTCCTCACCCGGGTCAGGCTGAACCTGGCGCTTGCGGAGGCGCTCGGCGCGGAGCAAGGCGAGCTCCACCCGCTCGACGAGCGAGCCAACTCGATCGAGCAACGGTACCCAAAATCCGCGAAACGGGCCGAGGCCTTGCTCCTCGAAACCGAGGCTCTGATCGGCAACATGCGCGCCGAATGGCCCGAACCACTTCCCGGCGCCGCAGCCGAGCTGATCGAGACGGCGCTGGTCACGGGTTTCGCAGCGGACCGCACCAACACCAGCGTGATCGTTCGTTCCGAGCGCTTCTTCACGGCCTCGGGTCGGGTATCCTCGGCCACCGTCAAACGCTTTCATGGCTTGCTGGGAGCGTTTCCCCATGGGCCCGTCGCCTGCCAGGTTGCCGTTCCCGAGCTGCGCAGCCGTGTCTGGGCGCGACGGGTCGCCTCGCTGGTCGAGCGGTTGGGGCGGATGGATGATCCCGGTCGTGTGTCGACCGGCATGGTGGTGACGGATGCTCTTGGGGCGGGCACGGTTCAGTGTACCTTCGCCGCGTACCGCGGGCTTTAGTCGAGTCGCTGAAAATCGCGCCGCGCTCGTTGGAGCGTTTCGCTTTGGGCCGGAGGATATGCAGGCGGGGGCGGAAGCTCGGTGATCGACACCCGCGTCAGACGGCTGCCGATCTCTAGGATCGACACGTCGACTTTGGTGGGGTTGACCTCTCCGCCACGGACGCTCGCGTTGCGATAGACGGCGCCCTTTCCTTGCCGTTCGACCTTGCCGGTGATCAACATCGGACCGAAGTAGTTGAGCACCTTCGCGATCGGCGCCTGGATTCGGTACACGTGGAGGCCCTCTTGCTCTCGGAAGAGCTCGAGGCCACGCGGAAGTCGAACCCCCACGACGAAGTCGTCCGACGGGATCAGTGCCCCTTGCGCGTCGTAGATGTAGACGATCTCCTCTGGCTTGGGTGGCGCCTCTTGAGCAGCCACTCGGTCCGGAGCGTTGGAAGCTGGTGGCGGCGCCTCCACGGCCTCCGAACGGCATGACATGAGGAGCAACGACGAGGCGAGCAAGAGTGGCCGCAGTTCGGGCATCGCTTCTACTCCAGTGTCTCGGCCATGCCCGAGACCGTCGTGAACGTCTCGGGCGCCGTAATCGTTTCGTTGAGGACGTCGATCGACAGCCCACTGACGGGCGTCCCCGAGCCGCTGAGGTGAGCCATGAGCTTGAACTCCCGTCCGCTCGTATTGACCGGCATCGCCAGGGTGCCCGAAACAAGGCCGAATGGATCGGTCACCAGGACGGAGGCCAGGGTCGTGCACACCGGCTGCTGGGCAACCTGGAGCCCGACGACCAGCGAGTTCTGCAGGTCGGCGATGTCAGTGCCATCGAGGTTCGTTGCGGCGCTGCTCATCGCATCCACCAACAGCGGCACCAACGTTCCTGGGCTCGTCGGGTCATCCAAGAAGTCCACACCGAAGATCCGGCTACCGCCGATGCCACAGGCGTTGATCGGGTTGACGCCGGCAGCCTTGAACGAGCCGAAGAACACTTGGCCTCCAAAAAGCTCGATGGGTCCGGTCATCTGCTCACCGTCGTCGAGAACGATCTCCCAGTTGAGCCGCCCCTCGAGCGTGGTGATGTTGCCACTGCCGTCGAAGGTGAGCTTCTCCGTGATCGAGACGACCCGGTTCTTTGCAGTGGCATCATCGAGCACGTCGATGTTGCCGGTGCCGAGCAGAATCACGATGTTCCCCGACCTGTCGATCGTGAGCGCGGGAGGATAATAGGTCGGTTCGGCCTCGTCGAAAGCGTCCGCATAGTACATGTCGTGCAGCGCCTCGGCGGTCCAGTCCTCTGGATCCGCCGGCGCCATGTCGATGCGCCAGAGAACCCCGTCGGCATCTACCGTGTAGACCGCGCTTCCCACCGTTCCCGTATCCCCTCGGAACACCGACACGCCGCCGTTGAGAGGCGCGGGGAAGTCGTTCTCGTCCATCTTTTCGATCATCGATCCCGTCGCTAGGTCGATGAAGTAGAGTGCGCGTCCGGTGGGGGTTGCTGCAGGTATCGAGCTCGAGCCTCGCCAACAGCGTCGGTCTGACCTCGGCGTGATGGGCGTGGTGTTGTCCGCTTCGTCCATGTCCTCCGGAAAGTGTGGACCCGATACGAACGAGCAAGGGCTCGCAGCGGCATCTTCGACGCCCTGGCCGCCCGGGAGAATGATGACCGCATGGGCCTGTCGTGGCTTGAACACGATCGGGCCGCCGGCCCCGCCGGAGACCGGCAGCGGGTCGTTGTCTTCGAGGAAGACCTGGGCTGCGGTCGGCTGCCCGTAGGTGTCGCCGAGGTCGGCATCGGTGAACTGCCAAAGGAACTCGGGCTTACAGGGATTGGTGACGTCGAGGGCGACCATGCCGTTGCCCCCGTTTCGGAAGCTGAGGAACATCACCGTGCGCCAGACGTTGGTATTGCTGGCGGCCGAATCGATCGTGGTGCCCGACCCGTCGTCTTCGGCGAACTTGCGGACGTCGTAGAGATGGCGGACCACGATGTTGCCGTCGGCGAACCACTGTTTGCTGCCCGCTGAGAGCAAATTGTCGAGATCGTCCAAGAACATCGGCGGAATGAATCCCCACAGTTCCGTTCCGGCGGCTTTGTTGTCCGCGCATTGGAATTCGTCGAGGTTGTTGCCTGCGGTGAACGTGTTGGCTGCATAGTCATCCGCGAGGAATGCGTGAATGATGCCGTCGTTGGTCGACGCGTAGATCACACGCGGACGGCGGTTGAGTTGCCAATTAGGCGGGGAAGCTTCCAGTGGATCTGGGCTCAGCTGGTGCGCCAATCCGAGCCGCCAATCGTTGTAGGACTGGTCCTCGAGGTCGTCGACGAGCGGTCCGACGATGGCCGGTGTGGAGTGGTAGATGTCGCCGAGACGGTCGTTTTCTCTTCCGCTTCCGGCAACGCCGTGAATCCAGTTCACGAGCGTCGTCCGCTGCGCGGTATCGACGCTGCCTACCCCAAAGAAGTACTCGGGGTTGATCGACGTGTTGAACTCGCCGACGGGCACGTTCCGGATTTCGAGGCCGGAATCCGGAGGGACGTCGATGCCATCGTCGCCAAGCGCAGTGATCTTGCTTTTGCCGTTACCGACGAGGTGCCTGTTGACGTCTGCGGGGTCAGAGGGCAACACCGTCCAAAGGTTCCTCGAGAACCCACCGGTGAAGGCTACGCCGTTGCCCGAGCCGAAGGGCTCGACATCTCCCGGAGGGGACGACTGGTTGTTGAGCACCAGCTGGAAGCGATCCGAGTCCACGACCGTTTGCTCGACGGGAACCGGCGGAGTCCCCACGCACAAGACGCGGCGACGCTCGAGAATTCCGTCCCACGGATCCGAGTCGCCGAGCGATGCCCTGAACCCCGAAATGAATTCGGACTCGATGAGGCCTGGCGACAAGCCGGTCACCACGGGCGCCGTGCGACTGGTCGCACCCGGGTTCTGCTCGTTCAGGATCGTGCTCAGGGCGCTCACGAGCTCGGCTCGATCCGCAACGAAGAAAGCTTCGGTCGTTCCGCCGACTGACGCGATATCGTCGAGGAGGGCTTCGACGGCGGCTACCTCGGCCGGGTCTCCATCGAGCGCGAACCCGATCACGTAGAACTCATCGAGCTCTCCGGCCGCGATCATCGCTGCGACGGTCGTCTGGATTTCCTCGTAGGGGCAGCCCGTAGCACCGACCGGTTGGCCTAGCGCTTCGCAGAACACCGGGCTTCCGCGCATGTCGCCATTCGGGAAACCGTCGGTGATCAGCACCGCGCTCTTACTGCGGCAGTTGTAGTAAGCATCGCCCGGGCCGGGGTCTGCGGTCTTCTCGATGAAGTCGTTGTCGGTCTGCACGAACACCTGGAGGTCGGTCACCAAGGCTGCCGTCGGCGTAGCGCCAAACGGCCGCAGGGGATTCTTCCCGAGGCCCACATCTCCGAGAACCGTCGCCTGGATGGAGTCGTTGGTTGCGGTCATCGCAGCCGTGCTATCGCCGCCGACAGTGACCAGGCCGCCTTCTGTGGCAGACGCCGATCGAGCTCCAGGGTTGATCATGTACGTCGAGAGGGCGCCCGGGAAAGAGAAAGGCGCGTCTGCTCCGAAGGAATACATACCCTTGGTTCCGGCGGACTCGGTCGGGAACGGCGCGGTCTGGAAGACGGTCTGCGTGACGAGCGGAGGCTGGTCGCTCAAGGTACCGACCGAGTCGAATGTCATCAGACCGAACTTGATGCGCTCGAGGTAGAGATCGAGGATGCCGTTGCCGTTCTGGGAGCCGGCGTACGCCGCGATCTCTTGAGGCAACAGGATGTGCGGAAGGAAGTACCCTTCGTCGTACTGGCCGGAGTAGATACCCCCGATTCGGTTTTCGGAGCTGCACTCGAACGGCGAGAACTCCCCGGTCAGCGCCTGGGCGACAACCGACCAGCGGTTCTGCTCGAACGTCACCCCGCTACAAACCGGGAGGCACTCCAAGCAGGCGGGAGTGACACAGAGACAATTCGGCTTGCGCTCCATGGAACCCGAGGTGTCGACGAGCAGCACGACGTGAGGACGAATGTTCCGAATGTCCGGCGCCTGCGCAGCCGCATCTCCACCTGGCGCGAGCGCCGCCGAAAGAAGAAATCCAAGTGCTATGTGAAATGAAATCCGCATCATGATCCTGTGACGAATGGCCCACTTATGATGTAGGCGCGGAAGTCGGCGCCGGTTTCGTTGCGCTCACGGGCTTGGTCTGCGGCTTCGAGGGCGACGTCACCGGCGCTCACCCGCGCCCGCGCCCGAGCTGTGAGCGTGGTGCGCATATACTTGAACTTGGAGCCGCCCTGGGCCGCCGCGCCCGGCGCCAGCTTGCTGAGGATGTGCTCGTCGTAGATGTCGATCGTCACGATCGGCGTTAGCGCCGTCTGCGCACCGAACGACGAAGCCTGTTCGTACGGGACGTTGACCAGGAACCCGGGCCCTCCACTGGCCGCGGTTAGCTTCGAGAAGTGCTCCGGGTAGAGCCGATACGCGCGGCGGCCGTTGGCCATCGGGATCTCCGGGTAACAGGTGCCGCCGCTGGCGCAGCTGAACGTGACCCCTTGGGTGCTTCCCGGGGCGAGCATCAAGTTCCGGACCGTCTCCGGACCGAAGATATCGTACCAATCCATGGCGGCGACGAGGCCAGCTTTCGCCGCGTATCTCGTTTGCATCTGCTGACGCGCGAAACCAGTGCCACGAACTTCGTGCGCCACCGTGTTGGCCGAGAACACCGCGCTTGCGGTGCCCACCATCACGATCATCAGGACCACGAAAAGGACCGCGCCCTCCTGTTTGCGAGGATGCTTCATCCGAGATTCCTCCTTGCGATGCTCATCACCGGGATTTCGATCCGTAGATGCCGCACGCGGGCCGAGCCCTTGCTATCCTTGTTCACCTCGAAGCGCGTCGGAACGATACCCGCGTCGACATCGCCGTTGTATTCGAGAGACGGATCTTCGAGCGGACTACGGATGCCGAGGTCGATGATGACCGAGCGCACGCGCTCGGGATTGCCGTTGACCGTCGTCTCGGCCGTCGAGCCCTTCTGGTGGCTGAGGGTTGGCGGCGCTGCCGATGACGTCGAGCCGGAGTTGGCGTCGATCATGAAGCTCACTTCGAAGTGAGTGACGAACTCAGCGACGATCTGCGTCGAGTTCGCCTTCACCGACCCATCGCTCGCGTCCAACATCCGACGAACCAGCACCCGATTCGGGGCCTCGAGCAGGTCGGCCTCGGTCAGCGCATGGACGTCGTGGATGGGGCTGTCCGTATCCGAAAGATCCCCGAAGAAGATACCGTCGAACTTGAGAAAGCCGTCTGTGTTGGAAGTATCGGCCGGGTCGAAGGGGTCGACGATAGCGTATTCCACCCACTGAAGCGGTGCGATCGTGGAGCCCTCGGCGGCTCCTGGAAGGCAAGACGTGCCGATCGGTAAGGCGGGCGCGATCGTCAACCGGATTTGGTTTTGCACGTTACTGCCCTTTCCGTACACCGATCGAAAGAAGTGACGCCCTTCGGGGGTCTCGATGTGAAGGACCGAGCCGCTTTGGAAGGCTCGCGCGCCCCGCTGTCCGATGCCCTTCCAGCTCCCGGTTTCGCTACCCCATGCGCTGTCCCAGTTGAGAGTGCCCGGGAGGTAGTCGGGCGGTGAGCCGCTGGTGAACGGGCCCGCCGTGTTTCCCCAGGCAAAGGTACGCCGGTATGCCTGATTGCCGCTTTGGAGCACGAGCGTGAGGCCATCGATGCTCGTCGAGTTCACGAGAAGTTGCTCGGTGAGGTACATGCTGGTGAGGACGCGAAGCCGGTCGGCTCGTGCCCCCGCGTTTACACTATCGGGGTCCAGCACCGCGATGTCTTCGTTCGCGTAGTACTGAAAGGCACCCATTGGTGAGTTCCCGCCACCGAGCTTCGGGAGCTCAGGTCGATTGGCGTCACAGGTAGGCTCGAACCGTTCCACACCGGTGTCCCCTTCTCGGAGATAAGCGTTCGGTGTGCCAAACAGGCCTGCGCGTGAGATGTCTTGGCGAAGCTCCAGGATGGCCACCCTGGATGTCCCCTGCGAAGAGGCCACCCGTTGCTCGACGAAGAACTGCTCACTCATCGCCGAGCCGAGTGCATAGACCGAACTGACCGCGGTCAGACCCACGACCATGGCGATCATCAGTTCGATTAGGGTGAACCCACTTTGCCTCATGGCGTGTCCCTCCGTAGCCAAGTCACTACCGTCGATGCGAAGATCACGTTTACGTTGGGGGCGGTTCCGAGATTCCAGCCATCGGCCGTTCCTGCGGCACACCCTGCCCCACGAAAGGCGGATGCCGCGACCCAGTCCGAGTGCGCCGGCGTCCCGATCATGTGACCCGGGCGGAGCCAGAACGTGCGAATGTCGACGCGCACCGAGCTTCCCTGTCGAAGCCAGCTCATCTTGAGATTGACGCAGTACGTGGTGTTCGCGGTGGCTCTCGTGTCGCCGCCGAAGTAGTCAAAGGCCCAAGACTCCGCCGCGAGCGCGGGGGTAGGCTTGAACCAGCCGGTTTCATCGGCGACGCCGGCGATTGTTTGGAGGTACGCCGTGGTCTGGAGCTCGGTGCTGTTGAAGCCTTGCGCGGTCCAAAGCAACGCGTCGCGTTCTACACGCTCGATCCAGGTCTCGGTGATTGCGAGCGCGGTATTCATTTCGCGCGCTTCCCGATTGGCGCGCGTGACCGCCTGATGCATCGAAAGGATGCCGAGTGAGCCGACCGTCATGATGCCGATCGCGATCATGACCTCGACCAGCGTGAAGCCTGCTTGGGCATCTGTCGCGGAGCGTCTCATCGTAGGATCCTCGGCGACCCGGTACCGGATGGGATCAAGACTTTTCGCGCCACACCGATCGGCGTTCCACCGAGGTCGCGGTAAACGACGAAACCGAAGCCAGCTTGCGACCTCGGTGCATCCCAGTTCGTGTAGAGCACCGTGTCGATGAACACCTGGTTGTTGGAGCCTGCCTCGTAGCAAAACGTGGTGTCCCCCCAGCCGTCCACACGAACGAGATCGTTGTCCGCCGGGTTCGGGTCGTGCGTGCTCGCATAGAGATGATCGACGCAGCGCCAATGGTTCGTATTGTCGCAGTCGAGGTCGGCCAGCGTGATGCCGGCTGCGTTCTCGAAGCTACTCACCGAGCACCCACCGGCCGTGCCCCGTAGGGTCTCGAAGGCGAAGGGCTCCGCCGTCAGTCCGGTGCCGGCGTCGTTGTCGTACACGACTTGGTGGGCGCGTCCGTATGCGCTCGACATGTATCGCGCGCGCTGAAAGAGGCCGACGACCTCGCGGGAGACCATCGCCACCCGCCGGTCGGCGAACCCTCCGCTGATGCTCGGCAGGGCGGCGCTGACGAGCACGCCCATCACCGCCAACACGACCATCAGCTCCACAAGCGTAAATCCAACCAATCTATGTCTAACGTCCCCAAGCACATAGCCCTTAGATGCAACCTCCGTACCGAAACTTCACGGCTCCTAAGTAGCTGAAATCAAACGATTTCGCTCGGCAATCGGCCGACTGGACCTCGCAAGTCGTGCGGACTCTATGAAAAAAATACAGGGTTGGTGTGCCTGCGGAGGCTCCTTCGGGGTCTGCCTTGACAGGCTCGGGGTCAACGTCTATCGAGCCTTCTCTTCAGCGGAAGTGGCGGAATTGGCAGACGCGCATGATTCAGGTTCATGTGAGGTAACACTCGTGGAGGTTCGAGTCCTCTCTTCCGCACCGGGCTCGCGACAACGGAAAAATACGTATCTACGCAGCGTGCTTGGCTAGTTTTCTGGTGCCGGCGATGGAGAGGGCTAGGACTAGGCCTTGCATGGTCAGACGGCAGTGGGGGGCGTCGACCAGGGCTTGGGCGTCTAGGCGGGTTAGTAGACCTTGGACCTTGGACTCCGGGGTTTCCATCCATTTGGCGAGCACCTCGGGGGTGGCAGGGATGTCGGCCCGGGCCAGGTCGTAGAGCGCCTCCAACAGACAGAGAGCTAGTTGTTCGTCTTCGTGTTTCATCAGAGAGTCAGAATACCTACTACTGATAATCAGTCCAGTTTTTGGTGTTCAGTAGGTCCGAATCTGCAACTGATCGAAATTATATACGCTTTTGCCCCTCAGATCTCAAGCTCGACGAGTAACAGCTTGTTGCAATCCCGCTTCGTGGAGAGCTCTCGGATTGGCCTGTCTGGGACCAGCTTCTTGAACTTTGGGTACCGCTTGTGCTCGAACACGAAGTAAGCCCTCCGTCCTCGATTCGCCTCCAGCCACTTCTTCATCCGCTTGTTGTCGAGCTCCGCAAAAACGTGGATCCGATTGCCGGTGTAGAAGTTCTCCCCTTTCCAGTTCATCTGCCAAGCAACGAGAGGCTCGTTGGCGCTTTGCCGGTCCTCGTAGTAGCGCTGGGCTAGTTTCTGGATGCTCCAGTGATCCGCGAGGTCTACCGTGTAGACGTTCAGGCCCCAGGCGCAGAAGGCGATCGCAAGGCCCATGAGCGTTCGGCAGGCGACCTGTCGCCAGGCCCGAAATCCGACCGCGGCAGTAAGGAGCGTTGCCGCGATCGCGAAGCCGGTCAGGATGGCCCTGTAGTCGAGGTGCTCGGGCCAGAGCCGGCCATAGTTGTAGACGAAGAGGTGGATTAGCCGTTCGTTTCCCTGGGGTCGTGCGCTCGTCGCCCAGCTCAAGTCTCTCCCGACGAACGCAACGACGCATGCCCCGGCGATCGAGGCCACCCCCATCCCGATGTTCCACCGAGACGACGGAACATGCGTCTCTGTCTTGGCAAGGTCCCGTCGGGCCAGCACGACCATCAGCAGCCCGGCCCCGAGACAGGCGTATGCCTTGGCTGGATTGGATTGCTGCAAGATCCAGTCGTCGATCTCCATCGCCCCGGCCGGGATGATTCCGCGGGGGTCTCCAGCGAGGAACGCGAACCCCGCCACGAAGAGCACCGCGGCGGTACCGGCGAGGACCGTGGCCAAAGGGCGTTTCGGTCCCCACCATTCCGCCATTGCGATGCCGATCAGGATTCCCGCGGGGATGATCGTCGGGAGGATATAGTGATGGAACTTGGTCATCATCGCGCTGAACAGCACGAATGAGGACAGCAACCAAAGTCCCAGGAAGAGCACCGTGTCGCTTCGCCGGTCGTTCGTAGATCGCGCTTGGGTGCGATACCAGAGGAACATGATCAGGGCTGCGGGGATGAGCGCAACCCAAGGGAAGGTCGCATACCCGATCTGCGTGAGGAAGTACTCGATGGTGCCCTTGTCGCCGTGGACGCCTGCTGCGAGCCGATTGATGTGGTCGTGAATCAGGAGGCGGTTCGTGAAGCTCGATCCGTGCCGCACGTACATCGCGAGGTACCAGGGAAGACTCACCGCAGCGACGACCAGCGCCCCCGATGTGACTCGGAGCTGGCCGTTACCGAGCAGCGCCCAGCGTCGGGAGGCGACTAGGTAGAGGAGAGCGATCAGCCCGGGAATCGCAAGCCCTAGGAGCCCCTTGGCCATGAAGGCGATCGCGCACGAGAAATAGAACCCGTACATCAAGAGGGGCCGCTGGCGGCGTTCCTTGCGAAGGAAGAACGCGATCGCGTAGAGGGCGCAGAGCCAAAGAATGCCTTGGATGAACGGCTGTGCTCCGAAGCCTCGAATCCGGGGGAGTTGATCACGGAGGTCTGGGTTCCCCGGGACGTCGAGGTTGCCGGCGGAGCCGTAGAGAAACTGATCGGGGTGGATCACCAGGTGCCAACCATCGATCCACGAGACGTTGCGAGAGATCAGGTAGGCCGCCTGCGGAAGCACAGCGAGCACGACCAAGAACAGGACTAGATGCTGCAACGACAGCTCAACGGGACCGATGCGGAACACCGTGGCTTCGCGCTCGGAGTCTTCTTGGACCGCCATCAGCAAGCAGCAGGCCGCGATCGTGATCGCTGCGACGAGGGGGAGGTCGGTGATCGCCTGTCGCGATATGAAAAAGAACTGCGGCATCGTCGCCGTGACCATGACGGCGAGCGCCCCAGCCCGTGGACTGAACTGGTGCCGTATCGTCTTGTAGACGACTCCGAGCGCGGCGATCGCCATGAGGAAAGTCGGCATCCGGATCGCCCACTCCGGGTGTGCCGGGTTGGCGTCGGGCATGAAGTCGATCCCGGCGACCCCCATGCTCCAGGCCTCAGCCCAGAAAAGGAAGATGGGCTTCGACCAAAACCAGTTGTTCTGCGCCCACCACAAGCTGATCCAGTCGTTTCGAGCCAAGATCTCCCGAGCGACCTCGCCATAGTGTGTCTCCCAGGGATCCCACAATCCGTAGGTTCCAAGCAGCGGAAGGTAGAGCGCGGAGACGATGACCAACACCAGGAGCCCCGGGCGTCGCAACGCCGGAGGAACCAAACAGAGAAGCGCGATGCAGATCGTGATCGGCAACCCTTCGTAGCCGCCGAGCCAACTCCCGATCGCTGCCACGGCCGCGGCCAGCGCCGCCGCGGTGACGAGCGACACCCGCTCCCCGGGCTGTTTGCCAAGCGTCGTATTGCGCCACGAGACCGGATCGACTGAGGGTGCCGGGACGAACCACGCGACCCATGCCACCGAAGCAACCAGTGCGATCAGCGTCCCCCACAGGGGGCCGAGAAAGAAGGGGTCGCGGTTGGCCATCCACAAGACCATCGCGACGGAAGCCAACACGGCCGCGACCAGGGCGGTGACTTTCCTCGACTTTCTGGGACCCTCCGCGCTCTGCAACGCGGTCCGAGCATAGCAGGCCTAACCGACACTGCGCTCGGGTATCCTTCCGTCGGCCGTGCGGGGCTCACTCCCTCAGGTCAAAACGAGTCAGTCCGTCGGCCGGAACGACCAGCAATCGGCTATGCTCAATCCCCCCACCTTCGGGCCCATAGACCGTGATGTGGACCGTGTACTCTCCCGGCGGAAGGCTGACCGTGTGGGAAAAGGCGCTCCCGTCGCCGGCACTGTCGTTGAAGCGCGCGACCACGACGGCCTCACCGTCCTGGAGGATATCCACATCCACTCGGAGGACTCGAGGGCCAGGCTGATAGGCCACTTCCACGTCGCGGGGCCAGACTCGAGCGAGTTGACCGCCGACCACCGCCAGTCCGACCACCGCGACGACGGCCGCGAGCCGTTTCCGGGTCGGGGAGGGTCCAGGGGTGGGTTGAGCGTGCGTCATCTAAATCGTGGTTACGCTGATTAGATGAGTAAACGTCACTACCTTGGCACCAATTGGAGTCGGTGTTAAATTGGAGGGTGCCCGACTAGTGCACCACTATGGTCCGCCTCACCAACATTCTTGAAAAGGTGAAGGGATACCATCCCCGAGCAGATACCGATCTGATCAACAAGGCCTACGTGTATGCGGCCAGGATGCACGATGGGCAAAACCGGAAGTCCGGGGATCCCTATTTCGCCCATCCGGTGGCGGTGGCCGACATCATCGCCGACATGCGCTTGGACGCGTCGAGCGTTTGTGCCGCGCTTCTTCACGACGTGGTTGAAGACTGCGAAGCGAGCATTCCCGACATTGAAACGGTGTTCGGTGAGGAAGTCGCGTTCCTGGTCGATGGCGTCACCAAGCTTGGCAAGATCAACTTCGCGTCGCGCGAAGACCGGCAGGCGGAAAGCTTCCGAAAGATGCTGGTGGCGATGGCTCGGGACATTCGAGTGCTGCTTGTCAAGTTGGCGGACCGGCTCGACAACATGCGCACGCTCGAACACATGTCACCGGCCTCGCAGGAGCGCATCGCCGGGGAGACCTTGGAGATATACGCGCCACTTGCGGGCCGACTCGGGATTCAGTGGCTCAAAGACGAGCTCGAGGACCTCAGCTTCAAGCACCTCGAACCAGATGCGTACGAGGTTCTCGCGGCCCAAGTCGACGCGGTCTCCAAGAGCACGGACAGTTACATCGCGGACGTCACCGCACAGTTGAAGAAGATGCTCTTGACGCGGGGCTTCTCGGTGCAGATCAGTGGGCGCCGTAAGCATCTCTATTCGCTTCACCGAAAGATGAAAACGACGGGCGTCGGCTTCGAGCAGGTGCACGACTTCGTCGCGTTCCGAGTCATCACAGAAAGTGTCGCCGATTGCTACGCGACGCTCGGCGTGATTCATTCGGAGTGGACACCGGTGCCAGGGCGTTTCAAGGACTATATCGCGCTCCCGAAGTCGAACATGTACCAATCGGTGCACACCACGGTGATCGGGCCGGGGAACCGCCGCGTCGAGGTTCAGATTCGTACACACGAGATGCATCGCACTGCCGAGTACGGGATCGCAGCGCACTGGCAGTACAAGGACCACACTGGCGGGATCGACCCCAAGGACGCCGCGCGGTTCGTGTGGCTCCGGCAACTGATGGAGTTCCAAAAAGAAGTCGCCGATCCCGAGGAGTTCTACGAGAGCGTCAAAGTCGACCTCTTCCCGGAGGACGTGTACGTTTTTACGCCCAAAGGCGACGTCAGGACGTTTCCCCGAGGGGCCACCCCCGTCGACTTCGCCTATGCCGTTCATTCCGAGGTGGGCCACAGGTGCTCGGGGGCGCGCGTCAACGGGGCGATCGTGCCGCTCCGCCACAAGCTTCAGAACGGCGATGTGGTCGAGATCATCACGAGCCGGAACCATCATCCCAGCAAGGATTGGCTCGACTTCGCCATCACAAGCCGCGCGCGCTCGCGTATTCGAGTGTACCTGCGCATGGAGGAGCGAAAACAGGCCGTGGAGCTCGGCCGGGAGCTGCTCGAAAAGGAGATGCGAAAGAACAAGCTGTCGCTTTCCCGTTTCCTCAAGAGCAGTCGCGCCAAGGATATTTTCACGCGGTTCCACACGGGCGGCGAAGAAGAGCTCTACGCCCGGGTCGGGATCGGGAAGCTCGCGCTTCCAACCATCATGGAGGCGATCATCCCGAGCGAAGATGGCGAGCGCGAGACACTTCGGCCGGGCTTGATCGAGCGAACGGTTCAGCGCGTCTCGAAGAGCCCGGACGGCGGCGGTATTCGCATTCAGGGCATCGACAACATGCTCGTTCGGTTTGCGCAATGCTGCAGTCCCGTTCCTGGTGATCCGGTCACCGGTTGGATTACCCGCGGCCGCGGCGTGTCGGTGCACCGCCGAGGTTGCCCGCGCGTTCTCGAACTCGACCCAGAGCGCCGCGTACAGGTGAGTTGGGCCGACGATGTCAACGTCGACCTCCCGGTTTCGCTTCGTGTGATGACCGACGACCGTTCCGGCATCCTCGCCTCGGTCTCGTCTGTCTTTTCGTCGAACGGCGTCAGTATCAACGAGGCTTCCTGCCTATCGAGAGACGGCCGCGCCGAAAACATGTTCCACTTTCGGATAGGCGACCTCGACCGTCTGCGCGACATCATGCGAGGCGTCGCAAAGCTCCAGGGCGTCATCGACGTAGAACGGGTTTAGGCAGGGGCGGTCCCCTTAAGCTTTTCGTTCTTCGTTCTTCGTTCTTCGTTCTTCGTGGTCGTGGTCGATCACGACTACGAAACGACCAGACCACGATCACGACTACGAAGGGCCTTCGTCTTCCGTTGAACGCCACAGCACCGTCAGGAGCCCCGCGGTTACTAGTATCGAGATCGAGATCAGCCACAGGCCGATGTGCTCCACCCGATCGGAGAGGGTGTTGAAACCCTCGATTCGAAGAAGCGTCACCGGCAGGAGCAGCGGCGTCGCGTTGATGCCCGCGTGCAGCGCGATGCTCGCCAGGGTGGATTTGGTTCGTAGCGCGACGGCGCCGAGGATGAGCCCGCCAAGGGTTGCGTAGAGGATTGAGCTGTACTCCCAGTGGACGACTCCGAAGAGGACCGAGCTCCATACCAATGCGACGGGGGTCCCAGTGCGACGCTGGAGCATCGGAAGGAGCCAGCCTCGAAAAACGAGCTCTTCGGTGACTGGGGGAACCAAGACGAAGGCGATCAAGGCCGACACGCCGCCCCACCAGGTCGTCGGAGTCATCATTCGATACCGTCGGGCCAACTCGTCGAAGCTCAACGGCCAGATCTCTTGCGCGAGGTTTCCGACCTCGGCCAACGTGAACTGAAGCGAGACCCCGGCCGCGAAGCAGAGGGCGACGATGGCACCCGCCAGAGGCCGCACATGAACCGCGTTGAGGAATCCGCCCTCCCGCGATTTGTGAGGAAACGCCACGATGAAGAGCACGCCCACGCTCGCCGCCTGCGCCAAAGCCAGGTTCAAAGGCGCTTCGGCGCCGGCATGAACTGCTTCGGCCCAGGTCACGGACACGCTCTTCAACTGGAGAACGCCCGCCAAGACCACGAATGCCTGAGTGAGGAAGGGCATCGCCAAAGCGATCAGCAATGCGCCCACCATCACCGGCGTAGCTCGAAGGTATCGGCTCACGATGCGGGATAGCCTGACACGGACCGACGGGTATCAGGCAAGATATGCGCCTGCCCTGCTCCGCCGACCCTGCTATAGCGGCTGGGCGCCATGAGAATTCGGTCTCTCCTCATCGTCGGCTTGCTCAGTCTCACGGCAGCCTGCGCGCACTCGCGATCGGCGACAAACGGGCGGGTCCCTGTTCGAAGCGCCGAACCGATCGCCCGGGCCGAATATCCCGCCGAATCACGTCGGTACATGCGGATGACGAGCTCGGACCCCGAGCGCCTCACTCTTCGCGATCGATTGATCGCTACGATCCTCGTCGAGGCTCAAAGTCTTGCCGACATCGGCGATTACGAAGGCGTCGTAGCCCAAATCGAACGACTGACCGACGTGCTCACATCGTCCGATTTCGCAACAGGAGTGCTTCCCCACGGCCTCGAGCCCATCGCGGCGTTCGTCGTGGATCGCGGCGGGCGCCTCGGAGACGAGGGGCGTGTTTTAGCGGCGTATTTCCTCCTCGCACGCCTCACTGAGGAGGAGAGATACCAGCAGGGCTACGACGAAGTCGCTACTTGGGGCCTGGAGGCGCGCGGCCAAGTGGACGATGTCCTTCCGCGCTACGGCCAGCTTCTCGGCGTCTGGACCGAGCACGCCGATCTGACACCGGCTCCTGAAGTCCTCGACGCGCTCGCTACGCTATACATCGGGCGCCGCGACGCACTCTCCGCGGAGTCATCGGAGGCCCGCGGTCAGTACGGGGCGATCACCAATCGCATCTGGAGGATCGCACCGCTCGATGTTGCGGCCGTATACCTCACTCACGGCGACGTCGACTCGGCCATCACGCAGGTCGAGAACATGGGTCCCGGCGGCGATCTGCAGATTAGGCTGCTCGATCTTCTGCGGCTCGCCAAGAGCCCAGATAAGGAAGGCGCCGATGCCACCTATGAACTGGTTGAAGGCTTTTCGGTTGCTCGACCCGACGTCGCTTTCGGCCTTTGCCGCGCGTCCCTTGGCCGATACCCTAAAGACTTTCGATTTCGCCGCTGCATGGCGCGCGTCGCCGCCGATGAGGGCCGATTCGCCGACGCGACCGCCTGGTATGTCAGCGCGATCGAGCTGGCCCCGGAGATGGTCGAGCTCTATGACGAGGCGCTCGACGAGCTCGACGAGTTCATCGAGAGTCGTCTCATGGATCCCCACCCCGAGCGGTCGAACTCCCTGGCCCGCGGTGCCGAGCAGATCCTCGCGGCACGGCTCGAACGCTGGCCCGACTCGGCCCCTCCGATAGCGCCGGACCAACTCGAGTTCTTGATCGGTATGCTGGAAATGAACGCCGGCCATGTCGAAGAGGCCGAGCAGCGGTTCAAAGCAAGCATCGCCCGCGACGAGAATTCCAACGCGTTACTTCAACTCGGCCTTCTTCTCGAGCGGACCGGGCGCCCGAAAGACGCAGAGGCGTACTATCAGCGCGCTCTCGCACTCACCCCTTCGAACACCTTGAGCGATTCCCTCCACCGTGCAGAGATCCTCGAGCACATTGGTAACGCCGCTGGCGCTCGAGGCCGCGCACGCGAGATGAAGACGAACCACGAGACTGCGCTCGCTGCGTGGAGCGAGGCGGTCGGTCTCGTCGAAGGGCCGACCGCAGCGCTGGTCGAGATACGTCGCGGAGTCCTCTTGGACAATCTCGGCCGGCACGACGAAGCACTCGATGCGTTCCATAGCGCCATGGCCCTCGCCCCCCAGTGGCGTGAGGTGTACGCCACCATCCTTTCGCACCTCGTCGTCGCCGAGCCCGACCCCGAGTTCGCATCGACGGTCTGGCGCCGCGCGCAGCTCCAGTTGAACCTACCGCCCGAATGGAAGGTGTATTTCACCCTCTGGCTCCAGTTCATCGCGGCGCGCGCCAAACAGGCCCCGAGCCCCGAGCACACCGAGCTGCTTCGCCGGCTCGGTCAGCCCGCCAACTGGTGGGGAAAGCTCGCGAGCTTCGGCGCTCAGGACATCAGCTACGACGACCTTCTAACCGTAGCTTCGAGCCTCGGCGAGGAGACCGAAGCTTTCTTCTACGAAGCCACCAGGCTCTTCGTGGCAGGCGATCGCGAAGAGGCGAACGCTCAGCTCCAACGCGTCCTCGACACCAAAATGGTCAGCTTCTACGAATACGAGATGGCCCGCAAGCTCTTGCTCGCAAAGTAGGGGCAGCCCCCTAGCCTAGCGCCTCGAACGCATCCCTAACTTCTGCTGGTGCCTCCACGAGCTCGATCAGGACGCCTTCTCCACCGATTGGCGCTTCTTCGTTGCCCTTCGGGTGAATGAAGCACACACGATGGCCGGCGGCTCCGGGGCGGATTCCACCGGGCGTGAAACGCATCCCCTGGGTGCCCAGCCACTCCACCGCCGCGTCGATGTCGTCGACCCATAGCCCGATGTGATTGAGGGGCGGGCGGTCGACCCTGGGCTTCTTCTCGGGATCGATCGGCTGCATGAGGTCGACTTCGACCGCGAATGCGCCAGCGCCCATCGTGACGATGTCCTCGTCGACGTTCTCCTTTTCGCTTCGGAAATTTCCGGCGGGTGTCAGCCCGAGCGTGTCGACCCAGAGTCGGACGAGAGCCGTTTTGTCAGACGCGCCGACAGCGATTTGCTGGATACCAAGGACCTTGAATGGACGATCTGTCATGCTTCCGCGTTCTTACCCCGGTTGCCGCGCATGTCCACATGGGACACCCTCCGCCCGGTGAAGACGTCACTGACCGGTATCAAACCGACGCACCTGCCGCACCTCGGAAACTACCTCGGTGCGATCCGTCCCGCGCTCTCGCTCGTCGACCAGTACCGAACGCTCTACTTCATTGCGGACTATCACGCGCTCACGAGTGTTCGGGACGCGGGAAAGCTGAGAAGCTACATACGAGACGTTGCGGCCACCTGGCTTGCCTGCGGTCTCCGTCCGGAGCGCACCTTGCTCTACCGCCAGTCCGACGTGCCCGAGGTGTTCGAGCTTACATGGGTCTTGGGCTGTTTGTTGGCGACGGGACAGCTCGAGCGCGGCCACGCCTACAAAAACGCGCTTGCTCGGGGTGATTCGCCCACTGCAGGGCTCTTCAATTATCCGGTGCTGATGGCAGCTGACATTCTTCTTTACGACACTGACGTAGTGCCGATCGGCAAGGACCAGAAGCAGCATCTGGAGCTTACTCGCGATATCGCGATGCGACTGAACCACATTTACGGCGAGAACACGCTCGTCGTGCCTGAAGCGTTGATCACCGAGGCTCCCCTCGTCCCGGGTACCGACGGCGAGAAGATGAGCAAGAGCCGTGGCAACGGGATTCCTCTTTTCGAATCGCCTAAGAAGCTACGAAAAGTGATCATGAGTATCACCACGAGCTCCGAGTCGCTCGACGATCCCAAGACCGCCGAGGGCTCGACCGTCTATGATCTCTACAAGCTCGTCGCCCCGGAGCAGGCTCCCGAGATGAAGCACAAGCTCGAAGCGGGCGGCTACGGATGGGGTCATGCCAAGCAAGACCTCTACGAGGCGGTTGAAGCCGAGATCGGCCCGAAGCGAGAAGCGTACATCGAGATTCGTTCTGACGAGCCGAGGCTCGATGCGATCTTGAGTGACGGCGCAGCCAAGGCGCGCACCATTGCCCACGCAACCATTCAGCGCGTGCGCAGCGCGGTGGGAATCGGCTGAGTCAGTAGACGCTGCTCCACTGAGCGTCGTCGAAGTCCTCGTACTCTTCGGTTTCGACGGGTCCTTGGACGGGCTGTTGCACTTGGGGAATCGCGAGTAGCCCCGGATGACCATCCTCGACGGATTCGTTGACCAGCAGGAATGTTTGCTTGTGCTTCTGCCATGCCTGTCGGATTACGGTCTGTGCGATGACCATCGTCCCGTGATCGTACCAGCGGATCGCAACGCGGGAGAGCGCCCCCGAGCCGTCTTCCTCCGTGTGAGCGTTGACGGCGAGGATCTCGCTGTCGGCAATCTGGATGTCTCGCCCCCAGCGCACGTGCGACAACCGAAACTGGTTCTGGAACACCGGCGACACGTAACCGGCCGCAACGTCCATTCGACCCCAGCGTGCCCCCTCGTTCAGCTCGATGACCGCGTCGCGAAGCCTCGTTTCGGGACTCAAGTTCTGTATCAGGCAGCCGCTCAGTCCTAGCAGCAGACCCGCCCACCAGATTCGTTTCGACATAGGCTGACGCTAGGCCCGGGGCCCGAAAATGGGCAACTAATTCGCGGTCGTGCCGGTGGTCCTGGCGAGGCGCGACTGCGCTGCCCGGTTGTCGGGGTCCTGCCCGAGCGCTTTTCGCCAGGCTTTGCGCGCTCGGCGCACCTCTCCCCGAAGCATGAGGGCATCTCCGAGGAGCACTCTGTAAGGCGCGCGGCGGGGCCTTTTCGCGACAGCTCGCTCGGCCCATTTGACCGCTCGGTCACCGTCTTTGGCGGTGATGTACAGGGTGGCGTAGCCGGCCATGGCCTGCGGATTCTTCGGGTCGAGCTCCCACGCCCGGTCGAGCGTCGCCTCTGCTCGGTTGAGCTCGCCGCCGCGGATCAACGCCAGGGCACGGCGCACCAGGACGTCGGATGCCTTGCCCGGATCTCGGGGCAGGTCTCGCGTTGGGATGACTAGCTTCGGCTCCTCTTGGGTTGGCGGCTTCACCTCGGGCTCGGTCCCCACTTCAGGCTCCGCCTCCCGGGGTTTCGGCTCCGCGACTTCCTTTTCGGGAGGGGGCCCTTCGGCCGTCAGACCCTCATCCACCGCTTCGATCCCGTCTACGGGTCCGGTGATCGGGCTCTTGTCGATAGGTGCCTTTTCGATCTCGGCAGTCTCGACGGCATCCGAGTCGGCGCCGAGCCAGAGCTGCCAGGCCAACAAACCGCCGCCTCCGATGACCGCTACGAGAAGCAGGACCTGAATCCAGGCGGGTGTCGAGGGGGTCGCGGCAGGCGCGAGAATCGTGGCCGGCCCTTCCAGCATCGGCGCGAGCTCGTGCTCGAACGCCTCATCGGCAAACAGCGGACCTCGCGAGGGCTTCTTGCTGGTGGGAGGTGGTGGTGGCGGGGTCGGCTGCCTCGGGGAAGGCGTTACGCCGTGGTCGGTGTGTCGTTCGGGACCGTTACTCTCCCGCAGACCGCCCCCAGCGGCGACGGCGCGACGTCGAGTCTCCACCTTCCCGAGCAGCTGGGGCATCTTGTTCGTCGGAGCTTCTTCCTCGGACAACGCCTGTCCCTCAGCACCTGCGGCTTGAAGATGCCGGAACCTGGGTGGTGCCATGGTCCGTAGCTCTTGGAGCTCCTCACTCGACAGGGCGCTCGGAGGCATCGTAGCGTGGTCTAGCACGGCTGGTGCGGCTGGCGGGACGGTCGGTTCGTCGCCGACTACGTCGTTCTCACCGTCGGTGAGGCCGAGCTCGCGGGCCACGACCCCCAACGCTTCGTCGACCGGCATCATGATGTTCGCGACCGAGGGGAGCTCCTGCTCCCGGATCGAAACACGACCCGAGTTCATACCCCAGAGCGCTGTCAGAGCCGGCATGCCCTGGAAGCTCTGGGTCGTTCCTTCCCGAAGTGTGGCGTATGCCCCCACGATCGAGTTGTCCGCGATGTCTACCTGGATGTTTCGCTTGTTCCCGGCGATGGCGACGTGACGTACACCGGCAACCGAACCGAGTGCACGCAGCAGGCGCCCGGGACCGATCAGCTCGAGCCTCGTGTCGAAATCGATCTCGTCGGTGACGCGACGAGCGATCACCGCGTCTTGCTCGATGAGGGGCATGACACGTTGGGTTAGTTGTGTGAGGTCCGGCTCTGCATCCGAGAAGGCGCTCGGCCAGAAATCATCCCACCGCACCACCAGCATCGAAGACCAGCGAAGCTGCGGATCCTTGCGAATAGCACGGACGAACTCGATGCCCTTACCGCCGATCGCGTTTGAGTCCATCACTATGACCTGCGGGTCGACCTCTCGAATCCTGGGGATGACTGCGGTCGAAAAATCGGCTGCGGCGATTTGCACCCCTCTTGCGTGCAGCACGTGAGCGAGCTTCTCCGCACGAAGCTCGTCCGAGTCGAGAATCACTATTCGCGTTCCTTCGAGCGCGCGGAGGTCGATCTCTTCCACGGGTTCCGCAGGTTCGATCGGAGCGGGAAGGGTCGACAATCGACCACCGCTCGCCTCGTAAAACTCGTATTCGAGAGGCCCGGATTCGGCGATCGCCTCCTGCAGACGCTCGAGGATCACTTCCATGTTGTGAGCACTTGGCGATTCGGTCTCGATCACCATTGGCATGCCTTCGAGAACGCCCTTCGGAGACTGAATGCTCAAGATGCCAGTCTTGTGGTCGCTCGAAACCAGGGACACGATGTCCTCCAAGTTGTCTGCGTTGAGCTCGCCACGCGCGAGGCCGGGGCGGTCGGGTACTTCCCATGCGAGGTCAGCAAGTCGACGAGCGATCGCGTCGGCCCCCGCGCCCCTCGGCACAATCGCTACCGCGCCGGCGCGAAAGTCTGGCTCTTCATGCTTGAGGACGGCTTCGCTCGAGACGACGGCGATAGGCAGAACATCGGTTGCTCGGTTTGCCGCCATCCGTTGCACGACATTCGCGCCGCCCCGCACCGCAGCGTCGCCGATCAAGACGACTAGATCTGGCGCGTAGACGCGTACCGCGTTTTCAAGCTCCGCGGTCGCACACGCCGCCACAGACGCTCCGTGGCGACGAAGCGCTTCCCCCAGCGCCGCCTGCATCGGTTCGCCCTGGCCCACCAATAATATAGTAGGTCGGTGCTCCTCCTCCGACATGGCTCGGAATGGTGGCTGATTATGAGCCATTTCGCCAGCTTGGTGCGAGTGGCCTTCTTGGCTACACTCCGCCGCCCATGACCATACAACCGATCGAGTTCCTCCGAGACACCTTCCCAAAGCTCTTCACTCGCGGGGTGGAAGTCCTCGAGGCCCGCGCTGCGGGTGGAGACGAGCGGGCGCAGCGCATCCTCGCCGATGTCAAAGGGGTGACAGGGGCGGTACGTCTCGAGGTCGACGACCACCCGCCAATCGTCCTATCGGGCGACGGGGGCTCTCTGACGGCGGGAGACGAGCCAGCCGAAGGCGTCCCCCTCAGGGCGACGGCCAAAATTCCTGGGGATGCGGTTCAACTCCTGCTCGGCGAGGCGCTCGAATCGGGTGCCCTAGAGGACGATGAGGTGGCGGTCGGAGCGGCCCAAACTGCCTCCAAGCGGTTCGAGGACGCGCTTGCCGGACAGCCCATGACCTTCGAGGTGACCGTCAGGGCTGTCCCCGAGTTAGGGGACGTGATCCTGCGTGTGGCCTTCAATGTTCCGGAGGTCCCTGCCGAGCCTGGGTTCGTCGCGGAGCTCCAGTTCTCAGACCTCGAGGCGGTCCGACGTGGCGAGCTCACAATCCAAGAGCTTTTCCTTGGCGGGAAGCTCAAGATGCAAGGCGATTACTCTCTGGCCCTCCAGATCTCGATGCAGCTCCTCACCAATCCGCTCTGAACGGACGATCCGGAGATTCAAGCGGAACTTGCCTGGCCCTCCCGCCGCCAGATACCCTGACTGACGTTAGTAGGGGGTCATGTTTCGGGCTATTGCCAAGAGCCGTTATATCGTTCCGGGGTTGTTGTGCTTCGTGTTCGCGTTCGCCGTCGGGCCGATCGGAGCTCAGACCGGCGCACTAACCGTTGCCGCGGTAGGGGTCGTGGCATCCATTCTTGGCGTGCTCGGGATGTTGGTCATCGCGTCGGGCCAGCCGCCATCACTCGAGGTCGCCGAAGTCGACGCGCGGCTGCGGGAGATCCAAACCGAGGTCAACGAAGTCGAAAACATGCTCGAGGTGAATGTCCAGGAGCTTACCAGCGGCCTCGGTGAGCAGATGGTGGCCGTCGAAGAGACCGCGCGCGCGTTGAAGTCGATGGCCATCTCGCTCCAAGTGATCGGCGATCGCGTCGAGGCGCTTTCCTCGAGCACGGAGGAAAGCTCCTCGAGCATTCTGCAAATGACGGCGACGAACCATGAAGTTGCCGAGAACATGGGAAATCTCGGGTCGAGCGTCCGCGAAACCGCGTCCTCCATCGAAGAAATGACCTACAGCATCAAGGAGGTGGCGCGAAACGTCGACGCCCTAGCCCTGACGGCCGAGGAGACATCGTCTTCGATGAACGAGATGGACGTTTCGATCGATCAAGTGCAGACGAATGCCAACGAAACGGCCAGGCTCTCTCAAGAGGTCGCGGCGGACGCAGAAACCGGTGCGGAATCGATTCTCAAGATCATCGACGAGATCAATCTCATCAAGTCGACCTCGCTGCAGGCAGTCACCAAGATCTCGAGTCTGGGAGATCGTATCGAGGCGATCGGAGACATCCTGAACGTCATCGACGACGTGGCCGAGCAGACGAACCTTCTCGCGCTCAACGCCGCGATCATCGCTGCGCAAGCCGGCGAACACGGCAAGGGCTTCGCAGTCGTAGCCGACGAGATCAAGGACCTCGCCGAGCGGGCGGGCGCTTCCACCAAAGAGATCGCCGATCTGATCAAGGCCATTCAAGAGGAGACCAAGAACGCCATCGAAGCGGTCGAGCGCGGGGCAGGTACGGTCGACCGAGGCGTTACCGTAAGCGCAGATGCAGAGCGGGCCCTCAAGAAGATCCTCGAGTCGTCGAAGCAGTCGACTGCGATGGTGGGCGGCATCGCGCGTGCGACGGTCGAACAGGCGCAAGGATCGAAGCAAGTGACCGATGCCATCGGTCGCATCGCCGACACCGTTCAGCAGATCGCCGCCGCCACGGCCGAACAAGCTCGAGGCTCGGAGCTCATCATGAAAAGCGCCGACAACATGCGCCTCATCACGCAGCAGATGGAGCGCAGCAGCCAGGAGCAGGCGGAAGGCGGTCGACAAATGACCGGAGCGATCGAGCACATTTCGGACATGGTTCATCAGCTTCAGCAGTCGCACCGCAAGCATTCGGAGACCTCCGAGCAGACACTTGTCGCCGCGGCTCGCATCCAGGAGCTCACACGTGACTACGAAAGGCGTGTCCGTGGCGTCAATCGCGCTGTGGAGCGATTGCGACAGTTGCGTTTCGAGGCGTGATCCGGACGCTCAAATCGCTTAGGTTGCCCCGCAGGGGCCCTGCGCCTCATTCTAGGGGAACATGTTTGGGATTGGACCCACGGAGCTGATTTTCTTCCTGGTCATCCTTCTGCTGGCGGTGGGGCCTGAGAAGCTTCCGACCTTCATGCGGACGGTCGGCAAGGGCATGCGCCAGGTAAGGGGCGCGAGCCGCGAGTTCAAGGATGCCATCGGGTTGGACGAGCTCATGCGAGAAGGCGATCCGTTCCGTGCTCCACCGGTTCGACCGCCGCGCGCCCGGCCCGTAGCGACCGAGTCGAAGCAGGAAGAGCCGCAGCCTCAACCTTCGACCCCGCCCAGGGTGCCCCCGCCGAGTGACGCCGCGCAAGCACTTCGAAAGCCCGCGACGTCCGACCCGGTCGCCGATGGAGACACGCCGCCCGAGCCCGACGAGTCGGCCAAGGCGAATCATCCATGACCGATTCCATCCAGGCCACGGCTCCCGAGCCTCCCTCGGCGCCCGAGGCCGATCGGGAGATGAGCTTCTTCGAGCATCTGGGCGAGCTTCGAGCACGCTTGCTTCGAAGCATCCTGGCTCTGGTTCCCGCGGTGGCGATCGCTTGGTTCTTCAAGAAGGAGATCAAAGACTTCTTGGTGGCTCCTCTTCAACCCGCGTGGGAGAAACTCGAACTGCCGGGCCAGGCGGTATTGCGTTTTTCCGGACCCGCGGACGCCTTCATGATGTACATGAAGAACTCGCTCATCGTGGGCCTCTTGTTGGCATCGCCCTGGATCTTCTGGCAGCTGTGGATGTTCATCTCCCCGGGCCTCTACAAGAAGGAAAAGGCTTTGGCATTCCCGTTCATACTCGCGTCCACCCTGTGTTTCGTGGGCGGCGCGGTGTTCGGGTACAAGTTCGTTTTCCCCGAGGCGTTCACGGTCTTGCTCGGCTTCAGCGACGAAACGCTCGTCGCGACGATGTTTGTGAAAGACTACATGCCGTTCTTCCGGAGGATGCTGTTGGCGTTCGGCGTCGTCTTCGAGGTACCTGTGATCGTTACATTCCTCGCTGGCGCCGGCATCGTCACTTGGCGGCAGTTGCTGCAGTTCTCACGCTGGTGGATCATCGTCGCGGCCTTCATCTCGATGCTGCTGACACCTCAAGACGTCTACACCATGGTGATGATGTTGATCCCGCTGGTGCTGCTCTACTTCGTCGGCGTTGGCGCGGCGTACCTGATCAGCGTGTTCCAGAGACAAGGAGAGAAGACCTAGGCACTGTCTTCGTCTTCGTGGTCGTGGCGTGAACGACAGGCGCTACTCGCGCCCGGGAATAGGATAGGGCGGGTACTTCGGGACGTCCTCCGGCACCGCCCATTGGTCGCCCCAGATGCTCGCTCCCCCGTCGATGTAGACTGTCTGACCGGTGATGAAGTCTGCGTACCGCGATGCAAGGTATGTGATGAGGTGCGAGACCTCTTCTGCGGTGCCGAGGCGATGAAGAGGATTGGCGTTTTCCGCGCTGTCGAGAAGCTCCGGGGGGTATTGCTTCGTCCCGCTCGTCACGATCACACCGGGCGCTACCGAGTTGGCGCGGATGCCATGCACTGCCCACTCGACGGCGAGAGTCTTGGTCATATTGTCGACCCCCGCTCGGGCGGCGCCGGTATGGACCATGCCAGGGAAGCCACGAACGATGTTGGCGATGACGTTTACGATCCGGCCCCGCTTCTGCGGAATCATCGCCTTGTTCGCCACCGCATGGGTCATCGCCCATGTACCGACCAAGTTGTTGCGGATGACGGCGTGAAAGCCCTTCGCCGAAAGCGACTCTGCGGTCGTAGGAAACTGGCCGCCCGCGTTGTTGACCAGGACGTCGATGCGGCCGAAACGCTCCAGCACCGCGTCGATGAACCCATCGATGACCTCCGACTCGCGAATGTCACAGGGAGCGCCGAAGACGTCGATGCCCTGGGACCCGAGCTCCTTCACCGCCTCTCGAAGCGGCTCCGGCCGTCTGCCGCAGATGGCGACTTTGGCTCCTAGAAGACCCATCTCCGTCGCGGAGACCAGACCGATTCCGGTCCCTCCACCGGTTATCAGGACGACTTCGTTGGCGAACAACCCGTCCGCGTACACTCGATCCATGGCGCGGCTCATACCATGGGAAGCGCCCTCGGACGACGAAAGCCTCAGCCTGTGGCCGCGGGCTCCCCTTTGGTCGTGTGGGTCACGACGAGCTCCAGCAAATCCTCTGCAAAAAACGGCTTTCCGAGGGTCGCTGCTACCTTGAGATCACGTGCGATTTGGTTGCGCGCGGTGCTTGCGCTCAACAGGATGACCGGAACGTCGACCTGCCTCCATCGACGGCGAAACTCATGCAAAAACATCTCGCCGTCTTCGATGGGCAACATCAGATCGACGACCATCAGATCCGGAAGTTGTACTCCACACTGCGCCAACGCTGACTGCACATCACCGGCGGCGATCACTGCGTAGCCTTCTTTTTGGAGAAGCACTTGCAACAAGTGGCGGACAGAAGGGTCGTCGTCGAGAACCAAGATGGTGGCCTTCGCAGTCACCACTGCATCGTAACAGGATGTGCCATGTTCGCGAATATGCGCCGCCTGCCTACATGGGAGCTGCTAAGCTTACCTGCCATGATGAGCTGGATGCGAGCAGGGTTTCTCGTGACGTGTCTTACGGTGTTGGGCTGCGGAGTGTCGAAACCGACTATGCCGGATCCACTTTTGTCGATCGCACCGATCGACCTCTACCCCTTACGTCTTGGCAACGCGTGGTCGTACGACGTGAGCACCGGTGAGCCACTTAGCACGCTTGCCGTGACTCGAGTCGAAACCGTACACGGATCGATCGTAACGGTCCGCACCGGTCAAGGGAGTGTGAAGTACGACATTCGTGAAGAAGGCATCCATGTCGTATCCGAAGGTGTTTGGCTCTTTCGCGCACCCTTCGAGGAAGGCGCGAGCTGGCCAGCGCGAGGCGGCCGCACGGGTCGCCTCGTATCGACCGAAGCTTCGATCGAGACCACAGCCGGTAGCTTCAGTGGCTGCCTCGAGGTCGTCGAAACCGGCGGAAAGCTCGAGCTCGAAGTCCGAACCGTCTATTGCCCGTTCGTAGGGCCCGTTGCGGTGGATTCCACGATGCGTTCGAACGTGTCGGACCGTGTCGTGTCGGTACATGCGCGGCTCCGCGGATTCAACGTGAACGGAGGAGCTTCGCTCACTCCCTAGTTTGCCGAACCGGGACCTCCACGAAATCCTCTCGAAGCTGGACGACCAGCGACAAAGATCCCGCGGCGAGAAAGACTTGACGCCAAGAACGGCCGCTTGGATCCCGAACCTCGAGCGCATGGCGCACGCCAGGAGTCACACCAAACACGATGTTCTCGATCTTCGTGCCATCCAACGTCACCTTGGCGCCGGGGGGGACTCCGAGGAGCTCCACCCTGGCCATGACACCTTCGCCCGGCGTTACCGCGGTTTGCTTCCTCGCGGGGTTTCGCTCGAGCAGCGCCCACGCGATGGCAACGAGCACCGCAAGGACCGCTACCGCCATCATCCACCGGCTATCCAACACGCGCCCCACGCCGCCTCGGGGTGCTGACTCATCGCCTGTCGTCCGGTTCACCATGGCTGCTCCGCGTTTCGCGACGCCTTCTAAACGAGCACGTTCGCATTGCCATTGTAAGACGCTCCGCCATGTTTCGTCATCTTCCAAGATGGTTTCATGGTGACATCAGCCATTCTCGAGGCACGAGGCCTCACCAAGAGCTACGGAGGTCGGGTCGTCGTCGATCATCTGAACCTTGAATGCCGTCCGGGGGCCGTGCTCGGTCTTCTCGGTCCGAATGGCGCAGGAAAGACGACGACGCTTCGGATGCTCTACGGCTTCGTGCCTCCCGAAGAGGGCACCATTTCCTATGCAGGGATGGAGTTTTCGAAGCAGCGCTCCGAGGCCAAGCGCATGATCGGCGTCTGCACTCAGGAGGACTCGCTCGACTACGACTTCACGGTTGCCCAGAACCTCCTCATCTACGCGAGCTATTTTCGACCGAGGGTCGAGAATCTCGAATACCGCGTTGGGGAGCTGCTGGAACGCTTTGAGCTCACCCCCTACGCTGATGATTCACCTCACGTCTTGTCCGGCGGTTTCGTGCGACGGCTTCTGATCGCGCGATCGATCATCCATCGCCCCAGAGTGCTGTTCCTCGACGAGCCCACCACTGGTTTGGATCCTAGTGCTCGACTCGATGCATGGGAGCTGATCGATAGCATGCGGTCCGAGGGTCTGGCGATCGTTCTGACGACTCACTACATGGACGAGGCCGAGCGCCTGAGCGATGAGCTCCTCGTCATTCACGAGGGGCGTGATATTGCGCACGGGGAGCCTCATCGCGTCATCGGAGATCTTCTCGGCGAACACGTGATCGTCATCCCACGCCACGAACCTGCGCGGGATCGGATCGAAATCTGGCTCCAGGATCGCGGGGCCGAGCGAGTGGCCACCGTGCTCGGCGAGCTCCGCATTCCGGTCAGCAAGGACGACTTGCTGGCCTTGTCGTCCGAGTTCGAAGGCGCCACGTGGCAAGTTAGGCCCCCCAATCTGGACGACCTGTTCATCGCTCTCGCGCGGCGAAACGGAAGGATTCGATGAGCGCCGCCGAAAGCCTCACCGCGGCGGTGCATTGGCAGTCCTGGGCGGTATTCAGGCGAAACTGGCTCGTTTTCCTTCGACACTGGCGAACCGCCATCATTCCGCCGGCCATGGAGCCTGTGATCTTCTTCGTCGCGTTCGGCATCGGCTTCAGCGGCTACATCGAGGACCTCGACTACCACGGGACCCACATCAACTATGCGACCTACGTTGCGGCCGGGCTGATCGCATACACGGGATTCGGCACGCCGTACTACGAGGCCCTCTACGCCGCGTACTTTCGCATGTTCTACCAGAAAACATGGGACGGTATCTTGGCGACTCAGGTCGAGCTTCCGAGCGTCGTTTGGGGTGAGATCCTTTGGGCATCGGTACGCGGGATGGTCAACATCTCGATCGTCTGCGTCGTCGTTGCCGTCTTCGATTTGATCGGCCTGGTCGACATCAAGGTGGCGTTCCTCGTGTTCATGCCCTTTCTAGGCTTCATCGCAGGATGTGCTTTCGCGTCGTTCGCGCTGATCTTCACGGCGATCGTGCCCGCGATCGATCACATGAATTATCCCGTGTACCTGATCGGGTGGCCGTTGAGCCTCGTGAGCAACACTTTTTTTCCGATCGACCCGCAGAACCAGCTGCTCCGCATGCTGTGGCAAATCAATCCCGTGTACCAACTCGCGGAGGCTGCACGCGGTCTTTTGGTCTTCGGAAATCCCGGTCCGCACCTGGTCGGGCTGCTTGGGTCGACTCTCCTTTTGCTGGTTCCGTGCACCCTTCTGTCGGTCCGGTTGACCCGCCGGCGAGTCCTCGGTGACTGAGCGCGGATGACCCAGAAATTCATTCGTCAGATCAAGGACTTAGAGAGGAGATCAGGCCTTGCATTGCACCCCCCTTGAGGCTAGAAACCGCTATGGCTGACCCACCGACCGCGGAAGCGTCCAGCACCGCGTCTGGCAATGACAAAGCCGCGTCCGGCAATGACAAAGCCGCGTCCGGCTATGACCAAAGCGCCATCCAAGTGCTCGAGGGACTCGAGGCAGTACGGAAGCGCCCAGGGATGTTCATCGGTGACCCGCACGATGGTAGTGGCCTACATCACTTGGTTTGGGAGGCGGTCGATAATGCGGTCGACGAGCACCTCGCGGGTTATTGCAATCACGTCCAAGTCATCGTCCATTCGGAGGGCTCGATCAGCGTCATCGACGATGGGCGCGGAATTCCGGTTGGTATGCACGAGAAGGGCGTGAGCGCCGCCGAGGTCGTGATGACTCAGCTGCACGCCGGCGGGAAGTTCAACAGCGACAGCTATTCGGTGTCCGCCGGTCTCCACGGCGTTGGCGTCAGCGCGGTCAACGCCGTGAGCGAATGGCTCAAGATGGAGATTCGCCGAGAGGGCAAGCTCTGGTTCCAAGAGTACGAGCGTGGGGTCCCGAAGTCGCCGCTCAAGGCGATCGGTACGAGCAAGAAGACCGGTACCAAAGTCACGTTCAAGCCGGATACCGAGATCTTCAGCATGACCGACTTCAGCTTCGACGTGCTGAACAATCGCTTGCGCGAGATCTCGTTCCTGAACGCCGGGCTCGAAGTGACGCTCGAAGACGAACGTGGCGACGGCAAGAGCATCACCCACAGGTTCAAGGGCGGCATCCGTGAGTTCGTCGAGACGTTGAACCAAAAGAAGACGCCCCTTCACGATGCCGTGATCTACCTCCACGCCGTAAAAGAAGGCGTCGACGTCGAGATCGCGATGCAGTGGAGCGATTCGTACAACGAGTCGATCTTCCCCTACACCAACAACGTCTTCAATCGCGACGGAGGCACGCATCTCACTGGTATGCGGACGGCACTGACGCGTGTGATCAACCAATACGGTTCGCGCGAAAAGCTCCTCAAAGACTTGAAGAATCCCCTCAGCGGCGAAGACGTGCGAGAAGGGCTGACCGCGATCATCTCGATCAAGCACCCCGATCCCTCCTTCTCCTCGCAGACGAAAGACAAACTGGTATCGAGCGAGGTCAAAGGGATCGTCGAGAGCGTGGTCAACGAGAAGCTTCGGCAGTACCTCGAAGAGAACCCGAAGGCAGCGAGGCGCATCGTCGAAAAGACGGTGTTGGCTGCCCGCGCTCGCGAAGCTGCTCGTCGCGCCCGAGAAGTTGTGCAGCGCAAAGGTGTGCTCGACGCGAGCACTTTGCCCGGAAAGCTTGCCGACTGTCAGAGCAAGGATCCTTCCGAAAGCGAGGTCTACATCGTCGAGGGAGATTCAGCTGGTGGCAGCGCCAAGCAGGGGCGCGAACGTCGCTTCCAGGCGATTCTCCCGCTACGCGGTAAGATTCTAAACGTTGAACGCGCGCGTTTCGAGAAGATGCTTTCGAGCGCCGAGATTGGCACGCTCATCACGGCGCTTGGCTGCGGCGTTGAAGGCGGTGAGAACTTCGACATCGAGAAACTTCGCTATCACCACGTGATCATCATGACCGATGCTGATGTCGATGGATCGCACATCCGGACGTTGTTGCTGACATTCTTCTACCGACAGATGCCGCAGTTGATCGAGAAGGGCTACCTCTACATCGCTCAGCCTCCGCTTTACAAAGTGCGCAAGGGCAAGAAGGTGCGGTACCTCCAAGATGACGACGCGATGAGCCATTACCTGATCGAGCTCGGCACGGACAACGTCGTTCTCGGCATGAAGGAGGGGAGCACGCGGCTGACCGGCGAACTTTTGCAGCGCCTACTCGCGGATGTGGCCCGGTTTCGCCTGCTGTTAGAGAACATCGGGCACCGCGTTGACCCGCTGGTCATCGAAGGTCTGGTCACATCGACCGAGCTCGAGGTCGAGGACCTCGCTGATCGGGTGAAGGTCGAAACCGCTATCGAGACGCTCGAGGCCTACGTTCAGAGCAAGCGCCCGAGTGAGTTCGTCGCGGTGGTAGAAAGCGACGAAGAACACGATCGGTACCGAGTGATCATCGAAACCCAAGATGGCGCTTCCCATCGTGTGACGACGATCGACTTCGACTTGCTATCGGCCGGCAACATTGCGGAGCTCCGTCAGATTCATCAAGGGATTCGAGCACTCGGCGAGCCACCATTCTTGCTCACCGTCGTCGACAAGGCCGGCAACCCGAGCGGCGAGCCGACCGAGGTCCCCGACGTCGACGCGGTCTGGTCGAACATCGATGCCCGCGCCCGCAAGGGCCTCGCTATCCAGCGCTACAAGGGTCTGGGCGAAATGAACCCAGACGAGCTTTGGGACACCACGATGGACCCCGAAACCCGCACGCTCCTCCAGGTTCGAATCGACGACGCCGTCGAGGCCGAGGAGATCTTCACCGTGCTGATGGGTGACCAAGTCGAGCCGCGCCGCGCTTTCATCGAGAACAACGCACTCAACGTAACCAACCTCGACATTTAGGCGATAGTGTGGGGGCGGTGGGGCGGGACCAATTAACGGGCCGTAGGCCCGACCGGGATCAATACAAGCGTGTTTAGACGATAGCGCCACATTCCCTGGATCGGCTTCTAGTCAGGAGGCTTGGCGTCTGAGTAGCGCATGGATCGCCTCTTCGACGCGGGGAACTTCTTCGGCGACTTGGGCGACAAGGTCCCGAACGTGCTCCACGGCCTCCTCGCGCTCGATGGCGCCGAGCAATTCCCCGACGCGCGAAGCCCCTATCTGCTTGCTGGCGCCCTTGATCGAGTGCGCCGTCAGCCGCACGGTTTTCATGTCCGAAGCCTCGAGTGCGTCGCGAAGGGTTGCCACCGATTCGTGAAGCTGATCGACGTACGCGACCATCACGTCTTCGATGAAGCCGTCGTCCTCTTCGCCGAGCGAGACCAATTGGCGGACCATATTCATGTCCAGCGCCGAAGGTGAGGGCATCGTCCCGGATGGAACGGCGACCGGAGGCTTGTTGGAAAGCGACACCCACCGACTGAACAGTGCCTCGAGCATATCCGACCGAACGGGTTTCCCGATCGTGTCGCTCATGCCGGCCTCGAGGCACCGGGCGCGGTCCTTTTCGGTGGTGCTAGCGGTGAGGGCTATGATGGGGACTTCGCGGTTCGCCGAGTGTTCGCGGATCCTGCGCGTCGCCTGGAAGCCATCCATCATCGGCATGTAGCAATCCATGAAGATGATGTCGTACTCGGTCGTCTTGGCCTTCTCGAGAGCCTTGCGCCCGTCGGTTGCGATATCGATCTCGCACGCGAGCTTCTTCAATAGTGCTTCTGTAACCATGCGGTTGGTGGGATTGTCCTCGGCGAGAAGCACCTTCAGCCCTTGTCGAATCAACAGGTCGCCGGCGCCGGGCGGGCCCTGCACTCGGAGTGTATCCTCGGGGCCGTCGTCGAGGTCGACTTCAACCCAGAACGTCGTCCCTTCATCGACCTTACTCTCCACCCCGAGCTCGCCTCCCATCAGTTCGACGAGCCGCTTCGAGATCGCCAAGCCCAACCCAGTCCCGCCGTAGCGGCAACTCGTGCTTCGGTCTTGCTGTTGGTAGCGTGTGAAGATCTTGTCGAGCGCTTCGTCGGGAATTCCAATGCCGGTGTCTCGGACCGAAATCCTTACGCGACACTGGGCGGACTGCTCTACCACTTCGGCCTTGATGAGCACAGACCCGGACTCGGTGAACTTGACGGCGTTGTTGACGAAGTTGAGAAGGACCTGGCGCAGGCGGCCGCCGTCGCCGATGAATCGCGAGCGCGCCAAACCCCTGAGCTCGGCCTCGAGGCGCAACCCCTTCGCTGCAGCGCGAGGCTCCATGAGCTCTGCCAGGCCGTCGATCAGTAACTCGAGGTCGAACGGAGCCCGATCGAGCTTGATCTGCCCCTTTTGAAGCTTCGAAAAGTCGAGAATCTCATCGACCATGCCGATCAAGGCCTCTGCCGAGTCTCGGATCGCCGCCGCCATCTTTCGCTGCTTGGGCTCGAGCTTGGTCTCGAGTAGCAGAGACCCCAAGCCGACGATGCCGGTCATCGGCGTCCGAACCTCATGGCTCATATTGGCGAGGAACTCGGTTTTCGCCTGGGATGCCCGTTCCGCCGCTACCCGGAGCTCCTGGAGCTCGACGAGAGTTCGCCGTCGCACGACGCTCATGCCGATCGTGACCACCGAGAACCCGCCGAGGTATCCGATGCTCTCAATCCAGCTGACGCCTTCGACGAACAGGGAGGTCACGCCCCAACCGATGTCGGCGCAGATCATCGTCAACAACAGCCATGCGCGACTTTGAAGTAGGGCTCCGGCCGCGAACTGTAGGAGAATGAAGAAGAAAAGCATCGAAGGGTCGCCGCTGAGCGCGTAGCCAAGCGTGATCGTCGCCGTGACGACCACGAAGACGATACCCGCCACGTGGATTGACCAGTCGACTGGCAGTGGCTGATTCCTAGTGCGCCAGGAAAACGCTAGAAAAGCAATCCCGGTGAGGCCGTAGACCGTCGCTAGGGCCACCGCGACGTCGCCCATCGACGAAGACCATTGCCCGAGGGCCATTCCGAGGTACGCGAAGCCGGCGCATGCCGTCATCGTGCCGATGTGGCGGCCGGTGACGGAGTTCAGCATTCCGCGGAGTTGCTCCGGGCTCAGTGGCGTGCGCGCGGCGACCGTTTCTGCGGATGGAGCGGCACCTTGCCCCCACTCTTCGGGCTCTTTCTCCGATTCCCCCACACCCCCATTTTATAGGTTGAAGAGACTGATTTCATGGATTCTGACGCTCGACTTCGTAACGTGCCTCACGAACCGTGCGCACGGCCGCGTCGTGAAGCAGTCCATTGGTCGCGATCAGCTTCCCGGACCTGGGGTCCACGGTCACGCCGTCATAGGTCGAGAGCTGTCCACCGGCCTCGAGCACCATGAGAGCTCCGGCGCACATGTCCCACGCATTGAGGCCCTGCTCCCAATAGATGTCGTACGTTCCGTCGGCGACCAGACAAAGATCGATGGCGGCCGAACCGCACCGTCGAATGCCGCGCGCTCGTCGTAGAAACAAAGCAAGCTCCTCGTGATTGTTGTCGGGGTTCGTCCAGCGGTCGTACGGGAATCCGGTCGCGCACAAGGCTTCTTCGAGCGATGCGCGTGCCGATACTTCGCAGCGATCGCCGTTTCGAAACGCGCCCGAGTGCTTCGAGGCCTTCCATGTCGTTCCGAGGGCCGGGGCGTGGACCACTCCGGCCAAACCCTCGGCGCCGTCGTAGAGTGCGATCGACACGCAGAAGAAAGGATGGCCGTGGGCGAAGTTCGTAGTGCCGTCGATCGGATCCACGTACCAAACGAGGTCGCCGTCGCCTGTCTCCGAGTTCTCCTCTCCCACGATGCGGTGCTCCGGGAAGGCTTGGGTGAGCTCATCGCGAATGAGCTGCTCGCTCCGCAGGTCGTACTCGGTGAGCAAGTCGAACTTGCCTTTGTAGGAGATGGTTGTGCGGCCCCGCCACCCTTCGAAGACCAGTGCCCCCGCGTCCCGAGCGACTCGCTCAGCGACCCCGAGGGCATGCTCGCATTCCTCTCGACTGTGCATGAAGTCCCGCATTTTCGCGGATTTTGATGCCAGCGCCAGCGCGATCTTGGCGCCTGTCGAGTGTTCACTGGCGTTTGGCTGGCAAAAACCGTAAAAGGCCGTGCGCTGCGGAGCCAGCAGATCGGGCGCGGTCTGATGTGGGCTAATGTAGTTATGCCAGAGAAGGACATCATAACCCCAACTCTTCGCAATCCGCTCGGTTCGGATGACGACACGGGTCCGGCAGCCACGAAGGAGATCGGCGGACCGTACGAGGCGAGCCTTCGCGAGGGTGAGCGGCTCCGGGAACGTCCGCGGGTGGCCGCAGGCCTCGTTCAGACCGGCAAACAACATGCCAAGGGGCGAATGACGGTTTGGGAGCGTATCGATGTGCTCCGGGACCGCGGGACCGAGCCGACGATCCTCTATCAGAATTGGGGTCCGAATCTAGATGGCGCGTCGATTGTCACCGCGGTCGTCCAGATCCAAGGACGGAGCATCGCGCTCTACGGCCACGACTTCTCGCTGCGCGCCGGTTCGATGGACGCAACCAACGGTACGAAGCTTGCCAACTTGATTCGGCTGGCTGGTGAGCAGGGCCTGCCTCTCATCGGCATGAACGACAGCGCCGGTGCGTTCGTGCCCGCAGGGATCGGTGGCCTCGACGGGTACGCCGAAGCGTTCACGGCCCTGCGCAAGATCAGCGGAGTAGTGCCGAGCATCATGTGCATGTTCGGTTACAACGCCGGAGGCGGCTCGTATCTCCCACGCCAGGGAAGTTTCATGATTCAGCCGAACGATACATTCTTCGGGTTGACCGGGCCGGGCGTCGTCAAAAGTGTGCTCGGTGAGGATGTCACCGCCGACGAGCTCGGCGGGCCCGGGGTGCACGGGCAGAGCGGGGTGGTGGACCTCACCGTGAGGGACGAGGTCGGCGCGCTTCGCACGGCGCAGCGGCTGCTCAGCTATTTGCCCAGCAATAATCACGAATTTGCCCCATATCAGGAGACTTCCGACCCGATCGATCGGCCAACCGGTGAGATCGATACGCTCCTCCGCAAGGCTTTCAACTCGCCGACGGGGTTCAACACCCCAATCGACGTCAGCATCATCCTCCAACAGATCTGCGACCACGGAGACTACTTCGAGATCCAGCCGCAGCGCGCGCGGAACACCATCACCGCGTTCGGGCGTCTCGGGGGCCACGTGGTCGGGTTCGTATGCAACAACAGCGCCGTCGCATCCGGTCAGATCGATGTCGATGCTGCGTTCAAGAATTCACGCTTCACTCGGTTCTGCAATCTGTACAACATTCCGGTCATCTTCATGGAAGATACGACAGGCTTCTTGCCTGGACGCGATCAAGAGAGCCGGGGCATCGTGCAAGCGGGGCGCGCCATGCTCGATTCGATCATCGATCTACGGACACCACGCCTGCTCTTGATCATCCGCAACGCGTTTGGAGGCGCGTACGCCGCATTCAACTGTTATGCCGTTGGTGCGGATCACGTTATGGCGCTCCCGACTACGCGTGTGGCAGTCATGGGTCCTGCGGGCAAGGAGTTCGTCTACAAGAAGGAGCTTCGCGCGATGCGCAACAGTGCCCGGGCACGCGTTGAGGAGGCCATCGAGTCCGGCGCCTCCAAAGCCGACGCAGAGCAGGGCGCTGCGGTTTGGATGAAGGAGCAAGAGGCGGCGTTCAACGCGCGCTACGAAAAGGAGCTCATGAATCCCAAGGAAGCCCTGAGCCTCGGCTCGATTTCCGAGATCGTGATGCCTATCAACGTGCGCGCCGCCTTGGCGAAGAACCTCAAGTTCTTCCTCGATCACTACACGCCCGAGCCGCTCCACGCCGTGCAGCGAGAGTTTCACTGATGGGCTCCTCGGATCTCTACCTACATAACCCATTGATCCATCGAGACCGGCGCCTCGGTGAGTCCGAGTCGGATTGGGTGCGATCGTTCTCGAGCGAGGACATGTCGATTCTGATCGTGTGCCGTGGGCCGATTCGTCAGGAGGCGCTCGACACCTTCGCCGAGATGGGCATCACCAAGACCGGGATCCTGCTGTCGGAGAAGGACTCGATCATCTATCCCCGTGCGCTTGCCCCCGAGCTGCGCCGACTCGATCCATCTCGCGTCCATGCGGTTGCGGACTACACCGGCGCGACCAAGGAAGAGCGCACCGCCCGGATCCGAGAGATCATCCAGATCGCGAAGATCAACGGTTACGGCTACATCTTCGCGGGCTATGGGTTCATGGCTGAGGACGAAGAGTTCGTTCGGTCGATCGAAGAGGCAGGGCTCCGGTTCATCGGGCCAGGCTCTCACACTGTGCAAGCGGCGGGCTTCAAAGACGAGGCTAAGCGTACGGCGGAACGCGTCGATGTGAGCGTCACTCCGGGTATCAACGACGCAACCACACGCCTCTTGCTGCGGAAGCACGGCGACCGCGCCGCCTTGAGATCCGTGGCCTCTCAGCACGGGCTCGAAGTCGCGGCGCTGGGTGACGAGAGCCCGGCGATCGAGGAGATTGCCGAGGCACTTCTCAATGCATCTTACGATGCAGGCATCGATCTCTACACTGTCGACGAGCTCGGAGAACAGATCCAACTCGGGGTCGCCTCAATCCTTGAGACCAACCCGGGCAGTCGTGTCCGCCTCAAGGCGATCGGCGGAGGTGGCGGCAAGGGCCAGCGTATCGTCAGCAGCGCAGACCAGGCGCCTGCGATGGTCCGCGAGATCCTGGGCGAGGTGAAAACCCTCGGGGTGGGCGACAACAAGAACATCCTCACCGAGCTCAACATCGAGACGACGCGCCACAACGAAATTCAGCTTCTCGGAAACGGCGACTGGTGCATCTCACTCGGGGGTCGCGATTGCTCGCTGCAGATGCACGAACAGAAGCTGGTCGAGGCGTCCCTCACCCAAGAGACGCTAACAAAGGCAGTCGAGCGCGAGCGCGAAGCAGGGAACGACGTCGCTGCCGCGGCGATCGGCCAGGACCTCACGATTCTTTGCCGAATGGAGGAAGAAGCAGAGCGATTTGGCCAGGAGGTAGGCCTCGACTCCGCGTCGACTTTCGAGTGCATCGTCGACGGAGCACGCCACTACTTCATGGAAGTGAATACGCGAATTCAAGTCGAGCACCGGGTGTCCGAGCTCTGCTATTCACTTCGCTTCCGAAACCCAAACGACGCCGAGGACTACTTCGACGTGACCTCGGTCGTAGAGGCCATGGCTCTCCTAGCGAGGCACAAAAGCCGGTTGCCGCGACCCGAGCGCATTCGACGCGACGCCGCCGCTGTCGAGGCCCGGCTCAACGCGACTGACCAGTCTTTGTCTCCGCACGCGGGCGGCGAGATCATTTTCTGGTCGGATCCGATCGAAGGCGAAGTTCGCGACGATCAAGGGATCTGCTTCAAGAATCCCGATACGGGTCTCTTCATGCGCTACAAGCTTGCGGGCGCGTACGACAGCAACATCGCGCTCTTGGTCACCACCGGAAGCGACCGGCGCGCGAGCTACGAGCAGCTGCGAGAGGTCCTTCGTCAGACGGTTCTTCGCGGGCCGGAGCTTCAAACCAACCTCCAGTTTCATTACGGACTCGTCAGTTGGTTCCTGGCGAACGGGGTCGATGCTAAGCCAACGACCCGTTTCGTGGTGCCCTACCTGACCTTGATAGGCGAGCTCCTCGATGAGGCCAACCACATCGACGTCGACTACGCGTACAAACGCTTATGTAGCCGGTACATGATGGTAGCGGCGGACGATCCCGGCGCGGCCAAGGCGACCGACGAGGTCTCGCTGCTGAAGGCTACTCTGCTCGGGCGGCCTCTTCGCCGACTGCTTCACGAACCACATCTTCTTTCGGCCTGGCTGAGCGTTCACCGTGGAGACTTCGACGTCAGCGACCGCCGGGTGACGTGGCACCGTAATCCACTCTTGCTTCTGAGCGACACCTATCGGCTGCTACACATGGAGGCGACCGTCGATGCGCCGGCCGCTCATCGAATTTGGGAACAGGACCAACTCGTACTCGATGAAGGCGAGGCGTTCTACGCCGTGGTCGGGGGTCGAGTCGGCGAGCTTTCGTGGACCGAGCTCGACGCGTTGCTTCGCGGTGAAGCCCCGGCGGCCGGCTTCGAGGCAGCCGAATGGAAGCAAGCTCGCGGGGCCCATCTCGGGTTCCAACTCGGCACCGAGCTCCTCGGGCTTCTGCCCCTCCTCGCCGAGAAGATTGGCTTCTACGACTTGTGCGTAAACGACGACCTCACGATCACGATCCCCGAGCGCCTGCTCGATGCGGCCCACCAGGCCAAGATGAAGAAGATCCTCGTGCCGCCACCCGGGAACAAGGCGGACGAGATCGTCGCGGTCAGCGGTGGTATGTATTACTCGCAAGAAGCGCCCGGCATGGCGAAGTTCATCGAAGAGGGCCAGCACTTCGAAATCGGCGACCCGCTATACGTCGTCGAGGTCATGAAGATGTTCAACAAAGTCTACGCGCCGTTCGCAGGCACAATCGATAAAATCCTCGTCGACACCGACGGGGCGATCGTTGCCAAGGGCCAGCCGCTCTTCAAAGTCACTCCGGACGAGAAGTTCGTCGAAGTCGACCCCGCCGAAGTCCAGGCACGAGTCGAAACCACCACCAACGACTACCTAAGCAAGGTCGCGTAGAGGAACCAATGCCCGATCCAAGCAGGTAGTGTGCGAGGGATTTTCGTTTGTGGTCGAGCGCCCCCGCAGAGAGCGACTGAGAGGTACGTCTGTACCTCGCAGGGAGCGAGCGAGGAGGTAAGCCGACCACAAGCGAAAAGACCCGCACACTAAAGGCGGTCGTCGCGGGTAGTGGCTAGCACGACTCGATTTCTGCCGGCGGCTTTGGCACGGAAAAGCGCTCGATCGGCTGTCGTCATCAACCGCGCGCGGAGGTTCCTCGGGGGTTGGCCGTTGAGATGACGTAGCCCGCTCAGGGTTGCGACGCCCACCGAGACCGTGATCTTGGGGAGCACCCCGTGTGGTCGCATCGGCCCGGCGGTGCTTGCGGCGACGTGGCTTCTCAGATGATCGGCGAGCGCCCGTGCGCTCTCTTTCGAGGCGTGCCTTTGCACGACGACGAACTCGTCACCACCGAAACGAAAGACAGCACCGATATCTGCGGCGGCCTCGCCCAGAGCCTTGCCGGTGCGTTTGAGCGCCTCGCTGCCGGCCGCGTGTCCCAGTTTGCTGTTCACCTTCTTCAGGTGGTCCACGTCGACGAACATCAATGCCATGTCTCCTTCGGCTCGTCGTGCCGAGCCCACGGCTCGCGTCAGCTCATTGTCGAGCTCGCGCACGTTGCGCAGCCCCGTCAGCGGGTCATGCGCTGCGAGGAGCTCCTGCTTTCGCAACGAGGTCGTCTGGACGAGCGACGTCGTGATGGTTCGACTGAGCCCTGCGATGACTTGTGCTTCGTGCTCGCCGAAACGTTCCTTGGCGTTGACGAGCTGTAGCAACCCCAGGGTTTGATCTCCGTCGTGCAGTCGGCCGATGAGGGCTTGTTTGGTTCGCCGTGACGATCGAGGCCGGAACTGCGGATCGAGATCGGGCCTCGAAACGATGAGCGGCATTCGTCGAGCGAGCGCACGCTTTGCGAGAGCATGGCTGAATGGCTGACCATGCTCGAGAACGTACTTCGCCTGAGGGCCGAATGCGGCAACACACCGAAGCGCGTCCGCACTGGCCCCGACGAAGATCGCTCCCGCCGTCGCACGTACCCCGAGCGCCGCTGCTTCGAGCCCCTCTTCGAGCACACGGATGACGGGCCGCGCCCGCGAGCTCGACGCCCCGAGAACGGATTCCTCGAGCTTTGCCCCCCTCAAGGTGTGGATCCGCACTCTCCAAGCCTAGAAAGTTCGGCGCAAACAAGCCAATCGGGTACGGGGCTGTGGTGTCCTGTAGGTATCGTTAGACTTGAATGCCGCGTAGACTTGAATACCGATTAGAATGGGGGGCCGTGAGGTTGGAGGGCCTTGATGAGATGCGAGCGTATGTATGCCCTGCTGCTTGTTCTTGGGCTACTTAGTTCCGTCGCGGGTTGCGGAAAGCAAAAGGCGCCGGTCGATCGCGTTGGAACCAACGCTGTCAAGAAGAGCTTCTTCGAGAACTCGTCTTGGTATTTCAGTCGTACCGTCATCGACGTCGACTACGAAGGGGGCCAGCTAGGCAGCTTCCCCGGCGACACCGCGATCGACTTCCAAGGCTCTGACCTCGCTTCGATGCCTCGCATTCGCTGGGTCATCGAAGAAAAGACGCTGTTGGCGTTCCGCGACTACGAGCTCCTCGAGGGTGCGAACCCTGGCTCACCAGAGCCGGGTACGATTCTTGGTCAGCCGGTAGCCGCATTCGAAGTCGAAAAGCACTTCGATATTCGTCGCGCGTACACCGAGTCTACGGGTGAAGAGCTCAACATCATCGAGGAGAACGACACCGATCGACCGTGGTACGAACGCGAGTTCATGCGCGTGAACTGGGCGGACAACGTCCTGCCCGGGTACTACGGCCAAATCAGCGAGCTGAATGAAATCGTCGGGATCTTCGAAAGGCAGTCCGCGAATCTCTTCGTCCAAGCAGAATCCGAGTTTCCGGATTCGTGGCAGCTACGCTTCCATTTCATGCGCTGCGAGGGGCTCGAAGACGAGAGCGAGGAATGCGGGGAGCATGAAAGGCCATGGGCAGCCGACTACCCACGAGACGATCTCTATGCCTTTGACTTCGTAACCCAAGAGCTGCTCGCCCCGGACATGCTCCGCGACCCGATCACCGGACAAATGGTCAACTTCTGCCGTTCGAACTACACGGATGCGCCCCTGTGCACGAGCGCTGCGATCTACGTGCGAAACAGCTTCTTGCGGGTCAGCGATCAGCGCCAGTACGTGCCGGTGAACTGGGTCGACTCACGTTTCGAGCGAGCGGGCTATTTCCGGCTCGAGCGGCCGACCGTCGATCGGTCCACCAGTGCGGACGACCCGGCCTACTTCTCGACCGACTTCCTGAACTACAACGTCAACCGGCACAACATCTGGTACGACTGGTGGGACGACGACGGCGATCCCATTCCGCATGCTGAGCGCCGCGTGCGACCCGTGATTTTCTACACGACGCCGGAGCTGCCTGCGCATCTCGTCGGGACGAGCTTCGAAGTTGCCGCTCGTTGGAACGAAGTCTTCATGCAGACGGTTCGACGCCTCCAGGGACGCCCGGAAGCAGTGTTTCGAGAGATGGAATGTCAGAACGAGAATCCAGACGGCTACTGTGCGTGTGTCCGCGATCCGGACACGGGAACGATCCTGAATCCGACGTGTCCCGGGCGGTACGATCCCTTCGAGACACCGGCACAGGCGGAAGCAAACGGCGTTGCGAATCCGTACGACTGCTACGTGGAGGTCCCCGAGGACGCACAGCCCGACCTCAATCGCGCCGACCTGGGCGATGAGCACTTCAATGGGTGGTTTGATGCCGAACAGGTCGGTTCGGAATGCGTCCTTCAGCTTCGGATCAACAGCTGCAACAAGACCACGGTCGCCGCCAACGACGGCACGATGGAGGGTCTCGAGTGTCAGGAGCGCGGCGACTCACGCTTCAAGTTCCTGAGCTACGTCGACCAACCGGGCACGGGCTTTCTCGGGATCGCAACTCTTCGCGGTGACCCGGTGACGGGAGAAATCCTGGTCGGAGACGCCAACATCGGAGGCCCGGCCCTCGATCGCTACCGAACCACCGCGCTTCAGATGTACGACCTGATCAACGGGGATGTGACCGACGAGGACTTCCTGAGCGGGGAAGATGTCCGCCTCTATCTCGAGAATCTCGATCGCGTTCAACTGCCGGCCCGACCCCGAATCGACTTCAACGTCGCCCTCGAGCACGGGAGCGCGCTCCCGATCGACGTGCAGGGCATCGACAACCGAATGGCGGCCTTTGTCAGCCGCGCCGACGCCCTAGCCGGACCCGCCGGGCGAGCGGCTACATTCATTGACCGCCGTGCCGACCTCGTGGGTACGGCGATCGAGTACCGGGTCATGGAGAGCTTCGAGACACTCATGCTCGCCGGCATCGAGGTCGTGCCCGATGGCTATGGTCCGGCCGACATCGGTGACGACATTCTCGACCAGGTTTCGCCGTTCCGCGCTCCCATGCACGAACAGATGAGGAAGCTCCTCGACCTCGAGACCGCCGTCTCTCGTAACAACGTGATGATGCCGAACGAGTTCGTCGACAACTCGGTCCTCTACTTCGTGAATCAGCACAAGGACTGGCCGCGGGCGCGTATCGAGATCGCGCTGAATCAGCTGCTCTATTTCCACACGCAACTTCATGAGCTTGGCCATTGCCTCGGGCTCCGACACGACTTCGGTGCCTCCGCCGACACCGAGAACTACGACGACGAGTACTACCAAATCACACGGCGATTCCCCTTGCCCGACCCAGCTTCGTACGACCTGGACGGCACGCCCGGGTTGAACGCCAACGAGCAGATAGCCTTCGAAATCGCGCTTGACCGGGCGCGAGAAAAGCGGGAGCTCGCTGGGATCGACTCACACATGGATTCGTCGGTAATGGAGTACATCGCGCAGTGGTATGGGCGAACGGTCACGGAGACCGGGCGATACGACGTGGCGGCGGTGAGCTTTGGTTACGGCGACCTCGTCGAGCTGCACGACAATCGCGGTGGGCTCCACATCAGCGACATCGATCCGACCAATACCGACCGGGTCTGGGCAAAGTACTACCATGGAGGCGAGGTCTGCAGCGCCGATGCGGACTGCCCGTTTTCAGAATCGGGATCGCGCAGCGTGGAGCTCAACTCGGTGAACGTGGCCGCGGGGCTTACACAGTCCTGCGTTCCGCATCCACAGGGCGCCAGCACGCACGGCAACATTTGCTCGAACTTCGATGATGACGCGGTAGGGCTTGCCGTCAGCAATCCACGCGGGCCGTACCTTCCGGTGAGCTATCGCTTCTGCTCAGATGAGCGAGTGGGGACGCTAGGCTGGTGTCACCGCTTCGACGAGGGCGATAGCTATCGCGAGGTCGTTCGGAACCTGGCTGAGCAATACGAGCGCCAGTACATTTTCACCAACTTCCGGCGTTACAGGTCGGACTTCGACATCGGGCCATACATCTCAAACCGTCTGGTTGGCCGCCACTTCACGATCCTCCAGGCGATCTTCCGCAACTTGATCTTCCGTTATCAAGTCGACCCCGACTTCCGCGACGATACGGGCGACTTCGGCTTCTACGACCAGTTCATGGCGAGCGCCGACGTTCTCAACTTCTATGCCAGGGTTCTGGGTCAACCGGATATAGGCTCGTATCTGTTCGATCCTGTCACCGGGAACTTCGAGCGCGTGAGCCCGACTCCCGGCCTTCCCGGATCGGAGCTCGACCTCTCGATCGGCCTCGGGCGGTACTTTTCGTCGACCTATCAACGCGGGCTCACCGGAATCTCTCGAATCGAACGTATCGGCTCGTTTTACGATAAATGGATCGCGCTTCAGATGTTGACCGATCGCGGTGGCGCGATGGACTACACACGCGACGTCCCGTTCTGGGTCAACTTCCACGACCTGTTCCCGATAGAGATGCAGCAGATCTTCCAGGGGATGATCCAAGACGAACCGGAGTCAATTTCTCCCCGGGTGATCTGCGCGACATCGAGTCCTGGCGGTGTCTGCAGCGACCCCCGAATCGTGTACATGGATTTCTACCGGGGTGACTGTACCGCTCCCGAAACCTGCAGACCCGATCCGGTCGAAGAGACTTATGCGGGCCTCGAAGTGATCGATGGTGGAAGCTCGGTCCTGCTCCAGTTCCTCGCAGCGGTGTTTGCGCTGGCAGATTTCCCCGTCTTTTTCGACACGACTTTCCAGAACCAGCTATTCATTTGCGTCGAGGGGGAGGGTGACTGCTTCGAGCCTAGCGAGGGCTCGGTCGAGGGTGTCGACTTCGTCCGGCATCGGTCCACGAGATTCGGAAAGACGTTCCTCGCGTTCCAAATCGAACCCGTCATTGCCGTTCCCAATCAGGAGTCGATTGGGTTCAACATGGTCAAGGAGGCCTCGGACAATGCTTTCGTCATTGAGATCCTCGAGCGGATCGCGGATGGAGAGACGATCCCCCAGGGCGAGCTCGACCAGGTCTCTGTTCTCGGGTATCGCATTCCCGCCGACGCCAACGAGGCGATTTCGGACCTCAACACGCTTGCCCGACGCCAGCGCAACCTCGAGTCGTTCTTCTTCCAGTTGATCGACCTACAACGCCAACTCGGCATCGCCGGATACTTGAGGTTCTGAGATGAGGAAGATGCCAAGGCTCTTCGTTCACCTCGCAGCAGCGGTGCTGATGGTCACGGCAATCAGCTGCACGAAGGGCGGTCCCACTGTCAACCGCGTCCAACCGAACCTCATCGACAAGGACATCTTTCAAGGTGAGTGGTGGGTGACCCAGACCGTCATCGATGCAGATGCCGAAGCCACGGGCCCCACGTGGACCGGTGACACCGGGTGGGACTTGAGCCTCGACAAAGGGCAATCCGGATCGCTCGGTCGTATCCGGTGGATCATCGACGAGAAGTTTCTCTTCGCTTTCCGCTCCTACGAGCTCGTCGACGGCGCCAATCCCGATGGCGACGACTCGACTTTCCGTGGGCAGCCCCTTGCGGCGTTCGAGGTGATCGACCACGTCGACGTTCGTCCCCAGTACAACGAAGTAACAGGCGAAACGACGAACATCATCGAGGAGAACACCTCGGACCGACGCTGGTATGAGCGCGAATACATGCGAGTGGACTGGTCCAAGAATCACGTGAAATCGTTCTTTTTCCCGGCCGAGCTCAACGCCCTTGGCGGGTGGACGATCGAACCAGGTGGGTTCTTCATTCAGGATGCTAGCTCGCATTGCAGTGGCGAAGGCGAAGAAGAGAGGTGCGACTTCCCAAAGTCTTGGGAGCCGCAGTTCGTGACGGTCGGCGAAGATCCCGCCTATCGATTCGCGAACGAATGGCCTGAAGGAAGCGAAGGCATCACGCACTACATGAGCTTCGTCACCTTCGTGAACTTGTCGCCGGGCGATCTCTGTATCATTGCGAGCGGCGCGTCGTGCCAAACGCTCTCGATCCCGTCACGCCTCGCGTTCCTTCGTGTTCCGCCAGAGCATCAATATGCGGCAGCCGTGCAAGGCCACGTTGAATTCGACAAATTCGGAGTGTTCCGTACCTATCAACGCACGTACATCGGGGCCGGACAAGAGGGCGTCGCGCGTCGATGCGATCGGAACGCCGACTGCGGCACCGGAGGTTTCTGTAATGTTGAAACCGGGACCTGCGATGGCGGGCTTGGAGAAGACTTCGGCGAGACCGATGCGCTCGCGTTCCTGCGTCCTCGACAGAACTTCTTCGCGGAATCGCTGACCGAGCAGGACTGCACGGCCGATTGGGAATGCGACGGCCGCTTCGGGAATGGGCCGCGAGTTGGGGGATCGGTTTGTGCCCCGCGCGCGCGTCGGTGCACGATTCCGATGCGGGACCGGGTGCCACGCGAGCTCGTGGACGGCCCAGGCTCGGTGGCGTACCACTTGAGTCCTGGATTTCCGAAGTACCTCGTTCACCCGGCAATGGAGGTGATGGGAAACTGGAACGAAGTGTTCATGCGGGGTTGGCGTGTAACCCGAGGTCTGGCGCTCCCCGACTACGAGCTGGTCCGAATCGACTGCCAAGCGCAGGATCCAACACGCTACTGCTTCTGCGGATCGCCCGATGTCACCGGAGGAACCTGTCGTGGGCGATACGACCCGTTCGTGCCGCCCGGCGAGTGGGCTTCCCGCGGCGTCGGGGACCCTTACCAATGCCACATCGAGAATACGGAGTTTACCGAACCTGCGACCCCCACCTCGTATGACGACTACCCGCTCCCGCAGGCCTACCGCTACCAGTTCATCGGGAACGAATGCCTGTTCGTCTTGCGCACCAATACCTGCGACTGGCACAGAACCGATGCGTCGCAGATCTGCGGCGAGCTGCTCGGCGATGAAGGCGAGCCGATCGTCTGGCAGCAGCTCGGTGATCTCCGATACCAATTTTTCAACTTCATCGACCAGGTCAACACGCCGTTCAGCGGGGTGTCCGCGCCGCTTGCTGACCCCACGACCGGCGAGTTGATCACGGCGAACGCGAGCTTCTCCGCGGGCTCCGTCGAGGCCAACGCGACGCGAGCCATCGACTTCTTCCCCGTCCTTCGGTGTGCCAATGAAGAGCTTGGCTGCGAGCCGGGTGACGAAGCTGCCGCCGAGCGTTACCTCACCGGGGAGAACCTCCGCGGTTACTTCTCGAATCTCGGACGAACCGAACATCCCGCGGGACTCGCCGCGTCAGGTTCGGACGGCTTCAGCATCGATGACACGACCCGCCCGGCCCTTCCCGTCGACGTCAACGGCACGTTGCGGAACGCCATGGCGCGCGCCGAGGACCGCATAGACAGCCTACACGGACAAGAGGGTCGAGCGCAGATCCTGAGCGACCGAATGCGACGCCTGGCCGGCACCTCGATCGAGCGAAAGCTGATGGGATCTCTCGGGTTCGATGGATATGAAGCCCTCAACCGGCACTTCGACCAGGGTCAAGAGTACATCTTTGGGCTCACCGCTCAGACGAGCATCCGAGACGAAGATATTCTCGATCAAATTTCGCCGTTCCGCGGTACGGGCTTTGCGCGTACGCTCCGCGCCGGCGCTGAGGCCGACGAAGAGCTTTCCGACCACAACATCTGTTTTGGCAATCAAGCGCTTTTCCGCAGGAGCTACCTCGAGTATTGGGCCGAAGCGTTTCGCGGTCGGCCTCTGGCCGAGGCATCGATTCGCATGCAACAGCTGCACACCCGGAAGGTTCAGTATCACGAGATTGGCCATTCCGTGGGGCTTCGACACAACTTCGCCGCAAGCTTGGATCGCGACAACTACGGCGATGGCTACTTCAACGTAGTCATGGGTGACTCCACTTCGAGCAACGACAATTTGCCCCTTCCGCGACTCGAGGACTACGACCTCGACAATGACGGTTTCGTCGCGGGGCCGGAGTTCGATCAGTATTTGACCGATCTACGCAAGACTCGGAATGAACGTGCCAAGCGGGGCGCGCACAACTACATGTCGAGTTCCACGATGGACTATAGCGGCGACGAGTCGGACGCCCAGGGTTTGGGTCGATACGACGTTGCTGCGACGATCTGGAACCACTTCAACCAGCAGGAGGTTTACAGCCTGTCGAAAGACGCGGTCGAAACCGACGACGACGGTCCGTTCCAGGGCCTCAAGCGCTCCCACGAAGTAAGTCGCGTGTGGTGGCAGTCGTACTCCGGTGGCCAGAGCTGCCAGGTCGATGCGGAATGCCCATACGCGCGTGGATCAGGTGCCGTTCCGGACACTCAACCGGTCTATCAGAGGTGCGTCCAAAACCCCCGGAAGGTGTCTCCTCAACAGGTGTGTTCCGGCCGATCCGATTGCGTCTGTTCCAACTTCGACGCCGACGTTGACGACTTCGCGGATACCGCGGGCTATCCCGAGGCGGGCGAGGACCGAGACTACTCGCCAGTACGCTACCTATTTTGCCCTGACGACCGCACCAAGGATATCTCCTGGTGCACGCGCTTCGATGCAGGCGAGAGCTTCCGTGAGGTAATTGATCATTATCGCCGCACTTGGGAAGAGCTCTATCCCACCGCGTACTACCGGCGTTTCCAAATAGGGGGTGCCAGGACGGGCCAGTCGACCGGGATGGTCGAGCAGGCGGCGAAGATCTATCAACATCTCTTTTTCCGTTTCAATTTCGAACCGGGCTTCTCCTTGAACACCGGGCCCCTCGGATTCGACGATCAGTTCCTTGCTTCGATCGATGCCATGAACTGGTTCATCGAAATCGTGAACCTCCCGGACGAAGGCTCGTACCAATACGACGCGAGTCAGAATATTTATCACTGGATGAGCGAAGCTGTCGACATTCCGGGCGCCGACCTGAGCCTATTGCCGGGTCAAGGGTTCGGCATGTGGACGAAATACCAAGATGGTTACTTCGGGTTCTTCCGGCCGGAACGTGCGGGTGTCTTTTACGACAAACTTTTCGCCCTCCGCGCGCTTGCCATCAGAGATTGGGGTCTGAGCTTCACGGTCGACGAGCGCTACTTCATCAACTTCTACGACCTCTTCCAGACCGAAATGACCGAGTTCTTCGGAGGCGTGATTCTTCAAGACGAGAGCTGGTTCGCACCACGACTACGCATCGAAGATGGCGAGCCGGTCGTGCAGCACATGAGCTGGTATCGCGGTACGGCGCTCGGTGAGTGCTTCGAAAACAACGCCTTCGTCCCTTGCCGCGGCAGCCAACGGGAGGTGTATCCCGGTGCCGCGATCGAGGGCACGACGAACGAGGTGCTTCGAAGCTGGGCGGCCATTCTCGCGCTCGCGCAATTCCCCGTGTACTACGACACGAGCTTCGAGCAGCGGCTCTTGATCTTCAAGGCGGGTAGCGGGTCCGGTTTCAGCATTCCCGACATCCAGCGCGATGGCGCTCCCACCTGTGTCTACGGGACGGACGGTCTCGGGGCGGGTCACCTCGTCGTCGACTCCGGTGTTCCCAATGACTGCGATAACGCCGAGGATGCTGACTACGTCGTGTTCGAGTCCAACCGGTTCCGCGCTCCTTACGTCGCCGTGAAGATCCGGCCGAATCTAGAATTGAACCTCGAGGAAGAGCAAGTGGGCTTTCAGTTGCTCAAACGATTGGTAGACCTACAGAACGAGGTAGACGCCCTTCCGCCGACCGACCCGTCGGTACCCGAGAAGCTACAGGACCTTCAACGGGGTGAATCGTTCCTCGAATACCTCATCGAGCTCCAAACGGCGTACGGAATCAGCAACTTCTTCTGATGGCGCGCGTAAGGGGTTCCTGTAAGCTACCGATGTGGGGATGCGGTTGCCGGACAAGGACGACCTTCTCAGACAATACCGGTCGATGATGGTGATCCGCCGCTTCGAAGAAGAAGCGGCGCGATACTATGCCAAAGGCGACATCGGCGGTTTCCTTCACCTGTACATCGGGCAGGAGGCCATCGCCGTCGCCGCGGTCGATGCGCTAACAGAGCACGACTACGTTTTTCAGACTTACCGCGATCACGGTATTGCCCTTGCGCGAGGGCTGTCGCCGAAGGCTGCGATGGCCGAACTCTTCGGCAAGGACGCCGGCTGCTCACGCGGAATGGGCGGTTCGATGCACCTCTTCGACGTCGAGCGCAATTTCCTCGGGGGGTGGGCGATCGTTGGAGGCCACTTGGCGGTGGCGGCCGGCACGGCATTCAAGTCCGCATACAACAGCGAAGATCGCGTGACGATCTGTTTCTTCGGTGAAGGCTCGACCAATATCGGCGGCTTTCACGAGGCGATGAGCTTGGCTGGCCTTTGGAAGCTACCGATCGTGTTCGTTTGCGAGAACAACCAATACGCGATGGGAACTCCCCTCGAGCGCACGAGTGCCCTCAAGGACCTCTCGATCAAGGCCAAGGGCTACGCGATGGTGGGCGATCGGTTCGAAGGCCACGATGTGACGCTCGTTCAAGAACGCATCGCCGAAGCGGTGGATCGTGCGCGGACCGGGGGTGGGCCCACGTTCATCGAGGTGCTTACGTATCGGTTTCGTGGTCACTCCATGAGCGATCCCGCAAAATACAGGTCGCGCACCGAGCTCGAACAAAAGAAGCAACTCGATCCGATCCATGTGGTCCGCGATCAACTGCTCGAGCTCGGCGTCGAAGAGAGCAAGCTCGATGACATCGACCTCGAAGTCGATGAGGAGATCGACGAAGCCGTGAAGTTCGCCGCATCGTCCGAGCCCGCACGCGAAGAGGTCATGTTGGGCACGGTCCATGCCGAGGAGGACGAGTCGTGAGAGAGCTTCGCTACCGAGAGGCGCTCCGCGAGGCGATGTTCGAGGAGATGGAGCGCGACGAACGTGTCTTCTTGATGGGAGAGGAAGTCGGGCACTACCAGGGCGCCTACAAAGTCTCCGAGGGCCTTCTCGACAAATTCGGCGAGCGCCGTGTCATCGATACCCCAATCGCCGAGGCCGGTTTCGCAGGTATTGGCATTGGCGCCGCGATGGTGGGCCTTCGACCGATCATCGAGTTCATGACGTGGAATTTTTCGTTCGTCGCGTTCGATCAGATCCTCAGCAATGCAGCGAAGATCCACCAAATGAGCGGGGGTGCACTGCAGGTTCCGATCGTTTTCCGGGGCCCTAACGGTGCCGCGCGCCAAGTCGCGGCGCAGCATAGCCACGCCGTGGCGCCGTTCTACACGAGCGTTCCGGGGCTATATGTGTGCCAGCCGAGCACCGCACGTGACGCCAAGGGTCTCCTAAAGACCGCCATTCGTAGCAATAGCCCCGTTGTCTTCCTCGAGGGCGAAACGCTCTACGGGGTGAAGGGCGAAGTCCCCGACGAGGGTGTTGATGAACTGATTCCGTTCGGGGTTGGCAGGGTCGCCCGCACCGGCGCCGACTGTACGATCGTGACTTGGGGCCGTCCTTACTACGTGGTGATGGCAGCCGTCGAGCAACTGGCAGCTGACGGGATCGAGTGCGAGGTCATCGACCCGCGGACTCTACGACCCCTCGACATGGGTCCGATCATCGAAAGCGTGCGAAAGACCAACCGGTGCTTGGTGGTCCACGAGCACTGGCCCTATGGGGGGCCGGGCGCCGAGATTGTTGACCAGGTTCAACGCCAGGCGTTTGATTACCTCGACGCTCCGGTGGAGCGAGTGACAGGGCTTGACGTACCGATGCCTTATGCGCTGAATCTCGAGAAAGAAGTTCTTCCCACGGAGGAGCGGGTCGTCGACGCCGTCAGGCGCGTCACCTATGCGAAGTGAGTTATGGCGAAGATCATTGGACTACCGAAGCTCTCACCGACGATGGAAGAAGGCACCCTCGTCTCGTGGGCCAAGAAAGAGGGTGATGCGGTCGACATCGACGATCTCTTGGCCGAGGTCGAAACCGACAAAGCGACGATGGAGTTTCGGTCGTTCGACCGCGGCGTGCTCCTGAAAATATTGGTCCCGGAAGGTGTGACCCTCGAGGCTGAGGTCCCGGTGGCGATCATCGGAAAGGCCGGGGAAGACATCACGGACCTGCTGGCGCAGGTAGCGTCAGCATCAGCGTCAGCATCAGCGCCAGTGCCAGCGTCAGCGCCAGCGCCAGCGCCAGCGCCAGCGTCAGCGCCAGCGTCAGTGTCCGATGGGGGGCGGGTGATTTCTTCGCCGCTGGTTCGGCGGTTGGCTCGGGAGCGGAACATCGACTTGCGGTCGGTGCAGGGGACGGGTCCTCACGGGCGCATCGTCAAGCGGGATATCGACTCCTTCGCGGGCTCCGGAGTGGCGCCGTCGATGCTCAGCGGCGAACGCCTGCCGCCACGGGTTGAGCAGGCCAGCAGCATGCGGCGGACGATCGCCAGGCGACTCACCGAGTCGACGCAGACCGTTCCGCACTACTACCTGACCATCGACTTGGACATTGGCCCGCTTTCCGATGCCCGGAAGGCCATGAACGCCGAGCTCGAGGCGGACGGCAAGAAGGTCTCGCTCAACGATTTGATCATCAAAGCCGCGGCGGTCGCCCTTCGTCGCGTCCCCCAGGTCAACGCATCATGGATGGGTAAAGAAATCCACTACCACCAGGTCGTGGACATCTCCGTGGCGGTCGCAGTCGAAGACGGGCTGATGACCCCGGTCATTCGCGACGCCGATCGAAAAGGGATCGCCCAAATTGCCGAGGAAATCCGCGACCTCGCGGCTCGCGCTCGCGACCGAGAGCTTTCGATCGAGGAGATGACCAACGGAACCTTCTCGATCTCGAACCTCGGGATGTACGGGATCGAAGAATTCACGGCGGTCATCAATCCGCCGGAAGCCGCGATTCTTGCGGTGGGCACGATCCGCGAAGAGGCAGTGGTCCGGAAGGGGGAGATCGTCCTCGGCCGCCGGATGCGTTTCACCATGAGCTGTGACCACCGAGTCGTCGACGGGGCCACGGGCGCCCAATATTTGGCAGCGTTCAAACGGATGGTTGAATCACCACTCAACATGCTGCTATGAGCCCCGCCTCAGCTCTTGCGTGCACAACCCCCATGGAGGCCCCCTATGATCAACGTCTTGCGTCTCGGTTTGATACTTCCCGTTCTGTTCCTTGGTGTGAGTACGGTTTCGGCCGACAAGGACAAAGACGAGCTTCACCAACAAGTCCAACAGATCAAGAAGGACTGGCAGGCCAAGGACAAGTCGTTCAACTCGACCTTGAAGAAGGCCTACGCCTACGCGATCTTCCCGGAGGTCGGAAAAGGCGGGTTCATCGTCGGCGCCTCTCATGGAGCGGGCGAGGTCTATCAAAAGGGCAAGCTGATCGGCTACACGAAGATGACGCAGACTACGATCGGCGCCCAGGTTGGGGGCCAGACCTACGCTGAAGTGATCCTCTTCAAGGGCAAGAAGGCGCTTGATCGGTTCAAGCAGAGTCGCTTCGAGGGGAGCGCCGCAGCGACCGCCATTGGCGGCAAGAAGGGCGCGGCGGCCGCATCCAAGTACAAAGATGGCGTCGCCATCATGGTTTTACCGATCAAAGGCGCCATGGCCGAAGCCGCAGGCGGCGGCCAAAAGTTCAAGTTCGAGCCTCTCGGCAAGTAGCTCGACTTGAAGAACCGCCTAGAAAATCCACGCTACTCATTCCGCTCACGTACGCGAACGCGACCGTGAACGCGGTTACCCCTTGGTTCGCGTCGGGGTAGGCGCTTAAGAGAGGAGGAAGGAGGGAACGCCTCTCGGCGAGCAGGCGAAGCCCGGGAGGAGAACGAAGGACCTTCAGTCGGCGTGCGCGGACACCTGACTCCTGGGCGTCAGCCTCCCGGCACCTCATCGGTTCGCACCAGTCCCCAGTGAAAGAGCGTGTACGCTTTATCGATGAGTGGGAGCGAGGCGACCCGCCCCCCGCTCTTGTTCTCTCTCTTAAGCTCCTACCGCCGACGCGAATCAAGTAGTGACGGCGTTCACCGTCAGGCTCAAGCTCCGCCGTTCTGACTACTTGTGACTACTCGTCGGTGGTGAGCGTGAGCGTGAACGTGATCACACACGTGAACGCGACCGTGTTCATTCTAGTTGTTTAGAGGAAGAGCCTGAGCACGAGTACGAATGCGACGACGAACGCCGCCACGAACGCCGTGGTTTCGATCTTCTTCCGCATGCCCGCGGCGCGACCCTACGCGAGATCGCTGTCGGGTTGCTAGCCGTACGCGGACGTCGCCGATGTAAGGTTCAGCGTACAGCGGCGCACATGCCAGGCGCTATCGCCTAGCACGCGCCGTGAAAACGCTTTGCGTCCACGGGGAAGATCTTTCCTGGGTTCAAAACGTGTTTCGGATCGAAGACGTCCTTGATCCGTTGTTGCAGCTCGATGAGTGCGGGCGACTGCTCCATCGGGAGATACGGGGCCTTCAGAACCCCGATTCCGTGCTCGCCGCTCAAGGTTCCCCGAAGCTCGATCACGCGCTCGAATAGCCGCTTGACGGCATCGTCCACTTTACGCTTCTGATCCGGGTCGTCCCACAGGAAGTTCACGTGTAGGTTTCCGTCGCCGGCGTGACCGTACGTAGGAATTACCAGCTCGTTCTCGTCGGATAGCTCGGCACAGGTTCGAAGAAGGTCGGCCATCTTCGTGCGCGGAACGACCACGTCCTCCGATAGCTTGTTCTTGGCCTGACGGCGGAGGCTGTGACTTAGCTCACGCCGGGACGACCACAGGCGTTCCCGCTCACTGCTATTTTGTGCGACTAAGATCTCGAGCGCACCGACGTCAGCAAGAGCGTTGCCGCAGACTTCTAGATCGTCGTCGAGTCGGCCAGCATCACCGTCGAGCTCGATGAGAAGAATAGCTTTTGTTTCTCCGGGGATGGTCAATCCCGCTTCGGGCTGCACGATCCGAATCGCTTCCGAGTCGAGCAGCTCGATGCAAGACGGTACCCGCCCTTGGGAAAGCAAAGCCCCCACCGCTGGGGCCACTTCGTCGAGGCTCGAGAAACACGCGAGGAGCGTGACGGTCGCTTCAGGTTTCGGGATCAGGCGCAACGTGGCTTCGGTGACGATCCCGAGTGTACCTTCGCTCCCGACCATCAATGCGGTCAAGTCGTATCCCGTGACTCCCTTCTTGGTCTCGTGGCCAAGCTCGAGCACTGTGCCGTCGGCCAACACGACTTCCATGCCGAGCACATACTCCCTCGTCACGCCGTACTTGAACGCTCGCGGTCCGCCTGCGTTTGTGGCGAGGTTTCCCCCGATAGCGCACGAGTCGCGCGAGTTGGGATCCGGCGGATAGTAAAGCAAATCCTCCTCTACCGCGCGCTTGAGCTCGCCGGTGATCACGCCGGGCTGCACCCTGGTTGTGAGCTCGTTTCGGTCGATGTGCTTGATCGAAGCCATCCGCTCGAAGGTGAGCACGATGCCCCCCGGTACCGGGACTGCACCGCCGACGCGCCCGGTGCCGCCCCCCCGCGGCGTTACCGGGACTCCGTGCTCGAACGCCGCCTGCATGACCGCTGAGACTTCCTCGGTGCTACTTGCTCGAACCACCGCTTCAGGAACGCACGGCGTGGTTTCGCTCTCGTCCCCGGCGTATCCTTCGAGCAGTGACTTGTCCCGAATTATCGAACCAGACCCGCACGCCTGGTCGATCGCGAGCAAAGCGCTGTCGAGTGAAGACATAGCGCCAGCCTTGAGCGCTCGGTCCATGTGGTCAAGGCCTAGGTGATAGCGTGGGGCCGGAAGAGGCGCTACGCTCCATGGCGCGGCTACCCGGCCGCCGCCCTTGATCGTGCGATCCTTTGCTTACGTGTTGCTGGCCGCTGCGGCGGCGGCTGGCTGTGGTGATGCCGCTCCCCCCGCGTTCCAAGATGCTGGTCGCGATGCGAGCATCGATCTGGATGGCGGGCTTGACGGGGGTGAAGGCGGCACGGACGGCAGCGTTCCCGACGGGGGCGCGGACGCTAGCATCGAGCCCCGTTGTGGCACCAGCCCGGGTTGCCCGACGTGTCCGGATCAAGAAGACCTCTGCGACGACGACAACCCCTGTCCGGTGGGCGAGGTATGCCTCGAGAACGGCTGTGATGATCTTCAGCGCTGCTTCGTCATCGGGGGCGGGGCTTGCGAGGACGTCGGCGACTGTGGTGACCCCGACTACATCTGCAACCTCGAGATCGGCAGGTGCCTTCGAACGATCCCAGGCAGCTGCGACGATTCCAACGATTGCGTGGCGGGTTTCGCGTGCGAGAACAACACCTGCGCCGACCGACGCGTACCGTGCATCTCCGTCTCTGATTGCCCACACGGGTTTGCGTGTCGCGTCATCGCTAAGGATCAACGTTTCTGTCGTAGGGTCACCCGCCCGTGCGACGAGAACATCGATTGCCAAACTCTCGGGGTGGTATGCGGCGACGTCGAAGGAGACGGACCGATGGAGTGCATGGCCCCGTTCGATCCCGAGGAACCCGTTCGCGTTTCGTGTGCAAACTCACAATGCCTATCCGATGTTGCCCCGGTATGCGAGCTCACCGAGCAGGGTACCCGGGCGGTGTGCGGACAGTTCGGGCTTTGCGGCTCGGCGGCAGATTGCGCGGATGACGATGACTACGACTGCAGAGACCTCTGGGGCGATGGCCGAAGCGAATGCGTGTTGCTCGGCGGTTCCTGTATAGATTCCAGGGACTGCCCAGACCGAGAAGTCTGCGCCTCACCCCGATCCGGAGGGTCCCCATCTTGTGTAGGTGGCGCGGTGATGTAGCACTTACACACAGGCCCGATTTCCTGTAATGTAGTCCCCTTCCCACGTGAGCAATTTCACAATGAATTGGCTTCAAAAAACGGCTGCTCGTTGGTGGTGCATCGCGACCCTTTTCGCGGTGACGGCCTGTGGTAGCGGAGCTGGCGTAGACGACAGCTCGAACGCGATCATCGATCCGCCCCAAGAGTGCTCGGCTAACCGCCCCGATTGCTCGATCAGCTCCGACTTTCCGGTCCAAGCAGATCTCAACCCGAGCAACTCCGCCGGCCTGCGGTATTCGCAAGCGGCGGGCTCGCTCGTCATCGACCGCGTCGGCGCTCTCCCGGATAGCGATCTCGACGGCGTTCCCGATGATGCTGACGATTGCCCAGGCATGCCCGGCTGGCGTCTGCCCTGTGATGGCGATCCCGACAACGATGGGGTCTACCAGACGCTATTCTTCGATGCCCTGGGCACTCAGGAGGCCGTTCGAACCTCGATCGCCACGACGACCGCCGGTATTCCCGCCATCGACATCTACTTCTTGGTCGACGGCACATCCTCCATGGCCGGCGAAATCGGGGTGCTTCAAGACGAGATCATGACTGTCACTTTCGACATCGAAGCGTTGTTCGATGATCCTAGGCTTGGCCTCGGACTTTTTCGTGAGTACCCGATCGACCCACTGGCGATGCCCTACAGCCAGGCGCCCTATCATCACATCCTCGATTTGACCGACGACATCCTACTGTTTGAAAAGGCGGTGAGCACTCTCAATACCGTCAGCAACATGACCAACCCCGAGGCCGGCTCGCAGGCGCTTTATGCGGTTGCCACCGGTCAAGGCTTGGGCGACTTCGTGCCGAACCGAGGCTCGTGTCCCGTCGATCACGTAGGCTACCCCTGTTTTCGCCCCGATGTCCTGCGGCTCGTCCTGAACATCACCGACGCACAGATGTACAACGGCCCGAGCCCTATGAGTCCCCTGTATTCAGCGCTCATTCCGACTCAGCCCGGCGTGTCGAACCTTCCACCAGTGCAGATGTTCCCCGCCCTGTTCGATGCCGATGATGCGCTCACCGCGCTCGATCTGGGCAATCTCTCGGCTCAGTCGCTCACCTTGATGGGCATGAGCAGTCTGCTCAACGATCGGGTCAACACCGCCGTAGCTCCGATCACCGCCATCGCTCCGGGCTGCCAAACACAGTCGGGAATACCCCCGGGTGACGACATGGACGATAAAGATGTCGTCATCACTTTTCGCTTCGACTCACCGAGCGTGACGCTTGCCAATGTGTTTGCCAACAACACGCACTGGCCAGGCGCGAATGTCGCTCTATTCGACGACGCGACGCTCGATCCCATCTTGGCGCTTGGCTGCGACGGCATGGCGACCGGCAACTGGGGCGCGATCTCGTGGACACCCATCACGTCCCAGCAATACTACATCGTGGCGGACGGACAGGTTCCGGCTTCCGATCCGGGCTTCGAGCCCGAAGGTGCGTTCAGCCTTTCGATCCTCCATGACGGCGACCCGGCTAACCCTAGTTGGCTCACCGCGGAGGCCCCTGTGGATTGGGACCAGGTGGAGGTTGCCCTCCTCACGAACGACATCCGCGTGGCCAGTGTCGTGTCCCCGAAAGACGCTATGACCATGCCCAGCGACGCCGACGCGGATGCGCGTGAAGTGGCCATTGCGACGGGTGCCGTGACCAAGGTCGGAGGAGAATGGGTTGGCGAGATCACGGCGCCCGGCGGCGATGGTTTGGGCGCAGCGGTGTCGAACACGATCAGGCTCATTCTCGAGCAGAGCGTTTACGACATCCGGATGGCCGCGGTCGATGATGATACGACTCCGGGTTTCGATGAGACCGACTTCGTGACCGCGTTGCGACCCCAGGACTGCGCCGAGGGGGAGGCATTCGAATGCGGCTCTCGCACGCCGAGCCGGTGTCGACGCTGTGAGCCGGGAGCTGACCTCGATTTCGAGCTTCTCCTTCGGAACAACAGCGTCGCACCGACCTCCACCTCGCAGATTTTCGATTTCGAGATCATCGTCTGGGCGGACGATACCATCGAGGTCGAGCGCATCCCGGTTCGGGTCATGGTGCCCGATGACGCGGCCCATGAGTTCGACGACGCGCTCGGCGCCAATTTCTACCGAAACAGCTATGACAGCCTAGCTCGCTGCAATGTCCCTCCGGAGCGTCCCGACTGGGGCTACCTCACCTGGACCGGGAGCACTCCTGGCGATTCTTCGATCGAGTTCCAGATCCGCGCCGCGAATACCGCCGCCGAGCTCGACACCGCGGTTCCCGCCGTAGTCGTCATCCCTACCGACACGACGGACACGGTTCTCGATGTCGGCCAGGAGCTCATCAACGACGGCATCCCCAACGGGCTTCTCTTCCTCCGGGTGACCGCCGTGCTCAACACCTCGTCCGATTTGCTCTCCACCCCAGAGCTCACGGGCTGGGAGCTCGAGTTCGTTTGCTTTGCTGCGGAGTAGCCTTGAAGCGTGGGTTTGGGTGTTGGTCGCCGGCGTGGCGGTCTTCGAGCTCGTAGCGCATCCAGTCATCCGCGCGGGAGTTCCAAGTGGTGACTCGTGGGAGGAGGCAACCGCGTTCGTGCGTGAGCGATTCGAGCCAACCGATCGCATCGTTGCTGCGCCGCGTTGGGTAGACCCGATCGTCCGTAGCTACTTGGGTGACCTGTCGTCGCCAGGTTCGGCATCCGTCAGCGACCTTGCTGGGGTCCGCCGTGTTTGGGAAGTCGGGATCCGCGGAGCCACCCGTCGCAACGAGCCACCCTCGCTCGAGGAGTCGTTTGGCGGGGTGCGTGTGCGCATGTGGAATGTGCGGACCGATGAGGTGCTATTCGATTTCGTCGAAGATGTCGGTCAGGCCGAGGTCGATATCCTCACCAAGTCAGGCCCACAGCTTTGTCCCTGGGTGCACTCGAAGGTGGAGGGCGGTGGCCTTGGTCACGGTCCACTACCTCCTCCCGATCGCTTCGTGTGCGACCCTGCGCGACCTTGGCTTTGGGTTGGTTCCACCGTGATGGCCGACCTCGACCTCGAGCCGCGGCGTTGCGTGTGGCAACACCCCGCCGGCCGTGAACCTGTTCGAGCGACGTTTCGTGATGTTCCGTTTGGCGACCAGCTCGTCGTGCACGGAGGCCTCGACTACAACAACGAACGTTCAGCGGGAAATGTCCCCGTACGACTGCGGGTCTTCATCGACGATCGCCTGGCGGGAGAGATGCGTCACCAAGATCGAGACGGTTGGACACGACTCGAGATCGACACCTCACGATTAGACGGTACCACCCACGAGGTGCGCATCGAGACCACCGCGCAGAGAGCCCATGCTCGCACCTTCTGCTGGGCTGCTTCGACACGACACGCGCAGGGCCAGCCATGACGGTTCGTATGCTCACGCTGTCCGACCGGTTTCTCGGGGCCGTCCTGTGCATCGGATACGTGATGGTGCTGGTCTGGACGGCTCCCGACCTCGCGATGTCGCGGGACGAAAGCTTTTATGCTCATGCCGCCGCAGACTACGGCGCCTGGGTCGCGGAGCTCCTGACGGACCCTGGCTCCGCGCTCAGCCGCGAGCGCATCGATCGGGCGTGGGACTACAACTGGGAGCATCCGGCGTGGATGAAGCTCACCTTCGCGTGGAGCTGGCTCGCCCATCAAGAGCTCGGTCTCTTTTCATCGGAGTCACTCGCGTTTCGTTTCCCCGGCATGCTCGCCGCAGGGCTTCTCTTGTGGCTGATCTATGCCTGGGGCGCTGTCACCATGGGACGGAGAGGCGCGCTTTTCTCAGCCCTTGCCTTTGCCCTTCTTCCCCGGGTTTTTTATCACAGCCACCTCGCGGCGTTTGATGTCCCGATCGCGTTCTTCATAACGCTCACGGCGTACGCGTACTGGCGTACTCTCTCTGACCGTAGGTGGGTGATCTTCGCCGGGCTTGCTTTTGGGCTTGCCCTCGCGACCAAGCACAACAGCTGGATCCTTCCGGGCATCTTTCTCATTCACCATCTCTGGGTACGGCGACAATACGCCCTGGCTGACCGTCTCGATCGTCCCACGCTCTGGTGGTTGCCATCGATGTTCGTGCTCGGGCCGATCGTGCTGATCGCGACCTGGCCATGGGTATGGCACGACACGTGGAGCCGGCTCTTCGCATACGCACAGTTCCACGTTCGTCACGTTCACTACACATATGAGTACTTCGGCGTGAGCTATTTCGAACCGCCATTCCCCATTTCGGTGCCGTTTGTGATGACTTTGTTCACCGTGCCGTTCACAACCGTGATTCTGGCGCTCATCGGTCTCGTCTATCGGCACACGGCATTGGCCCCTCCTTGGAGAACCCGCCGGGGAGATGCGGTCGACGCCAGGGCGGACGTCCTGTGGGTGGGCTGCTTGCTCGCCCCATTGCTCGTGATCGCGCTTCCTTCGTCTCCGATTTTCGGAGGCACCAAGCACTGGATCACCGCGTATCCGTTCCTTGCCTTGTTTGCGGGCTGGGGTTTCGCTGGCGTCATCGATCGTGCAAAGGGTGAGCTCTGGACGGAGCGACGTTGGCCTACCTGGGCTTTCGCGGCCCTGTGCTTGGCGCCTGGCGTCGCACAAACCGCGCACAGCCATCCGTTCGGCCTGTCACACTACACGCCGATCGCGGGCGGCGTACCGGGCGCGGCCGACTTGGGGATGAACCGTCAGTTTTGGGGTTTCACGACGGGGAGTCTCGCAGATTGGCTCACCGAAAGCCTTCCCGACGGCGGCTCGGTGTGGACATGTGACACGACCTGGGGGGCCTGGAGGATGATGCAGGCCGATGGACTGCTCCCCGACAACATCCGTCCCGCGCGTTCGATGACCCAGGCCGACTTCGTGCTCGTCCATCATGAGCCCCATTTCAACGAGGTCGATTTTCAGGCGTGGATGGCATTCGACGACGTCCAGCCCGTGCACGTCCTCACCTATGACGGAGTCCCCATCATCTCGGTATACGAGAATCGTGGGCGATAGTGTGACTGGCCTACGCCGGCCCCTCGCCTGCCTTGCGCGCCGTCCCCCCCTCGCGAGCACGCGTCGCACGCGCCATCAACGCAAACAGGCTTTCGACGATCCCGATCACGATGTACGCGGATAGAAGCCAGACCAGCGCCATCGACGGGTGATAACTCAACGCGATCCACACGGTGACCGCGAGCGCCGTAGAAATGAAAAGCACCGTTCGCCACGAGAGCCGCAAGTCTTTGAACGAACGAAACGGCATCGAGGTCAGCATGAACACCGACAGCGTCACCACGAGGGCCGAGATGATGATTGGCGAGAACGGGAGCTTCCCCGTCAGTGTATTGGCGACGACGATCGAAATCAGGATGGCGGCCGCAGCCGGGATGGGCAAACCCTGCGTGTACTTCCCCGGCGCATGTGGATGTCCGTCGTCCCCGGTTGAAGTCACGTTGAAGCGCGCGAGCCGAATAGCGCCGCTCGCGACGAATACGAAGCCTACGAGCATGCCCGCGGTCCCCATCTCTGCGAGTGACCAATGGTAGACCAAGATCGCCGGCGCAACGCCGAAGGAGATGACATCGGCAAGGGAATCAAGCTGTACGCCCATGGCGCTTTCGGTGTGGGTCAGGCGCGCCACCCGGCCGTCGATCGTGTCGAAGAACAGTGCGAAGATGATCAAGAGAGCCGCCCGGTAGAAATCGTCGCCGGTCGGTTGGTCCGAGCAGATCAAGATCGCGTAGTACCCGCACAACACGCTTGCCAGCGTGAACAGATTCGGGAGTATGAAGAGGCTCTTCCGCAGGTCGACTTTCACGGGATCCCTAGGCTACGAGATGCAGATTTCTCTGTCTACTACGACGGTTGCGTCATCGTTGCGCGACTCTCGCTGCGTGGAACGCGCCAAGCGCGAGGTTTCGGAGCCGGAGCTCGTGGTCTTCGAAGTACAGTGCTTCCAACAGTTTGGCCGCCTTTTCCGGTTGTTGCTCGAGCAGATCGAAGAGCGCTGCGGCCTCTTGGGTGTTTGCGCCTCCGGCATCGTGATACGCAACCAGAGCGTCCATGCGTTGGTCCAACGGCACTCCCCATCCATGGAGCGCGAGCCACCCCCAGTACGCCTGGAGCTCGATCCTCGAGAAACCGTTGGTTGCGGGCACGCGATGGATCAAGTTCCATCGAGCTTTGTACAATGCCCGCACGGTGATTTCAGGCGCGATCAAGACTTCTCGATAGATCACACCATACCTTTCGAGGATTTCTCGAAACCCACCGACCGCACCGATATCGTCTTCGGCCTCGAGCGTACCCGCGCCGTCTTCGAAGACGAGGATGAAGTCATTGACGGCTCGAGCCCGCATGGCCGAGAAGGCTTCAAAGCCGTGTTTCTCTGTGAGCCCCTTGATCGCGCGATAGATGTCCGCCTGTCGGCTGTCGTAGTCGACCTTCAGGTAGGGCGGGTCGATCTCCGCGAGCCCGTGGTCGATAAAGAGCGCTCGAAGGCGATCGACTTCCTCACTGTCTGAGAGACTTGCAGCGAGCGCCTCGTTTCGCCGAACCTCCTCGGCTACCGCCTTTCGGTCGAGGGCCAAGCTCGGCATCTCCCAGGGATCGACGGGTTGGGGGATGGCCAGCATGGCGCCGGTCAGGCTGGCAGCCACCGCCCACAGAACCAGCTTCATCCCCGACTCCGTCACGAGCAAACTCTAGCATGGCTAGGGAGCGCCGAGCTGACGTACTTCAAACGCCTGCTACGCTTCACGTTCGTCCATGAAGGTTCGTGTTCACTACTATGCCGCGGCGCGTGAACTCGCAGGCTGCGAGGCTGCGACCTTCGAGTTCCCTGCCGCGGCCGTCGCGCAGGTCGACTTTCGTCGAGCTGTAGCCGAGCGCTATCCGTCGATCGCTGACTTCCTTGAGTGCATGCGACTCGCCGTCAATGGTGATTTCGTCGACGATTCCCAGCAGATCTGTGACGGGGACCGCGTTGACCTGCTGCCCCCCGTCGCGGGTGGAGCTCCGGTCGTCCTCTGTCGGATCAGTGATACTGAAGTCTCCCTCGATGAGGTGCGAAAGGCCGTCGCGCATCGGGGGGCGGGCGGGATTTGCATCTTTACCGGCGTGGTGCGCGACAATGCTGAGGGCAAAGACGTGGCTCGACTCGACTACGAGGCACACGAAAGCCTTGCGCTCAAGGAGATGCAACGCGTGCTCGAAGGCGTCGTGTCCGAGCATGCGGCGGTCCGGCTCGCGGCGGTTCATCGGGTTGGTCAGCTTGAGATCGGAGACGTCGCGGTTTGCGTAGCAGCGAGCGCCGCGCATCGAGATGAGGCGTTCACCGCTTGCCGTAAGGCGATCGACCGCATAAAAGAGAGGGTTCCCTTGTGGAAGAAAGAGTGGGGGCCCTCGGGCGAAGCCCACTGGGTAAACCTCGAGGGCTGAGTCGGGACCTGTCTGGCTCCTAGTCTATCCCCGTACGAGTCGCTCGACTCGTGAAAGAAGGTCGCCCTCGAGAACGCCGACGCACGTCAGGTAGGCGAGCTTGGGATCCAGGTATCTCTGGGCTATCCGCAGGACATCGTCAGGGCTCACGTCTGCGACCTGCTGCGCGATCGTCGAGAGCTGCTCGGGAAGTCCGAAGAGTGCGCTCGTGCCGACGAAATGGGCCGCGTGCTCTGGGTCGTCCCGAACCGTTCGGAGATCCCACAAATACCTTCGCTTCGCCTTCTCGACCTCTTCTTCGGTGGGAGCGCTCTCCTGGAGCTCACGAACGAGCTCGAGCGTCGTCTCGATGAGCAAAGGCGCCTTTTGGTGTTCTACCGAGGCCCCGAAATCAAAGACTCCGCAGTCTTCGAAGGTGTCGTTGCCGGCAAAGGCGTCGTATGCCAGACCCCGCTCCTCACAGATGACGCGATGGACTCGCGTGCTGAGACCGTCGTCCAAGATCCGGTCTAGGAGCAAGAATACGGGTGCCGAAGCACTGCCCACCCCCGGCGTATGAAACGAGAGCCGCACGTCGGTCTGGCTGCCCTGGTCGTGGACGTATTCGAAACGCTCCTGATCTTCATTTCGGGCGCTCGCGCCCGGTGCGACGGATCGACCCCGCGGCATCCCGTCGAAATGCATCCGAATCGCGTCCCCCAAGGCCTCCTCGTCGAACGCGCCCGCAATGGATACGACGGAGTTCGCTGCTGTGTAGTGACCCCTGTGGTGGCGCTTGAGATCACCGATCTGGAAGCGCTCGAGGTTCTCCAACGGACCGGCGATCGAGAACCCGAGCGGGTGGTCGCGATAGAGCAGGCGCCGCGAGACGTTGTCGATGTCGATCTGCTTTCCGTGTTCGTTGAGGTCTTCGAGAATTTCTTCTCGGATGATCTGCTTTTCGATCCCCATCTCGGTTAGCAAGGGCTGCCGAAGCACCTCCGCGAGAAGCTCTGTTCCTTGGGCTATCGTCTCGCTCGGGAGGGTGAGGTCATAGCTCGTGAAGTCCACGTGCGTCGCGGCATCGAGCGTTCCGCCGAGCCTTTCGATGGCAAGGCTGAGGTCGTGCGCTGCCGGGTGCCGCTCCGTCCCGCGGTAGAGCATGTGTTCTAGAAAATGGCTGAGGCCGTTGGTTTCGGCGGTCTCATAGCGCGATCCCACCCGAACGAAGTAGGAGATCGTCGCGGACTGCAGATGTGGCAGGGGAATGAGCCGGACGCGTAGACCGCTCGGAAGCGTTATAGACGCGCACGGCAACTCGGGAAGGCTCACTCCGTTAACCGTTGCCATCCTGGGTCGGGAGTGGGTTGATTCGCAAAGCCTTGTCGGCGGCTGCTTGGTCGCGGAGCTTTTGGATGTAGAGGTCCACCGTCTCCTTTTTCTTGAGTGTACGAAGCACTTCGCGCGTGGAGTCGCGAAGGTCGTCCGTGAACGCTGCCTCGTCGGGGCGCTGCCGAGCGATGATCCGGAAGACGATCCATTCGTGACCGACCCGAACTGGCTCGGAGGGGAACGTCTCACCATCTGCGACAGCAAACACCGCATCGAGTAGAACGCTCGTCGGCAAGCCCACCAACGGCGCGTCGGCGCGCCCAAACTCGCCCGTCTCTTCGAGGGTGGGGGTCAGGGCGGACTTGGGAGTCTTCTTGCCGTCGCCGGCCAGCTTCTTTCGTACCGCTTCGTCGTCGGAGTTCTGCCACAATGCGAGCGTGGCTGCCGCCGCACTCTTGGCTCGCGATTCGATCCGATCTCCTCGAGCTAGGCCGTCAGCGAGCTCACGCTTGGCCTCTTCCTTCGGAACGTCGCCCTCTCGGATGCTCAGCACCTTGATGATGTGATAGCCAAACTCCGTCTCGACGACGTCCGAGATCTCGTCGACCTTCATCGCAAAGACAGCCTCATCGTAGGCGTCGGGCATGGTGCCCTTGGACTGATAGCCCAAGTCGCCTCCCTTGGGACCGGTGATGTAATCCTCGCTGTTCCGGCGGGCCAGAGTTGAGAAATCCTCACCGGCTACCGCGCGCCCGTGCAATGCCTTGGCCTTCACCTTAGCCTGGGCCTTCTCTTCGTCTGAGACGTACGACCCTGTCTTGACCAAAATGTGCTGCGAGCGGACCAGTTTGTCTAGGTTGGTGTAGCGGTACTTGTTGGCCTCGTATTCCTTGTCGAGCCGGTCTTCGTTGTCGGCGATCCACTTCTCGAGCGCAGCTTCTGAGAGGTCGGGTTCTTGCTTGCTGTAGTAGGCCGGCGAGAATCGCACGTATTGCAGCTCCGCCTTGTCGTTGTCGCGGACGTAGTCGTCCCATGCCTCGGCGTCGCTCACGTTGACGGTCGAAGCGACCAGCTCGCGCATCTGGGCGGCCAGGTATTCGTCGACCTGGCCCTGGGCGAACTCACCCACGCTTCGACGAAGGCCGTTCTCGATGTAGCGCTTCGCGAGCTCTGCGTTGAACGTACCGTCCTTGTCGGCAAAAGAGACGGGGATTTCTCCCTGTGGCACTTCGGGCGGAGCATCGACACCAAGGGTCAGCAGAATCACACCGTCGTTGACGAATCGCTCCATCACCTCATCTTCGCTGACCTCGAACCCAACCTTGCGTGCCTCCCGGGCGAGCAACGTGCGGTCGATCAAGCCGTTGACGACCAATTGCGGCAACGCCATCGCCTTCTGAGTTTCCGCAGGCAGTCGTCCAAAGTTGCCTATCGCGTATGCTGCTTCGAAGTCGCCTCGGCTGAGGGTCTTGTCGTAGACACGAGCCAGATATGTGGATCCTCCGGCGGCGCATCCTTCTGCCTGCCCGCCCCCGAATTGAAGAGCAAACACCGCCGAGAGCAGCACCACGAGAAGAACGAGAAGGAACCCTTTGAACTTATCCGCCATCACCAATTGCCGTTTAAAGAGGCCGAACCATAGAGGAGAGGCCGGGGAACGGCAAACTGGGGTTTCTGGCCGGGCCGAGAGCCCGGGAGTTGGCTAGATCGGATGAGGAATCTACACTCCGCGGCGAGTCAGAGAAACCGCCCCACCGCGGGGCAAGCGAGGGGGATGTGGCCCAAGGTTCGAGCTTACCGCCGCTAAAGACCAACAAGGGTAAGTACGGGGTCGTGCTGCTGATCTTTCTGCTGACGTCCGGCGGGGTCTGGCTGTACCTACAGCAGACCAAGGAGTCCGAGTCGAAGGCGGAGGTCCCGGAGCCGACCCTACCCGTACGGAAGCAGTTCGCCCCCGAGATCGAGATCCCAGAAGAGGATGCGGGGCCCGACGAGAGCGGCGCCAAGGTGGTTGAGCGCAAACGGCCACGCGAGCCCGTCGAGTGCAACGGCTCCCTCGAAGCCGCTCAGATTCGCGGCGTCATCAATGGTCCGCCACGGAAGCAGGTGCAGACTTGCTACGAACACCGCCTCAAGGACAACAACCTGCTCCAGGGCCAGATGACGGTCCGCTTGATGATCGCGTCATCGGGTGCTGTCCGGAACGTTTCGGTGTCTGGGTCTTTGCGTGATGCCCAGGTCTACTCGTGCGTGAAGCGGGTTGCGCGCACCTGGAAGTTTCCGAAGCCCGAGGGTGGATGCGTCCTCACGGATGTTCCGTTCATGATGACACCTAAGCTTTAGCGAACCGAAGAAAGTCCGCGACGTCGTCCGGGCTTCCGATGAACACCGGAGTGCGTTGGTGAAGCTCCTGCGGGCTGATGTCGAGGATCGGGCCCTTGCCGTCCGATGCGGCTCCGCCTGCCGCCTCCACCAAGAACGCCATCGGATTGGCCTCGTACAGGAGACGCAGTTTTCCTTTGCGGTTCTTCACGTCCTGCGGGTAGGCGAAGATCCCGCCGCGCAACAGGGTGCGATGTATATCGGCGACCATTGCGCCGATGTAGCGTAGCCGGTAAGCCTTCTTGTTCTCGCCAGGCGTCTTGATCCAGTCGACCCACCTTTGGATGCTCTCGTCCCAGTTGTGGTAGTTGCCTTCGTTGATCGAATAGATGCCGCCCCGCTCGGGAATGCGAATGCGCGGGTGCGACAAGAAGAACTCGCCGACGCCCGGGTCATAGGTAAACCCGTCCACCCCTTCGCCAGTCGAGTAGACCAGCATGTTGGAGGAGCCGTAGACGACGTACCCCGCGGCAATGATGGCGCGCCCCGGCTGCAGTAAATCCTCGAGGGTGCCCGGCGTTCCGTCGGGGGTGATCCGTCGGTGAATCGAAAAGATCGTCCCGATCGAGGCGTTGATGTCGATGTTCCCGGAGCCGTCGAGCGGGTCGAACTGAAGAACGTACTTCCCCTGTGGGTACCGAATCGGGATCGGGATCGGTTGTTCGATCTCCTCGCTCCCCATCACACAGACATGGCCTCCGGCCTCGACCGTGCTCACGATCGTGTTGTTGGCGAACACGTCGAGCTTCTGGACCGCCTCGCCCTGGACGTTCGTCTCGCCCGTCAAGCCCAAGATCCCGGAAAGCCCTGCCTTGCTGACTCGACTGGCGATGATCTTCGCCGCGAGCGTGATCTGCTGGAATAGCCCTGTGAAATCGCCCGTGGCCTCCGGCATTCGCCGCTGGCGATCGAGTAGGTGTCGCTCTAATGTGGTCCCTATGGGGCTGCCTTCCGCGGGGCCAATCGATCCTGCCTTGCTCATCGCTGCGGGGCATACCAGAGGCCTCCATGCTGCGCTAGGGCGGTCACAAGAAGTGGAAAATATCCCTGTTTGGGGATACCGATCTACGGTCATTGAGGTGTAAACTTACCGTGGTGGGATATTCGTGACGAACTTTCGCAACTGGCTGAAGAATACGCAGCAGCGCCGCCCAGGCATCCCACGCTTGAAGGGCGTGAAGGGCCTTCCGGGTGTGTTGTCGCGCGGCGAGCTGAGCGTCGTCTACCAACCAATCGTCTCCCTCACCACGATGGAGCCATTCGCTTACGAAGCCCTAGTCCGGAGCAATTCTCCGCACTGGATCAATCCCCCGAAGCTCTTCGACGAGGCGATCAAGAGTCGCTGCGTAGGTGCTCTCGGCCGCGTGATTCGCGAAATCGCCACGACGACCTCTCCCAATGCGCCACTCTTTCTCAACATCCATCCGAACGAATTCGACGAGTCATGGCTGGTTCAGCCCGACGACCCGATCTTCACCCATGACCAACCGATCTATCTCGAGGTTACCGAATCCGTTCCACTGACTCACTTCGCGTACTGCCACAGTGTCCTTCGAGAGATCCGCGGCAAGGGGGTCTCGCTCGCGGTCGACGATCTAGGTGCCGGCTATTCCAACCTGAAGTACATCGTCGATCTCAAGCCGGAGATCGTGAAGCTCGATCGAACACTCATTGCCGATCTCGCCGCCGATCGTCGCGCGCAGGTGCTCGTGAAGCACCTCGTTCGGCTTTGTCACGAGCTCGGTGCGCGCGTCGTTGCAGAAGGCATTGAGCAAGAAACGGAGATGAAAGTGGTGGTCGACTGTGGCGCTCACTATGGTCAGGGCTACTACTTTGCGCGACCTGCGTATCCGGCGCCCGGTGTTAGTGCCGCACCACTTGCGGTGATGAGCACGGGCGCCTAGAAAAGGGGACAGTCCCCTCTAGAACGGAACTGAGTGGTAGCTGACGTCGCCGGCTTCGTGGCCTTCTACTTCGTGAATCGCCGTCACGCGACTGCCATCGGAACCCCGCTCAACCGCGACGACCGTATGCACAGTGCTTCCGATCATCTGTGCGATGCAAGGTCGGTTCGCCCCAGCACAGCTGGCGGCCAACACGAGGCCTTCAATTGCGTCCTTGGTGCTCGAGCAATGGACGCCGAGGAGATGTCCAGGGTCGCGTCCACTCACTGCGGCGAGCGCGGCGACCGAATCCGCCCCGTTGAGGTCGTTCATGATCACATGGTCGGCGCGCAGGCGTGCTCCATGAGCGATCGCATCAGCCATCGACATCCCGGCGTTCGCTGCGCTCAACGCGATCACTTTCTTGCGATCGACATCGAGGTCCGGAACCGCTTCGATCACCACGGTGTTCTCTTCTTCGGGAAACTGTTGCGCCATTGCGGACAGCAACGTGGTGACGCCGGATCCCTGGGAACCGACGACGACGATGTTGCGGCACTCCGCGATGGCTTTCGTCAAGTATGCGGCGGCGTCAGCGCTCATCCAGCCCTCTTCGGCGAGTTTGTCGAGCGACACGGCCCGGCCGATTCGGATTTCGATCACTGGGCCGTCGGCGACCAAGGGCGCCTGCATGATCGTCACGCGAGGACCGAAGGACAATCGACCATGAAACACCGGCTGGTTCTCGAGGGCGCGGCCGGTCTGGGCAGCGAGCCGGCGCGCTACGATCTGGAGTGCGCCGGGGGACGAAAAAGACAACGCTGTAGATCGCATGCCTGCGCCCGTGTCGAGGAGCACTCGGTCTGGCCCGTTGACCACGACCATTTGAACCGCATCGTTCGATAGGACGTCATCGAGGGCGCCGAGGCCAACCGCCTCATGCAGCGCAGTGTGCGCGACCTGCCGCATGTCGACTTCCGCGTTGACCGATCCGTCGGCCTGCATCGCGAGAAACGTTTCTGCGATCGCCGCGCGGGCAGCCGACCAGCGCTCTTGGTCCTTCATCGAGGCAGGATCGAGATCGCGGATGTCGATTCTCTCGGCCAGGCGGGACATCAGTCCGTCAAGAGGATCCTCGGCGAGTGCATCCCCCTTCGGAAGCTGAGCCTCGTCCGTTCGCCTGCGCTCGAGACGAGGGGGCAGGCTGGTCTTCAGAACGTCTTTGGTGCGGCCGCTCCTAGCCCTCGAGGCCATCGACGACCTCACTGGCATCGACGACCTCACTGGCATCGAGGACTTTACCGGCATCGACGACTTCACCGGTATCGAGAGCTCGGACGAGCTCGATGTGTTGCCCGGCATCGATGATTTGTTTGGAACGAGAGGCGACTCCGAAACGCCGTCCGATGCTGAGCTCTCCGGCTTGTCGTCTTCGCCCAGTTCCAGCGTGATGATGAAGTTGGCAATGTAGATCTTGTCGCCCGATTTCAACGGATGGGGTGAGGTGATCTTGCGACCGTTGACCCAGGTTCCGTTCGTGCTGTTCAGGTCGACCACGACCGCTTTCTTGCCCTCGAGAGTCAAACGCGCGTGTTGCTTGGACACATTGCGCTTGGCCAAGACGACGTCGTTTCCCTGGACGCGCCCGACGGTCACTTCTGGCTTCGAAAAATCGAGCCGCCGCCGCACGCCCCCCTCATCGGTGATCACCACCGCGTACATTGCCCGTTCATTCAAAAGCGGCCGAACCCCCTCGTCAAGTCAATGGGGATTTTATCGCCCCACCGGATGACCTAGCGCAGATCTTCGCCCAGAGGGAGTATTTAGCTAAGACGTTGAAAATACTGTGTTTAAATCCGTCTAAGGCGGCAACCTTATCAGTTGGGGGTTAAAAAAGCCTACACGCTAGCCGGAATCGGTACCACCGAAGGGGTCAACTGGGGTAGCTTACGGCGCATGCCGGGAGGGTTTCTGATCGTCGAGGACGAGCCTACGCTTGCGCGTACTCTCGCCCGTACCTTTGGCCGTCACGGACCCGTCGAGGTGGTCCACAATATGGCGGCTGCGCGTGACAGGCTCGAAAACCGCGCAGAATGGACGGGCGTGGTGCTCGATCTGATTCTGCCCGACGGATACGGCTTGGACCTTCTGGCCGAGATTCGTCAGATTCACGGGGCGCTTCCCGTCCTGGTGCTCACCGGAGAGCTCAATCGTGATGTAGTTAACAAAGTGCAGACGATGCGAGGGGAGTATGTGTGTAAGCCCGCCTCAGCCGACAACTTGAATCCGTTCATTCAGCGGGCGCTCGCGCAAGAGCGTGTGGATGACGCGGCGATCGGCCAACGGATCGAGCACCTGGCCCGGCAGCTCAAGCTCACTCGCCGAGAGACCGAGCTTTTGACGCTCTCCGTCGATGGGCTTTCGCGAAAGGAGCTGGCGGAGTCGCTCGGTGTCGCCGAGAACACGGTCAAGGCCCAAATCCGCTCGCTATTGAAGAAGAGCGGCGCGCGCAGCCTCGCGACCCTGGCGCAAAAGGTCATCAAGGGCGCCGTCCACGACAGCATCCCCCCGGGAAGCTCGAATCCAGACGTTACCGGGTGACGGGATCATCTGCCGCCTGCCCCGTTGTGCTTGGGTCGGTGCTGCTGCTCGCCGCGTGCACCCAGAAGGCCGAGCCACCGCAGGTGCTAGCGCCACTTCCTCCGGGAGCGCCGACCGAGCCGTCCGACCCGAACCTTCAGTCTCCGTCACGTTTCGGGGTGGTTCGCCTGCATGCCGGCTTCAACCCCGACCCCCGTGTGGTCGAAGGCACCGCTGTCGGCGAAGTTCCGGCGAGCTCGATTCACCGAAAGTGCAAAGGGTGGGTCGCCAAAAGGCCCGACTACGTGCTCGTCGCCGACACCGCGTTCCTTCAGCTTCACGTGCTCGGCCGTTCCCGCAAGGATGTGTCTCTGGTCGTACGAAAGCCCGACGGGAGCGTGGTGTGTAACGACAACCGAAACGGCACGCGCGATCCAATGGTGCGCTCCGACTTCCCGATCGGCTCATCGCAGGTGTGGGTGGGTGTTCACGAAAAGGGGGCCGCTGCGCTTTACCGCATTGGTTTCTCGGAAGTAGAGTGGCGTTCGTCTGTGGTCCCGTTGCCAGAACCGCACTAACCCGCTTCTCGGCGACGCCACAACGCGAGGCGCTCTTTGCCTTCGCGTCCTGGGTGCGTGTGCTCGACTTCGGTCACGTCGAGCAGCTCGAATCCGTCGTCGACAAACCCACGAACCAGGTCGGTGTTGATCGGCCACGGCGGACCGACACCATCGGGAATTGGATCCACATAGGGAAAGAGGAGGGTGGCGAGCACGCCGTTTGGTTTCACCAAGCGCGACATGACCTTCGCCCATGGCTCCCGTTGCGGGGGATCGAGCGCGCAAAAGAAGGTATAGTCCCAGACGAAGTCGAAGCCTCGGGGTGGGTCGTAGGCGAAGAAGTCCCCAACCTCGTATGACACCTGACCGGGCAAGTCCGGATGCTTCTCCAAGAACGCGTCGCGCGCGTCCGGCGAAAGGTCTAGGCCTATGACTTCGCGGTCGACGTGCGCAAGGGTCGCGAGATCATAACCGGCGCCGCAGCCCGGCACGAAAGTTCGCCCCAGGGGGACACATTCTTCGGTCAGCAGTCGCAGGAGCACGGGCGGCGATCGCCCCGCATCCCAAGGCGTGACGCCTCTCTTCCAAGCTTCTTGCCAATCGACTGGTGCCAACGTTCACGCCTGTTCGATGAGGCCAACCCGTCGAGCCACTTCGCGGACGACCGGTAAGACGACGTCGTATGCGGCCGCGTTGCAAGCCAATATGCCGCGGTTGTTCCGCAGGTCGGTGCCGCCGTAGTGATAAGCACTGCCGCCGAGATCGCTAAAGCGGCCGCCCGCCGCCTTCAAGACGGCCTCGGGGCCGCATGCATCCCACTGGCTGGATTTGTCGGACATGTGAATGTACAGGTCCGCCCGTCGCTCCGCGATGAGGCCGATCTTGAGTCCGACCGAGCCGCTTTTCGTTTCTTCCGTGATGCCGAGTTTCGCCATCACATCATTGATGGGCTCGCCCCGATGTGAACGCGAGACCACGAGCTCGAGTCTGCTCGGGTCAGTGGTGTCGCTCACGGCCAGCTCGCGTCGGTCGCCCTGTTCTTCGAGGTACGCCCCGTCGTCCACGATGCCAGCGTAGAGCTTGTCATGCTGGGGCTGATAGACGACTCCCAGTGTCGATACGCCGTCGACAGCCAAGCCCAGCATGACAGCGAATTCGCCGTTCCTGGCGATGAACTCTTTGGTGCCGTCGAGGGGATCGACGTACCAGCATCGACCTCCCTTGAGCGCGTCGCTGTTGTCTTCGGTCTCTTCCGCGACGATCCCGTCGGTGGGGAAGGCTTTGCGTAGCTCTTCCACGATGTATGCGTTTGCACGTGTATCGGCCGCGGTGACGGGGTCCGACTTGGTCTTGTACGCGACGCTGAAGTCCGTCGCGTAGACATCCATCAAGATACCCCCCGCCCGCCTTGCGATTCGCACGACTTCCCGAAGGTCTGGATCGAGCATAGGGGGCTCTACCACGGGACGATGGCTGGGCCCACCGGTTAGGCGAGCCGACGCGAAAGCTCGGTGAGCAGCACAGTGACGTCTTTCGTGTTCTCTATCACGACGACCGACTCGGACGGTGGCTCCGGATTCTCGTGTGAGAGAACGAACGCGCCGATCCCATGCCTGCTTGCGAACTCGATCGCGGGAAGGTCCGTCACGTCGTCGCCCACATAGAAAGTACTTCGAGCGCCGCTTCGCTCGAAGATCTCCCGAAGTGCTTCACCCTTGTCGTGCTCGAGCGTTTCGGCTTCCCGAACGCACCGCCCTTGGCGTACGTGAAGTCCCAATTCGGTGGCGATTTCTTCTGCCTCGTCGAGGAGTGCGTCGGCTCGGTCCGGGTCGGTTCCCGCAATTCCGCGCACGTGCACGGCGACCGATCGGGGCTTGTACTCGATGAACGCGTCCTCAGCATGGTCGCGCACCCACTCCTTGAAACGTGTAAGCGCGTGTTGGTGCTCTTCGGCGAGCTCCTGCCGTTGCGATCGCTCACCAGGAGCTAGGACGAGGCCGCCATGCTCCACCCCGCGCCAGATCCCGTCGAGCTGTTCCATGCGCGAGAGCGAGTCGAGATCGCGACCCGTGATCAGAGCTAGCCCAATCGAAGGCGCTGAGGCGAGCGCTTTCAGAACCGCAAGCGTGTCATCTGGGATCGTGGCTTTGTCCGGATCTTGGACGATCGGTGCGATCGTCCCATCGACGTCGAGGGCCACCAAAAGCGGGCGGTCGAGAGCCAACAGGTCATCGACGAGGTTCAAGCCCCCTCCAGCGCAGCGATGTACTTGTCCGCCCAACGATGAACATCGAGCCGCATCACCTCAGCCCGCAGGGCCTTCATGCGCTTCCGCATCTCGCTTCGCTTCATGTGGAGCGCGCGATGTACGGCCTCCGTCGTCGCCCTGACGTCGTAGGGATTCACTATCAGGGCGGCCTTGAGGTACTTGGCCGCGCCGGCGAACTCGCTCAAGACGAGCACGCCGTCCTCGTCGGTCCGCGCGGCTGCATACTCGTGCGCAACCAGGTTCATGCCATCTCGAAGTGGCGTGACCCATGCGACGTCGGCCGCACGATAGTGCGCGAACAGCGCTCGCTGACTCAGATTGCGGTAGAGGTAGTGAATCGGAATGCTGCCCGTTTCGGAGTACCTTCCGTTGATGTCACCGACCATGCGATCGATCTCGTCTTTGAGGTCGGCATACGCCTTCACGTCTGTCCGACTGGGGACCATGATCTGGATCAGTGCGTATTGGTGTCGCGCCGAGCGGTCCTGGCGAAGCAAGCCTTCGAACGCTGCGAGGCGCTCAGGGATTCCCTTGGTGTAGTCGAGTCGATCCACCCCGAGGATCAACTGGCGGTTGCCCATCACCTGCCGGATCCGGACGACTTCACGTTCGACGTCCGGGTCGATCGCTAGCGCTTGGAGATCATTCACAGGCACTCCGATCGGCGCGGCGATGGTCTTCACGGTACGACTCCGACATTGGATCGCGTTGCGCGAGACCCGATGCGGCGTGAACCGCTCGACGCATTGCTGGAAATGTTCGGCGTACTCGGGAAGGTGAAAACCGAGAAGGTCCGCCCCCAACAGCCCCTCGAGAATCTCCTGGCGCCACGGGAGGATGCCGAACGTGTCAGGTGCCGGCCACGGGACGTGGCAGAACCAGCCGACCCGCGCCTTCGCGCGCTTGGCACGAACGAAGCCCGGGACCAACATCAAGTGGTAGTCCTGCACCCAGATCAGGTCGGTAGGGCCGCTCGTCGAGAGCGTGACCTCCGCAAACTCTCGGTTGGCATTGACGTAGTTGGACCACGGCGCATCGCCCACGCGGATCGTCGGCGGGAAACCATGGAGCACCGGCCAGATGACCGCGTTCGAGACCCCTTCGTAGAACCCTCGCTCGTCGGTCCGCTTGAGAGTGATGTGCGCGAGGTCGTACTCGAGGTGGGGCGCCGCCACCGTGACCGAGTCGAAGTCTTTGGCCTGCTTCGCGCTGACCCACACGCCGCCGCGCTTTTGCAACACCGGGTCGAGGGCGGCGACCAGCCCACCTGCTGAGCGAACCCAACGCTCCTTGCCGCGCGTCGCTTCGTGACGATAGGGGCCCCGGTTTGAAACCACCACCAGCTTTCGGCTCTTCCCCGTCATCGCGCGGGAGCATAGCAGGATCGACCCGGTGTCAGATCTCTGGTACCCGTTGCCTCATGGGCGCCGATCCCGCGCAGTTTCTCGAAGGCCGTACGCGCGAAACGCAGATTCGCCGCGATGCGCGAGGTCGCTGGTTCAATGGCGAGGACCGCATCGATCATCCGAACCTGGTGCGGTCGTTCGATAGTTGGATAGACCGCGCCGAGGATGGACGCTTCTGTCTGAGCAATTCGATCAACTGGGCCTACATCGATATCGAGGGCCCCGCATACTTCGTCAAAGACCTCAGCCCGACGCTTGACCAGATCACGCTTCGCCTCTCGGGCGGGCTCGAGGAAACACTCGACCCGGGTTCGCTTCGACAGGGGCCTGAGGGTGCGTTGTGGTGCACCGTGCGTGAGGGGCGCTGCCCGGCGCGGTTCGACAATCACGCGGTCAGCAAGATGGCGGACGCAGTGGGCGAAGATGACGAGGGCGTATACGTGCGAATCGGGGCGCGAAAAGTACGTCCGCCCGAGGTCGCCGATCCCCTTTCGCTCGGTGCGGAAAAGCGCTAGGCCTCGATGGTGACGCGACGTGAGCTCATCGCCACGGTCATCGTGGCCGCGATTGCCTTTCCCTTGGTCTTCATTTTTGCGGGTGCGGTTGTCGACGCGCGTGCCAGGGCCAGCCAGGCGCCGTTTCGCGCCGTCCTCGGCAACGCGCGCTTCGAGGAGCTCATGGACGGCCAAGGTGGGGTTCCGCACTATCTCGGTGCCTCGCTCCTCGCCCCGGACTTCACGTTGCCCGAGCAGTCGGGGAGCGAATGGAAGCTCTCCGACCAGCGCGGCAAGGTCATCGTCATGAACTTCTGGACGGTCACGTGCCGGCCCTGCATTCAAGAGATGCCGACGATCGAGCTTCTCGCAGACATCATCGAGGACTGGGGTGATGTGGAAGTCGTTGCGGTGTCGACCGATCGCGACTGGACCGAGGTAGAGGCGATCATCCCGCCGAGCTCGAAGATCACTAGCCTCCTCGACGCCAAACGCGAGGTCGTCACCGATGCGTTTGGCACCAAGCTCTTTCCCGAAACCTGGATCATCGACAAGGACGGCGTCGTTCGTCTTCGGTTTGACGGCGCCTTCGATTGGTCGAGCCCTGTCGTGCTCGACTTGATCAGCGCGTACCGCTGAGGCCTAGGTTTCCGCCAGGAGATAGCGCGACACCCACAGGCCAAAGCCGATGAACAGCAGGTCGAATGCCGCTAGGATCCGCATCCAGCCGAGCACTTCGGTCAATGACGCGCCGGCAAAAAGCTCCCGCGTCGCGACTGCGGCGGCGAGAAGCGCAGGAGCGACCAGCGGAAAGACCAGAACGCTCAGCATCAAATCCCGCGCGCGGGTCCGAATCCCCACGGCTGAAAACAACGTGGCCGTCGCGACGAAACCGACGGATCCAAGAAACACCAGACCGAACAGGGGTAGCAACTTGTCACTCGCATCGATTTGGAAGAACACGAGGCAAATCGGCACGAGCAGCAGCTCGACCGCAAACAACAGGATCAGCGCGCTGAGCGACTTCCCAATGTAGATCGACGCACGCGGAATGGGGGCGAGCAGCATGCTGTAGATCGCGTCGTTCTCTCGTTCGAGCGCCCAGCTTCGACCGATCAAGAGGATTCCGCAAAAGAGAATCGAGATCCAGAGCACTCCAGGAGCGATATTCGGAGCGCTCACCGGGTCAGTGTAGAACGCAAGCGAACCGAGAGTCACCACCAACACCGCAAAAAGACCCGTCGACGTGAGGATTTCTTTGGTCCGGAGCTCGAGTCGGAGATCCTTGAGCGTGACCAACCATGCGAGACGGAGGGTCTTCATGGGCTTCGCTCCACGATTCGGCCTCGTTCCATGTGGAGCACCCGATCGGCGACCTTCTGCGCGAAGCCCACTTCGTGGCTCACGATGATCACGATCGCCCCGTTTTGCTTCTCCTGTTCGATGAGGCCGACCAGTGCTTCGGTCGACCGCTCGTCGAGACCCGTGGAGGGTTCGTCCATCAAGAGAAGCCGCGGTTCGTGCAACAAGGCGCGCGCGATAGCGACCCGCTGCGCTTGCCCACGCGAATAGGTGCGCAAGGGCCGTTTCCAATACTCGGAAAGCGAAAGCGCCTCGCCCAGGTCCGCGGCGCGCTTGTTAGCGTACGGGATGCCTTGAAGCTTTGCCGCCAACACGAGGTTCTCATGGCCGCTGAGTCCGGGATAGAGCTGGAGCTGATGGGCGACGAAGCCGATCCGTCCGCGCAAGTCCTCGGTTCGGTCCGTGCCGTAGGCGCCGTATCGAATGTGTCCACGGGTGGGGTGGGCGAGCAAGGCCAGCAGCCAAAGGAACGTCGACTTCCCCGAACCGTTCGAGCCTCGCACGACCGTCACCGTGCCCTGCGCAAAGCTCTCATCTACTCCCGCCAGTGCCAACGTCGGCCCGTAGGACTTGGCCAGACCCGCGACGGCGACTTCTTCGAAATCCAGCTTCACCGCTTCGCAGTCTAGAACAGGTCTAGGATAATACCGTCAAGTTTCAGCCAGCGATCCTGCGGGACGCGAAGCCACTCACCGTCTTCTATGAGGTCTCCCCTCTGGATGGCGCGCGCTAGGTCGTGTTCGCGCCCGATCCTCGGGTCTTGGCCGGCGCGCCTTTCCGTCGCGACGAGGTCCACGCCTCGTGCCGTCCGAAGCCCCAGCATGAGTGCCTCGCGTACGATTTCATCCGGCCCGAGCTCTTCGATCTCGGTCTCGGGTGTCGGTTGCGCGAGATAACGCTGTGGGATGGGCTCGTTGCGCCAACGAATGGCGTCTCCCGGACCGCGGTCGAGACAGCCTACCGCGGCTGCGCCGAGCCCCACGTAGGCGCCGCCTCGCCAGTAGTGAAGGTTGTGCCGCGACTCTTCACCCTCCACGGCATAGTTCGACACTTCGTATTGTTCCCACCCAAAGTCCGCGAAACGCCGTTGCGCCAGCTCGAAGAGCTCGGCGTAACGATCTTCGGGAGCCACCCGAAGCTTGCCGGCTTTCTGAAGCGATCCAAACAAGGTCTTTTCCTCGATCGTCAGCGCGTACGCCGACACGTGTTGCACTCCCGTGTCCACGATCCGCTCGATGTCCTCACTGAACGTATCCTCCTGCTGTCCCGGCATCCCGAACATCAAATCAGCGCTCACGCGGGGCACTTCGGCGCACGCGCTCCCTAGAGCCTCGATCGCTTGCTTCGAGTCGTGGAGGCGGCCTAGAAACCGCAGATGATCGTCGCGTAGCGATTGGACACCGATCGATAGCCGACCCACGCCGGCTTGGTGAAGCTCGCGCGCATGCCGACGCGTGAGAGAGCTCGGGTTGCACTCGACCGTGACTTCGATGTCGTCACTCACGTGATCGAATGCGTTCGCGATCCCCTCGAACGCGCGCTTCAAGGCATTGGCGTCCCACAGCGAAGGGGTGCCGCCACCAAAGAACACCGACGTGAGCTCGCGTCCCTGCAGATCGGCAGCTCGCGAATCCAATTCGCGCAGCACCGCATCGGCGTAGGCCTCGTGCGGAATCGTGTTTGCCTTGACTGGCTCGGTCGCGAAGTCGCAGTAAGGACACTTCCGCGCGCACCAGGGGAAGTGGACGTAGACCGATGTCTGTATCGATTGGTCTGGTTCGCTTGACATGGGGGACGCCTGGCAGGAGGTATACTCTCAAATAGGAGCTCGTCGCAGATGACCTCCCCCGCGTTTCCTTCCCTACGAATTACAGCCGATGCCCTGATCCCCCAGGGCTCCTTCGCCGAAGCCCAAGCGGCGTTCTTGCGTCCCGATAGAGAGCTCGTCGCGGACCTCACCCGCCTCCTCCGAGAGAAGAACACCGGAGTGGTTGCCCACTTCTATATGGACCCGGAACTTCAAGGCGTGCTCTCGGCGTGCGACTGGCCCCACATTCATGTGTCGGATTCGCTTGCGATGGCCGACCGTGCGATCGTGATGGCCGAGCAAGGCGTGCGTACGATCACGGTCCTCGGCGTCGACTTCATGAGCGAGAACGTCCGCGCCATGCTGGACGCCTCTGGCTTCGCGCACATCCCGGTGTACCGCGTCGCTGCCGAGCCGATCGGCTGCTCCCTCGCAGAATCCGCGGAAACGCAGGCCTACGGCGCGTACCTGACGGAGGCTTCCGAAACACCGCACTCGCTGCACGTTGTGTACATCAACACGAGCTTGATCACCAAGGCCAAGGCCCACGCCCTCGTGCCAACGATCACCTGCACTTCGTCGAACGTCGTGCAGACCGTGCTCCAAGCGGCGGCCCAGGTTCCCGACGGCCACGTGTGGTTCGGGCCGGATACGTACATGGGGCAGAACCTCGTGGAAATATTCCGCAACATGTCCGAGATGACCGATCGGCAAATCCGGGAGGTGCACCGGCAACATGATCGGGCTTCGATTCGCACGTTGCTGTCGCGCTTTCATTACTTCGAGCAGGGCACCTGCATCGTTCACCACATGTTCGGGCGGGAAGTCGTCGACAAGGTTCGCGAACACTACCCTGATGCGTTCGTGACGGCGCACCTCGAGGTGCCTGGCGAGATGTTCGCGCTTGGCCTCGAGGCCAAGCGGCGCGGGGAAGGCGTCGTCGGTTCCACGTCGAACATCCTGTCGTTCGTCCTCGGCAAAGTCGACGAGGCGATCGCTCGTGGAGAGGGCGCTGAGCTCCGGTTCATTCTGGGCACTGAAGCGGGGATGATCACTCCGATCGTTCGCCAGGTGCAAGACAAGCTTCGAGACTACGCCTCTGAAGGGGGCCCTGATATCTCTGCCGAGGTCATCTTTCCCGTTGCGAGCGAGGCGATCGCGCAAGACCCCGAGAGCGATTTTGGCATCGTTCCCGGAGTTGCAGCCGGGGAGGGGTGCTCGACCGCCGGCGGGTGCGCGACCTGTCCGTACATGAAGATGAACTCTCTTCGCGCCCTGATGGGCTTGCTCGAGCGTGTCGACAGCGAGCCCGGTTCCAACTTGGTTCCGTTCGAGCCACGAAAGTACGTTCAACAGATCAGCGGGCGTACGGTTGCCGACCTGGGTGGTGAACCCATTCTCCACATGAGGGCCTTCCAACGCGAAGGCAGGCTTCCGGAGGCTCTGGTCGACCATGTGTTGACTGGACCTTGACCGGGTCCTGACCGTGTTTATGTTGCGCCCGCAGGTTTAGCTGCGGGGTGTCATGGACAAGCCAGACTACTACGAGGTCCTCGAGGTTTCGCGCGACGTGAGCGCGAGCGAGCTCAAGAGAGCCTACCGGGACAAGGCACTCGAGCTTCACCCCGACCGCAATCCGGACGACCCGCAGGCCGAAGAGCAGTTCAAGATCTGCGCCGAGGCGTACGCTGTCTTGAGCGACCCCAACAAGCGACAACTGTACGATCGGTTCGGTCATGCGGGATTGAGTGGTGGCGGCGCGCCCGGATTTGGCGACATCGGTGACGTCTTCAGCCAGTTCCAAGACATCTTTGGCGACATTTTTGGCTTCGGCGGCTTCGGCCGGCGACGGCGCGATCCAAACGGGCCTACGCGGGGCGCCGACATTCGCACCGACGTGAGCCTCTCGCTCCGAGACGCGGCGTTCGGCACGAAGACCGAGATCGACTTGTCTCATCCGTCCCCCTGCGAAGCATGCCACGGCACCGGTGCGGAAGAGGGAGTCGTCGTGGGGTGCGTGACCTGCGGCGGGCGAGGGCAGGTAGCGCGCGCGCAGGGTGCATTCGTCATGACGACAAACTGCCCCACCTGTCGTGGTCGGGGGACGCAAGCAAGAGCCGCCTGTGGAGAATGTGAAGGCGCCGGGCAGATCGACGTCGAGCGCGTCGTGAAGGTCAACGTCCCGGCCGGTGTCGACACGGGGCAAAACCTTCGATTGACAGGCCAGGGACAAGCCGGTTCACGCGGGGGTCCACCCGGAGACTTGTACGTGACCGTGCATGTCGAGCCCGACGAGGTCTTTCAGCGAGAGGATTCCGACCTTATCCATAGGCTCTCGGTGACGTATCCCCAGGCTGCGCTCGGAGCCAAGATCGACGTTCCATTGCTCGATGAAGACGAAGACGCCACCACGACCTTGAAGGTTCCGCGAGGCACGCAGCCCGGCGAAACCCTCGTCATCCGTGGCGCTGGCGTCCCGAGGCTCAGCGGTCGAGGCCGTGGCGACTTGATTTGCGTCGTGGAGATCTCGGTTCCGAAGAAGCTCTCCCGCGAACAAAAGCGCCTTTTAAGGGACCTCGACGAAACTCTCGGCGAGTCCTGAGAAACGCTGGAGTTCCAACCCAGCAAGGGTGTAGCCTACACATCGATGCTCAACCCACTGTCTGGCCTCGATTCCTCTTTCCTGTTCCTCGAAGCCCCGAACCAACCGATGCACGTTGGCAGCGTTCTCGTGTTCGAAGGGTCGATGCAGTTCGACGACTTTCGCGACACGATGGCGGCTCGCGTGCACATGGTGCCGCGGATGCAAGAGCGGCTCGTAATGGTGCCCTTCGGGATCGGCAAGCCATACTGGGCCGAAGACCCGGACTTCAACATCGACATGCACCTCCAGCACGTAGCGTTGCCGCGGCCCGGGGCGTGGAGAGATCTGCGTGGGCTGGCCGCTCGGATCTTCAGCGTTCCGCTCGACCGAACGCGTCCGCTTTGGGAGATGACGTTCATCGAAGGGCTCGACAACATTCCGCAGGTTCCGCCGGGTTCCGTGGCGCTGATCAGCAAGATACACCACGCCGCGATCGATGGGGTTTCTGGCGCGGACATGTTGGGCATTCTGCTCGACGCGACTCGGGAGCCTCGGGAGTTTCCACCGCCGACCCCTCACCACGTCCCGCCGATTCCGAACGAGCTCGAGATACTGAGGCGCACCGGCCGAAAGATCGCCGGCAAGCCGGGCGAAATCGTCCGTGTCGCGAAGGAGGCAATCGAAGTGGCGCGTGCTACTTCGAAGACACAAAAGAAACAGGGCGCCGAAGCGCCTCCCGCTCCGATGACCGCGCCGGCGACTCCCTTCAACCACCTGATCTCCGGCCAACGGATCTGGAACACGGCATTGCTCGAGCTCGATCGCGTCAAAGCGATCAAAGAAACCGCCGAATGCACCTTGAACGATGTGGTGCTGGCGATTTGTGCGGGTGCGCTGCGACGCTATCTCATCGACCGAGGCGGGCTTCCACTCAAGCCCCTAATTGCGATGGTTCCCGTGTCGACGCGGCAAAAAGACCAACACGGGACTATGGGCAACATGGTGTCGGGGATGATGGTGGAGCTCGCTACCGACATCGAAGACCCGGTAGAACGACTCACGGCGTTGAAAATACACACCAAAAGCGGCAAGGCGGTCGAGAAAGCGGGCGCGGCGCGCACGATGTCAGAGCTTGCGGAGTTCATACCGTTTGGCTTGGCCAATCGCGCAACGAAGCTCTATTCGCGCTTCAAGGTCTCCGAGTTGCACAACCCATTCTTCAACTTGGTAATCACGAACGTGCCCGGACCGCAGATGAACCTCTACATGGCGGGGCACAAGCTCTTGTCGACGATGGGCATGGCGCCGGTGATGGACGGCATGGGGTTGCTCATCACCGTGCTCAGCTACAACGGTGTGCTCTCGATCAGCCCGACGTCATCGCCTGCGGTCATGCCGGACCTGGATACGTTTGCCCGCTACTTGCGAGAGTCCGCTAACGAGCTCGAAGCCGCGGTCGTTCCGAAACGCGAAGAAGAAGCGGAGACCAATGGCGCCGTGGCCAAGGAGATGCAAGTCTTCGTCGATCACATTCGGTCGGTGCTACGTGACACACCGCAGGAACGACCGATCGGAACCGGGCGGTTCCAACTCCGGATCACCGGAGCCGGTGAAAGGAACTGGACGGTGGATCTCGAGGGCCGAAGCATTACCGAGGGTGTGGCGGATGCCTCAGACGCGACCTTGACGATCCGCGGCGATCATCTGAGCCAGATCCTCCACGGCGACCTCGACCCACAGATGGCGTTCGTCCAAGGCAAGCTTCGCGTCGACGGCGACGTCAACAAGGCGATCGAGTTCGGTGCGTTACTGCCACAGGTTTCGCCCTAAAGAATCGCGCTGTAGCGTTGTCGCTTTGCGCGCGGCAGTGCTGAGGGCAGGGGCGGGAGTTGTTCGTTAGCGAGCCACTGGTAGACCCCGTACGTCTGGAGCACGCGCCGCGTGTAGCGACGAGTTTCGTCGTAGGGGATCTCTTCGATGAATACGTCCAACGAACGCGAGGGATCGTCCTCGAGCCAGCGACGGACGGCACCCTCACCAGCGTTGTACGCAGCCGGGACGAGGGAAGGATTCTCCTCGAAGCGAGCCCTCAACCATGCCATGTAGGCAGCCCCGATCTTGAGATTGACTTCGGGCTTTTTGAGCGTTCGCGGCGTGGCTTTGACACCGGCTTCCTCGGAGAAGCGCTTCGCGGTCGGCATGATCAGCTGCACCAGTCCGTAGGCCTTTGCCCAGGACACGGCTTCAGGGTCGAATGAGCTTTCTTCGCGAGCGATCGCTCTGACGAAGGACGGCGGCACGCCGTGGTCCTCGGCGATGTTTTCGATGAGTGGTGAGAACGCCTGCGGGTACGTGGCCTCCCAGATCAATCTGCCTTCGCCTTTTGGCAGCAAGCCTTCGAAGTCTTCGAAGTGCGAGCGGATCACGCGGCTGAGCTTAGCGTCGGCTCCCGCGTGTTGAAGCAGCACGGCACCCACCACGGCCATCTCCGGATCGACGTGACTGCCTACCATTCGAAGTGCCGTCATCTCCTTTGAGGCGTAGGTCACGTCGCCGACGATCAGGAGCTCGACCAAGCGGTCGAATGCCGGGTCGTCGAACTCGTCACGCCATACGAACACCATTCGCGACGGGGTATCGCCCGCACGCATGTTCGTGAGAATGTCTTGTGCGCGGTCGGGGACGATCTCGTGGAGGCGCCAAAGGGCCTGCTGTGCGTAGTAACGAAGGGGCCAACGCTCTGCGATTTCTACGTAAGCCTCGACTGCGTCGATCCGGCGACCCATCGAGAACAGCGCGCGCGCTCGCCAGTAGTTGGCACGGCCCGTGATTCCCTCCTGGCGCTCGTCGCCCCCTCTATCGACGAGCTCGTTGAAGTGCCGTAAGGCCCTTTCATATCGCCCATCGCGAAGCTCGATCCACCCGAGCCGGAAGAGCGCTCGCGGCCACATGTCGCCTTCAGGGTACCGCTTCGGAATCGAAGCCAATCGCTCGAGGGCTGCCTTGCCTCGCCCGTTTTCGAGCTCGGCAAGCGCTGCGCGGTAGCTGGCGTCATCTGCGAGCCGGTGATCGGGGGCTTCCTTTTCGAGTTTTTCGAACTGGGCGATCGCTTCATCCCAACGATCGATCCGACCGTAGGCGCGGGCCGCGTGATAGCGAGCCCAGGCTCGCGTGTCGATCTCGATCTTGGTGCAGCGATCGGCGACGTCTTTCATGATCGGTGCGCCGCGTGTCCGCTCACGATCCTGCAGGAGCGAGCGCCCCTGCTTGTAGCGGGCGTCACACCATACGACCGAGCCCTTGGTAACATTCCGCAGCACCCGCGCGAAGATTCTCTCGGCCTCACGGTATCGTTTCGCGGCGTAGAGCGCTTCGGCCTTTCTGAGACTTTGCTTCGTCCGCCCCCGCGGTGTAGCCACCGGCGCCTTGGGCTTGCCATCCATTTGAATCTGCAGGACGCCGGTTTCTCCCGAGGGCTCGACGCGGGTTTCAATCGACTGTGCGTGGTCCCGGCCGGCCCAGTTGTCGGCGAGGCTTGCTACGATCGCGGCGGCGGCGTCTGGGTCTCGACGTTCGAGCAGCGCCGCACGTCGAAGCTGTGCCCAGCGGGCGAGCGGGTGTCGGAACGTGCCCAGCGTATCGAGGTGCGCGAGGGCGAGGTGCGTGTAGCCATCCTTGGTTGCGGCCTGTGCCGCCAGCCAGTGGAGCCGGCCCTTGTCCTGGGCGCTTGCGTGCGGCAACGCGGCCTCGGCGATCTCGCGTGCCCTGCCGGCGTTCCCCTTGTCGAGTGCCCGGCGAGCCAGCATCACTGTCGATCGGTCGGACAGCTCGACGATCTTGGGGTCGAGCACCTTGGGCGGCGGCGTCGGGGTTTGCGCGACGGCGGGCTTCTCCTTGTTCGGTGGCCACACTTCACGGCGGACGTGCTGTTGCTGATGGCAAGCCATCAGCAACCCGAAGCAACACGCCAAGGGCCAGATCCGCGTCATTCTCACGAACCCTAGTGAGTCTGCCAGGGTCGGGCAAGTTCGCTCTTGAAAGCAGGTCGGTCGCCGCCAACTCGCGCCCGTGATAAGGGGACGGGAAGTGAGCTACAGCCTTCAAATCGGCCTCCGGTATCTCCGTTCGAAGAAGCGCGCCGCCGTCTCGATGATCACGTTGATTTCGATCATCGGTGTCGCGCTCGGGGTGGCAGCGCTTTTGGCGGTCCTGTCGATCACGACCGGCTTCGAGGAGTCGTTCCGCGACAAAGTGCTCGGGGTCAACGCCCACGTCCTCATCCTCAAGTACGGGCGTGAGTTCAGGGAGTACCCCGAGGTCGTCGATTCGGTGGGAAAAATGCCCGAAGTCGCCGGCGTTGCCCCCTTCTCGATCAACGAAATGATGTTGACCAAAGGCGACCGCCGCGCCGTCGTGCTGGTCAAGGGCGTGACCCCCGAAGGTGTCAACACCGTTCTCGATCTTCCCCAACAGATGGTCGCTGGTGACTTGGGGGACCTCCGCCGCGCCGGCGCAACGCCGAACCGGGATCCGCGCGTGGTACCGGAGGACGACTGGGACTGGCTCCGGGCTATCAAGGATCGCCAAAAAGAAGACAGTCCTCGTGTCCGGAGGCAGGAGACTATTTGGGAGGAAGACCGAGCGCGTGAGGAAGCGCGCAAGCCGAAGATCGGTAAGGTCGCCAAGCCATCAGAGATCGAGGCGATTCTGGAGGAGCTCGACGACGACGACCTCGAGCTACCAGAGGACCCGAGCTGGGAAGCAAGGCTTTCGATGGGTGGAGGCCAAGAGCCGCTCGAGGCGCTTCCTGGAGTCATCGTCGGAAAGACCCTCGCCACCGACCTCGGTCTCGAGGTGGGAGATCGGGTACGAATGATCTCTCCGCTGGCGGCGCTCGGCATGACACTTTCGGGAACCGGTGCCACGGCCACCCGCTCGCGGGAGTTCAGGGTGATTGGCGTGTTTCAAGCTGGCTTTCAGGAGTACGACTCGGGGTTGGTCTACACCGACCTCTACGAAGCCCAGCGACTCTTCGACGAGGGTGACAACGTTACGGGCGTCGAGCTTCGCGTGTTTGACTTGGATACATCGAAAGCGCTTGCCCGGCGGATCGAGCAGGACCTCGGCGGCGCGTTCCACACGCTCGACTGGTCCGAGCTCAACCGAAACCTATTTACCGCGCTCGAGGTGCAGAAGATCGCACTCACACTGGTGATTGCAACGATCATTTTCGTAGCGGCATTCAACGTGATCGCGACGCTGATCATGATCGTCCTCGAAAAGAAGCGGGAGATCGCGATCCTCAAGGCGATGGGAGCCACCGACGCGACGGTGCTCGGTGTCTTCATGGTGCAGGGGGTCGTCGTTGGAGTTGTCGGGACCGTGCTCGGGGTGCTCGTCGGTGGCGGGATCATCGTCTATCTCGATCGCATACGGTTTCCCCTCGACCCGAAAGTGTACCTGATCGACCACCTGCCCGTCGTTCTGAGCCCCACCGTCTTCTTGGTGACAATCGGCATCGCGCTGCTCATCTGCACGGTCTCGACGATCGCCCCTTCTTGGTGGGCCGCTCGGATGCTCCCGGTCGAAGGTCTGCGTTACGAGTGATACCTACGTCGGTAGTGAAGCGAGGAGCTCCTCGGTCGCCGCCCAGAGGCGCTTGGCAGCCGTCATGTCTTGCGCCTGGCGGGAAGGATTGCTCTGCTCGGACTTCGAAAAGTACTTTCCGGTGACGGAGCTGAGGGAAGGATCCGTCGCGAGAAGGCACACCGCTTCTGCGCTTTGCTCGGGCGTGAGAAGCGTGGGGCGCAGCACGAAGAAGAGGAACTGCATGAGTGGCCCCGCGTCGGTCCTCAGGTTGCTGATCACCGCGCCCGGGTGAATGGAATTGACGGTCACCTCTTTGTCGGCCAACCGAGCCGCAAGCTCGCGGGTGAATAGCTCGAGCGCAAGCTTCGATTGTGCATAGGCGGTTCGACCGCTGTAGCCTTTCTCGAGCTGCAGATCGTCGAAGTCGATCCCGTTTGTCGCGAGGCGGTGAATGCGGGAGCTCACATTGATGATTCGCGCGGGAGCACCTTCGAGGATTCGGTCGAGAAGAAGCGACGTGAGCAAGAACGGGCCAAGGTAGTGCACAGCGAACGTCATCTCGAACCCATCGGCAGTTTCACGTCGTTTGGCCTGGACCGTACCCGCGTTGTTGATCAGCACGTGAAGCTGCGCCTGCTCTTCGAGAAAGCGTTTGCAGAAGTCCCGAACCGATTGCACCGAGGCGAGGTCGAGCTCCATCGGGTGAACCCGCTTGCCTGTAGCCTGCTCGATCTCGTCAGCCACGGGTCGACTGCGTTCGAGGCTCCGTGCCGTGATCACTACGTCGGCGCCTTTCGCCGAAAGGGCGGTTGCGGTGGCGCGGCCGACTCCGGACGACCCACCGGTGATCAGAACGGTCTTCCCTTCAATATCCCACATCGTCTGCCCTGCAGAGACTACTAAGGCTGCGCCCTCAGATCACGCGCGAACTGATGCTTGACGCGATACGCCCGGCAAGCTACCAAAGGCGTCCTTTTGCGGGAGTAACTCAGCGGTAGAGTGCAACCTTGCCAAGGTTGAAGTCGTGAGTTCGAATCTCATTTCCCGCTCCATTTGGCGATGACGGCTCCGTTTTGCGGGGCCGTTTTTCGTTGGACGCGTATGAAGTTGCCCACCATTCAATCTGACTAGGTGGTATCACAGTCGATGAGGCCGTGCGGCCTGTTTCTGGGTAGCTCCTCGTTGTTCTTGCCGCATCGCCCTAGCTGCCGTCATTGTCGGCGCGAATCGAATCGAACCTGGGAAAGTGGGCAGCGACATCCGTTCTTGGCCACGTTAGTGTGCAGACATGATGAAGCGTGGAACTGGGTTGGCGATGGTTGTCGTCGCGGTGGCAGGGTTGGCGATCGGCTACTTGGTCGGGCGTGCGGGCGACGGTGGCGTAGGCGCTCAGGAGGTGAGCCCCACGAAGGCGCGGGCGCGCGACTTCTACGTTCCCAACAGCGAGGACCTGGCGGCGGACGAGATGCGCATCATCGCGTGTGGTACCGGAATGCCGACGCCGCGGCCCGCACAGGCGGCCGCCTGCTTCCTCGTCGAGCTCGGTAACGGCGACAAATTCATCTTCGACATGGGCGAGGGCTCCGTCGAGCGTCTGTGGGCGCTCGAGATTCCGCTGGCTTACCTCGACAAGGTCTTCATCGGCCACCTCCACGGCGATCACTTCGGGGATCTCGGTGCCATGTTTGTCGCCGGCGCCCTCGGCGGCCGCCACGGGCCGCTCCGCATCTGGGGACCTAGCGGTCAGGTCCCGGAACTGGGCACGGCCTACGCGGTGCAGATGATGGAGAATATGTTCACGTGGGACATCGCGGGACGGATCGGGCAGACCGACACCCGCGGCTTCCACACGGAGGTGACCGAGTTTGACTACAAGCTCGAGAACCAGGTCGTCTACCAGGAGAACGGCGTGACGATTCGGGCTTGGCCCGCGATCCACGCCATCGACGGCCCGGTGAGCTACGGGCTGGAGTGGAACGGGCTGAAGTTTGTGTTCGGCAGCGATACTTTTCCCAACAAGTGGTTCAACGAGTATGCCCGCAACGCCGATCTGGCGATTCACGAGTGCTTCGTTACGGTGCCGGACTTCATCTCGAAGTGGCGAGCCACGCCCGAGGCGGCCTTGCAGGTCGGTACTCAGATCCACACGGCGCCCGAAGCCTTCGGGAAGGTGATGAGCGAGATCCGACCGCGCATGGCGGTGGCCTACCACTTCTTCAAGGACTTCGACACGACCGGACCGATTCTCGAGCGGATCCGCAAGACCTATGATGGACCGCTGAGTCTGGCCGAGGACTTGATGGTTTGGAACGTCACCAAGGACCAGATCCGAGTACGTATGGCGCTGGTGGAAGAGCACGTGTGGAACCCGCCGTTGGCCGATCCGGCCATTCCGCCGGACCCCTCCGAGATGGGCCCCTTTGCCGAGGACCGTTTGGGAGGTGT
>PVMK01125417.1_pt1 | contig 110144 bp, 106 predicted proteins | sample 1853481 | NCBI WGS metagenome assembly PVMK01 (sample SAMN08533507, study PRJNA380276) | Marine sediment metagenome, whole genome shotgun sequencing project.
GAACTCAACAAGACCATCGTGATCGGAAGAGTCGCCTTTTGTATAGACAATGAATAAATCAGACAGTGGCGCGATCTGCCAGCGATAACGAATCTGGAAATTCAAATCCGATGTGCTAAAGCTATCCGTGGGGCCGGGTGGTTTCGGGCCAGGAATGAGTTCTGTTGTGCCGTCGGGCAACGTAAAAAATTCGTCTTCTTTTGCACGAATTCCGACCCATTGGAATGTCAGTCGCAGCTGCTGGCGTGCATTGGGGAAAATCTCAAAACTGAATTCCGGTCGCCATTGGGTCGCATCGAATGTCGTGAAGTTCTCGTCCTCCTGGTGCAACAGCCAGCCTTCGCGATCATTATGTGCGACTTTCAGTGCGAAACTTAAGTTATGGCGTGGGCGCCATGTTACGCCCAGTGTGCCCTCGAGCGATCGACCACCTAACGATTCTCCACGTCGATCGAGCCTGGCGAAAAAGCTTATGTCCTTGGAGGTATCCGTTTCGTAGTTAACGTTGAGAAACACCCGTGGATCGATCTTGAACGTACCGTTATCGAAACTATTGCGGTCGTCGTAACGACTTCCGGCCAGGCCAAAAAAACCGCCGAGATTGTGCAGGTTGTTAAATGTGATCGATCCACCGGATCCCGCGAAGCTACTCACCTGAAAGCCTTCTCCATTTTCAGCGTACCGAACGGTTGGCGAGAGTCGAAAATTGCGCACGCGTGATAAACCGGACTTGATCCACTCGAAGCGATAGATATAACTGTCAATATTATTTCTGCGCTGAAACCCCAGGTCATTAACATCAATTTTGTCATCGAGAAACGCCAAATCGAGCGAGTGTTTTATCCCCTGGCGTGGCGTGTAGGTAATATCTGCAAGGGTGCCCGTCCCACTGCCGGTATCATCTTCATCGATATCCGAATAAAGAAGCAGGCCGTTGAGATTCCAGGCGCCACTGGTGCTGAGATAGTGAGCGTCAGCCCCGTGAACGACAGCATCTGACTCCGGGTGTGCGACAAGCGTAGATACCCAACCGAGCCCACGATAGGCTGCGCCCCGGCTGTCTTCATAGAGGATGCGAAGCACACCGAAGTCCCTGCCGTCCTGGACATAGCCGAGACCATCGCTGGCTATATAGTCAGTGTCATCTTCCACCGCTGCCAGGACGCCATATCGAAATGAGCCAATCTGGCCAGTTGCCTTCAACGCGCCCAAAATATCTGCGGGTATCAGTTCATCGCGCTCAGACAAAGAGACGCCGGGCGGGAGATCCAGCTCTCTTGGCCGGCCACCAATGCGGCGCGTATTGACGACTTTGGGTTTTGGGTCCATGCCGCCGTTATTTTCCCGTTTCGAGATTTCGAATATTTCCTGCCCTTCCTGAAAGAACAAACGCTTTTCCGGAAAAAATGTCTCGTCGGCAGTGAAATTTACGACCACGTTATCGGATTCGACTGCGCCAAAATCCGGGTTGATGGTTGCGGTGAGCTGAAAGTTACTCGACGGTCGCCAGAACAAATCCAGCCCACCTTTTAGCCTGCTATCTTCGTCAACCCTGTCGAACGTTCCTGATGCATAAGGAAACAGGCTCCATTGCTGGCGCGGATCAACCTGCTCCAGTTCGATTGTTTGCAGCGCGCTCATAAAACGGGGCTTGGATTCCGGTAGTCCGGGCCACGCCCAGCGTTCGTTCAGGTGAGCGACTTTACGAGTCAGAAAGAGGCCGAAGCGACGCGCCCCATCCTTCTTAGGCATCGCCATTTGCGACCAGGGTAGGTAAAACTCTGCTGACCAGCCGTTTTCTGTTCGCTGGGTTGCACCGTACCAGGCACCGTCCCATTCGCTACTGTACTGTCGCTCCGGCAAAACCGTGCCATCCATCTGGCTGTCGCCAAGCGACAAATTCACCCAGTAGCCGTAGCGTCCATCACCGGATGTATCTAATGTAAATCCTACGTTGTCACGATTGACTTCGAACGCGTCACGCGGGGCGAACCGCTGAATAATCGATTCGGCTGGTTGATCCATATCAAACGATACGTATATGCCACGTTCCGAGTAGACCATACGCATGTCTGTTTTATACGGCGCGTCGGCCAGGGTGTCCGGTTCGATGACTTTCAGATTGTTGAATGGCTGTATTTGTGCCCAGATCGCTTCATCGATATGACCGTCGATTTTGATTTCGATTTCTTCATGCTGGCGTCGCAAAAGATTCATCGGGGTGTGGTTGCCCGTCGTCACGATTTCGATTTCTTGCGGCAGTTTAGATTGGGCGAGGGCGCTCGTGACGGCCGTAGCCGTCAGCAGTAAAAGAAAAACCCTCAACATCGTCTGTTGCAATGTCCCTGACCCCGATTGTCCTTAGCCCGGATGCGCACGTGAGAAATCGCCGATACCCGGATGATTGACCATACTTGAGTATGGTCGGTTCCACGCCGCACGCATCATATCAACAGAGGACCGGCATAATGCAGGCGGGATTACACGTATTGTTCCGGTCCGCGAGATAACCGCTGCAATGCGCTGCCGGCCACAGCCGTTGCTATTGAGAGGTGGTCCATTACGCCGCTAACTTGTTATAAAGTACGAAATTCGACCTCGAACACCAAATTGCCAGTATTGCCACAGGGAATTTTGCAATGAGCCTGATATCCGCAGACCAGACATTTCAACTTGCGACCATCCTGGCAGGACTTGCAGCATTTGGTTTCTGGGCTGAAACGACGCAACTGGGTCGCAAGCTGTCCGGCGTGCTTATTATCCTGTTCCTGGGTGTCGTGTTAGCAAACATAGGGCTTATCCCCCACAGCGCGCCCATGTATGGCACCGTAAGCTCGCTGCTGGTACCACTGGCGATTCCAATGCTGCTTTTCAAAGCCGATCTGAAACAGGTGATCGCGGAAATCGGCCCGATGTTCAAATCCTTTGTAGCGTCAGCTGGTGTGATCGCTTTTTCGATCATTCTGCTAACGTTGTTATTCGATTTCGGACCGTACGAGGCACAAGTCGCCGGTACTTTGACAGGCAGCTATATAGGCGGCTCCCTTAATTTTGTGGCGACAGCACAGGCGGTCGAGTTCGCCGATCCAAACCACTATATCGGTGCCCTGACGGCGGACACAATCGGCGCTGTATTTTTCATGGGTGTGTTGATGTTGATGCCTGCCCTGGCATTTGTTCGCAGGGCCATGCCCTCACCTTATTTTTCTGTCGATAGTTCTGCTGGAGATTCAGAACCAGTGGTGCATGAGGAAGGTCCGGGAGTTCCCTTCAACATGATCGGTCTGGCGGCGGCGCTCGCCACCAGCCTGGCGATCTGTGCGCTGGGTCAACTGCTGGCGAAAATGCTGGGACAGGAAAACTATTTCATTCTCATCATTACCGTTCTTGCGCTTGGTGTCGCGAATTTCGTGAAACCGCTGGTGCGTAACTTCAATGCGGAATTCGAAGTCGGTACATTTTTTATGTACATGTTCTTTGTCACCATTGGAGCCAGCGCTGATCTCGCGACTATTGCGGGAGTGGCCTTGCCTTACGTAGTTTTGATTTGCGCGTCTGTCTGCGTATTTTTCGTAATGATCATAATCGTTGGCAAGCTGCTGAAACTGGATCTCGCAGAACTCATGATCGCTGCTAATGCGTGCATTCTGGGCCCGGCGACGGCGGCGGCACTGGCTGCAGGACATGGCTGGAGAGACCTCGTCACACCAGGCATGCTGACGGGCATTCTCGGTTACGCAGTTGGCACGTTCATAGGAGTTGGCACGACGAATTTATTGAACTGGATTCTTTGAATCAGCAACTGACGCAGAAGGCTCTGGCTCGCAGCTTGAGCTCAAGGTGATGTTTTCGCGCCTTTTCCGTCAATGCCGGCAATCGCACTGCCAGATTGATGTATTGCTTCATAAGCCAGCCGGCCCTGCAGGATATCGACGGCGACATGTAAGAGCATTGGCAGCCATATCGAGCCGGAGAGCAGATACAAGCCGGCAAATGCAGCGCCAACCAGCGTGATCTTCGGCAGATTCGCCAGACCCTGGTAAGCATGCGCCAGGCCAAAGCCAATGGTGCTTGCCAGTGCTGCGGCCCACAGTGGCATTACCTGGCCCAGGTACCAGATCATGTAGCCGCGCCACAAGAGTTCTTCGACGATGCCAGCCGTCACTGACAGCATATAAAAGCGCGCCAGCTCACTGCCATTTTGCGGAATGATGAGTGCCAGCCTGCCAAATTGTGCTTTGATCGTGGCAAGACTTTCCTTGTCAGCAGTTTTTGCCTGGCGCACCTGGATGAGTAAGACAAGTATGCCGGCGACAGTCAGGCTGGCACCAGCAAGAAACGCGGTGTCGATTTGCAAGGTCAGTCCCAATGCTGACCATGGCCGCTCTGCATTAGCCCAGATGACAAGCCCGACGAAAAGCAGGGCCCAGTGATTCAGCGCGGTGTTGCGATACAAGTCACTACGATTTACAGATAAGCCCGTTTCGACCTTGCGTAAAAGGCGCTGAAAGCCGATGAAGCCGATCACAGGAAAAACTACGGCAAATATGAGTACGAAGAGGTGATCAGGGCCGGTCATGTCTGTTTTCAGGCTCGCGAATATTCATGATAACGTGAATTGGATTGAATCAAATCGGGCATACTTGGGTCTGTAATATAGCTGACCCGTAGTTGGAAAACTGATTATGCCCAGAGCCTTCACGAAGGCATTGAACCTGCTCCTCATTGCTGCGCTGCTTATTGCGGCAACTGTCTGGGGGCAGGCCAGTACTCCGGGAGAGCAGGCACCCACGCGCTCAGCTCGCGAGGCGCCCGGTGAGTTTCAGTTTGTGCGTCTCGCATATGCTCCCAATCAATACTGCGGAAGAGGTTATGGACGACAGCAGATGTGGCAAACGGACTGGCCGGATGCAGAACACCATTTCGTAAAAGGCGTTGATCGGCTGACACGTATTGCGACCGCAGTGCAGCCACGAATACTCACGCCGATGGACAACGATATATACGACTTTCCGTGGATATATGCAGTGGAAGTGGGCTACTGGCACCTGAACGATCAGGAGGCGGAGCGGATGCGCGAATACCTGTTGCGCGGTGGTTTTCTGATGGTCGATGATTTTCACGGTAGCTGTGAGTGGAGCGCTTTCGTGGCATCCATGAGCAAAGTATTTCCCGATCGCCCGATCATTGAAATTCCCGAAAGCGACGAAGCGTTTCACGTTATCTACGACCTTGACCAGCGTATTCAGATTCCTTCACGCATGTTTATCTATTCAGGCGTTACCTGGGAGAAAGATGGCTACGAACCGCACTGGCGCGGCATTTACGATAGCGATGGTCGGCTGATGGTGGCGATCAATTTCAACATGGATATCGGCGACGCCTGGGAGCACGCGGACTGGCCCGATTATCCGGAAAACATGACGGCACTGGCATATCGGTTTGGCATCAACTATCTCGTTTACGCAATGACACATTAATAGGGCATCCGGTTGTTTGAATTCCTGTTCAAGTACCCGCGCGAAGATTATGCGCGCAGTGAGCTGATTTTTGTCGGCCACTGGCCCGCGTGGGTCCTGGCTGTTGTTGCGGTAATTGCAGTCATCGGAATTTCCATTTTCCTGTATCGTCGGCACGGCTTTGTTCGCGGCTACCAGCTTGCAGCAATCTGGATGTTGCAGATCGCAATGGTGGCACTTGTGGTTTGGGTGCTGGCGCAGCCGACGTTAAGCACTGAGCGACTGCGCGCCGGTGAAAATACGGTTGCACTGGTGCTCGATGTTTCTGAAAGTATGGCGTTCGGCAATGCGGAGTCACGATTTCAGCAGGCATTGAGAAGTTTGTCCGGCGTGGTGCAGGCCGATGCCGCGCTGAATCTTTCGGTGCGGCATTATGAACTTGGCGAGACTGCAACAGCCGTAACTTCGTTTTTGGAATCACAACCAACAGCCACGTCGACGTCGATTGCGGATTCGCTGGAAATCGTGCTGCGGGAAGCACGATTCAGTCCGCTGGCGGCGGTTGTCCTGAGTTCCGACGGTGCTGATACGAGCGGTGGGCTGTCCGTGGACGAGCTTGCCGCGATAGCAGCATTTGGCGTACCCGTACATACAGTGGCAGTGGGACGGACCGCCATTCCCGAAGATATTGAATTAACGGATATCACGTTGCCGGACAAAGTGTTGCCGGGAAGCACATTGTCCGCGCGCGTATCCATCAGGCACGATGCGCCGGCGAGCACACAGGTAAAGGTATACGCCGGTGACAACCTGCTGGCGCTGGTACCGGTTGAATTGCGGGCCGATGCGGGAATCACCACGGCCCGCGTGGAATTCGAGATAGCGGAAGCAGGCCATCATCGTCTTCTCTTCAGCGTTGATGGCGTTCCGGGTGAAACCGAACTGCGTAATAACTCGCGCTCGACACTTGTAGAGGTAGCTAATCAGAAATACCGGATCCTGTATTTTGAGGGCGAACCACGTTGGGAATACAAATTCCTGCGTCGGGCGATTAGCAATGATGAGGATTTGCAGGTCGTCTCGCTGCTGCGCGTCAGCCCGAACAAGTTCTATAGGCAAGGCATCGATACACCGGAACAACTGGAAAGCGGTTTTCCCACAACACGGGAAGAATTGTTTGCCTATGACGCACTGATTATCGGCAGCGTCGAGGCAGCGTCACTCTCTGCAGAGCAACAAGTGCTGATTCGTGATTTTGTCAGCGAGCGTGGCGGTAGTTTGCTGATGATTGCCGGACCGAACGGGCTCGGTAACGGCGGCTGGGGACAATCTGAAATCGCAGATGTGCTGCCGCTTAGTTTGCCGCCATCATCGATCCCGTCATTTTTTCGCAAGAAAGCGAGCGTAGAACTGACGCCGCAGGGTGCCGATACGCAGATGTTGCGATTTGCAGATACGCTCGACGCTAACCGTCAGTCGTGGAGCGAATTGCCGAACGTCGCAGATTACCAGGTGACCGGGTCCTTAAAACCGGCGGCAGTAACACTGCTGAATGTAGACACCGACATCGGGCAAATGCCATTACTGGTTACACATCCGTTTGGGCGCGGCCATGCCTGGATACTGGCGTCAGGCGGCACCTGGCGCTGGCAAATGAGTTTACCGCTGGAAGATCAAAGGCACGAAACATTCTGGCGCCAGTTGTTACGCGCGCTCGTTGCGAGTTCGCCGCAACGTGTATCGCTCACCGCCAGTGGTGGCAGCGGGGATTCGAATATCGTCCTGCGCGCGGAATTTCGCGATGAGGAATTCAGGCCGGTAGATGACATAGGCGTGACCGCGCAGGTTTCTCACGAGGACGGAGAGTCCTGGTCTGTCAATCTGCAGGCAAGCGCCGCGGATCCTGGCGTGTTTACCGCTGAGATAGACCCAACTGAATCCGGTACATGGTATTTCGAAGCCGTCGCACATCGTAACGATGAAGCCGTCGCGACCGCCCGGGCCAGCATTCACTATGACTCGGGGCAGGCCGAGTACTTCAACATCCGGCGAGACTCAGCTCAATTGCGCGCACTGTCGGAGGCCACCGGAGGCCAGTACCTGGAGCCGCAGGATCTGGACGCGCTACCTGATCTGCTGCGCTACAGCAGCTCGGGAATTACGGTGCAGGAATATCGTGCAATCTGGGACGCTCCGGCAATATTCATCCTGCTGTTGATGTTAAAGGCAGGGGAATGGTTGTTACGTCGTCGCTGGAGCACGATTTGAAACCCTTGCTAATTCTTTGCGGACTGTTGTCGGTGTTGCTGCCTGCAATTAGCAAGGCGGAACTCTATGTCGTCGTCATCGAAGGACTCGCCGGCGATGCGGTGTACGCCGAACAATTTGCTACACAGGTTGCCGCCGTTACCGAAGCGTCCAAAACACTGACCACTGATAACCGGGTCCATGTTTTTCCGGCGCAATCAGTGACCCGCGAAGATGTACTCGACTACTTCACGACGCTGGGCACACAAATTACTGAGAGTGATCGACTGGCTGTTTATCTTATCGGCCACGGAAGTTATGACGATTACGAATACAAATTTAACATTGCTGGTCCGGACCTGACCGGTGACGATCTTGCACAAGCTTTAGGCGAGCTGCCGGGCGGTAACCAGTTGATTGTGAATACAAGTAGCGCCAGTGGCGCGCTTGCAGACGTGCTAATGAACGATGAGCGCATGCTCATTCTCGCAACCCGCAGTGGCGTTGAGCGTCATGCCACGAAATTCGGTAATTACTTCGCAGCAGCGCTTGACGATCCCGGTGCTGATCTGGACAAGAATCAGGTCATCTCTGCAGGTGAGGCTTATCGTTTTGCCGAAAGACAAGTCGACGATTACTTCGAGCGTAATGGTCAATTGGCAACCGAACACTCGCGTATGGAGGGCGATCGTACTGATCGATTCAGCCTGGCACGGCTCGGTGCCAGCCGTACAAGTCAGGATGATGATGTGCTGGCTGAGCTTATCGCACGTCGTGAGGCTTTAAATGGTCAGTTAGACGAGTTGCGCCTGTCTCGCGATGCTATGTCTGCAGATGACTACCAGGCGGCGCTGTTGCAAAAGTTGCTGGAACTGGCGCAGACAGAGAACCAAATCGAGGCGCGTGAAGGGGAGCTTGGCCGTGAGAATTAGTCGCGAGGTCGCTCACCACAAAATTCCATCTGCTGCTGTCCTGGTTGCAGTGCTTCTTCACGTGTTCGTGCTATCTGCCGCGAACGCACGCGACATTCATTATGGCGCCTTAGACGATCCGCAATTACAGCAGTGTGATCAGCAGTACTGGCACGGTCTCATTCAGGAATCCACAGAGTGTTACAGAGAAATTCTGGCGAGCGATGCCACCGCTGCCATCAAGGCAGAGTCCGCCTGGGCGCTCAATGATTTGCAACAGGCCAACCGCTGGTTTCAACAGGCAATGCGCGAGACACCGGATGACGTCGGTACGCGAACGCGCTGGGGTGATCTGTACGCTGATTCTCACCAGGACGGTGAGGCGATGGACCTTTACAGCGAGGGCCTGGCGCTGGAGCCGAATCATGCATTTGCCAAACTTGGCGCAGCACGCGTATTGGCAGGTAGCTTTGACGATGCAGCCAATGTTCTTCTGGAACCGCTCTTGTCCGATGCGACTATAGATGATGGTGTGCGCGTTGGCGCCTGGCTGCTGGTAGCGCGGGTTGCGCTGGAGAACAGCAATCAAGCCGAAGCGCTGGCTGCGATGGCGACGGCCGAGGAAATAATCAACCGGAATGACTGGCCACCGCTTCAGCTTTACGCCTTGCGTGCCGCAGCAGATCTTCTGCAAAACAAGAGTGAAAGTCGCTGGACTGCGATGTCACTGGAGTACAACCCGCACTTCGGCGACATTTACGCTGTTCCGGCACATTTCTATGTTATTACCCGTCGTTATCGTGATGCGATCGATATGTATCAGAAGGCCGTCGACATAGAGCCTGATCTGGCCTCAGCACATGAAGAGCTCGGCGTGAACCTGCTACGCGATAATCAAATGAGTCGCGCAAGAAAACACCTGGAAACAGCGCACGAGGTCGATCCATTCAGTCCCATAGCGGTCAATACGTTGCGCCTGCTGGATTCCTTCACGAATTTTCGCCTGATCACCGATCCGCAATTAGCGGATGACAGTGGCGAGGTGCCGATTACCCTGCGTCTGCACAAGGATGAGGCAGACGTGATAGCGCCGTATGCGATCAAGCTGACGCGGGACAGCATCGATGAGTTCACGAGGCGCTATGACTTTGAGTTAAGTGAAGGCGTTGTTATAGAAATGTACCCGGACCACGAGGATTTCGCTGTGCGCACTGCCGGGATGCCGGGCATCGGTATTCTTGGCGCAACTTTTGGCTATGTTGTCGCAATGGATTCACCAACGGCGCGACCAGCAGAGCATTTTCAGTGGGGCACGACGTTGTGGCATGAAATGGCGCATGTCTTTACGCTGGAAGCATCCGACCACCTGGTACCGCGCTGGTTCAGCGAGGGTGTCTCCGTTTTCGAGGAATGGCGCAGCGGACCAAACCCGGGTGTGCGCATTCCGATGTCCGTTTACAACGCAATGAAGGACGATCGCTTCTTGCCAATCGCGGGACTTGATGAAGGTTTCGTGCGACCGACATACGAAGAGCAGGTCATCGTTTCCTATATGCAGGCGGGGCTGGTTTGCCAGTTCATTGACCAGCATTATGGAGAGAAAAAACTGGGCGAACTTTTGTATGCATACAAGGATGGCTTGCAGACACCGGAAGCAATTGAATTAGTCCTGAAAATATCGCCCGCACAATTTGACCGCGAGTTTGCGGCATTCGTAGTGACGGAGCATGGCGTAATTCTGGATAATCTGGAGGAGTGGCACGAAACGCAAATCGAAATATCACAGCTCATCGATGCCGCTGACTGGCAGGGAACGATTGAATCGGCAGATCGTCTGCTTGAGCTGTTGCCTGTGTATACCGAACCGGATAGTCCGTACCTGGCACTTTCACTCGCTGAAGACGAACTGGGGAACGCCGACGCAGCGACCGCAGCGCTGGAAAAATTCTGGCGAAATGGCGGGTATGACCCGGACTCCCTAAAAGAACTTGGGCGCCGGTTCAGGGAGATTGAGCGAACGGACGATGCGATCGCTGTCTTAAAGAGTAGCAACTTCGTTGACCCGTTCGATGAGGATTTGCACGGCATGCTTGGCGAGTTGCTGCTGGTCAGGGGCCGGGCGGAGGAGGCATTGCAGGAATTTACGGTGGCACTGGCCCTTGATCCACATGACAAGGCGATTGCACATTATCGTCTTGCTACCGCACACCATGATCTCGGCGATAAGAGTCAGACACAGAATCATCTTCTTCAGGCGCTGGAAGTGGCGCCCAATTACAGGCCGGCGCAGCGCTTGTTGCTGGAAGTGATGCAGGTTGATGCAACTAATTAATATGAACGTAAAAGACGGATAAAAATATGGCGACAAAAAAGGAAGACATTTTTGAGTCTGATGAAATGCGCGATCTCATCGGTAATTTCCAGAAGGCGACGAGTGCGTTGCGCACAGAGGTTGGCAAGGTCATTATCGGCCAGGCAGATGTGGTTGAGCATTTGCTCATAACACTGCTTGTGGGCGGACATTGCCTGATCACCGGAATGCCGGGTACCGCCAAAACACTACTGGTGCAAACCCTGGCAGATGCGCTGGGTCTTACCTTCAAGCGCATCCAGTTCACGCCCGACCTGATGCCGACCGATGTGACCGGTACAGACATCATCGAAGAAGACTCGGCAACCGGTCATCGCTCATGGACGTTTGTGAAAGGGCCTGTTTTTACCAACGTTCTGCTGGCTGATGAGATCAACAGAACGCCACCAAAAACGCAGGCGGCCCTGCTTGAAGCAATGCAGGAACGAACCGTTACTGTACGTGGTGAAAATCATGTACTCGAACCGCCGTTTTTCGTGTTGGCGACGCAAAATCCTATTGAGCTGGAGGGCACTTATCCGTTGCCAGAGGCGCAACTGGACCGCTTTCTGTTTAACGTTTTGCTCGACTACCTCAGTGAAGATGACGAGCTCGCGGTCATTGATCGGTTTACCACACGAGTCGATATTCCAGCGGTCTCGGTATGTACCAACGCTGAGGAGATCGTCAAATTTCAGTGGTTAGTGCGCCAGGTGCCGGTTGCGGAATCGGTAAATCGCTATGCGGTCGATCTGGTGCGCGCGACCCGACCCGGTGATGACAACGCACCCGACGTCGTCAAACGATATGTCAATTTCGGCGCCAGCGTACGCGCTACCATGTTTCTAAACCTTGCGGCAAAAGCCAGTGCATTACTGGCCGGTCGTTATCACGTAACCCGGGAGGACGTGCGTAACATGGCACTTCCAGTCCTGCGACACAGAGTACTGTGCAACTATTTTGCCGAGTCTGACAAGATGACCGTCGATGATGTGTTGCTGGCGATGCTCGAAAAAGTTGACGGCTAAATTATGTCTGCGCTACAAACCAATCGTTCCACAGCAAGGGACCTGTTACATCCCGAGGTACTTGCGGGCCTGAAAAATCTTGACCTTGTGGCGCGTTCCGTTGTTGAGGGTGTCATGATCGGACTGCATCGATCACCAACGTTTGGTTTCAGCCAGGAGTTTGCCGAATATCGAGCCTATAACGAGGGTGATGATCCCCGTTTTATCGACTGGAACGTTTATGCGCGCACCGAGCGCATGTACATCAAGCGTTTTCTTGGCGATACAAACTCACACCTGATGATATTGCTGGATACCAGCGCGTCGATGGGATTCGGTGGGCCGCCAGTCAGTAAATTACGCTATGGAAAATTCCTCGCTGCCAGCCTGGCGTTTCTGGCGGCACGACAACACGATGCCGTTGGCTGCATGATCTTTGACGAGGAGGTCAGAGATTATCGCGCACCCTCTTCACGAGCCGGAAAGCTGCAAGGTGTTTTGCACTGCATCGACGGTGCTGAGGCGACGACTGGTACGAAATTCGACAAGCCGTTTCAAAAGTTTTCGGAACAAATATCGAGACGCGGATTGGTTGCCGTCATATCTGATTTCTATTGCGATACGGAAACTTTGCTTGCCAGTGTCAGTCCACTCGCGTGGCAGGGCCAGGATGTGGTGCTCTTCCAGGTTCTCGACCAGCAGGAGCTCGACCCGGAGTTCGACAGCAATGTATTGCTCGAAGATCTCGAAACCGGCGAGGCGATCGAAGTTGCGCCACAATTCATGCGCGAAGATTATCCGCAGCGCATCCGTGACCATATTGATTCTCTACGGAAAGCAGCGATGAGCATTGGCGCAGATCATGTGCTGGTTAACACCAGCGATTCGCTGGACCAGGCGTTGCGTAATTACCTGCTTTTTCGGCAGCGGCGGAAGTAGCGGTGATTTTGCTCGCTCCATTATTCCTGTTGGGTGCGCTGGCGATCGGCTTGCCATTCTGGCTGCATCGCCTGAAAACCCAAAGTTCGGTGAGACAACCATTTAGCTCGGCGATGTTGCTGGAGTCGTCAGAGCAACAGGTTCATCTGCAAAAAAAGCTCAAGTACTTCGTTCTGCTGGCGTTGCGCGTTGCTTTGCTCGCACTACTGGTGCTGGCATTTGCCAAGCCGGTTTTTTATCGCTCACCGGGCGTTCTCGCGGGTGAGGTATCCGGTACGCATCTCATCCTGGTGGATACATCTGTATCCATGAGCCGGGCCGGAGTTTTTTCCCAGGCGATTGGCGCGGCGCGGCGTGCGATTGATGCAGTGCCGAACGATGCCTTGTTACAAGTTCTCTCCGCCGACGGTAGTTTGCATCTGGCCAGTGATTTGAGCGGTGAAAAACAGGCGCATCGTGCGGCGCTGTCCGCTCTTTCAGTCAGCGCATTGCATCTGGATTTTGGAGACATGATGAAGTCGGTAGATCGTCTTGCCGAATCGTTGCCGGCACCTGTCACCCTGCACGTCATCAGCGATTTTCAGGCCAGCGCGATGCCCGTGCGTTTTTCTGACCTGGTGTCATCGAGAATCCCGGAGCTCATCCCGTATGTCGTTGGTACTGGCATACCGTTCAACTGGTCGGTGGAATACGTGCGGGAAACGGCCACAGGGCTGGATGTCGCCTTGTCAGGATATGGTGATCGTGAAAGGGTCGCAGACGTCGAGTTGGTGCTGGACGGTGCAGTTATCGAGTCGCGCGGCCTGAGCGTGACAGGCCCGCAGGTCATTCAGTTTGCGAAGCCGGAATATGCCGAAGGTGATAACCAGCTTGCGATAAGAATTATTACCGATGATGACTTGCAGGCTGATAACGAGCATTTTTACATTATTGAAAAAACGCCGCCGATTGAGGTGCCGTTAATAACCTACGCCAGCGAAGGACTGCCGGTTACCTATTTGTCGGCCGCGCTGGAGTCGGCGTCTGGTGACGCTTTTGTAGTCCAGACATTAGTGGCCGGACAATTCGATTTGCGCGTCTTGTCGAGATATACATGGGCAGTCGTCGATGACATCAGCTCAGTTGATGCAGAGCTCAGTGCGGCGTTGATCGATTTCCTGCAGGGTGGCGGTAGCGTGCTTGCCTTTGCAGGTCAACGCGCGTTCGAACTCGAGACGCTTCCTGTTAGCGGCCATCGTCACAGCCCGACGAATGTTGATATTGATGGCAACCAGTTTTTGTCTGTCGGACAGGTTGATAGCGGGCATCCGCTCTTGTCGCAGACGGAGGGTTGGCATAACGTCAACATATCACGCAGCATGCCGGTGGAGCTGCTTGATGGCGATAAGGTTCTCATTCGACTGGAGAATAACGAGCCATTCCTGATCGAACGACGCTTTGGAGAAGGTCGATTGCTGCTGGTTCTCGGTGGCCTTAACAATCGCTGGAACGATTTTCCCGTTCACCCGGTGTTCGTGAGTTTCATCATTGAAACAGCTCGCTACCTGTCGGGAACGCATGATATTTCGAAAATGCATACCGCCGGCGACACATTGTCCCTGGCGCAGGTTGGCAGCGTTTCGGGCCAGGTAGTGGACCCGGACGGCAATCGTGTGCTGTCACTTGCCGATACGACCCGCGAGCAGCAAATAAAATTGAATAAACCAGGCTTTTACACGGTCTACACTACTGAGAAAGAGGTAAGTATTGCCGTCAATATTGATGCGCTGGAGTCGGATCTGCAGACAATATCCCAGGATGTACTCGATCGCTGGCAAGACGCGGCAGCAGGGCAGGATCCCGCTGTTGCTGTCGCAGGTAGCCGGGTGCCTGACCAGGAACCGGTGCCGACTGAACTGTGGCATTGGCTGCTACTGCTCCTGGCGTTGGTAATCATTGGCGAATCACTACTCGGCAATACATACCTGAATCCACGCCGGGCGGAACAAGGATGAATTTCACAGAGAAATTTGATCGTTACCTGAATTTATTCCGGCTGCGCCTGAAGCAACTTCTCCTGGCGCGCGGTGCGGCCGTGTTGGCGATCACCGCACTATTTATCACAATCATCGCTGTTGCAATCGCCATTCGCAGTGGCTTCCCGGATGACCAGATCATCATGGCCCGCCTTATTCTGATCGGCACTTTGGTGGCGCTTTTCTACTGGCTCATCGTTCGACCCAATCGAAAACTCGAGACAGATGCTTCCGCAGAAATCGAAACGCGAACGCCGGCCTTTCGCGGTCGTGTTGAAACCTATGTCGAGATGCAGGATACCGGTAACCCGATGCGCGAACTTCTCGCTGAGGATACCTTGCGAGTTGCACAGGAACATCCCCCGGAAAAACAGGTTGCGCAGAAAGAATTCACGCTGGCGTTGGCGGCTGCCAGTATCGCTGTTGTGGGTCTGCTCTTTCTCGCGCTGGCCGGCCCGGGTAACTATGCCTATGGCGTCAGGCATCTCTGGCTGGGTTGGGCATTCCCGGATTTACTGCCGCCACAAAGTATAGAAGTAACCCCGGGTGACGACGGTATACGGTTGGGCGGTACAGTACACGTTCGCGCCACAATGCAGGGGTTTGCTCCAGGCCGGGCGTGGGTAAACGCCAGTTTTGCTGACGGGGAATGGCAGCGAGTCGAGATGGCGGACGGTGACGATGAGTTTGAGTTTACGTTCTTCTCCGTGCGCGAGCCGCTGCAATACTATGTTTCCACCAGCAACGTGCGCAGCCCAACCTATCAGGTCAGCGTTGTCGACTTGCCCGTTGTTGAAAACCTGGCGCTGACCTATCACTTCCCGGAGTGGACCAATCGTGAGCCGGAAACCGTTGATCCTGGTGGCGACGTACGGGCGATTGTTGATACAGAGATCGAGATTCAGATCAAATCCGACAGGGCCATGACGCCGGGCGAACTGATCGTGGATGATCAGGTGATACCGTTGCATATTGAAGGTGATACCGCGAGCGTGCGGTTCAAGGTAACCGGGGACGGTCAGTACTTTGTCGCGGCAAAAGTTGGCGGCGAGCAAATCCGACTGACCGATGACTATTTTATAACGCTGCTGGAGGACGAAAGTCCGACAATCGAATTCGCGCGACCGGGCAGAGACTGGAACGCCAGCGGCATTGAAGAAGTCACTGCAAGAATCCTGGTAGAGGACGATTTTCTGCTCAAGTCGCTCGAGTTACGTTATTCGGTGAACGGTGCTGATTGGCAATCGATCGATCTGCCGGTCGATACACAACTCGCAGAGGTCGATCACGTATTTTTCCTGGAAGACATGTCGGCGCTTTCTGCGGACACCTCACTCGTACCGGGCGATCTCGTTTCCTATTACGCAGTGGCGAAAGACAGGGCGAATACATCGCGTACCGATATTTTCTTTATCGATATACAGCCCTTTGACCGACGCTACTCGCAATCGCAGCAGTCCGGACAGATGGGCGGGCAGCAGGGGCCGCGACAGGATGAAATTTCACAACGCCAGAGAGAGATCATCGTTTCAACGTGGAACCTGATTCGGGAGCAACAGGACAACCGGCGCAACGATGTTGCGTTCGTCGCAGACAATGCCGCGCTGCTATCGCGCGTTCAGGCAACGCTGAAAGACCAGGTTGAGACTCTGGCACTAAGAACACAGGCAAGACAGCTAACTGCTTCCGCTGAAGATATTGCGTTATTTGTCGAGAACCTGAACAAAGCGGCTGAAGTCATGATCCCGGCGGCCGAGCGCCTGGGTGAAATTGAACTGGAGCAGGCGTTATTGCCGGAGCAGGAGGCCTTGCAGCACCTGCTCGCGGCAGAAGCCGTCTTTACCGATATCAGTGTCTCGATGCAGTCAAACAATCGCGGCCGTGGCGGACAGGCAGGCCGTGACCTGACTGAAATGTTCGAAATGGAAATGGACCTTGAAAAAAACCAGTACGAAACCGGCAGTTCGGCAACACCCAACCCGCGGCAGCAGGAAATGGATGAAGCGGCCGATGACCTGAGCGACCTCGCACGGCGGCAGCAACAACTCGCGAAAAATCTTAACCAGACACGTACGCCAACACCGGCACAGCGCTGGCAACAGGAAATGCTGCGTCGCGAAGTCGAGGAATTGCGTGACCGTCTCGAGCAAATGCAACAGCGTGATGCATCCGGTCAGGCGCAGAGTCAGCAGGCGCAGAACGGCGCGGAGGGATCGTCCGGCAGCGCTTCCGGTCAGTCATCAGGCAGCGAAGACGCTGCACAGCAGATGGACGAATTGCGACGCCGTCTCGACAGTGCGGTGCGGGCGATGAACGATGCGACACGCGAGGGCAGCAGCCCCGAGGATTTGCGCCGCGCTGCAGATGAGGCAAGGCGACAACTGGAAGGTGCACGTGACCGCGCTATTGAGGAGCGTGAGCAGGCCATGCAGGCAGCGCTTGGCGATCTTGCTGAACGTGCGGGCGAACTATATGAAATACAGTCTGCGCTGGATGATCAGTTGCAGGAAGCCATTCGCGGTGTGCAGGTTGGTACGAACGCGTTCAATCGGCTCGACAGTGGCATGACGTTCGACGAAGAATACGAGATGGCCGAAGCCAAGCGCCGTTTGCAGTCGCAGATTCAACAGCTTGAACAGGATGCACGCAATACCGCACTGCAGATCGACGATCAGCAGCCCGACGCCGCGAATCAATTGCGCGCGGGTTTAGAGAAACTGCGCGACCTGGAAATAGAGACCCGCATTGCAGTCGCCGCTGCCTATATCGAGCAGGGCGAAGCAGTATATGTTGCCGCCAGTGAGAGCGCGGTAACAGATGCCCTGCGGCAGTTGCGTGACGATATCGAACGGGCTGAACGAATGGCTGGCCGGGGTGGCAGAGATCCGGCAAAGGATTCCCCAGCGGGCGGAGTTGCAGAGTCCCTGGCGGAAACACAGCAACTCCGGCGCAGCCTGCAGCGACTGGCACAAGGAAATCAAAGCAGCGGCGCGCCAAATTCGACAGGTCGCGATGATCGGCCGCAATCAACCGGCATTCGTGTCACTGATATCGATATCAGCCGCAAAGTGGAAGGCCAGGCTGATAATCTTTCGCAGCTCATTCCTGACCTGTTTAACGGGCTCAGGGCCGCTGGTACATCTGCTGAGGACATTGATGAACTACGGCGACTGGCCGCTGATATTCGCGCCACTGAGTTTAGTGGCAACCCGGAGCTGCTGGAACGGGAAGCGCGGCTTGCATTGTCGCTGGTCGAGCAACTTGAACTTGCGCTGGCAAAGACAGCGCGGCTAAACCGGGAAGGCGTGTGGACAAACACAACAGAGGAAATACCCGATGCACATCGGGAGGTTATCGCCGATTATTATCGAAGACTTGGCGAGTCAGGCGATACGTCAGATCAATAATTGTACCAGGCGGTACCTTGTCAGACTGCAGCCACCTAGGCGTGCGCATGGTGGGGTCCGACTACATGACATTGGCCAATGTATGATAGTAAATCGATGATCGTGCAAGTATTGTGGCAAACAGAACCAGAGAATTAATGCGCGATGCGCCGATGACAAATCCCTGAATCGTAAAGGTCGACAATGAAGAACTCTATCTACCTGCTATTTCCTTACCCGGTTATGGTTTGTGCCAAAAATTATGAATTCACAAGTTCCGAGAAAAAATATATTTCTGAATTGGAGATGACAGAAAATATCGGTAATACGATGTCCAAAAATGAAAAGGTTTTGGATAGTGATGAGCTTTCTAATCTCAGGTTGTTTATTGATGAGCAAATATTAATTTATAAAAAGAACCTCTTGAGAATGAAGGACGAAAATGAAATTTATATAACTCAATCTTGGGTTAACAGTTCGAATCCCAGCCAGTTTCACCCAAAGCATAAACACCCCAACAGCGTAATAAGTGGTGTGATGTTCTTCGACGAGGACAACGATGAGAGCCTGCCACCAATCAGGTTTCACCGAACACTGGAAATATTTCCCCTGGAATTCGAATTCGACGATCTGAACGAGTCCAATGCCGGCTGCAGATCGTTTGGAGCCGTGCAAGGGAGGCTCATCTTGTTTCCTTCTCTTCTGGAACATGATGTCGATAAAAACAAGTCAGACAGAATGCGAACTTCGATCTCTTTTAATACTTATGTGCGTGGCGTAGTAGGAAGTACGAGAAAGCTCACAGAGATTAATATTTCTTAATTGTTACCTCAAACCGTACTCATAAATTCGATAGAATCGTTTATCTGTATTAACCCAGACTCTACCGGACAGACATCGTCAGAACTGATGGAATTCGAGTGTCTGCTTCGCACAGCGAAAGCAGCCTCGGAGCGGTTAATTAATTCTGAAACTGGCGGACAGCGGTTGTCCGATCAGTTTCCAATCACCATTCCTGTCCGAAAGAGGCATTACGAGGAACAATCGCGGCAACTAGAGTGTGGCTTCAGATTTACAACGTGATGCCTGGAAACACAATTCTTCACCATGCAGTGGCACGTGGCCGGTTTTGTCCAGAATGCCTTCCATCTTGAGGTTGACTATCGATGGCCCATCCTTAGACATAGTAACCATCGTCACGTGGTCGAACGCCATTTCATCTTTTGCATTCTGATTGCCGCTCGTGGTGCCAAGGACAATGTAGTCGCGACCATTTCTCTTGTTCAGGGAATAAGAATGCAGATGGCCGCTAATTACAGTGTAAGGATGATTAGCCAATGCAGCTTCAATCGACAGGAATTCCGTTGCATCGTCGTTGCGCCAGACCTGTTTATGCACGAACAGAAACGTCCAGCGAACATCAGGATTGTCAGTGATGACCTTTCGGAAATATGCTGCCTGCTCGGCCCTTACTGATCCGGTTCGACGTTCGGCCATGCCGTAATATTCTGTTTCTCTCCATTTTTCCGGTCGAACTTTCAAGTCTTCAAGCGCGCTGGCCCGTGCGTGATAAACCTCCTGCATTCTCTTGTCATCGAAATCTTCACTGTCAAGAACCATGAAGAGCACGTTCTTGTAGATGAAGTGATAGTAACGAGCACCATGCCGCCGCATCCAGACGTCGCGCATCGTCAGGTTCGTCAGGTCGTGATTGCCGCCAACATAAAACACGGGCGCAGACGTTTTTGCTACCTTGGCATCGAACTCGTCCCACTCTTTCGCCAGCTGATCGCGATCCTCGGTGCCGCCTTTTATAAGGTCACCAATGCTCATTATTAGGTCCGGCCGCAACAAAGATAGCTGTTGCATCGCTATCTCGAATATCCCGTCACGTTCTCCTCCATACAAGTCCGAGAATATTGCGAACGTAAACTGCTCGTCTGCCGCGTCAAAATTCTCATGTGTCCATGGAGTCGGCCCACTATCGATGTTGTGTTGGAATTCGGTGGGGTCGGTGTCTATATCGATTGTGCATCCAGCAAGTAGCAACAAGCTGGAAAGCGTCAGGTACGCTGCAAATGCAAAGTATTTCGAATTCATAGGGCTGCTACTCCAGGTTCTGCTTCAGCCACGACTAAAGAGGTTTCGCACCAGGTGTCCCGCGATTTGCGGGTTCTCCCGCAGTCTGCGCATGGAATAATCGAACCATCGGACGCCGAAGGGTACATAAACCCGCAATGAGTGGCCTTTCTCAACTAATTTAGTGCGCATGGTTTTTGCTACGCCAAGCAGCATTTGAAACTCATATCTTTCTTTATCTATCTTGTGACGTCGAATAAGCTCCTCAGCGAACTCCACCAGTTTCGGATCATGCGTTGCGATAGCGACTTTCGTCGCGTCGCCCGCAAAAAGCTGCTCGAGTAGTTCGCAAAAGGAGCGGCGTATCTCGTCCGGGTTTGTGAATGCGATATCTTCCGCTTCGACGTATATGCCTTTGCAAAGGCGAATATTTGTGGGGCCAGTATCCAGCAGTTCCGCAGTGTCCTTTTCGCTGCGACGTAAATACGACTGAATGACCGTACCGACATTGTCGAATTCGTTACGGAGATTTCGATAAATATCCAGTGTGGCGGAGGTGACGGTGGAGTCCTCCATATCGATACGAATGAAGTTATCTTTTTCACGCGCCCTGGCTAAAATCGTTCGCATCACGTCAGTGCAGCGATCAATATCGAAACGCAGCCCCATTTCTGACAATTTGACTGAGGCGTTGCAGTTCAGTGACTGATCGTGAATGCCATCGAGTGCCTCGAGATACAGGTCGCGTGCTATTTCAGTCTGTTCAATCGACGTGCAGTCCTCACCCAGGACATCAATTGTCGCACTGCAACTTGCAGCATTGAGCACTTTAACGACGCCATACGCAGCGTCGAGATCGGTACCGGCAATATAGCGCTGCGATAATTTCCAAATAACCGAGCGCGGCACATACGGTAACGGCGCGACCAGCAGGCGATGAATTAGCTTCGTCGGCATTGCTTACCAGTAAATTCGATCATCAATATAATCTCGCATCGCCGCTCACCTGCCAGCAGCAATCATACTATGTTCCTGTTGTTGCAATGTGCCCGTGAATGATTAGTCTGGCGCTCGGTAACTTAATACTTGAGGGAAAATCATAAAGTTCAATGCCCGTATTGGCGCGTTGGTCGCGACAGCGGTCATTTTGATTGCAGCGACATATAGCTGGGCGCAGGATGAGTCTCGATCTGGATACATAAGCGCCGAAGATTTGCTGGCATTGAAATCGGTTTCCGACCCGCAGGTCAGTCCGGATGGCAAATGGGTTGCGTATACCGTCGAGCGTGCCGATGTCGAAGCGGACGAATCATCCACACAAATTTTCATGGTCGCAAGCGACGGCGCAAGTGTTCGCGTCTGTCAGCTATTGACGCCGGTATAGCTGCCGTCGTAAAAAATCAAAGGCTCACTGTCAGATAACCTGAAGTCAATCACTTCGCCAACAATGATGTGGTGATCGCCGCAGTCGTGGATGGCATTCGTACGGCACTCGAGATGGGCAAGCGTGTCGCTGAGGATTGGCACGGAATGTTGTGAGTCCTTACTACTGATGTCATCGAAGAGGCCGTTTTCTGATTTCGCGAAATGTGCCGCCAGCGACTGCTGCTGGCTGCTTAGTATGTTGATCGCAAAGTGCTCCGCGTTCAGGTAGGCGTCGAGCGAATTCGACACCTTGGCTATATTCCACAAGACCAACGGCGGCTCCAGCGATACCGAGCTGAAGCTGTTCGCAGTAAGTCCACAGGGCTTGCCATCCTGGTCGCGGCAACTAACGACCGTAACGCCGGTCGCGAACTGGCCAAGGCACTGCCTGAATTTTTTCATCTCATCCATCAATGGGTTCTCGTCAGACTTGACACGACCTGTATTTAGTTAATATATTAATAGTTAACATATTAACTAAAGCGAATTAACATGGCAATGCAGGACTTCAGTCGCTCCTTGCCGATCATGCTGTATCGAACACTGGATGCAGTTATGCCGAGATTTCGTCAGATTTTCAATGAGTTTGGTCTCACTGAGCAGCAATGGCGGGTTTTACGCGTGTTATGGGAGCAGAAAAGCATAACGATTAGTGAGCTGTCGGATCTCACGCTGATTCCAGCTCCCAGTCTGGTTGGTGTCGTCGACCGACTGACCAGCAATGGACTTGTCGACCGTCGTCGTTCTACGACCGACAGGCGCAGCGTATTCGTTTACGCCACGGATGCAGGTCAGAAGCTCGAAGGCGAAGTAAGACCGCGCGTTGACCAGGCTTACGCAGAGCTACGTGCGTCTATTGACCAGGAGTCATGGGACACAGTTATCGCCGGGTTGGAGAAAATTTCTTTAATCGAGCAACCGTCATCGGAATAATCAACATACCACCATAGAGCAGGTAAACGATCATGAGTACTAACGACGCCCAGGTGGGCAATGGCATCCGCAACGGCAAACAATTTCTCGAAGGTTTGCAGGACGACCGGGATGTCTGGATTCACGGTGAAAAAGTAAAGGACGTAACTACACACGCGGGCCTTGACCGTGGCGCTCATACACTTGCCGGTTTTATGGATCGGCAATTCGATGAAGAGTACCAGGACACGATTACCTACGAGGAAGACGGTAATCGTTACGCGATGTCGTACATGATTCCCAGGTCCCAGGAAGATATCGTTAAACGCGGTGCGTCGTTTTATGAATGGGCAACCTGGTCAAACGGTATGTTCGGTCGAACGCCGGACTACAAAAACGCATCAGTGATGGCCTTTGCAGCTGCCGCTGACTTTCTTGCCGAAGGAAAGCCGGAATATGCCGAAAACATGCGTAATTATTACCAGTACATAAAGGACAATGACAAAGTCCTGACGCACACGCTGGTTAATCCGACATATAATTATGCGCAGGCGAAAGAGGGTAAATACAGCGACAAGGTTGCACTACAGATCGTCAAGGAAACGGATGCAGGCATCATCGTCAACGGTGCACGTTTGCTTGCGACGCTGGGGCCACATTCGGACGAGATTGAAGTCTTTCCCTCTACATTGTTGAAGGCGTCGGAAGAAAACCTGCCATTCGCGTTCGCATTCGCACTCCCAGTCAATACGCCGGGCATGCGCATGATTTGCCGCGACACCTACGATCACTCGAAGTCTCATTTTGATGCGCCGCTGGCCTCCAGGTTCGAAGAAATGGATGCGATTGTGACGTTCAAGAATGTGCTGGTCCCGTGGGAACGGGTTTTCATGTACCGCGAACCCCTGCTATGCAACCGGGCGTTTGCTGAGACCAATGCGGTCATTCACATGATGCACCAGGTCGTTTGCGGCAAGCTCGCGAAAGCGGAATTTATCGTCGGCCTGCTGTGTGCGATGGCGAGAGCAACCGGCAAAGACAAGGATATGGCCGTAAAAGGACAAATAGCCGAAGCGATGTGGATCGCCGAAAGTGTGCGGGCATTCAGGTTCAGCGCCGAAGCTCAGGCACATGAAGATCAATATGGCACGTACATGCCATTGCGTCGGCCTCTCGATACGTCGCGCAACCTGTATCCGAAAATGTATCCACGACTGATCGAACTGGTGCAACTGCTGGGCTCGAGTTCATTGATGGCAACACCATCAGAGGCTGACCTGACCAATGATATAGCGGCGGATGTTGACCAGTATTTTCAGACCGTCAATCTTGAGAGCAAGGATCGAATTGCACTTTTCCGGCTGGCGCATGATGTTGCAGTGTCGGGCTTTGGCAATCGCCAGGTTCTGTACGAGCGATTTTTCTTCGGTCCGCAGAACGTCATGGCCTCGATTTACTATGATCTTTACAACAAGGACGAAATGATCGACAAGGTCGATGAATTACTCAATCGAGCGTAGGCGTTTATGAAATTTTGTTCTGAGTGCGGTTCCGGAGTATCCCTGCAAACTGTTGCCGGTGACAGTCGGCAGCGATTTGTATGCACTGACTGCGGCAAGACGCACTATCAGAACCCGAGCGTAGTCGTCGCGGTCTACGTCTGTGTTGGCGAATCGATACTGTGGATCAGGCGCGGCACCGCACCGGCAACCGGCAAATGGTGCTTGCCGGGCGGCTACATGGAAAACAATGAAACGCCGGAGGTCGCCGCGAGCCGTGAGCTCGCTGAGGAAACGGGCGTCAATGTGCCGGCGAACGAGATGACTCTGGTCAGCGTCAGCTCAATACTGCATATGGCACAGACGCATCTTGTGTTTCGCTGTCATCTCGACGAACGGCCTGCGACGACAAAGACGGAAGAAGCTACAGAATGTGCATGGTTCGGCGACGCCAACCTGCCCGCGGACGATCTGGCATTCGCGTCTATCGAACCGCACGTACGGCAGCTATACGGTTGGTTAAAAAACAAGAATTACGGTATTCGCATTGGTTTCATTGATGTGACAACCAGCCAATACCGAAATTACCCGCTAGCGGTAAAGCCGTAGGAGCGAACCAATTAGGGGGACAGTGACCCTATCTATTCGGATATTGACGGCTACGAGCAAATAGTTAGGGTCACTGTCCCCCTATCTTCGCTGCTCCTACGGTGCTATGAATCTGCCAGTGCGGTATAGAACTCGGCCAACAGGGTATATAACGATTCCAGTTTGTCGGCACCGAATTGTTTTTCGATGCTGGCGTACAGGACTTCGGAGTCCGGACCAACCAGTCCGTAAATATTCCTGCCTTTCGCCGTAAGCACCAATACGGAGCGTCGTTGATCATCTTTATCCGGCGATCGCTTGATGAGCTTCTCACTTTCCAGAAATTGCAGAATACGTGTCAGGCTTGGCGCGAGCAGGAAGCTGCGCTGCGCCAGTTCACTCGCGTCGATATTTTCATAAGCCGCCAGTGCACGGATGACGCGCCATTGCTGCTCTGTCAGGCCATGCTGCCGAAGCATCGGACGGAAGCGCGCCATCGCAGCTTCGCGCGCTTTCAGGAGCTCCATCGGTAAAGAATGGCGAAAGTCACGCATTGGTTCGGCTTGGCTGCTCATGTCAGACAGACTCCGTTACTACAGAATTGCGCAGAACACCGATGCCCGGCACTTCAACTTCAACGATATCACCTGGCCTGAGGTACTTTGGCGGATCAAAGCGGGCGCCGGCACCGTTCGGTGTGCCAGTAGCAATAATATCGCCAGGCTGCAGGCGATAAAATGACGATAAATAGCTGATCAGGTAGCGAAACGGAAACATCAGGTTGCTGGTCGTATCGTTCTGGCGTTCCTCACCGTTTACCCGCGTCATGACGCGTAATTCACTCATCGGCTCGAGTTCGTCCGGCGTGACCATCCACGGCCCAAGCGAGCCTGAGTGTTCAAAATTCTTGCCCTGGGTGACATTGAATTTTGCGTGGCGCAGGTAATCACGGACGGAGCCCTCGTTCATAATCGTGAGTCCGGCTATGTGTTCGTGCGCCTTATCTTCCGCGATGCGGCGACCCTCTTTACCGACTACGATGACAATTTCACCTTCATAGTCGAGCTGATCTGATTCCGGGGGATCCATGATGTCCTGCTCATGGCCGACCAGTGAATCGCGCGAGCGCATGAAGACGCTTGGATACTTCGGCGCTTCTGAACCATCCTTGTACTCGGCGTTGCGCTTCGCATAATTTACGCCGATACAGATAATCTTTTCCGGATTTGGAATCGTCGGCAGCAGTTCAACATTCTCAATGTCGGTGCTGGCATCGGCCTTCATTGCCTCAATCGCCAGATCTGCAAGCCGGTCAGCCTGAATTGCATGCCTCAGGTCTCTGAGTTCCGGGTGTAAGCCACCAAGGTCCACAAGACCTGCGTCAGTCGCTGCACCGAAGGTCTGCTTGCCATTGTTAACAAAACTCAGGAATTTCATTCGCCAGCACCTTGCAGCAATCCAGCCCGCTCGAGAACACCGTCCAGTTTCTTTTCCAGCTCAGGCGTTGCAGGCACCATCGGCAGGCGATGTTCATTGGTCGGCATAATCCCAAGTTTTTTCATCATGTACTTGATCGGAATTGGATTGGTGTCGTAGAACACTGCCTGATTTATTTCCAGCAATCGCTGGTGCAATTCGCGACCGCCCTGTAAGTCGCTTCGCCATACTGCGTCACACATTTTCGACAGCACATCAGGACGCAGATTGCCCACTGCATTCATCAGGCCGCAGGCACCAATCGTCATCATAGGAAACGACAACTCTTCCAGACCGACAAAGATCTTAAAATCATTTCCCAGTGCGGCGAAACACTCGGTCACGAAACCGAGATTATTTACTGCGTGTTTCATGCCGATAAAATTTGCGGACTTCTCCCGCAATTCACACATCGTATCGAGAGTGACACTCACGGCGGTTCGTCCAGGAATGTGATAAATCATCCAGGGGATTTCATGTTGGCCGGCCAGTGACAGGTAATACTCAATCAGCCCGCGTTGCGGCGGCCTGATGTAGTAGGGCGTCACTATCAGCAGGGCATCTACACCTGCTTTCATTGCGTGCCGCGTCAATACCTCGGTTTCGGCCAACGACTGCGAACCGGTTGCAGCGACGACCGGCACCTTACCGTTGGCAGTTTCAACCGCAATGTCTACGAGTTGATTACGTTCGGCGATTGTCAGCGTGGATGGCTCAGCCGTGGTGCCATTAACCAAAACGCCGTGCGAGCCCTCTGTTACCTGAAAGTCGATAAGCCCTGCGTAGGCATCGAAATCGACATCACCGTCACGAAAGGGTGTGACGACTGGCGGTATGGAGCCTTTGATTCTTTCCAGGTCGGCCATTGAATGTGTTCCTGGGCGTTGTGTGGCTTGACGTGTAATTTCAGGACAGTATACTTAACATGTTAAATTTATTCAATCAGACGACGAGTGATGACGATGCCTCATCAAATCATCGAATATTCGGACAACCTGGCAGGGATGCTGCACATCGACGAGCTGATCGACGTGCTGCACGAGACGGCAGCAACGGTCGAGGTGTTTCCGTTAGCCGGCCTGCGAACGCGTGCAGTCAGCAGGTCGGACTACCAGATTGCAGACAATCACCGGGACAATGGCTTCGTACATGTTGTCTTGCGTATAGCGCATGGTCGATCGCTCGAAGTTCGCCAGGCCGCCGGAGAAAAGATATTCAAAGCGCTTTGCGATTTTCTCGAGCCGATCTCCTCTTCCTCACCGCTGGCGATTTCGTTCGAGATGCAGGAAATAGATCCGCAGCTTCGCTGGAAGAAAAATAATCTGCGCGACTACCTGGCGAAGCGCGCCAACTAGTCGCAATCGTCCTGCAGCAAAGGAATCAGATGACTTCAGAACTGGACAAGAATCTGCACGATGCCGAGGAGTTGTTACAACGATTCCGCAGTGGGGTCCTGCCGCATTTTATCGACGGTAAAGCTGCCCCCGGCACTTCGGGAGCAGTGTTCGAAAACTCAACGCCGATAGACAACAGCATTATTGGCGAGATTGCAGCTGGCAACGCAGACGATATCGATGTCGCCTGCAATGCAGCGGCGGCCGCGTTTGCCGAATGGAAAAACACACCAGGTAAACAACGAAAGAAGATTCTGCACAAGGTTGCTGATGGCATCGAAGCCAACGCAAGAGACATTGCGCTCGTTGAAAGCTATGACTCAGGGCAAGCGATGCGCTTCATGGGCAAAGCGGCGATTCGTGGCGCGGCCAACTTCCGGTTCTTCGCTGATATGGCGCCGGGTGCCCGGGATGGACAATCGCTGCCCGCCGAAGAGCATATCAACTACACGATGCGACAACCGATTGGCCCGGTCGGCGTAATCACGCCGTGGAACACGCCGTTTATGCTTTCAACGTGGAAGATCGCACCGGCCCTTGCGGCTGGTTGCACGGTCGTGCACAAACCAGCTGAGTGGTCGCCGTACACGGCGATGATGCTGGCCGAGATTGCGCACGATTCGGGACTGCCTGACGGCGTTCTCAATTGTGTTCAGGGTATTGGTGAAGACGCAGGCAAAGCGCTTACCGAACATCCGGCAATCAAGGCAGTCGCCTTTGTTGGTGAGTCAATGACCGGCAGTCACATCATGCGGCAGGGCGCGGCAACGCTCAAACGCGTGCATTTCGAACTCGGTGGCAAGAATCCGGTCATTGTGTTCGCTGATGCGGACCTCGATCGGGCGCTGGATGCTGTAGTTTTCATGATTTACAGCCTGAATGGTGAACGCTGCACTTCCTCCAGTCGTTTGTTGATCCAGGAATCGGTTCACGATGAATTTGTGGCACGTTTGCAGGAGCGAGTTGGTAATTTGCGGGTCGGTCATCCCCTGGATCCGGCGACAGAGATAGGGCCACTGATTCATCCCCGGCACATGGAAAAGGTTTGCAGCTATTTCGACATCGCCATTGAAGACGGCGCAAACATTGCGGCCGGTGGCAAGGCAGTCGAGGGCGCAGGCAATTACGTCGAACCAACTTTGTTTGTCGGCGCCAAAAGCGACATGCGAATCGCCCAGGAGGAAATATTCGGTCCCGTACTGACGGCGATTTCCTTCAAAGACGAGGCTGATGCGATAGCTATCGCAAATAATATCGAATACGGCCTGGCGGGATATGTCTGGACATCCGACCTAGGCAGGGGGCACAGGCTGGCCCGGGAGCTTGATGTCGGTATGATCTGGGTTAATTCTGAGAATAATCGGCATCTGCCGTCGCCATTTGGCGGCATGAAGGCCAGTGGCATAGGCCGTGATGGCGGTGACTACAGCTTCGAGTTCTATATGGAAACGAAAAATGTCTGCATCGCACTGGGTTCACACCGGGTTCCGAAATTAGGCACAGCATGAGTCTCTATCACTTACAAAAATTTCTTTACGTCCTGAATCGCGACGAAGCAGCGCAAAGTAAATTTCACGATGACATCGAGGGCATTCTCGGTGAATACGATCTGACCAAGGAAGAAAGCGCTGCGTTGCGTGATGGTGATATTGGTCTTCTGTACGTGCTGGGAGTGAATGGCCAGATACTGATGCATTTTGCCGCTTTCCTCGGCATCGAATGGTTTGACTACCTTGACCTTATGCGTGCAGGTATCGAAAAACATGGTCCTGTACGCGCTGGCGTCTATACGATGACCGGTGGTGGTGCCAGCTTTACTGAAGAAGAGGCACACCGATGAGCCTGGTTTATGCTGGTGTCTTAAGTCATGCACCCGGAATTACCGGGCGCGCGCACCTGGTCGAAAACACGGCAAAACGAGACGAGTTTTACTCGAAGCTTGATGTGCAACGACAGGAAATCGAGGCTTCCGGCGCAGAGGCGCTGGTCGTCATCGCCGCAGAGCATTTCGGCAATTTTTTCATGAACAATATGCCCGCCTACTGCATCGGAATGGGCGAATATTATGAAGGGCCGATCGAAGATCCGGAGTGGTTGAAAATCGAACGCACGAAAATTCCTGGTGCGCCGGACCTGGGTCGAAGGCTGACGCGTGAAGTGCTGCAATCTGTCGACACCGCTTATGCGGAAGAATGGAAGTTTGATCACGGCATCATGGTGCCGCTTAATTTCCTTACGCCGAAATACGATCTGCCGATTATTCCGGTCAACATCAATTGCCAGGGGCCACCGCTGACGCCGTTACACAGGGTCTGGGCATTCGGTGAAGCGTTGCGGCGGGCTTGTGATGCAGTGCCGGAAAAAATTGCTGTTGTAGGTACTGGAGGAATCTCGCATTGGCCGGCAACCCCGGATTCCGGAAAGATTAATGAAGCATGGGACAGGGATTTTCTCGATCGCCTGATGCGCAACGATAAAGATGCGTTGCTTGACTATACCGATGAAGAAATCTACCGCGATGGTGGCCAGGGCGGTTTCGAAATAAGAACGTATATAGCGACCGCTGCTGCAGCCAAAGGGCAGGGCGATCTGCAGTTTTTTACAGTTGAGTTACCCATTTTTGCGGTTGGCTGTACCGTCGCGCGCTTCGATATTCTTTAATCGCCGGTCTTAACGGCAAGCGCCGATTCATCCAGTTTCTTGCGCACGTACCAGACGAACGACAGCGCCGTGATTTTCATAAACAACGCGTAGACGAAAGTTGCCACGGCAAGCTCTGGTGACTTGAGAAATGTCAGGCACACGAAAAGCGCCATCGAAAGGTTCTGCACGCCCACCTCGAAAGTTATGCTCGCCATCTGTTTAAACGGCAGGCGCAACAAATTACCCAATCCGTAGCCAAGCGACATCGCAACAATGTTGATCGTTGCCATCAGGATGCCTGCGGTCCAGATATTTTCGACGATTGTGTCCCAGGCATTGATAGTGCCGATGGCGGCAATAAGTATCAGGGCGATGAGAGTAATAATGCGTAGTGGTTCGATCGACTTCTTTGCCAGGCCCGGCTGCCATGCACGGAACAGCATGCCAAGCGCCACGGGGATTATCGTGAATTGTGCCAGTGTCCAGGTCATCTGCAATGCCGACAAGGCCGGCATTTCGGATTGGCTAAGATGCAGATCAAGCGCGAAAAGTGTCAGGAAGGGAATTGAAAATACCGTCACCATGCTCGCGATGGCCGTCATGCCAACGGAAAGCGCGATGTCGGCGCGAGCTGAGAAAACATAGGCGTTTGAGGTAACGCCACCGGGGCATGCAGCCAGGATTATTGCGCCTGCGGCGATGACAGGCGGGCTGGAAAAGAGAAAGCCTAGCCCGATAGTGATAGCCGGGAGTAGTAATAACTGTGCCGACAACCCGGCGATAATGGCTTTTGGTTTTACCAGTACCTGCTTCAGATCCTGCACGGTAAGCGCAAGACCCATGGCCATCATGACCGTAAACAGGAAAAACGGCACGAATTCCGTGTAGAAAGCCTCGAGGAAACTCACGCGTCATAACTCCCGGCGTTACTGTGAGATTTTCTTTTATACCTGCTGCCGTCCCACAATTTCAAGCAAGAATTGGGTATCGCGCAATCGCGGCGACGTCGCTCACGCGCGTCCGTCTCAATTGTGAGCGAATTCTCAAGTCTGGAAAATTCTGCCAGAAACAGCTCGCTCCGCGACATAAGTACATCCATGTACACATGCCGCTCCCACGAAGTTTGCGACGAACCTGTGGGAGCGGCAGTCTAAACAATTGTGCGTTGTTGCAGCGTCCAGAGGCGCTACAGAACGAAGACGCCGCGATTCTTTGCTCGAAATCAGGGCGCGGGTTCAGCCTCAATCGGGTTCCTGAGCCGGCCCAGACCTTCGATTTCGATTTCCGAAACGCTGAACTGGCGCATATCGACACTCAGATTGCCTCGCGGATACTTGTCATTTCCTTTGACTGCCGTGCCGCAATGAATACAGTCGCCCAGCTCCATCGTGAACCAGATGCTGGCCTCGCTAAGAACCCGCTCCACGGGAAAGAAATAATTCGACGTATTGTCATCGGCGTAGAGTTCACCGTCAATATAGCCGCGTACACGCATGTTGTTCGGGTCACTGATTTCATCGGCAGTCGTTATCCACTGCCCCATGGCAGCGAAAGTATCGGCCGCTTTCGAACGGGCGTGGTAAATAAAGTAGATGTAATTGTCATCTTCGAAACGATGACGCCATTCCATGTGGTGCGGAAATATTAAATCTGCTTTTTGATTGAGCGCGATCGAGTCCTCGCCGAACTTGATGCCGCTGGCCGTACAGTCGTTGGTAATCGTATAACCAAATACGTAGTCGAGAATATTTTCCGGGGCGACATCTTTCGCGTCTTTCTTGAACACGACAACCGGCTCGGGCTCAGGGATCGTGCGTCCGTGGCGAGCCAGGATGCGAATGGGTTTGTCGTAACCGGTCAGGGCCGAGCGCCCCTTGGTGAAAAACATCGGGCTTTTCATCGGCCGATACGCGACTTTGTTCAGGTTGTTGTTGTTTACAGCACAGCCGATGATTTTGGATGCACGCGGGTTCGGCGCGAGCCAGTCTGCGTTCTCCAGGTCAACTAATGACGATTCGCCGGCAGCGGCTTTTTCGATCGCTTTGCCAGCATCTTCAAGCGCTGCGTCGCCACCCGCTATCAGGTCTTCCATCGTGGCAGCGGCGAGCGCCACGGCGTGATCATCGTCTACTCGACCTATTACGGTCTCTTTGCCGTCCAGACGGATAGTGCCAAGTTTCATCTTGCTCTCCGCAATGTTGCTTCTGCTTGTGCAAACCAGTCTGACTTTCGCTGTAGCGTTAAGCAATAAGCTGTCTCGCAATGCGATATTTCGTCACAAAATCCTGTAAAATACGGGCATACCCGGCGACAGAGCCCGACTGCCCTGGCAAGAAATCCATATGAGTCAAGTGACAGACAATCCGAAATCATCGACCGTTCACAGCGTAGTTGTAGCCGTCAAGTTGCTGGAGTACCTGGCGGAAAGCGGCCGGCCGCAACGCGTGACGGACATTGCGACCTTCCTCAAGATGACCAAGGCCAGGGTGTCCCGACATCTCAGCACACTTTCTGACCTGGGGCTTGGTAGCACGCATGCCGGATAACACCGGTTACAGGCTCGGACCGATGCTGTTCCGCCTCTCGAATGCTGCGCTGGATCAGTACGAGATTACCAATATTGCCTATCGCTACATGGTGATGCTGCGTAACAAGATCTCCGAGTCGTTGTTGCTGGCGATACCGGCCGGTGGTGACGCGTTGATTGTTTCGACCATCAGCAGTGGCAAACCGCTGAGTCCGCAACTGGTCCGTGGCACGCGCTGGACAATCCCGATGTCGCCCACCGCGCGACTCATCCTCGCCTTCTCACCCGAAAATGTTCGTGAACGGGTTTTGGCGCGCCGTACGGAGCGAGACCCAGGCCAGGAGGTTGACTTCGATCCGGTCGAAGCCCGCAGGCTCTTCGAAAGGATTCGCACTCGTTTCTATGAATTCGATGCGGATCCGCACGATGCCGGATTCTCGACTCTGTCAGCACCCGTATTCGACCATTCGGAGCGCCTGGAAGCGGCCCTGACGATTGTCATGAATCGTCGCGCCGACGCTGCTGAGCAGGAGACGCGGTTTTTGAAGCCACTCAAGGAATGCGCGCTGGAGTTATCACGTGCACTTGGCTCCGTCGATATGGCCAACAAGCTCGCGGATACCATTTGATTCGACCGGCCTGTTACACAATGCTTAACGGGCGCGGATTTTCCGTTTGCAGATGTCTATACTCAGTCGGCCGATTGAAGACACAAAAGAAATCAAACTATGCGCTTCTTATCATTCACGACTGACGACGGAATTCGCCCCGGGCATACTCGTTGACGACGATCACGTGCTTGATATTCGTTTGGCAGCAGAACTCAGCGATTCCGGAACTTCTGTTTTTCGCTCAGTACTGGCGGTAATCGAAGCAGGTGACAGGGGTCTGGACGAGATCTCCAGGTTGGCGGGCGATCCTCATGACGAGGCGTTGCATGAGTTGGCCGACCTGCAATTACTTGCACCCTTGCCAGTACCACAACAGATTCGCGATTTCGCCAACTACGAGCAGCACTGCCTGCGAGCACTTGACGCTTCCATGCGACTACGCGCAGCAAACGAAGACGATCCCGAGGAAGCGCTAAAGCGTATGCAGGCAAGTGGCGCCTATGGCCTGCCGGCAATCTGGTACGACATCCCGCTGTATTACAAAGGCAATCGCTTTGCGACCAACGGTCATGAAGGTGATGTGCAATGGCCGCCATTTGCCGAGAAACTGGATTACGAACTGGAACTGGCAACGATCATCGGTAAGAAAGGTAAAAATATTTCTGTTGCAAACGCGCGCGAGCATATTTTCGGTTACACGATTTTCAATGACTTCAGTGCCCGGGACATCCAGGCACGCTGGGAAGGTCAGTTTCGTATGGGGCCGGCGAAGGGCAAGGACTTCGACACCAGCAATTCTTTCGGCCCATGGATAGTTACCAAAGACGAGATGGTGGATCCGTATAACCTGACAATGGTTGTGCGTGTGAATGGCGAAGAACGGGGACGTGGCAGTTCTGCCGGCGCGCAGCACAATTTTGAGCGCTGCATTGAACAGGTCAGTTGGTCAGAAACGCTTTATCCGGGCGAAATTCTTGGCCTTGGCACGATCGAGAACGGCTGCGGTTTCGAATCTCTTAGTTTTCTGGAACCGGATGATGTTGTCGAGCTGGAAGTAGAGGGAATCGGCATATTGAGAAATCGTGTCGTCAGAGACGCGCAACCATGAGTGAGAAAACCGGTGGCGAGGCGATTGTTGAAGCGTTGATCGCGAATAACATCGACACCGTATTTGGCCTGCCCGGGGCACAACTCGATCCAATCTTCGTGGCGCTGCATGATCGGCAGGACCAGATCCGCCTTATGCACACGCGCCATGAACAGGGCTGCGCGTATATGGCTTACGGCTATGCCGAGGCAAGCGGCAGGATTGGTACAATGCTGGTCGTTCCCGGGCCGGGTCTCCTGAATGCTGCGGCAGCAATTGTCACCGGTTATGCCTGTAACACGCCGATGCTGTGCCTGGTTGGCCAGGGTCGATCGCACCTGATTGGCAAGGGATTTGGCATCCTCCACGAGATTCCGAACCAGTTCGAAACTGCCAGTGGCCTGGTTAAGTGGGCGGGGAAGATCGAGCGGCCTGCAGATATACCCGCTCAGTTTGCCGAGGCGATAAACCAGATCCGGCATTATCGCCCACGACCTGTTTACCTGGAATTGCCTTTCGACTACGCGAAAGAGAAGGCCGAAATTCCAGACGCCCTGGTGGCCGCTGCGGATCATGTCACACCGGAAATCGATGCAGACGCAATCAATAACGCCGCCGCCGCACTGGCCGGCGCAAAGTGTCCACTGATCGTTGTCGGCGGTGGCGCACGCATGGCAGGTGAAGCGGTACGTGAACTCGCCGAGCTCCTGAACGCACCGGTCGCGATGACCCAAAACGCACTGGGCACGCTCGACTGCCGGCATGAACTGGCCTTTACGCAACTCGGTGCACATCACTGGTGGTCGAAGGCTGATGTTGTACTCGCACTCGGCACACGTTTGTTTCCGGCAGCAATGGCATGGGGTCGCGATAGTGGGCAACGCATCATCAAAGTTGACATTGACGCCGCAGAAACCAACCGCCTGCCGCCGCCTATTGACGGAATTCACGGTGATGTCACTGAAGTCGCGTTGGCATTACGTCAGTCACTCGATAAATGCATGACCGAAGCTGCGCCTGACAGGACTGACGAAATCTTGCAGGTGCGTGCAGCAGTTGAAAAAGAACTGGAAATCGTCGCGCCGCAGCGTGAATTGTTGCAGGTAATTCGTGAGGAGCTTGGTGAAGATGGCGTGCTCGTGTCGGATCTTACGCAACTCTATTTTGCGGCACAGGATGTGTTCCCGGTACACAGGCCGAGAACTTATATTCAACCGAGTTACCAGGGAACGCTTGGTCATGCAGCCGCAACGTGTCTCGGCGCACAGGTTGCCGTTGGCGACCGGCCGGTCATCGGGCTCGCCGGAGACGGCGGTTTCATGTTTACCGTGCAGGAACTCGCGACGGCAGTGCAATACAACATTCCCGTGACATTCCTGGTGATGAATGACGGCGCGTTCGGCAACGTTAAACGAATTTTGCAGGAAGACTACGACGACCGGGTAATTTGCGCCGACCTGCAAAACCCCAACTTCGTCAAGCTTGCCGAAAGTTTTGGCATGCCGGGAAGGCGAGCATCATCGGCGGACGACTTGCGCACTGCATTGCAGGAATCGATCGCCGAGCCTGGACCGACGCTGGTTGAGTACCGTGCGCCCGAGTTTCCATCACCCTGGCCATTGCATTTTCGACCGAAAGTAAGGGGATGAGCCTGTGTTGCTGATCGACGTAATTACGCGCATAAATTGGAAGGAAAGATAAAGTGACAGTGATCGACATACACACACATATGCTGACGCGGGACTATCTCGACTTCCTGACCGAACACGGCGGCCCTAAATACGAGTGCAAACCAACCGCGGCAGGTCAGGAGAGCGTGCATATGTACGACGCACCGTTTATGACCCTGATGCCGGAAATGTGGGACTACGAGGCGCGCATCAGGGATATGGACAAGGCCGGCGTTGACCTGGCTATCGTCTCACTGACGTGCCCAAACGCTTATTTCGGCGATCAGGAGATCAGCAGCAGAGCCGCGGCGATGGTTAACGACTCGATGGCAGAGCAGCAGAGTCTGCGGCCAGATCGTATCGGCTGGTTCGCCTCTTTGCCCTGGCAATATGCCGACGCCGCGGTCGCTGAACTTACCCGCTGTATCGAAGCGGGTGCTGTTGGTGTCATGGTCATTGCGAATATTGACGGTGCAAACCTTACCCACCCGGACTTCGCGCCCGTGTGGGAGGCTATCGACGCACGCTCTCTGCCGGTTCTTGTGCATCCTACGGCGCCGCAGGGCACCGTCGATATGGGGCTCCAGGAATATGGCCTCATCCCGCCGATCGGTTTCATGTTCGACACCAGTCTCGCGATCTCGCGGATGATTCTTGACGGTTTCATTGACCGCTATCCCAACCTCAAAATTATTGCCGCGCATGGCGGTGGTACGTTGCCCTATCTTGTCGGCAGGCTGGATCGTTGCCACGAGATGATTCCGGCCTGCGCAGAGGTAATACAGGAAAAACCGAGTAGCTATTTGGCACGCATATACTATGATTCTGTTGTGTACACACAGGATGCATTAGAGTTGTGCATCAAGGTTGGAGGTGAGGAAAACGTGTTGTACGGATCTGATTACCCGCACAACATTGGTGACATGTCAGGTTGCCTTGCACGCGTCGATGCGCTGCAGTCTGGTGTTGCCGCAAAAGTGCGCAACGGCAATGCCATGCGAATTTTCGAACTCTGACGTTGCAGGTATCGAGTGAGTACAGCGGGCTAAAGTCATGGCAAAAATTGTTTTGGGAATAGGGTGTGCGCATACGCCACAGTTACACACGCCAGCTGATAAGTGGGATATTCGTGGCAAGCGCGACACTGAGGACGGGGTTCCCCTTTGGTACAAGGGAGAGCGCCTGAAATATGCACAACTGGCCGAGATACGCGCGGAGCAAAACCTGGCTGAGCAAACCGGAATGGAAACCCGCAAAGAACGACTTGCAAAGTCGTACGAGGCGATCGACCAGCTAAGCGAAATTTTTGCCGCGGCGAAGCCCGATGTAACAATTATATTCGGCAACGACCAGGCCGAGATGTTTCTTGACGACATCAAGCCGGCATTTACGATCATGGGCTGCTGGCAATTTGAGAACCTGCCGCGTACAGAAGCCCAGGTTGAAAGACTGCCACCTGGGATTCACCTTGCGGATGTAGGCCATCTTCCCGATAGCGGCACGGCTGTTTTTCCGGGTCACCCGGAACTTGCCGAATACCTCGCGGAGTCGGCGATGGATGCGGGTTTCGATATCGCCTACTCGAAGCAGCAGCATCGTGCTGATCCGGATCATGCGCACCTTAGCGGCATGCCGCATGCGTATGGATTTATATATAAGCAGATTTTTCGCGACAACGTGACACCGCACGTACCGATTGATACCAATACTTTCTTCCCGCCAAATCAGCCGCGAGTGGCGCGTTGTTACGCGTTTGGTAAAGCCATCGGCAAAGCAATTCGTGACTGGGATGAAGACCTTCGCGTGGCTGTCATTGCGACAGGCGGCCTGAGTCATTTCGTGGTCGATGAGGAATTTGATCGCGACATCATGGAAGCAATGGAAAACTGCGATTTTAAATACCTGCTGAGTTTCCGCGAAGGTTACTACCAGGCAGGATCATCAGAGATCAAATCATGGGTCGCGATGGGTGGCGCATTGCAGGGCTCACGCCTGCACGGCAAGATCGTTGATTATCATGCGCTCTACAGAACTCCAGGTGGCACCGGCAGTTCAGCGGCGTTTATGTACTGGAAATAATAATATTGCGGCTCATTGCTGTTCCGGGTCTATCGCCCGCCGTACGATAGATACACGTTCTGGATCCTCGTGATTATCCGTCTATCGGCACGGGCGATAAAACCTGACGTTACGTCAATTTAATTCCTCTGCATCGACACCAGGGTGAAACTGTATGTGGCACTCTTCGCACGGTGGATACAAAACGTCATTGGCTTCGAACAGCGCATCCAGGTCCTTTGCTTCAGCAGCGTTGCGGGCATCATTTCCAGCGCCGATCAGTGTCTCGGCAAACGCCTGCCATGCGGGATCAGCAGCCCACTTCATGTCATTCGGGCCGCTGCCGCCACGTTTGATTTGCTCCCCTGCGGCGATTACTTGTGACGCGGCATCGATGAAAACGCTCCAGTCAGCGTCAGATTGAGGGTCCTCAACACCCCAGAGCGCATTGGTGGCTGGTGTTACGACATCGAGCATAAGGTCGTTGATGCTTGACTCCGGCTGATCGTCTGGTGGCGTGCACGCAGATACCAAAAGCACGGAGAGCGTAACCAGAAAATAGTTTTTCATTTTTAAGATACCCCGGTTTTCCGTAGTGTGGCAGCGCAATCACCTTCCGGAAAGTCGGGAATTACGCAATGCGAGCCTGACTGAAAAGACAGTAGCAGATCGCGCTACAATTCGTCGATGTTCGAGGCACTGGAAAATTCGACTGCCGCGATTTGGGTTGGCGAGTCGCTGTGGGGTTATCCCCTGTTGCTTAGCCTGCATGTTGTTGGCCTGGCTACCGTTGCCGGTATTTTCCTGATGCTCGATCTGCGAATTCTGGGCTTCAACAAAGGCGTGTCATACGAATCGTTTCTCAGCCTGTTCGGGTTGGCTTGGGTCGGCCTCGCGGTCAATGCGATTTCCGGGACTGCCTTGTTTTCTTCACAGGCGACGACTTTTATTTCCAGCACGCCTTTTCTGCTCAAGATCGGCTCGATCACAGTCGGAGTTATCTGCGCAGTCATGATTCGCGGCAAACTACGTGAAAGCGCTGCGAGCTGGGACGTATCAGATAACGCCACATCTGGTTCGACGCGCCTGCTCGCTGTCATCTCAATTCTCTGCTGGATCGGCGCTATTGGCGCTGGTCGGCTGATCGCTTACCTGTAACAGATCAATGGATGCACTAGTACAAGCAATCGAAGGCAGCGCGATTAACAGCTGGATTTTGTCGAGCTACTGGTTGTGGCCAGTGCTTGAAATTATTCATTTCGTTGGTCTTTCGTTATTGCTCGGTGCCATGCTTATCGTCGACCTGCGTCTCGCAGGGTATCTTCGACAGATTGACATCATGGCGACCCATCGGCTGTTGCCCTGGGCAACGTTCGGCTTTCTGCTAAACCTGGTGACGGGCACTTTGTTTTTCCTCGGTGATCCGGCGCGGTATTCCATAAACATCGGATTTCAGCTGAAGATGATCCTGGTATTAATTGCGGGATTGAATGCGCTGTGGTTCATTTGGAAACTAAATCCACATATTGGATCCTGGGATGCGCATGGTGATACGCCAGCTGCCGCAAAAGTGGTCGCGATTCTGTCACTGGTTGCCTGGCTGGGCGTATTGCTACTTGGACGACTGATTCCCTACGTTGGCACTGGATAGAAACTGCGGGTCAGGCCAGCTATGCCAAACGAAAAAACTCAGCATCACTCCGCGCTGCGCAGCAAAAATTTCCGTATATTTTTGTACGGCAATACGATCTCGGTACTCGGCATCTGGATACAACGACTGGCGCTGGGCTGGCAGGCATGGCAACTGAGCGAATCCTCGTTGATGGTCGGGCTGGTTGCCGCCATGCAATTCCTGCCACTATTGTTGCTGACACCGTTTTTTGGCGTGTTTGTCGACCGTATCAGGCCGCGTTATGGCATGATCGTCATGCACTGTGTCCTGATGCTGATCGCCACTGTGCTTGGCATGCTGACATTGACCGATCGCATGACGATCGAAATTCTGCTGCTCTTGTCCCTGCTGCACGGCATCGCCAACAGCGCCTATTCGCCGATTCGCCTGGCACTCATACCGGACCTGGTAGAGCAGTCGCAGTTTCCGAGCGCGGTTGCCATCTCCTCGGTGATCTTCAACACGTCACGGTTCGTCGGGGCCGGGACTCGCCGGCACAATTGTTTCACTGTGGGGGCTTGGTTTTGCGTATATAGCCAACGCCGTTACGTACATTCCGGTGATTCTGTCACTGCTGATTATCAGAACGATCAGGCAACGGCCACAGCCGGCGAAAAAACCAGAAGTACCTGGCGCAACTTGCCGAGGGCCTGCGTTACACGCGGGATCATCCGACCATTCGCCAGGTAATACTGATTGCCGGCATCAGCGTTTTTTTCGGTCGTGGCGTACTGGAACTGATGCCCGCATTTGCCGCACTGATATTTGACGGGTGGCAGCGGCGCGCTTGCGGCGCTCATGGCAGCAGCCGGCGCTGGTGCGATTTTAACCAGCCTGATTTTTTCGGTCATACGCTTGCATTCCCACCTGCACCTGGCGGTTCTGGTTGGTGCGCTAGGCACGGCAGTTTCTATCTTCCTGTTCGCCCTCGCCGGCAGTATTGCAGGCGGAATCGCTGCAATCGCGATGCTCGGCTTCTTTTCCAGCATGGTTTCCATAGGGTCACAATCTGAAGTGCAGATCAGCGTCGATGATCGCCTGCGCGGTCGCGTATTGAGTCTCTGGACCCTGGTAATCATTGGCGGGCCGGCCATTGGTAGTATTGTGGCCGGGTGGCTGGCTCACGAGATCGGCTCGACCTATACGTTGATGGCATTTGCCGCCATCAGTTTGACGCTAATAGTGAGCGCTGCTGGCCGAAAAAAGGACTCGAGCTGCGGCTGAAAAACCGGTTTGAAAGTATTCTGAGGGAAATACAGTGGTTATTGAGTCGCGCTGCATAGGACATGCTATTCGCCCTGGTCAGGTATTGCACTGGCAGGGACTGCTCGTGGCGGGTTTAGCGCTGGCCCACGGTGTAGAGGAGCGCGACGCTCTGTTCCTGGAGCGCAATTCCGGGCAGGCATTGCTTGCATTCGCCTATCTCGGGGCGAAGCACATGATCACTGGCTACGATCATTTGCTGTATTTGTTCGGTGTAATCTTTTTTCTTTACCGGCCGAAAGATATCGCGGTTTACGTAACGCTGTTTGCAGTCGGACACAGCATCACATTATTGGGTGGCGTCCTCGCCGACATCAAAGTCAATGTCTACCTGGTTGATGCGGTAATCGGCTTATCCGTTGCCTACAAGGCTTTCGAAAACCTGGACGGCTTCCGGAAATTTTTCAATGTATCACCAAACCCGAAGATTGCAGTTTTCCTGTTCGGCCTGGTACATGGCTTTGGGCTTGCGACAAAGCTGCAGGCCCTGACGTTATCGGCTGAAGGCCTGGTTGCCAATATCATTTCGTTCAATGTAGGCGTCGAAATCGGCCAGCTGCTTGCACTGGTTTTTCTGCTTGTTCTTATCAATGCGTTACGGGCGAGCGGGTCATTCGAGCGCAAGGCCAGCGTTTTCAATTTTGTCCTGATGTTCGCTGGATTTTCGCTTGCGGCCTATCAGCTGGCGGGGTTTTTCCTCGTTTCCGCCTGACCTTCGACTTTACTGGTATGAGCGACCGAGCTCATCGATGCTTGCATAGAAGCCGCGCACCTCGAGCGTAATAGTAATCGGGTAGTCCTCAATGTTGAGCCAATACCAGCCGTGGTTACCGGCAAATGGCGCAACGAGGGAGCCGGCGCTCTCGCCAACTTCACTCTCCGCATAGCGAATAAAATACCGGTCCGGATAACCTTCTGCACCTTCACCGGGATCAGCGTGGAAGTCCGTGTATATGATGCCTTTCTCCAGTTTCCAGTGATAGACCAGGGCATCGCCCTGTTGCATTATGGCCTTGTATTCAACCTGCTCCCCAACGTCCAGATTGATGACCAGGGTAGCCGATCGAAATGCGCTTGCGTGCGTTCTGGAAAACGGATCACCGAGAACTTCCGGTTCGTAGAAGTCGAACTCAGCAGGGGCAACGGGAAATGTTCCTGTCACGACCCTGTTCGCTGCGGTCGATGAGTCGGATGTGGCCTGATCGGTACCACCAAGATCGAGCAGGCCGAGTTTTTCGCCGACGCCGGTGGGATCAACGCCGTATTCAGCAGGCAACACGAATAAAACAGCTACGATAATGGCCGTGACCAGCGCGAGCAGCGTGCCCTTCAGCAATCCGGCATTTGATGATCCTGTTTCCTGAGAATTGGTCATATTGATATCCGTGAACTGCTGCTGCGAGGGTGCGTGGACCTGTAATGTATCGCAGAATAGACTGTTCGTTTCGCTATATGCAAATCAGCATTGATTGCAACAGCGTCGCCACTTAGCCTGTCGTTGTGCAGTTTATGAATATTGCGGGGGGATACCAGTCATGATGAGCCAGGCCGAGAACGAGCGCTTTACCCAGGTCGGGCCTGGCACACCGATGGGCAACCTGCTGCGTCGCTACTGGCACCCGATCGCCGCGGTCGCCGAGTTGAAAGATAATCCTCTGAAGCCAGTGAGGATTCTCGGTGAAGACCTGATTCTCTACCGTGACGGGCAGGGCGAAATCGGACTGATCGACCGGCAATGCTGTCATCGTCGTGCAGATCTCGCCTATGGCATCGTCGAGGAATGCGGTCTGCGCTGTAATTATCACGGCTGGTTGTTCAATCATGAGGGCCGTTGTCTCGAACAGCCGTTCGAAGATGAAGTTAATGCCGAGGCTAATTTCAAAGACAAGGTACGTATCAAATCCTATCCGGTTGCGACCCTGGCGGGAATGATCTGGGCATACATGGGTCCGGATCCTGCGCCGCTGGTGCCAAACTGGGAACCCTTTACCTGGGATAACGGTTTCTGCCAGATCGTCTTTGCCGACGTACCGTGCAACTGGTTTCAGTGTCAGGAAAACTCCTGTGACCCGATTCATTTCGAATGGATGCACCGCAACTGGGCATCAAAGCTGGAAAACAAGGAAGGCGGGTATGGGCCCAGGCACCTCAAGGTGGAATTCGATGAGGTTGAGTTCGGCCATGTCTACCGACGCATTCGTGAAGACACAAATGCCGAGAACGAGCACTGGACCATCGGCGTCATGGCACTTTGGCCAAACGCATTTTTTGTCGGCGATCATATTGAGTGGCGGGTGCCGATCGATGATGAAAATACGCTCAGTGTTACCTGGTCATTCGTGCGTGTGCCGAAAGAGCAGGAACCGTATGTACAAGACGAAATTCCGTACTGGCACGGGCCGGTAAAAGATCCTGACACCGGACGCTGGATTACCAGCCACGTGATGAATCAGGATTTCGTTGCCTGGGTAGGGCAGGGAACGATTGCGGACCGGACCCAGGAACACCTTGGCAAGAGTGACGGCGGAATCATCAAAATGCGCCGTGCATTCAAGAAAGCTATGGAAGTCGTGGAGTCCGGTGGGGAACCGATGGGGCTTATACGCGATGAAAAGAGAAATGCCTGTATTGAGCTACCTATCAAGCACAGGGATGCATTTGCGGAGTCGAAGACGCGGGAAGAAATCCTGAGCTCGGCGAAAAAGCTCGGCTACCGTGCATTGTGGCCGGAGTACCTGTTTCAGGCCGGTATGCCGGACGACGTGAAAAAGGCGTACCAGGAAGCCATTGGAATAAGCGAGACGTAACGTCTGCAAGCCAACTGATAATATTCAGCCAGGCTCAATAAAAGTCGAGGGTGCAAATAATCGATGAGTGCCACGAATAGCGTTTTCATGAAGGAGTTTCGACAAAACTGGCGAGTGCTTGCTGTGTCATTCATGTGTTTGTTATTCGCCTTCAGCGCACCGGCATTTTCATTGCCTTTCCTGTTTCGCTCTGTCATCGAGGAGTTCGGCTGGACTCGCGAACAGGCAACATTGCTTGCTTCCGCCAAGTACGCAACTGGTGCAGTATTTTCGATAGTGGCCGGTCGTTTTATTGACGTTATCGGTGTTCGCAAGGTGCTGATATCTGTTTCCGCGCTGGGTGCACTGGCAATGGTCAGTTTCCTCTGGACACCCAACCTCACAATTTATTATTTATCCGGCGTGCTGTTGGGAATAGCAAGCCCGGGCACGATCGTGGCAATCAAGGTCTTAATTTCAAGGACGTTTCATTCCTCGCAGGGAACGGCGATGGGTGTTGCGATGCTGGGCACCAGCGTCGGCTCGGTCATAGTGCCAATCGCCATTACGTTCCTGATAGGTCAATATGGCTGGCGCGTAGCGATAGCCATGATGAGCCTGGGAGTCTGGTTGATTGCTCTGCCGATGATGATTTTCTTCCTCACTGACAAATCATTCGAAGGCAGCGAACCGGCCGCTGAAAGCGTGAAACCTGTTTCTGCGGCGGTAACCTGGGGGCCGGTTAAGGCACTAATGAAGAGACGGGAGTTTTGGCTGATCGCATTGGCCGTTTTTTCCGCTGCCTTCGTCGATCAGGCATTCGTGCAACACCAGGTGCTGTATCTCGAAGTCGATCTGGGCATGACAGCGGCATTCGTAGCAGCTGGTATCAGTGCGATGGGCCTGGTTGGCATTGCAGGTCGGGTTTTTGTTGGCAGCATTTTCGACAAACTGTCTTCCAAGGGTGTCTCCCTGATGTACCTGGTTCTTGGAGCGTCTTGCTTACTCGCACTGGCAGCGTTTAATCCATATATTTTCGCTGCATTTGTGGTGTTTCGCGCTGTCGGCCATGCCGCGGTGTTGTTGGACACGACAGTACTGACCAAGCACACGTTCGGCCTGGCTAATATTGGCATCCTTTTTGGTGTCTACACGGCGGTCGTCAATATTGGCTTCGCATTGGGTCCGTGGTTCATGGGTCGCATGTTCACTGTTACGGGCTCCTACGTTACGCCGTTCATGATTTGTGCCGGGATATCAGTTTTTGCGGCCGCCATATTGTTGCCGGTAAAACCGAAATACTGGCTGGAGATGAAAGCAAAAATCAAAGGACAGGCAGCAAGCGCGTCTGCGTGACGTACTTGCAGGAGAGATGAAGTGAAATTGACGGCATTGCGAGTTTTGCTGTGTTTGCTGTGCGTCTCCATGATCGCCGCCTGCGATCAGGATTCCGGGCAAGCTTCTGCGCCGTCCGCCCTGGCAGATTCGAGCGACAATAAAGCGCCCGCGATAGCACCTTCCGGCGTGCCGCTGAATCTGGCAGGCATATGGCAGCGATCTGCAGGGGCATTGACGCCAGTTGTTCTCACTGAGTACGGTCTCGCGAAGTCTCAGGAGACCGATGTGTTCGATGATCCGAATGTCGAATGCAGGGGCTATTCGATTCCCAGGTCGACGTTGTCTGGTTTCGGTGTCACGAAAATTGAGGTAGGCACAGATCATGTGATCTTCCGCTACGAGGCCAATGCCGGCACACGCAAAGTATTTCTGGATGCGAAAACACAATCGCAGGACAGCGGCCTGAATGGCCGCTCGATTGGATCGGTTGCCCGCGGTGTGGTGTCAATCATCAGCAAGGAATTTGGTGAAGAGGGCAAAAATGCTTTCATGGCCAGAGGCGTAAGAGACGCAGGGACCGTTTATCCAATGGGTGAGGCGTTCACACTTTTCGAACGCTACCAGGTGATCGACAACAACACCCTGGACTTCGTTATGGTCATGCAGGATCCGAAAATTCTCGAAATTCCCCGCGTTATACACGCACAATGGACACGACTGTCGGACGATACGCCATTCCTGCAGGAGGAATGTGTCCTGCCGGAAGACGAGTTTTTCAAAGCGGAAGAAGAATAGATGAACAGTTCGGGAGTACGTAATGCTTAGGAAGACGTTTCTGTTTCTTGCAACTTTGTGCGCGTCGTCAGCGATAGCGCATCACAGCATTGTCTCCGAGTACCCTGCCAATCAGGGTCTGCAACTACTGTCCGGCACCGTAACGAAAGTCCGCTGGCACGCGCCGCATGTCGAGATCTATATCGAGGCACAAGGTGGCATCGCCAGCGGTGGCGAACAGTGGATCGTTAATTCACATGCACCCGGATTACTGGCACGCACCTACGGAATCGTCAAAGACGATATCGCACTCGGTGATTCTGTCGCCTTTGTTGGCTGGCCAAGCGACTTCGACGTGCCGCGTTACCACATGCGTGCTTTGAGCATAAATGGCGGCCCGATGCGTTCTACACATCGGCCTTCGGATCGGCGCGCGCTGCAAGAGGGGACACTGGGAGAAATCGTGCCTGCGCCGGGACTGGACGTAGACGAAACCTATGGTGGCAACATTGGTGGGTCGTCACCGCAAGCGACAGACCAGAAAGATGTCGTTGCGCAAAGCAAGACGGGCAACATTACTGTGGGTTCAAATGTGATGATTTGGGCTGCAGTCATTTTTGGTCTTTTGCTGGTCGCCTTCGGCCTGAAAAGGACAGTCAGGAGCTAACGATGTTGCGTAACAGGGCATTTCTCGCATGCCTGGTCGGCTGGGCAATTGTTACAATAGCCATTCCGCAAACCTCCCTGGCGCATCACTCACACGCGAGTCTCAATATTGAGGATGTGCGTCTCTACCAGGGCGTTGTCAGCAAATACAGCTGGCGCGCGCCGCACGTGTTTCTGCGGGTCAATGTGGTGACTGAAGATGGTTCCGTTAAGGAGTACATGGTTGAAGCACTTAACCCACCCGCGATGAAGGCACTGGGCTGGTCCAAAGAGACATTCAAACCAGGCGATCTGATCACCTGGGAAGGGCCGCACGATAAAGACCGGGATCGTCCGTACGCCGGCATCAACTGGGCTGAAACTCCTGCCGGCGATCGGCTGCTGGCCGGCGCGACGGATTTTCGTAAAGCGCGGCAGAATATCGCCGCCAGTCTCGCCAATGTTCCGGTTGAGCCGGTCATGGCAATCGGCACGGGTAGCTGGACACGAATTTCAGCTGACGGTAGTGCACACCCGCCGATTCGTAAACCTGCAACGGACTGGCCGCTAACGGATGCCGCCGAAGCTGCGATGCAAAACTGGTCAGAAGACGAAAATCCGATGAACAATTGCGTCTACGCCGGTCCACCAAGGAATATTGTCAGCCTCTCCAATTTCAAGTGGTCCAGGCCGGATGACGATAAAATTATCATTGATCGGGACATGTGGGATGAAGTTCGCGTTATTCACCTGAGCGACGCAGCACCCAGGGGGGAGCCTTCGAGTTTCGGCTATTCCGTTGGCAGATTCGAAGGAGGCGAGCTGATTGTCGAAACCGATAACTTCATCGATGAGCCCTGGGGCATGTACACGGGCATTGATTCCACAGCGCAGAAAAAACTGACCGAGAGATACTGGTTATCAGATGATGGTCTGCGATTGAACGTACGATTTACCGTGCAGGACCCGGGCGTTCTGACCACCCCTTATACTTATACGCATCAATGGAAGCGAGTGCCTGATCGCGACCTGGTCAAGGCGCCGTGTTCATTGGAAAGTGCATGGCTTTACAAGACGGCCGGTTATTCCGATAGTTCCGCAAGCCCGGCTGCTGATCGGCAACAAATGCCCGACACGACTGAGGAGACGTGGACAAGCAGTGTCGTAGTTCGCTGGCTTTCGCTCCTGGTGTTGTTAATCGTAGTGGTCGCGGTAATTCGCCGTAAGGGCCCCGGTCGATAAGCTGCGTTGCCGGAAACAGGATCGACTTGCCCGGCATACGAACCTGATTTTTCAACAGCCGGCTACAGGGCAGCAGGCGGTCCTTCAAGCTCAAGGTCGGCAACAATCTCGCGGATCCGCTTCATGAAGCTTTCGCCAGGGTCTGTTTTCTCTGTGCGATAGCCACTGTCCTTTTCCAGCCACAATGGGTGACCGTCAAATTTTGCGTACTCGTAGTGACCTATCAGGTATTCGAGCCCGTATTTACTGTCCAGGTAGCGGATTATTGCAACGTTGGATTCAAGCTGTGCATCCGTCAATGGCAGATCTGTACCGTTGCCGACGTTCTCGATACCGAACGCACTATGGTTCAGGCCAATGACATGTCGCGCAAAAGTCAGTTCTGGCAGCAATTGATATATCGTCCCGTCCCGGTCGACAAGATAGTGTGAGGAGACATTCAGTGCACCGGCGCTCATGACGTCCTGCCTCTTCCCCGGGAGCTCGGCTGGATTGAACACTGCGAACGTTTCCTCCATCGTCGGAATTGCCGTCCAGTGCAAAACGACCATCCTGGGCGTGATTGTGGGCTTGCTCGGCTCCAGACCGTATCTGTCTTTAAGATATTGCAATGACAGCTGCCGTCTTGTGTCGTCAAATATTATTGGTTTGCTTATCGCCCCCGGCATCGTCGAAAATGTTGCCGTCTCGCTGTCTGGAGTTGCTGTATCGGTACAGCCTGCCAATAAAAAAACAGTTATTGCCGCTACAAATTGCAAGCGTGTATTTGTCACTAATTTCACCTGTCAGTAAGGAGGACACAGAGCCGGTAATCGCGTGTCCGTCCACATCATAGCCCGGGTATATTCGATCACCAAAAGTCGCCGAAACCATTGTCGGGCTACTATGTCAAAGTTTCTTTTTCTGTATTTCGCTGGTACCCGTGCCGCCGGTTTGACCTGTCGTTTCGCGGCGTGTACTCAGGTTTCCCGTGTCATCGTTGCTATACGTTAAGTCTCATGCGTGTTTGCCGGCTTCCCATCCCATCGGTCCGATCGACTTCGCGGCGGCTTCTGCGGCGACGTCCTCAACCTGCGTCGCGAGGGTCTCGTTCCAGCAATTGAGCCAGCCGAACAGGCAGATGCACGCGACGATCTCGATAATTTCACCCTCATCAAAATACTTCTTTAGTTCCTCGATGTCCTCGGCCTCGACCTCATTTGGTAAAGAGCCAGCCTTGAATGCGACGCGAACAGCAGCGCGTTCGGCATCGGTGAACAGATCGCTTTCCTCAAAATTCCACAGCGCCTGGATTTTTTCATCCGATGCACCAAACCGGCTTGACAGGTTGGCCATGTGCGACTGGCAATAACGACAACCGGACGCGACACTACGCACCAGCGTAATCAGCATCTTTAGTTCACCATCCACGGTGCCGGAGTACATAACGGCATTGTTGAGTGCCGTGTAGGCCTTGAGGATTTCCGGTCGGCGCGCCATGGTGCGGGCGGCATTCACGACGAATCCGCGCTTCTTGATGCCGGCCTCCCACATTGCCAGGATTTCCGGGTCATCCACCTCATCGAGGTCAAGCGGTCGCAAGTGCGTCATTTCATCAATCCCTGGTTATTTTTTGGTCTGGTTTTGCAGTATGCAGCCCGGTCATGACTGCTGTCGACGCCCTGGCCGGACGTTGTATCCTTATGCGTGACAGCTATGTTCAGCAGGCATTAGTCACGCTTTCGCCACGTGCATGGCATGTAATAATATGTGATGAGACAGCCCATCAGTTGCGGAACTCCGGATATGAGACGACTTGTTTACATCGTGTTCCTGTCAGTGTCATGCATGCTTCCGATTACGGGGCAGGCACATCACTCTTTTGCTGCCGAATATGACATTGACAACTACATAACCCTGCAGGGCACGATTTCCGAAGTACGATTTCGCAATCCGCATGTGCAGATTCTTCTCGATGTCGATGACAACGGCGAAGTAACCCGCTGGAATGTTGCCGGGCAGAGTGTTGCGGCTTTGCGTCGACGTGGAATCGTTGCGGACATCATCGCAGTCGGCGACGAAGTAACATTTAGTGGGCATGCCGGGCGCGATGGCGCCAGGAAACTGTACCTCGATGTGTTGGTTACAGCGGCCGGTGTGCGCTATTCGGTATTTGGCGATGACACCAAACGGGCGGCCGCAGCGGTTGCAACCGAGGCAGTCAGTCTTGCCGATTCGTCTATTGCAACTGCTCTGCCAGGTCACTGGGCTTTCGACGTTGACAAGATTTTGCCCGGTGCTCCGTTGCACCTCGAGTTTGCGACTGACGGTGATGAGCTCCACGCTATTTTCGACAATGAGCTGATTGACGTTGTTGTCGGCGAAGATTCTTTCACCATGGTTCTTGAGCGTGAAAACCTGGCGGGATTTCCAGCGAAGTTGCAGCTAAACGGAAAAATTGTCGATGGTGCGATTGCCGGCATCGTTGATATGATTGCCGGGTATACAAATTTCCCCAACCTGGACGCGAAGACTTTTTCCGCAGTGCGGACATCCAGCGAAGAGTGGCAAGCCGGGTCCGGGGAGCAGATGAGCCCGGTTGATTTTACCGGCGTTTGGTCGCGTAAAATTGGCCTCGGACCGATAGGCAGAACCAACCCGCATCTGAACGAGACAGGTACGGCGCGCCACGCCGAGTATCAGAAGGGACTCTACGATCCGACCTTGCGCTGTAAACCAGCTGGCCCGATGCGTAAATATGCCCAGCCGGGCAACATCGAAATTCTGGCGACGACGAACCGCCTGACTATGTTGTATGCCAACAGCAGCGCAATCCGGAGATTCTGGTTCGACAGGGAGCAGCACAATCCCGATCGTCCCCACGATGTCATGGGTGAATCACTGGCGACCTGGGATGGATCGACGCTGGTCATCGAAACACGAAGCCTCGCAGAAGCTGTGCTGACACACAATGCAGAACCCATTTCTGATGAAGCACGTGTCGTGGAACGCATCTGGCTGGACGACTCCGGCGACCTGATCATGGAAGCGACCCTGCACGATCCGAAATACTACGCGCGCCCTGTTGTCAGACGGGTGCAAATGAAACGCTCGGATGATCAGGACATGATCTACTCACCGTGCGACCCGGATTCCTTTTATCGCAGCCTGCAACTCGACGATGCGCTCGAGAGCTATTACGAGCACCAACCAGAAACAGCTCCGGCACAACGTTAAAAAGTGCTCATTCCTGATGCCAAAGACTTAACTGGTATCATTACAAGAAAAATCCTAAAGGGGGATACCTGATGGCCGACTTCGGGCTAATTATCAACGGCGAGAAAATCGCGACAACTGAATCATTCGGTGTGATCAATCCAGCAACCGAAGAGATCGTCGGCCAGTGTCCAATCGCGACCAAAGATCAACTCGACGAGGCTGTGAATGCGGCTGCTAAGGCTTTTAGATCGTGGTCCAAAGTTTCCGACGAGGAGCGCGCCGCGGTTTGTGGAAAAATTGCCGAGGCAATCGGCAAGCACGCCGATGAGCTTGCGACGCTGCTGACCCAGGAGCAGGGTAAACCGCTGAGTGGCGCAAAATTTGAGATCGGTGGCGCCGGTGCCTGGGCGGGCTTCACGGGCAGCTTGTCGCTACCGGACAAGGTGATTCAGGACGATGACAAAGCCCGCATCGTGCAAACCCGCAAGCCGATTGGCGTCGTTGGCTCGATCACGCCGTGGAATTTTCCGCTTATGATTGGTATCTGGCATGTCGTGCCTGCTATTCGCACCGGTAACACGGCTGTCATCAAGCCATCGCCGTATACGCCCCTGAGCACCTTGAGAATGGTGGAAATCATCAACGAGGTCCTGCCGCCCGGTGTATTGAACTGCGTGGCTGGCAACGATGAACTCGGACAATGGATGACCAGTCATCCGGGAATTCAAAAAATCATTTTCACCGGTTCGATACCAACGGGCAAGAAAGTCATGAGCAGCTCCGCGGACAGTCTGAAGCGACTCACGCTCGAACTCGGTGGCAACGATGCTGGCGTCGTTCTCGATGACGCCGATCCGGCGACGATCGCGCCAGGAATTATCGGCGGTGCATTCATGAATAATGGTCAGGTCTGCGCGGCGCTGAAGCGACTTTACGTTCCGGAGTCAATTTACGACGAGCTTTGCGAGCAACTGGTGGAAGCCGCAAAAGGCGTAACGATGGGCAATGGCCTCGACGAAGGCGTTGACCAGGGACCGTTGGCCAACGAAATGCAGTACGACAAGGTTTTGGGATTGCTCGAGGACGCGAAAGCCAATGGCGGGCGTGTACTGTGCGGGGGAGAGGCGCCGGATGGACCAGGCTACTTCCTCCCATATACTCTCGTTGCCGACGTGACCGACGGTATGCGTATCGTCGATGAGGAACAGTTCGGTCCATTGTTGCCGATCATCAAGTACACGGACCTCGACGACGCTATCAGCAGCGCCAATGGACTGGAAGTCGGTCTGGGCGGATCGGTCTGGTCGTCAGATGCAGAACGCGGCAGTGTCGTCGCTGCGCAACTGGAATGTGGCACGGTCTGGGTCAATCAGCACGGTGGCATCGCGCCCAATATCCCGTTCGGTGGTGTGAAGTGCTCCGGGATCGGAGTGGAGTTTGGGGAAGAGGGTCTCGCGGAGTACACCACTATTCAGATAGTGAATGTAAACAAGAGCGCCGCTGCGTGAAAAACCTGTTTGCCCGCATCGGCCCGGGGATGATGCTGGCCGCGGTCGCGGTCGGCGTATCACACCTGGTTCAATCCACGCGAGCGGGCGCCGACTACGGTCTGTCGTTCATCTGGCTGATCGTAGTTATCGTTATCCTGAAGTATCCGGCTTTCCGCTTCGCGGTGGACTACTCCAGCGCCACTGGGCGCAGCCTGGTAACGGGCTATTCGAATGTCAGCAAGTTCGCGCTTGCGTGGCTTGGTGTCGCGTTTTTCGTCGACATGTTCATTGCTTCGGGCGCGGTTTCGCTGGTCACAGCCGGCTTGTTTATTAGCGTCTTCAAGTTGCCTTTTAGTGGCCCGGTCGTTGCAGTCGCCATCATGGTTGTTTCCGCTGCCATATTGCTGAACGGCCATTACGCCAAGGCGGAACGGATCGTCAAAGTTTTTGTGCTGGTTTTTTCCTTGCTGGCAGTGGCGGCAATGTTGTTTGCAATGCCGCTACTTGGCAGCGATGGCAGAGACCTCTTTGCGCAGTTAACACCGAGCCGATCACTCGCAATATTCGTCATCGCGGTTGCAGGCTGGATGCCAATGCCTATGACAGGCTCCATCTTCCACTCCATGTGGGTCTGCGAACGGCGCAGGGGCGGCGACGCGGAATTTGACTACAAACGTTCGCTCAGTGACTTGCGCATTGGCTACGGACTAGCGCTGGTCCTGGCTATCTGCTTCCTGGTGATGGGTACAGCTGTCCTGTTTCAGACCGATCGTGTAGTGCCGACGAACGCTGGTGCATTCGCCACTGAGTTGCTGTCCATATTCACGACTGTTATCGGTAACTGGTCTTATCCGATAATTGCCGCAGCAGCAATTGCAGTCATGTGGTCTACGCAGATAGCCCTTCTCGATGCGCTGCCACGCGTCAGTGACCGGCTATTTGGCATCATGACCGGGCGCGCGGATGATCAGCCCGGGCGATATACAAGATTTCTGATTCTCCAGGTTGTCGGTGTATCGATAATTTTGCTGTTTCTGATGAGCGGCTTCGGTACGTTCATCGATTTCGCGACGAGTACCGGCTTCCTCGCTGGCCCGGCACTCGCTTATTACAACTATCGCGCGGTGACCTTGCCCGAGGTTGGCGCGGAGTTTCGACCAGACAAGAAGCTGATCATCTGGAGCTGGCTCAGCATCGTTTCATTAACGCTGTTTGCTGTTGTTTATATCTACCTGCGAGTTACCTGATTCAATGAGTAATACTGAAACCATGACCGGCGGCGAAGCCATGATTCGCGCCGCAGTTGCCAACGGCATTGACACGATATTCGGTCTTCCCGGCGCACAAATCTACCCGATGTTCGACGCGATTTACCGTTCGCCTGACATCAACGCCATTTTCAGTCGTCACGAGCAGGGCGCTGCCTACATGGCCTTTGGTTATGCGGCTGCAACCGGGAAACCGGGTGCATTCGCAGTCGTGCCGGGACCGGGTGTACTTAATGCGACGGCAGCATTGTGTACTGCAGCTGGCTGCAACAAACCGGTCTTGTGCCTGACCGGCCAGATCATGTCGGAGTTCCTTGGCAAAGGACGCGGCCACCTGCACGAACTCTCAGATCAGCGCGGTACGCTTGCCTCAATCATCAAGTGGGCTGACCACATCGAAGATCCGACGAACACTTCAGCACAAATGAATGAAGCATTTCGCCAGATGCAAAGTGGACGACCCGGACCGGCATCAGTAGAAATGTGCTGGGACACGATGGCGAAGCCGTGGGATGTCGACATTGCACCCGGAAACACGACCATCGACAAGCCGGCGATCGATGAAGATGCGGTGAGCGATGCTGCCGATTTAATAGCCAGCGCAAAGAACATCATGATCATGTGCGGCGGTGGTGCACAACACGCGAGTGCGGAAGTAACAGCGCTTGCTGAAAAGCTCGGCGCCTGCGTAACCGCATTTCGCAGCGGCCGCGGCGTCGTCAGTGAAGATCATGCGTGCGGCGTATCGTCAGCCGCGGCAAGGTTACTGTGGGACGACACGGATTTACTGATCGGCATAGGCTCCCGTCTTGAATTACAGTACATGCGCTGGGGTTCAATGGCCGTTTATCATGACAAACCCCCGGCCGATGGCCCGAAACTGATTCGTATCGATGTCGATCCTGAGGAAATGCAACGCCTGCAACCGGATGTTGGCGTCGTGGCTGATTCGGTCGAAGGAACGCGGGCGCTGATCGACAAACTGGATAAGAGCAATTTCAAACAGGGCGATCTCGAGCGGATCGCACAAGCCAAACAAACCGCGCGCAACAACATCGAAGAAATACAACCGCAGCTGGCCTACCTGGACGTGATTCGTGAAGTGCTGCCGCGCGACGGATTCTTTGTTGAAGAGCTGTGCCAGGCAGGCTTCACCTCGTACTACGGTTACCCGGTCTACGAACCCCGCACCTACGTAACACCAGGCTTCCAGGGCACCCTGGGCTTCGGTTTCCCAACAGCAATCGGTGTTAAAGCCGCAATGCCGGACGGAGCGGTTGTATCAATCACAGGCGATGGCGGATTCTTATTTGGCATGCCGGAACTGGCGAGCGCAGCCCAGCATGGCATCGGCCTGGTAACAGTCGTATTCAACAACTCGTCGTTCGGCAATGTCCGTCGCGACCAGCAGCTACGTTTCAATTCCAACCTGATCGGTGCAGACCTGGAAAACCCGGACCTGATGAAACTCGCGGAATCATTTGCTGTAGACGGATATCGCGTTACATCGCCAGGCGAGCTGAAGCCGGTTTTGGCCAAAGCGATCGACAACGATCGTCCGGCCATTATTGAAGTTGTCGTGGAGCGGGGAACAGAAACCAGCCCGTGGAAATACATTATGGGCTAGCTGTATTGGCTTGTCGCTGGATGAGGTGGGCTGGCCAACGCAACGAATTGTCAGTTGTCATCCGCTAGCGGCCTGTACTCATTGTTTGGCCCAGGCGTCAGGTACACAATCTGACATGGCTCAAGTATATCTACCCGGTGCCACATACCCTTCGGTACAACCAGTCCGTCGCCCGGCATTACATCGATATCGTCCATGGAGCTATCCAGAAACACAACTCTTACCCGGCCCGAAATCAGGTACAAAATCTCGTCCCCGTCAGGATGCATTTCACCTGCATGTGGTGAGTTTTCTGACATCGTAGCCACACCAAAGGTTGCACCTTCAACCGGAAATGGCGAATCTGGTCTCTCCGGTATTTGAGAGGCCTTAAATTCATTATCAATGCCTATTGAGTTTGCGGATGGATTGAAACGATATGGTTTGGTCATGATTTAAAACTCAAGGCAGTAGTAGTTGTGAAAATGACGACTTCAGATTTGGGCCGTTCATGTTCTTATTTGATGCTTGACCAAACATTGCATCGCAATAGTACGGTATATCATTCCGATCAGTATACAGCGGACCGATTCGCTTCGTCTGGAGGGGCATTATTGATACATCGCACTAACCGCCATATCCCAATCGATACCCCCACCGTCATACTTGGTTACGCAGGTATTAGCATCGATAAATAAATCTTCATAACGATTACGCATGCGCTCGGTGATATCGAGCATTCCTGAAAATGCCGGGATGTAACCAGTCCGTGCAATAGGTTCTCCTTTGGGATTCCTGAACTCAATCTTGTTATTTGAGTTTTTGGTACAGGAGAAACCTCCCTCGTGCACCAGCCGGTGATGATGACGACAAAGCTGTACCAGGTTGGCAAGGCTGGTCTCACCACCCTTGCTCCAGTGCCTGATATGGTGTCCATCGATGTAATGTTTCAGTGTGCAACCCGGGAACTGGCAGCCTTCGTCCCTCGCTTTTAGTGCTCTGCGCATTGCCGGTGGGATAACCCGCGATTTTCTGCCGATATTGAGGGGTGTGCCGTCTTCATCCTCAGTAAGTACGCTGATTCCGGCATCACAACAGAGGCGTCTGGATGTTTCCGCGGAAACATGGGGGCCATCCCGTAGATGAGAGATATGCCCTTCGTTGTTGGTCAGTGTTTCCGCGGAAACATGTAATACCACCTGGTAGCGATCGGCAGTGGCGGATGATGCAGGGGCATTGGCGAGGTAGCTTTCTGCGATATTGGCCAAGGCATCGGCTCGTTGTTTGTCCCAGCCCTCTTTTTCCATCGGTACAGGCTCCATTTCATTGTCTTGCGCATCGACACCCGACGATTCCGCGGAATCTTTTGTCTCGGGAGGATCGGCCTGCTCCATGGCCAGTTCTATGGCCTTTAATACCAGCTGGGCTTTCTCTGCCGGTAAGCGGGCCTTGATGACCATTGATCCATCCGGCTCATAGTAGAAATGTACCGAGCGTTCATTGTGCTGCTTTTGGGCATCGCCAGTCTCCTGGAGTTTCCTGGCGCGTCTGTATTTACGCACTAAAGTTTCTACGTGGTGGGCGGTGCCATGACGGGCGATTCGAAGAAGATAATCTTCATTATCAGGAGTGGCTACCCGGGTCATGGCGCGAACCTTGGAATAGCTGATCTCGCCGCTGGCGAAAGCGGCGCTGATTTTCTTAAGATCACCCAGGGCATTGGCAACTCTGACTTTCTCTCTCGCCGCCACAATGCCGATGCCGCATTTCCAGTTTAGCCCAATCCGCCTGCGTCACTCGTATTTAGGCATTGCTGGGTGCGGATTGATCTTTAGTGACTATCTCGCTCATGCGCACATGCCCCTAAAGGTCAGTCCGCAATCACCAGTGATCACTCGAATAGCTAGTCAGGCGGACTGGCCGTAGAGTTCGGTGATTTCCTGGCCGAGGAGGTCTGAGTGTTGGCGGGTTGGGCTTAAGCCCGCAGCGGTGTAGGTGAGGGTGGGTTTGGGCATGGGGGCACCTTGGAGAAGGGATTTAGGATACTGTTGTTATATACACTATTATAACCTTATCTTGCTGTTTATTAAAGAGAATATTGGGTTGAAGTTCGGTGTGTTTTTGGGCAATTCGCGGCGTCTTCGCTCCTGCAGATCCCTACGCCCTGGGACATATGTACATCCATTGAGACAGCCGCTCCTACAGAATGATGCTAATAGACACATTCTGCCAGCGACCACGCCTATCTGTAGGAGCGGCTTTAGCCGCGAATGGGTGTGGAGCTGTGGCGTTTGGGGTGCTGTTGTCGGGATCGCAATCGCCCGTCGGGACGGGCTCCTACAGCGCGTGTTTCATGATGGTCGGGTTGGTTTATTCGCAGCTTTCTCTTTCCTGTTCCCACCATCTTGAGAGTACGCGGTTGTATTCTGATACGTACTCTTCGTTTTTTTCGAGAGTGTTTCGTTGGCTCGGGCTTAGCTGGTCAATCGATATTGTCATTGTGAAATCGGTGCGCTGCGTGTGACATTCCAGTAGTTCGGCTACGCCGGGGTATGTACTCGATCCGCCCGATTGCAGGCCTATTAACCTGGCGCGCTCCTCGCTGACTTCGTAGGCCGCTCTAGCGATGTGGTCATCTTCATCGATCCATAGAATTACCTGCTTTGCAGCTGGCAGTGTCGCATCGACGTCATTGATGTATTCGCTAATGTTTTGCGGATTCATAACAAACTTGTCCAGGCGCAGGATATCTTTCGGCCAGATGTAGTTGCCACGACGCATCATCACGACCGTACCATCAGGGTAGAGGAGTTGATGACCGCGAATTTCGCGTTTCTTGAATTTGTCGGGCCAGCCTATGACGGTAATCGGGTCTCCGGCTTTGATCGCTTTCAACTCGTCGGCAAAGCCAAGGCGTTCTGCATCGCGGGGATCTTCCGTCGACAAAATCCACTCTTCGACTGAGCCGTCTTCGATCGTTACGTCTATGCGATAAATGCTATGTGGAAATCCGAAACGTGCGCGGGTAACGATGCCGGAGATTTTGACTTCCGTCTTGCCATCGTAATTAAGTACTGAGTGGTGCGCAGGTGACGGGCCCGCGAGTAGTGCCAGGGTCAGTGCGACTGCAGCCGTCAGGTAGCCACGATTTGCAAACATCAGAACCTCCGTCTGGATCGCTCGAAGTACATCTCAAGCAAATCCTCGTTGTACATCTGTCGAAAAAACGAGTCCGGATCACATTCGTAAGGAAAGATTGCTGTCTCGGGATTGCGGGTCCACTTGCGGCGGCGAATCGGCGATCGTTTGTAATTTTCAGTATCGGTTAAGGTGATCACGGCAGACAACGTATTGCCATCTTCGCTCAGGCTGTAGATTTCCTGCATCGTTGAGTTCTCTGACAGCGGTTCACCGCGAAAGTCCCGTATATTTTCTGATAAAAGGTTGGTTTCCACGATCAGGTCGCTGCCATCCCAGGAGGCTGTAGAGAAACCCATCGGTGAATGCGGAAAATACTCCGGCGCAGCGCGGCCATCCAGAAATACCCGGCGAACCTCGCTTTCGAATTCGTAAATGAACGTTAGCCGGTCGTCGCTCTTCAGTATTTCGAACGGGTAGGCGCCCCAGGCGACCATTGCCACAATACCGGGGGATACGCAGCGGACGTTTGGCTGGTCGTAGTGCATCAGGTAGCCGTCGAACCACGCTTGCGCGGCAGGCGTAAGGTCCATGCTGTATTTGCGAAAATCCACACCGGGTGCTGCCGTCCAGATTCCAGACATGTCCACCGGTTTCGGTGGCGATGGTGGTGGCCGTGGTGTGTACCGGACTGCTGTCCAGGTGCCACCTGTTGCAGCAAATTCTGTTGCACCCTCTTTGCTGAAAGTCCCGGAAAGTTCGCCATCTGCCAATTCTCCGATCAGCTTCCAGTTGAAGGGAAATCCGGAAAGGTCCCTGGTATCAATCAGGATTTCGATATTGTTTTCGTTGATCTTAACGGGAGCGGGGCCACCCTCGACATAGCCACGCCAGTCCCCATCGCTTTTTTCAAGCTGCAGCAGACCGATGATCGCGGCTCCTTTCGGCCTGATCTGAAGCATCCAATCGCCTTCAAAAGAATCCTGTGTCGCGCCGCAAAGAGGCAGGAGAAGAACAATAATGCCCGCGGGAAAACACCAGTTTCGCAAATGATATTTCATGTCAGTGCCCTTAGTAGCTGCTTTGCCCGAGAATCGTGCCATCAGCCAGTTCGATGGTCTGAACCGAAAGGATCTTGCGGTCATCGCGGCCAAGAAATCCTGTTACCGTAATTTCATCGCCCTCCTTGATTGTCTCCTTGGTCCAGCCTTTGCGAACGAGGAGCGTGGGACTGCTTGCGCGTATGTCCCAGGTCTCCTTGCTGCCGTCTTCTTTCGTTAATTCAATGTAATAACGAACATGCGGATTCTTGAACCAGACTTCGGTCACGACACCGTGGAAAGTTGCGGTCTCGTCAGCGAGAAACTCAGCTGCGAATGAATGGTGGGCGTTTGCAGCCGCGGCCAGGAGCAAAGCGACTGCGAGCAACATCATATTTCCTGCTATCGATTTCATACTTTCCTCAAATGGTTCCAAACTCTACTGCGGTCTATTTGATGGGATCGCGGGAACTGCGGGCCGATCTCAAATGATACGTGATGTCCGGACGCTCGCGTTGACGGTGTTTTGCAGGGCGTGACTGCCGATATTGGTGCCATGCACGTGCTCCCCGGGCTGGATCCACCATGGTGCAAGGGCGATGATTCCAATCAGGATCATGACGGCGCCCGCGACGCGCCGGAATGCATGACGGGATCGCCACGCATTGAGCTTGTGGGCAAAAGTGCCGGCCAAAAACAACGCCGGTGCGGTGCCAAGCCAGAAAACCAGCATCACCAACCCACCGCCAAGTGCGCTACCGCTCGTGGCCGCCATGGCGACTGCACTGTAGACGAGGCCGCAGGGCAATGCGCCCCAAAGGAAACCGGCACCGAGTGCCCGGCCCGGTGTCGATATCGGCAGAACATGGCGTAACAGCGGTGACAGTCTTCGCCAGAGCCCGGCGCCACTTTGTTCCAGAAAGCGTGTCACGTTCCAGTTGAACATCAGGTTCAGGCCAATGCCGATTACCAATATGGCTGCGATGATGCGCAGAATCGTCAAGCCCGCGGTGACTCCGGCTGCTTTACTCAACAGGGCACCGGTAGCTCCTGCAACCGTACCGAGTAACATGTAAAACCCAAGCCTGCCCGTGTTGTAGCTTATGCGGCGCAGGAATCGATGGCGGTTTTCCTGACTCTTACCTTCGTTTTCAAACAACACCACGATTGCGCCACACATGGCAAGACAGTGTGTGCTGCCGAACAGCCCGGCGATAAATGCGGCAGGTAACAGAAGTTCGCTATTCATTCCTTGTGTTTATTCTGCTCGATTTCGTCTTTTTTCGAACTGCCGGGCGGAGCTTTATCATCGTCCATGACAACGCTCCAGGCTGGCGAATCGAGGTCGTCAAATTGCCCGGAACCAACTGCCCAGAAGAAAGCTGCAACTGCGAGGCCCAATAACAAAAGGCCAAGCGGGATAAGTAAATAGAGAATGCTCAAGTTACAGCCTCTTCACCAAGGGACGGCAGAGTTTTCTCAAGGTGCATCGGTTCATCGTTTTTCCTGAAGCGGTGCAGGCGCAGAGCATTCAGCACGACTATCAACGAGCTTATCGACATGCCAATCGCTGCCATCCATGGCGCCAGTATGCCGGAAACTGCCAGTGGTACGGCGGTCACGTTGTAGACAATGGCCCAGGCAATATTTTGCCGGATAATGCGCCGTGTTGCCCGTGCCACGCCTACGGCTTCAACAATGGTACCCAGGCGCTTGCCGAGGGCAATTGCATCAGCACTGGCGCGCGCCAGTGCTGTGCCGGCATCAAGTGCGATCGATGCATCGGCCGCCGCGAGCACGGGTGCATCGTTGATGCCATCGCCAACCATGACGACCGACTGCCCATCCGCTTGCAGCTGGCGGATAAATTCGAGTTTTTTGGCGGGCGACATTGCTGCGTGCCAGTCGCTTATATCGAGCTGACTGGCCACCTCGCTCACTGCAGCGGCGTTGTCACCGCTTGCAATGACAACTTGAAATCCAGCGCGTTGCAGCTCTGCTACTGCATCAGCAGCATCACTACGAACTTCATCGCCGATGGCGAAACGGGCAAGTAAGCCAGAGTCATCACCAAGATAGACCAGTATGCGTGCATCATCGCTGGGTTCATTCACCGGCTCGCTGTTGCTCAATTGGGCGACGTAACCGGCGTTGCCAATTCGATAGCGTTGCCCGTTGATGTCCGCCTGTACACCGCAGCCCGGCTCAACGTGAATGTCTACGGGATCGAAATAAGCGCTGCGATAGTAACTGGAAAACGCCCTGGCCAGCACGTGTTCGGATGCCATCTCAATGGCTGCCGCCAGTTGCAGGTGATATTCCGGTGATTGTGCCGAGAACGACCTGGTTTCAAGAATCACGGGCTGCCCGGCGGTCAACGTTCCGGTCTTGTCGAACACAATCGTCGATGCCTGGTTCAGCACCTCGAGAACGCGCGAACGAACCAGTAAAAAGCCACTGCTTGCCAACCGTGACGCGGCAGCGGCAAGGGCAGCAGGTGTTGCCAGAGAAAGTGCACAAGGGCAGGTTACGACCAGCGTCGCGAGCACAACTTCGAATGTGCGCGACGGGTCGATATTGATCCAGATAAGCGCTGTGATGCTGGCGACGGCAAGGAGGGCGAGTACAAAGCGGCTGGCAATGCGATCCGCGAGAACGGCAATCGGCGGTTTATCGGCTTGTGCGCGTTCCAGCAATCGCCCGATTTCGGCCAGGCTTGTGCTGGCGCCGGTACGTGTGACCCGTAGTGTGCCGTTGCCGCTGCGATTGATACCACCGGCATAAACCTGCGTGCCAGGTTCGCGGCTGACGGGCAGTGACTCGCCGGTCAGCATGGATTCATCGACAGCGAGACTGCCAGTCAACATCTCACCATCGATCGGCACGACTTCGCCCGGCCGAATCATGATGACATCGCCAACGCGAATGCGGTCCAGTGCTACGATTTCTGCATCGCTACCCACAATGCGCGTCGCTGTATCCGGCAACAGCCGAGCCAGGGCCACAGCGTAGTCATCCGCTCGATGTCTCGCGCGCATTTCAAGGAAACGCGTGGCACTGAGAAAAAACACGAACATCGCCACCGAGTCGAAATAGATGTTGCCCTGGTCCATCCACGTGGCCCATACAGACGCAAAAAATGCGGCGGCGATAGCAATCGATACAGGCAAGTCCATGCCGGGAGTGCGTGCACGGATGCCACGCCAGGCGCTGGCAAAGAATGGCCGGGCAGAGTAGAAGACGATTGGGATTGTTACCAGCAGGCTGATAGTCCGCAGGAATTTTTCAACACCGGCTTCAATGCCGAAATAATCTCCCGCGTACAGCGCGACAGCAAACATCATTACCTGCATGCCAGCGGCGCCTGCCACGATGAGTCGTTTTAGCGAGCGGCGATATTCTTCGTCATTGGTGTCCTTGGACTGGCCGACACCAACCGGTAGTGGTTTAAATCCAATACGCGAGATCGCCGCCAGCAATTCGCTGAATTTCAGCTGCGCAGCATCCCAGCGGATGACAGCACGGCGGGTGGCCGGACTGACGGTGACGTCTTCAATCGCGTCAATCTGACTCAATGCTTTGTCGAGCAACCAGACGCAGGCGGTGCAGTACATGCCGCCGATATCCAGCGTCGTCTCGGCAACACCCCGATCCTCGTGTACATAGCGGGCAAGCAGGTCTGCGGAGTCATAGTGTTGCCACTCACCGGGCTCATCGGCAGGCTGCAGGTCCGAGTCGGGTTGGCTGCGAAACTCATAGAATGCGGTCAGGCCCGCACTGTGAATAAACTCGGCGACTGCTTTGCAGCCAATGCAGCACATTGGCTGATCTTTGCCGTCAAGTTGCGCAACTATTAAAGGGCCGCTCGGCAGTGGTTCCCCGCAGTGATAGCAACCGTCAGTGCGGCTCATGATCAGGGAGATCTGGTAGTCGAGGTGTCGTCGGTCGCGGCATCGCTAACTATGATGTGCGGGATTGGTGATTGCAAGATATAAAGTTAGCAATCCAGCAACAACGGTGAGCGCTGGAATTGCAATAATCAGCCAGACCCAGGGATTCCGAAACCATGGTTCTTCTGTCTCTTCGCTATCCTGTTGCATTTTAATAGTTATCGGTAGGTCCACGGAAACGGTTTTCCTCGACAACGGTGACGCCACGGCCATCGACACTCTCGAGTGTAAACTCAATAACGTGCCCGCCATAGGAGCCTTCATGCGGCGCTGTGACGGAAATAGGGGAGTGTAAAAACAGACTCTCCGGCGATGGCAAATTCGCTGTTTGACTGAATCTCTATCCCGGAATTCCAGCGACGCTCAGCTTGTAAATATGATCTACATTTTGCTTGTTGATAACACGGATCGTATAGCTGTTCTCGATACCTTGCCGTCCAACGTCACGATAAAGTGTGTTGCGGTCACGAATAACGTCCAGAATGACCGGCTTGCGCAGTGCCATTGAGGACACCATCGCGCCGACCAGGAGCAACAGGATCATGGAATACACGACCGTTCTCGTTCGCAGCAGGTGGTAGAGTTTGTGTTCGAGTGCGTGCTCCGTAGTGTAGCGAATAAGGCCGCGCGGTGAGCCGACCTTGTCCATGATGGTGTCACAGGCATCTATGCAGGCCGCGCAGGCAATGCACTCGTATTGCAGACCTTTGCGAATATCTATTCCGGTCGGACAAACCTGCACACACATGGTGCAGTCAACGCAGTCGCCGAGACCCTGTGCTTTCGCATCCGAGCCGCGTCGCCGCCCGCCGCGCGGTTCGCCGCGTTCTGTATCATAGGTAATTATCAGCGTGTCATGATCAAACATTGCGCCCTGGAAGCGTGCATACGGGCACATGTATTTACAGACTTGCTCACGCATGAAGCCGGCATTGCCGTAGGTGGCAAAGCCGTAAAACAACACCCAGAACCACTCCCACGGTCCGGCTGTAAAGGTCAGGAGGCTGGTCGTGAGCGTGCGAATCTCGGAGAAGTAGCCTACGAATGAATACCCGGTGAAAAGCCCCAGCGAGATCCAGCAGAACTGTTTGAAGGATTTTCGCCAGATCTTGTTGAATGTCCACGGTGCCTTGTCGAGCTTGATGCGCTTGCTGCGATCACCCTCGATCGCGGACTCAATCCAGGTAAATGCCTCGGTCCAGACGGTTTGTGGGCATGCAAATCCACACCAGACTCGCCCCGCTAACGCGGTGAAAAAGAACAAACAGACCGCGAGGATGATCAGCAACAAAGCGAGATAAATGAAGTCCTGCGGCCAAAGCGTCATGCCGAATATGTAGAACTTGCGCGCCGGCATGTCGAAGAGCACGGCCTGACGCCCTTCCCAGGTGAGCCAGGGACCGAAGTAAAATGCCCCGAGCAGCACGAACATGGCAAGGTGGCGCAGGGTCGCGAAGCGACCCTTGACCTCGCGTGGATAAACTTTGTCTTCGCTACGATACAGGTTGCCGTATTCGTAACCATCAGCGGGATTTTTCTTGGCCATTGTTAGTCTTTGCGTGGCCGCACAAACAGGCCAATTAGCTGCGTCATCCTCAGTCTTTGCGCGGAAGTGAAACTGGACCGGTGCGTTTTCGCCTGCAAAGCCGCAGAATAAACCAGCCCGAAATCCAGGCATTAGCAAAGAAGAGCAGAAAGCCGATTACATAACCGGCATTACGACTTTCAATTGCGACGATGTTCAGGGCGTCGACCACCACCAGCGGGTCAATAAATGCGAAAAACATCATCGTGAAACCGGCCGCGGTCAGGAATGAAATCCAGGTCAAAACGGCAAGTTTTTGCGTATCCCGTGACCAGTGGTTGGTTTCATCAGTGTACTCGTTCATCTTTATTAGTCGTCAGCTGGCCGGGACAGACTATAAACATATGCCGAAAGAAGGTGTGCCCGGTCAGGACCAATCAGGTGGCCATGCGCCGGCATAGCTCCGTTGCGGCCCTCGACGATCGACTTGCGGATTTCTCGTGGCGAACTGCCGTACAACCATATGTCATCAATAAGGCTTGGCGCGCCAAGCGCTTGCATGCCACTGCCGTCAGCACCATGACAAGCGATACAGAGAGTCATGTATTGCGCGTGCGCCGGTGAAGCGCTGTCTAACCCGTCCGGCATCGCCTGAACGTATCCCACCATCTCATCGACAGCTTCATCTGACGCAAATACAGCACCCAGCGGCGGCATAATTCCGCTGCGGCCGGACATGATGCTTTGCTCTATCTGTGCAGGACTGCCGCCGTATAACCAGGCATCATCTGTCAGGTTCGGAAAACCTCTTGCGCCCAAAGCGCCTGAGCCATGACATTGTGAGCAATAGTTCGCGAACAGGCTGGCACCAATGCTGAGTGCATCCGGATCGCCGATCAGATCCGTTACTTCCATCGCGCCATATTTCGCAAAAATCGGTCCGTACCTGGCTTCTGCCGCAGCCACTTCCGCATCATACTGGCCTTCCTGGCTCCATTCGCTGGTGCCGCTGAAGGTGCCAAGACCCGGATAATAAATAAGATAGCCAACGCTCCAGATGATCGTAAGAATGAACAGCCACAGCCACCACATTGGCAAAGGATTGTTCAGCTCGCGAATGTCTTCATCCCAGACGTGCGCTTCAGATTCCGCGATTTCTTCCGCGGATGCGCGTTGCCTGTTTGTAAAGACAATCAGCCAGACGCACGCGATGATAGAAACTACGGTGCCGATGATGACCCACCAGCTCCACAAACTACTCATGACGTTTGCTCCTTGTTATTTTCGCTGTAGGGCATGTGGCGGTCGTCTTCGAGTGGCAGCATGGATGAAGCTTCGAAATCCGTTTTTCGCTTGCGACTCCAGCTCCATACCCAGACTCCGATAAAGAGTATGAAGAGCGCTACCGTAATCAGCCCGCGAACTATTCCTATATCCATTGAATTTTCCTCTCTAGCGGGCCGATCGGACCGTGCCGAGATCCTGCAAATAAGCGATCAGGGCATCAAGTTCTGTCTTGCCTTCCACAGCAGCAGCAGCACCGGCAATATCCTCATCGGTGTACGGATCGCCCAGCATTTGCAGCGCACGCAATTTCCGCGTGATGATGTCACCATCAACCATGGCATCTTCAAGCCACACGTAGGCCGGCATATTCGACTCAGGGACGACATCTCGCGGTCCGAGTAAGTGAATCCTGTGCCACTCATCGCTGTAACGTTTGCCGACACGGGCCAGGTCAGGGCCGGTTCTCTTGGAACCGAACTGAAATGGCCGATCGTAAACAAATTCACCAGCGACAGAGTACGGGCCATAACGTTCTGTCTCGCTACGAAACGGCCGGATCTGTTGCGAGTGACAGAGATAGCATCCTTCCCTGACATAAATATCACGCCCGGCAAGGCGCAACGGCGGGTAGGGCTCAATGCCCTCGTAAGGCTCGGTCGCATCCGCGCTGAACATCAATGGAATGATCTCAACCAGGCCGCCGATACTGATGACCAGGACGATCAGAATTGCCATGAGGTTTATGTTTTTTTCAACATTATCGTGATTCATTTTGGTCTCCTCACGCCGGCTGAATGACAGCGACAGGCTGCGGCTTCACTTGTCTTATCGTCATGTAGACGTTGTAAGCCATGACCAGCATGCCAGAGAAAAATACGATGCCACCAAGGAGTCGTATGCCGTAATACGGATACGTAAACTTGAGACTCTCTATAAAGGAATAGGTCAGCGTGCCATCGTCATTCATTGCACGCCACATCAGGCCCTGGGTGATGCCGGATATCCACATCGATACGGCATACAGAACCACGCCGATCGTCGAGGTCCAGAAATGCACGTCTATTAACTTCGTCGAATACATGCCTTCTTTGTTATAGAGGCGCGGTATCAGGCAATACAACGAACCAATCGTCATCATCGCCACCCAGCCAAGGGCGCCGGAGTGCACATGACCGATGGTCCAGTCGGTGTAGTGTGAGAGTGCGTTGACCGTTTTGATGGCCATCATCGGTCCTTCAAAGGTCGACATGCCGTAGAACGACAACGACACGATCATGAATTTCAGGATCGGGTCGGTACGCAACTTATGCCATGCGCCGGTCAGGGTCATGATGCCGTTTATCATGCCGCCCCAGGACGGTGCCAGCAGGATGATCGAAAATACCATGCCGATTGATTGTGCCCAGTTCGGCAACGATGTGTAGTGCAGATGGTGTGGTCCTGCCCACATGTAAATCGCAATCAGCGACCAGAAGTGCACCACCGAGAGGCGATACGAATAAATCGGGCGTTTCGCCTGTTTGGGCACGAAGTAATACATCATGCCGAGGAAGCCTGCGGTCAGGAAGAAGCCGACGGCGTTGTGGCCGTACCACCATTGCATCATGCCATCCACAATGCCGGTGTAGATCGAGTATGACTTGAACAACGTTACCGGGATGGCGAGGTTGTTGAAAATGTGCAGCACTGCAATGGTGATGATAAATGCCGCGTAGAACCAGTTCGCGACATAGATGTGCTTGACCCGGCGTCTGCCGACCGTCGTCAGGAAGACAATGGCATACGAGACCCAGACCACTGCAAGCAGCAAATCTATAGGCCATTCAAGTTCGGCGTATTCTTTGCTTTGGGTGATGCCCAGTGGCAGCGTAATAACGGCAAGTACGATAACAGCCTGCCAGCCCCAGAAAGTAAATGCGGCAAGCTTGTCGAACGCCAGGCGAACATGGCAGGTACGTTGCACGACATAGTATGACGTACCCATTAGTGCTGAGCCGCCGAAGGCGAAAATCACGGCGTTGGTATGCAATGGTCGCAGACGCCCGAAAGACAGCCACGATATGTTCATGCTGAGGTTCGGCCAGATCAGTTCGGCGGCGATTATGATGCCGACCAGCATGCCGACAATACCCCAGAGGATGGTCACGAGGGTGAACTGGCGTACAACCTTATCGTTGTAGCTCGATTGCGTATCCATAAATTGCTTGTCCCGGATGTTTTTTATTTGCTCAGGCGTCTCTTACCGGACGCGACGATGCCAGACCGTTTAGATCGAATCTACAAGGATAAACCGTCACAGACCGTGTATCCAGCTTTGGCGAAATCCTGCCAGTTCTTCAGGTGTTTCTCGGCGTTGAGGTTATGCCCACCGTATGCCTTGGAAAAGCGCTCGCATCAATCGTTTCCAGGTAGCCATGCCATGCGCCGTAGCCGATTACTGGCAGGATGACGATAAGCCCGACGAACGCCGTCAGTAAGCCGATCAGGAGGCCCAGCATGATCAGCGACAGCCAGATCACCATCGCCATCTTGTTGCGTAGTACCGCATTAATAGAGGTCACAATTGCAGTAATGCTGTCTACGTCCCGATGCATGATCATTGGCAGGGAAAAGGCGCTGGCCGAGAATGTGACCGCAGCGAACACGGCGCCGACGATGCTGCCGATCGTCAGGTAACCGATCAGGTCGCGAAGTTCAGGATGCGCATCGGTGGGGAAAAAGACGGTGACCAATACGCCGGCTCTGGCCCAAACCATGAATATGACCAGCAGGGCCAGGGCGAAAACCAGCTCGTTGCCTAAATGCCGCTTAAAAGCGGCGCGCAGGCTGCGGGCCATTGACGGTGTTTGATCTCGCTCGAGTTGCGCACTGATTGCGTACAGGCCGATGCAGGTGAGGGGCGCCAGGAAGACGAAGCCGCCCAGCATTGCCAGCATGAACCACTGGCTGCCATAAACCCACGCCAGCCAGACAACGGTTGCCATCACCAGTGCCATGAAAAAACCGTAGGTCAGGCTTTGCTGCGGTGCGCGCTTGAGATCAGCCATGCCTTTTTTCAACCAGCCGAACGGGGCCAAAGGTGAAAGCTGCCGGCACGGTGCCACGAATGGCATCGTTTCCTTGTCGAATTCCTGTTGGTCAGACATAGTCGATTACCGCCGAATTCATTAACGAATGGTTATTCGATGATAATAATACGAGTCCGTGGACTTCGGCATCGATATTTTCACCTACTGCTGCAGCCTCATTGAGGACCAGCTACCTCTGCAAACGCTTCAGTCGCATACGTCTCCATGCCAAAATCGGTGCGCAGCATGAAGTAGGCTGCGATGCCCTCTCGTTCGGCGAGTGCCAGGCCTTCATCAACCCCAAGCACCAGCAATGCCGTCGCCATGGCGTCGGCAAACGCTGCTGTATCACTGATAACTGATACAGCAGCGGTATTGTGTGTCACCGGGTAGCCGGTAATCGGATCGATAGTGTGCGAGTACCGCTGACCAGCAAAAAGAAAGAAATTCCGGTAGTCGCCAGACGTCGCAACAGCAACGTCAGTCAGCTGCACAATGGTTTGCACCGTAGATTCGAAATCGGCGGGCTTCTCAATAGCAACAGACCAAAGATTGCCGCCAGCATTGTGTCCGTGCATGCGCAGTTCTCCGCCTATCTCAACCAGGTAATCGTCCAGTCCATGGTCAGAGAGCAGCTTCGCGAGCTGGTCGACTGCGTATCCCTTGGCATAGGCAGACAGATCGACGTAAACGTCCGCCCGGTCTTTGCGGATTGCAGGTGTCCTGCATTGTGTATGTAATTTCTCAAACCCCGTGTTTTGCAGCGTCTCTTCGACGACGTTGTTATCAGGAGGTTCAGGCGAGCGTCGGCCGGGCCGAATCCCCAAAGATTGACCAGCGGTCCCACGGTGATATCGAACGCGCTCGTTATCTCGCTGACCGACAACGCCTGTTCGATAACGCCACACAACTCGGCAGACACCTCGATCCAGTCAGTGGACTCTGAACGATTGAAAAGCGATAGCTCAGAGTCAGCCTGGTAGGTCGACATCCGCTGTTCAATTCTCGCCAGGCTGCCGTCTATCTGCGCATTCAGGGCCTCGCGGTCAATATCCGCGGGCGGTGCAACCAGTTTGACGCTGTAGCTCGTGCCCATCGTCGGGCCCGTCAACTCGAGGACTGACAATTGCGCCTGATCATTACTGCACCCGGACAACGCGACGCCAAGCAGTCCGGCAGCCAGTAACAGGCGCATCATTCCAGCGTCGTAATGCAAGTGTTCAGACTCCCTGGATTGGCCACCAAAGCATGGACAAGACACAGCCGCTAAGCCACAAAGAGCCCAATGTATGGATTGCGAGCGTCGATTCGATCGAACGCGTCAGTCTGTCGCGATCCTCTACGCCGACTTTAATTCCTGCGGCGGCTTTCAGGGCTGGCAGCATCAGGATAATCGGCAATAAAGGTGCCGCCAGTGGCAGCAAGCGCATGGCAGTTAATTGTACGATGGCCGCGACAGCTATCAGGTGGCAGGCAAAATAAAGAGACGCGGTGCCGGCGTTGCCCAGTCGTACCGGGAGCGTCCGTTTGCCGCTAGCGCCGTCTGCCGTGACGTCGGGAATTTCATTTATCAGTATTATTGCTGCGACCCATGCGCTGATTGGTATCGAATAGATCAGTACAACCGGATCGACTATGCCGCTCTGCAACCATGCGGCGCCGGTAACGGGTAGTACGCCAAATGCAATTGCCACCGTGAATTCGCCCAGCCCAATCGAGCTCAGGCGGACCGGACCAATGGAATACAGGATGCCAAGCGCAACACCTGTTAAGCCGAAAAGCAGGATCATCGGTCCTTTGACAATGAGCAAAATCAGTCCAGCGATAGCAGCAACAGCCAATAAGCTGATGCCAAGGCGAGCCATTGCAGCGGCATCCATGATGCCGGACTGTATGAAGCGGGAGCCACCGGTGTACGGGTATATACGCTCGTCATTTTGCTGGTCCGTACCGTTAGTGTCATCGCCAACATCATTGAGAACATTGCTGCCCGCATGGACGCAGACAGTGGCCAATAGCGCGAGACAAAATATGCCGATATCAAACTGTCCTGCGACGAATACGCCCCAGGCAGTGCCGGCCAGAACTGGCAAAACTGATGCCGGAAAGAATTTTGGCCGTGTGGCCTGCAACAGGCGTTTTACGGTCTGCTTCGCAGATGTGCCGGTATATTCCTCCGGACTTGGTCCGGTCGCACTTACGGTATCGACAGGCATATTCATCCCCTAACCCAAACACACAGAAACGTTATACCGAATATGGCGCCGGTTGTAATGCGTTGCTCGAGCCGATTCAAACCTGATCGTCGCGGTCCGGCAGCGAATTTTCGGCTACCATTCATTCTGATGCACAGGACCAGCCCAAAACTCAGCGTGCCTGATACGAGTCTCGTCGATTCTTTGATGAAACCGGCTGCTTTCAATCATTCGGTGAGCTCCATTGAGCTCATCGAAACGCATATCTCGTGGCTTATTCTGACCGACAAATATGTGTACAAGCTTAAAAAACCGATCGTCCTCGATTTTCTCGATTTCGGCGACCTTGAGCAGCGTAAATTTTATTGTGACGAGGAGGTCAGGCTGAACAAACCCTGGGCACCGGATATCTATCTAGATGTAGTGCCGGTGTCACTGGACAATGGTCAGGCGCGTTTTTCCGCCGGCGGCACACCAGTTGATTACGCGGTAAGGATGCGCCGCTTCGATCAGGAAATGCGACTGGATGCGCAACTTGAGCAGGGCAAACTGCTGGCGACGGATATGCAGGAACTTGCGCGCAATGTTGCCGCGCGCCATGCAGGAGCGGAGCATGTAGAGAAAAAGCATCGCGACCGGTTCGTATCAAAGACTAAAGAATTTATTTGGGATAATTTTGTTGCGCTTGAGGACTCTATTGATGAAGCGCAACTGGAGTTGTTGCGAACATGGACTGCGGCAGAGCTGGAAAAACTGGATACGTTGTTGTGGCAGCGTTTCGATTCCGGCTTTGTAAGGGATTGCCATGGAGATTTGCATCTGGCTAACCTGGTTCGCCTGCCGGGTGGCATCACGACATTTGACTGTATCGAGTTCAACGCGGATTTACGCAGAATCGACGTCGTTTGCGACATCGCGTTCCTGATCATGGATCTTGTCGAACGGCAGCGGCATGATCTCGCAGCGCAATTTCTGAATAGCTATCTCGAATGTACTGGAGATTACGCTGGCGTCACTCTGCTCAGCCTGTATTTTGTGTATCGATGTCTTGTGCGGGCGAAAGTTGCGGTGATTCTCAGCCGGCAGCGTGCAGCGGATGGCGATGCTGCAGCCGATCTCACAGATGCACATCAGTATTGCGATATGGCTCTGCGACAGATCGCACCACCGAATCCGTTGCTTGTCGTCATGTCAGGATTATCGGGGTCCGGTAAGACCTGGGTAGCCGAACAACTCATGGTTGCGATGCCTGCTGTCAGGGTTCGCTCTGACATAGAACGAAAACGGATGCTCGGACTCGCTGAACTGGAGGACAGCGCCTCCGATATTGGGCAAGGCATCTACACAGAGCAAACAAATCGGGACGTCTATAAGCGTATTTGCAGCATTGCGGGTTCGATTCTGGCGTCCGGTCACAATGTCATTCTGGACGCTGCGTTTCTGAGTGCCCCAGACCGGGCAGAGGCGCTAAGTACGGCAAAAACCGGCGGATGTGCCGCGGTAATTCTCGAGGTAAGGGCCTCGCATGACGTAATGCGGGAGCGCATTCAATTGCGGGCAAGCCGCGCCGAAGATGCATCGGAGGCTGGTCTCGACGTCCTTGAGCACCAGGTCGAAACTGCTGAGCCGCTCACAGATACGGAGAAGGGGCTGACCATCACCTTTGATAACACAGGTGAGATCGATGCGAGGGCTTTAGTGAGCCAGCTAAAAGAATTGGCGGGACGACTGTCCGGCTAGTAAAAACGGGAGACCTGCCGGCTCTACCGGGGAGAGATCAATGAGTCGATCAGTTATCTGATGACAATCTGGTCCCCTTTAAGGGACGCGAGGGAGCGCGCAGCGGTCCCGTTAAGCCGCTTTGAGCGACTCACAAACTAAAGCCCCAGGCTTTGCCTGGGGATACTTACTCCAGAGGTTTTTGCAGGTAACGATGAACCACGGCGGGGCCGACGGCGTCACCCCATACATTAGTCGCGGTTCGAAACCGATCGAGGAACCAGTCAACTGCCAGGAGAAGCCCGATACCTTCGACCGGTAATCCGACAACCTGCAAAACAATGATCATCGTGACAAGTCCGGCCTGTGGAATGCCGGCGGCGCCGATTGCGGCAAGTGTTGCCGATATGAAAATGATGGCCTGCTGACCGATGTCGAGCTGCAGGTTATAGGCTTGTGCGATGAACATCGCTGCGGCGGCTTCGTACAATGCCGTTCCGTCCATATTGACGGTACTGCCCAGAGGTAAAACGAAACGACGCGCTCTTTCATCGATGTTGCTTTCTTTGGCGCATTGAATCGTGATCGGCAGCGTCGCGGTCGAACTCGCGGTCGCGAACGCAGTGACGATGGCTCGTAGTATGCCGACAAGGTAGGAAAGTGGCTGACGTGCAACGAACAGCATAATCAGAATCAGGATAATGAAATGTATTGTTAGCCCGGATAACACAGTCACGACATGCAGGCCGACTGCGGCAATTTTCTCCATAAATGCCTGCGCGCTGCCAGCGGCACCAAACATTCCGGCGATCAGGCCAAATATGCCGATGGGGGCAAAATACATGACCCAGGACACGAGCAACATCATGCCTTCATTGAGGCTTTCGAAAAATCGTGCGGCGGGTTTGCCTTTGTCGCCAATGCTCGCCAATGCAATGCCAAATGCGACAGACCAGAGGATCAGCGGCAGCAAGTTCGTTTCTGCCGCGGCAGCGATCAGGTTCGGGGCGACCATCGACAGCAAAATATCGCCAATACCTTTTTCCTGTGCGGCACTTAACAACTCATCCGGTTGTGTAAGCCCGATAGTTGATACGCCCACGCCCGGCTGAATAATGTTGACCATAATCAGGCCGATCAACACGGCGATGGCAACGGTGATCAGGTAATAAGCAATCGTTATGCCGCTCAGTCGGCCGAGTTGGCGCACATCGCCGAGAGAGGTGACGCCGGTTATTACTGCGCTGACGAGCAACGGGATGACCAGCATCGACAGCGTATTGAGGAAAAGCTTGCCAAGCCATGCAACACCGGTAGCAGCCGTGCCCCAGTACCAGCCAACGATCAGGCCGGCAATAACGCCGATTATGATAAATATCAGCAGATAATAGCTGTGGCGACTATTCATGAGCCCGGTGTACGCAGTCGGAACATCTCTGCGTAGTAATGCGAAGATCCGGGAACCCGGGGGCAGGTAGCCATTCGTTCGTTACGGTTCTCATGTATGGCAACTCATGGAAAAGCAGAATAATGACATTATGACGGCCCTACTGCGGCAAGTAGATTCGTGCGTCAGTATAAGGATTGCGATGTCCTTTCTGTAGCAGGTCCCTCTGTTGCAAAAGTGACGATGAGCACGGGCAAAAGCGTCATATTGGCCAGCAATGCGACCAGCATTGCCAGGCTGGTCAGCAAACCGAAATAGATAGTTGGTATGAAGCGGGACAACGCTAAAACGGAAAACCCAAGCATGATCGTGACGCTGGTGTAATAGATCGCGCGGCCGATGCTGCGGTGACATCGTGCAACCGCCGCCCGGTAATTGCCATCAATGGCAAATTCCCTGCGGAAACGGTGTACATAGTGAATCGTGTCATCAACGCCGATGCCCACAGTAATAGCTGCTATCGTAATCGTCATCAGATCCAGCGGTATGCCGAGCCAGCCCATCAAACCAAGGACCAGGCACGCAGAGGTCAGGTTTGGAACGATAGCAACCGTTGCCGTCTTAAAAGAACGGAACAGCAATAGAAACATCAGCATGATCGCGAAAAAAACGACACTCAGTGTCACAATCTGCGAGCGAAATAAACTTTGCAGCATATTGTTGTACAAGACGAGCATGCCGCTCAGATGGATACGCGAATTGTCGATGTCCAGGCGTTCATTGAGGCCCTCGCGAATGTCTTCCAGTAGTTGTGCGCGTTGCAACGAAGGATCAGATTCGAATACCCGCACATTGAACCGAAGTTGATTGCCGTCTTCTGACAAGTAGGGTGCAAAAAACGCTTGTCGCACATCGGTTGGCAGTTTTTTGTAAATGATCGATAATGTAAAATTATCTTTGACTGATTCGGCGTCGAGTTGCTCCAGTACCCGGGCAAACGTAGACAAGGACAGAACTTTTCCTGTGTGCGGCAGTGCATCGAGATAGTCGTGAATTGCAGCAACTTCACCAAGTTTCCTGCTGTTGAACCAGTAACTTCTCGATGTTATGCCTGCTTCTGACGCGGATTCTTCGGCATATATATCGTCAAATTCATCTTCATACTCATCTGTAGTGATCTCAGGTGGCGCCTTGCTGCCAGGCAGATCGGCTGGCGCATCAATAATGACGTCCAGAGGCGTGGTTCCACCGAGCTTACGGTCAATGAGTTCCATGCCGCGGTATATCTCAGTCGATTGGCGGTAGTAATCGATGAACCGATTCTCGACTGTCAGCTGAGCCACGCCAATCAGCCCGAGCAATACAAGAACGGAGAACGCCAGAAGGATGGTTTTACTGTGGCGAAGAGTTAATGTTGCAAAAAAGCTGGTAATTGCGGCCGTCAGATCATTGCGTGAGGCAGGCATGCCGGGCTTGAGTAACATCAGCACTGCCGGGAAAAGCGTAAAGGTAAGAATGAACGCAATGACTATTCCTATCGACATCATCCAGCCAAAATCAATTACGGGGCGGATGCCGCTGATAAGCAAAGAACCGAAAGCAACGATCGTCGTCAAGGCTGTATAAAAACATGGCTCAACAATTTTTCGGATAGTTGAGCGGACCAAAGTAAATTGATCGGCGTCCGGATTCCCTTCATGAATTTCCCGGTAACGAACAATGATATGCAAGGTCAGTGCAAGGCACAGAATCAGCACGAGCGGCACGAAATTTGAGGAAACGACTGTTACCCGCCAGTCAAGGCGGCCGAGCAGACCGATCATTGCAATGCAGGTTGCAGCGCAGGTGATCAACGGCAGCATGACCCAGCGCCGTTTGTGAAAAGAGGCCTCCAGGATGATTACAAGAAAGAAGAATACGGCGATGCCGAATACCAGAAGATCATGTCGAATAAACTCTATTGAGTCAGCGACAATCATGGGTACTCCGCCGAGATGAAGTGTCGCCGACGCACGATGCCGATCGAGGGTTGCGCGAACGGACGCGATATCCTGTTCCTGCTGTGCCAGCAATCGTCGCGTCTGAGCATCGAAGTCGACAGTTATTTCTGCCAGAGATTTGCTTTCTTCTCCGCTGAGTCCCTCGATGAATTGTTTTTCACGCAACGCGTCGCGCTCTTCACGCAATTCGCGATACTTCAGGTCGCGATGCATATCGATGCGTAGCGCCGTGGTCAACCCATCGGAACTCAAGAGCAGATTTTCGTATAACGGGCTGGTCAACAACTCGACCTCTGCGAGTTTCCGGTCGGTGTCTGCATCCTTCAGGTAACGAATGCCGCTTGCGATATTCCTCAGGTTAACCGGTGGGCTTTCGACTAATGGCACGTCGAGGATGCTGGTGACAGATTCAACATTCGGCAGGGCCAACAGCTCATCGCGCAGAGAGCCAATCTCTGCCAGTGTGGCACTCACTGAACATTGCCTCTTCCGGCGTGTATGTGACCAGTAGGAAGTCGTCCGAGCCGTAACGGGCCCTGATAAAACGGTAGTAACGAAGCTCCGCATCTCGTTCGAGCGTCAGAGAATCGGCAGAAGCGTCCAGTGAAAAATACTGCGCGAACCAGCCTAGTGACAGGACTAATGCGGCGACCGCCACAATGGTTGCAACTGGCCGTTTCAGGACAACGTTTTCGTAAATTTTACTTAGGCCGGACAGCATCCCTTTCTCGTGTTGCGGCACGTTGTGAACAAGTGTTAGCTTCTGGCCAGGTGATCCTCCAGCACCTGTGCCACGCAGCAGGTCAGTTTCTTGCCTTTCTCGATGTGCAGAAATTCATTCGGGCCGTGCGCGTTTGAATTTGGCCCCAACAGGCCGGTGACCAGGAACTGTGCTTCGGGAAACTTTTCGCCAAGCATGCCCATAAAAGGGAATCGTGCCGCCGGTGCCCATGTATACAGACGGTTTGCCAAAATAATCCTGTGACGCTTTTTCCATTGATGCTTCGAGCCAGTCCGCGACGGGTGGTGCGTTCCAGCCCGCCATTGTCGATTCAACCTCGAATGACGCTTTGGCGAACGCTGGTGTATCTGCCTCCAGAACAGCTTTGACCGCCTCGGCAGCCTCATCCGCATCAGCGGTTGGTGGCAGGCGAAATGAAAGCTTCAAAGTTGTATTCGGCAACAATGTGTTGCCGGCATTCACCAGTGCAGGCATGCCATCTGCGCCGGTCACTGTGAGTGCGGGTCGCCAGTTGTTATTCAACAATAGTTCGTAGACCGATTCGGAAGGGCTTGATGCTGCGTCAGCCCAGGGAAATTTTTGCCACACGGAGTCACCGAGAATCGACGCAGCAAGCTGCGCCTGCTGTTGTCTTTGCTCCGGTATTTCTACGAACAGTTCTTCGATGAGGATTTTTCCAGAGATCTCATCTTCGATGCGGCTCAGGAGTTGCCGCAAAATGCGAAAACTCGATGGCACAATGCCACCGGCACTGCCCGAGTGGACGCCTTCGGTCAGGACGTCCACGCGCAATTTTCCGGTGAGATTGCCGCGCAGAGAAGTTGTGCACCAGAACTGATCGTAGTTGCCGCATTCTGCGTCGAGGCATACCACCAGGCTGGGAGATCCGAGGCGATCGCCGAGGTAATCTATATAAAAGGGTAGATCGAAACTGCCACTTTCTTCGCAGCCCTCAATAAGTATGATACAACGCGCGTGTGGCACCCCCTGTTCCTGCAATGCACGAATCGCGGTAAGCGAACCAAAAACTGCGTAGCCGTCATCTGCGCCACCGCGACCATAAAGTTTGCCGTCCTTAATGACCGGCGTCCACGGGTCGAGATCATCGTCCCAGCCGCTGAACTCAGGTTGTTTGTCATAGTGGCCATACAGCAGCACAACATCGTCGGACTCACCGGGTATGTCGATGAATAACACCGGAGTCCGCCCCTCGAGACGCACGACTTCGACCTGCATGCCTTTGATTGGCTGCGCTTTACACCATTTCTCGAACATGGAAACGGCCTGGTCCATGTAGCCGTGCTTCTCCCAGTCAGGATCGAACATCGGTGACTTGTTTGGGATCTTGATGTATTCGCAGAGCTCGGGAATGATCGACCCGTCCCATGCCTGGTTGACGAATTCTTCTGTAGTTTGCTTATCCATACTCTTGCTTTTAGCAGCCTCCAAACGCGATGATGGTGGGCGGGAGTCTACGCGGTAGAAAGTATTCCTACTGCAAAAGCGCCACAGCGGTCCATTTTTCCGTTCTTTTTCGTTGCGTAGGCCCACTATGCGCCTCAAAAGAACGAAAAACTGTCCTCGCTGTGGCACTTTTCGCTACGGATATTTCTACCGCGCAGACTCCTGCTCCGATCCACCGCGATTACAAGAGTGAATTAAAATGATTCCGAATCCAAGAGCAATAGTGATTAGCCGCAGCCTGAGCGTTATTTTCATGTTGCTGGCAGTATCCGCGAGCGCTGAGGTCATCGTTGGTGGCAGCGGATCCCGCTGCAGCGAAGATCCGGCCTGTATCAATCGCCTGCACCCGGATATCCCGATGGTGGCGCGCGTCGCAGCAGGCGAGCGCATCGTTTTCATTGGTCGTGATGCCGGCGATCTGCACCTTGATCCGGATGAATACTCCAGTGCTCCGGAGAGTCCGCGTGAAGGACTTGGCATCGTGCATCCGCTGACGGGGCCGGTTTATATCGAGGGCGCTGTTCCTGGCGACGTGCTGGCTGTGACCATCCTGGCGCTCAAACCTGGCAAAGAGGGCTGGACTTATGCCTCTCCCGGCGGATTTGGTGGCGATCAGGTGAATACCGGACAACGATTCATTGTCTGGCGGTTGAATGAGGAATACGCAGAAAGCGATGCACTGCCAGGAATCCGGATTCCGAATGGGAGTTTCCCCGGTGTAGTAACGACGATGCCAGGTCCCGTCGAGCTGGAAATAATGCTGAGCCGTGAGCAGCAGCTGGCGGACAGCGGTGGCGCAGTCCTGATGCCGGATTCCCATCTCGCCGAGCCTTCATCGTTGTGCGGACCGGAAGGTAGCAAGCCACAAGAGTGCCTGCGCACAATTCCGCCGCGAGAACATGGCGGCAACATGGATATCCGCTATATCAGTACCGGCGCCACCGTGTATCTGCCGTGCTTTATCGAAGGCTGCGGTCTCGCACTTGGCGATTTTCACTACGCTCAAGGTGATGGTGAAGTATCAGGTACCGCGATCGAGATGGATGGGGAAATAACGGTCACGACGCGTATCGTGAAAGACGGGCCCGATTTGTCACGCGGTCCACATTACGAGGGACCGGCTTCGCTGTTGGCAATTCCGTCCAAGCGTTTCTATGCGACCACCGGATTTCCTTTGAAAGCTGAGAGCGACGTACCGCGGGATATTGCCTATCTCGCGTCGGATAAAGTTGCTGGCCTGACCAATCTATCCAAGGACGTTAATCTTGCCGCCGTGAATGCGCTGGTATCGATGATCGACTACATCGTGGATGAATATGGCTACGACCGAACCCAGGCTTACCTGATCGCCAGCGTTGCGGTGGATTTGCGCATCGGTCAACTTGTAGATGTGCCAAATGTCGGTGTGACCGCGATTCTGCCACTGGATATTTTTACGCAATAACTCTTGGCTGGCTATTGCGGTTCGAATGGATTGATCGTCGATCGCCCGCTACTGCGAAGGCTCAACTTGTGATGATGCAGTGCTCACAGCGAGCCTGATTTTACTTATTAATTCATCGCTGCTTATGGGCTTGGTAACGACTTCAAGCGCACCAGCCGTTAATGCGGCAATCGCAAGCGGACTATCCGGGTGTGCGGTTAGAACAATAGTCGGTATGTTCAAGCCGTTTTTTGTCAATTGCCGTAGCAGCTCGACGCCGCTCATTCGCGGAAAGCGAAGATCCAGAATCAGGCAATCGGGGAGCGTGGTGCGTCGCATTTCAGCCAGGAACGACTCACATGTTTTGTAAGTTTGTGCCTGCCACCCATGCATTTCTATCAGGATCCGAATCGGATCGCTGACAGAGTCGTCATTATCGACCACTGCGACAGATAGCGTACGGGAATTAACCATGAGTTTGTTGGAGTACGGATCGACCCGACAGTTCCTGTGAGTCGACCAAGCCTATTAGTTGGGGCGCGGGCAGGATACTAGGGCATGTACCTACGCTGTTGGCGAGGCCACTCTCCAAAAATCAGCTACATTAAGGCCTGGTTTATCAGTGATACTAGCCGGTCAGGATCAACCGGTTTATGTAATACGTCACAACGTACCAGGCTTGCCGCCTCGATATCTTTGCCGGAAGTATCACCAGTCACAAGAATCGTTGGCAGGTCCTCGCCGGCAATTTCACGAATATGGCGGACAACTTCGATACCATTGAGGCCGGGGAGCCGATAGTCGGACACTATTATATCGGGTCGTAGTCCACTCTCGATCTGGCTTATAGCCTCGCCGCCGTCCAATGCAGTCTGCACATCAAAACCTTCGACCTCCAGCAACATCTTTGTCGCATCGACGATGGCAGGATCATCGTCGACAATCAGCACCTTAATTTTTTGGTCGCGAGACGGGTGGGTATGAGCAGGGCCGGCGATCGACTCGGTTTCGACAGCGACTCCCACGAGCGGCACCGTAACCGAAAACGTCGAGCCATGATCAGGCTTGGAGCGTACGTCTAACTCGTGCTCAAGCAATCGTGCGATATGCCTGACAATCGCTAAACCAAGCCCAAGCCCCTTGCTCCTGTCACGAACAGGATTCTCCAGCTGAAAGTACTCTTCAAATATTGTTTCCAGCGCCTCTGGCGGAATGCCGACACCAGTATCGGATACCTCGATTCGAACATTTTGTCCATCCGCAATACAAGAAATACTGACTTCGCCGGTTTCCGTATAGCGAATCGCGTTGCCGACAAAATTCTCGATGACTCGCGCCAATAATGCGGGGTCACTCAATGCAGTCAATTGCGTCGGTTCGATACGCAACGTCAGTCCCTTTTCCTCTGCATACGGTGCATTGTCAGCGTGGATCTGATCCAGGATTGTCTGCAGCGCGAACTTAACTGGTTCCGCAACAACGTAGCCGCTTTCGAGCTTCGATATATCAAGCAGCGCGTCGATTATCTCGCCCATTGAATCAAGTGACTGGCGCATCTTGTTAACAATCTCGAGGTCATCAGTCTCTTCGAGTCGTCTGGACAGTATCGATAAATATAAGCTGATCGATTGAAGCGGCTGGCGCACGTCGTGGCTGGCGGCTGCCAAAAACCGTGTCTTGATTGCAGTTGCCCGGTCCGCTTCCGCCTTAGCCTCACGCAGCGATAATGCGGCTGCTTCCTGGTCCGTAACGTCATAGCCGGTATTCAACACGCCGATAATCTTTCCGTCTGAATTCTCCAGCGTTTTGGAATGCCATTGAATTAATCGCTGCGCACCGTTTTTCGTCACGATGGCATTGACATATCCCTCGTTTATTCCTTCGCGCATCACCACCGCGAAGAAATCCTGGATCGTCTGCCGCTCCTCCTCCGGAATAAACGTTGCGAACCAGTCGAGACCCGGCAACTGTCCAGCCTTGTAGCCGGTGAGTTCTTCAAAATACGGGTTGGCCAGAGTAATTCTGCCCTTTGAGTCCAGGACGAGGACGATTCCCTGTTGTGTTGATATCAGATTGTCAGAGAAATTTTTCTCGGCCCGCAATTGCTCATTGGCCTCCATCAAATCTCTGGCAGCTTTCTGCGATTCTGTAATATCCCGAATTGCGGCAACAACGATTGTGCGATCTTGAATCAGAATTGGGCTCAGTTTCACATCAATTGGAAATTTCGTTCCGTCCTTTTGCTGCGCATACAAGTCCAGTGACTTACCCATTGTTCGGATTCTTGGATTGTCAGCGAACTCCTGACGGTATTTCAGGTGGCTGTTTCGAAATCGTTGTGGGATGAGTAACTCGACCGGCTCACCAATCAACTCTTCACTCGTGTATCCAAAAAGTTTTTCGGCCTGCGCGTTGACGCGCTCAATGCGGCCGTCAATTGCAACGAGTAAAGTAGCGTCTGGCGCAGCATCGAAAAGATCATCTACACCGGCGAATCCTGATTCTCTATTTTTATTCTTGTCGGACACCGTATTGTTCCCAATGAGATCAAATCCATTTGTGGAGCGCTGCAGGCCCTTGTCGATCTGAGGGAGTACTCAAGTATACCATCAAGTGGCTTGCGGGCTTATCTATGATGAGGCGCTGGCCGCAACGGATTCGGCTGTGTTGGGCCTGGATTGGTGAGCGAAATCGCCAATCCAGCGAATTATTGCCCGGATTTTTCGACCTCGAGTTTTAACGAGATCAGTTCCAACAGATCCTTGAGTGAGATGACGCCCACAAGTTGGCCATTGTCAACGACCATATAGCGCGATGGAGTATCTCGCCGGACCATCGTTGCCAGCAGTTTTTCCGTTTCCATATCGGCGGAGACCGTATTGGCCTCTGAGCTGGGATTCATAATTTCCCGTACCGTTGTATTTTGCCAATCGCTCTTGGGAATTTTCCTGATGTGTTCAATACTGACGCAGCCGAGAAGATTCTCGCCGTCGACAACCGGATACATTTTGAAATGATGCCGGTACACGTAATCTTCCACCCATTCACGGATGTTTATTGATGGTGGAACAGTAACCGGATCTCGCCGCATGAATCGACTGATTGGCTGATCGTGCAGAAATTCATGAAACAGCAACTGCTGGTATGAAGCTGACGCTGCTCCACGCAGGAATAGTCCGATTAGTACCCACCACATGCCACCGATAAGATTGCCCTGAACAAATGCGATCACGCCAAGGATCATCAGTGCCAGGCCGAAGCCACGGCCAATTCGACTGGAGATCAGGGTCGCAGCCCGCAAATCATTTTTCCAACTCCAAAGTGCGGCACGCAGCATTCGACCGCCGTCCAGGGGGAAGGCCGGTACGAGATTGAACACCGCGACAACCGTATTAATAAACGCAAGGGCGCTGCTCACACCTATTATCGGGACCGGCCAGCCGTTCGCGGTTGCCATTGTCTCGATACTGGAAAAGATGAAAGCGAGCAGGAAACTGGCCAGCGGGCCGGCGATGGCCATCAGAAATTCTGATTTCGGGCTCGGTGGCTCTTTTTCCATTTCGGCAACACCGCCGAATATGAACAGCGTAATGCCTTTGATCGGCATGCCGAAGTGTCGTGCGACCAGCGAATGAGAGAACTCGTGCAAGACTATTGAGAAGAATACGCCTACGGCTCCGGCGATACCCATCCAGGCGTACATCTGCCTCGACAGGCCGGGATAATCAACGGGAAACATGCCGGCCCCCAAAGACCAGCTAATAAGCAGGGCCAGTAACAGCCAACTCAGGTCGAGTTTCACCTCAAAGCCGAATAAGGAAAACAGGCGATACTGGCCGAAGCCGAATGATTGATTTTGTCTGCGTGCCATGGCCGAAATCTCATGCAATTCTGAGTAAGTGCGCAATGAAGCTCGTAGCCGCCTCTCAGAATGTGTTTTCAGAATATCTGCCTATTATGCCAGTGAAACAGATGGCTGTTTCACTGGCATAATAGGCAGATGATGTCGCGCGCTGCTCATGATCGATTTGCATTTATCGCGTTGGTCGCCTTTAGCATTCTTTGGCTGGCGCTCGCTATTGAGCCGTTGCACAGGCCGGAATGGTTGCTCGAAAACGTCATCGTATTTGTGGGTGTGCCAGTGCTCGTGCTATTGCACCGGCACCTGCCACTATCAAGGATTTCCATCAGCCTGATTTTTCTGTTCCTGTGCCTGCACGAAATCGGTGCCCACTATACTTATGCAGAAGTTCCGTACGACCGATGGTTCGAATATTTGACCGGTAAAGGTCTGAGCGATTGGTTTGACTGGGAACGGAACCACTTTGATCGTGTAATTCATTTTCTTTACGGCCTGCTCATTACTTATCCCGTACGTGAGATCATGCTACGCATGTCCAATGCCAAAGGGTTTTGGACATACCTGATGCCCGTATTGGTCGTAATTTCTACGTCTACTATTTTTGAGCTGCTGGAGTGGCTTGCTGCAATCACCTTTGGTGGTGATCTGGGCGTCGCCTACCTTGGCATGCAAGGTGATATTTGGGATGCGCAAAAAGATATGGCACTTGCGGCGGCTGGCACGATTGTGGCAACGGTAATTTTAGCCGGTGTCAATAGTGTGCTGGATCGGGACTTCGCGCGGGAGTGGCAGGAAAGCTTGCGAATTAAACACGCCGAACCTCTTGGCGAAGTTGAGATTGCAAGACTGTTGGCAGAAAACAAGGATGCAGAGGACGCAGGTTGAGCCCCTGGATCAGTCGTGGCTTGCTCTCGTGGTCTTATTTATCAGGCAACCAGGGAGGTGTGAGCTGCACTCCATAACATGCGTGATTGCTGCCTGATCGTACTCGTCTCCTGAGCGATACGACTCGAAATAGTCATTGAGCCTGTGCACCCGGTCCGGCATCTTGTTGACCGCCTGCAGTCCTACAGACACACCGAAGTTCGTAAACGCGAAGCGGGTATCGGGCAGATACGGTTCACGACAAAAGTATCCTGCGGTATTCCACATACCGCCCAGCGTTTTCAAACAACGCTGCTTCTGGACTTTCGCCCATTCCTCAGTCGGGAAAAAATGGGTCAGCCAAAGCATCATGCCGAGGCCCAGGTCCTGCGTGATATCGAGACTCGGGTTGACTGTATCGATCAGAGTCTTCATGTCGGCAATTTCGGATGACAGCGCATTGTCATCGAGCATTCGATATGAAATGTATCCGTCGTATGCATCCATTGCTCCAAATCCGATTCCAGGGTAGGGCCCGCTAAGGTCCTCCTGCATTTTCCAGATTACTCCGTGCCCGCGCACCAGGAACGGTTCATGAATCTGCCGTGCAAGGTCAATGCCAAGTTGCTTGTAGTCCGGTATATGGCGGCCAAGCATCGCAAGTGCAAACAACCACATCGCCAGGTAATGAAAATACTGGCCGTCCCTGTCCGGCTCTTCGCCAATTCGTATCCCAAGTGGCCGCCCAAGCACGCGATTTACGTCCGCAACGAGCCATTCGGCGTCATCGAGGAATGAGCGCTCGCCAAGTTCCTCAAAAAGTGAGATCAGCAGCGCGACGCCAAAGGCATCCGTCCACAGGTAGCGTAGTCCGTTCGGCCAGATTTGCTGTGAGCGCATCCAGCGCAGCTTGTTGCGAACATAGGCAATCGCTTCTGCGTTAGCAGCGTCGTTCATAGTCCGAATGGATAGGTGTCTGGGAGTCCTTCCAGTTCCGCAGTGTCAAATGGCTGCACAGCCTGAGTTTTGTCAATCCAGATATATTCATCAAACTGCTTTTGCAGCGTCGCTTGAAAATAGTGGCTTGCGAGTTCAGTTTCCGGCCGATAGATCACACCGATAGCACGTTCCAGGCGCGGTTTCGATAAAGCGTCCCTGAGGCGCCCGGCCGGAAGATGCCGCAGCCCGAGCAGGAAGCCCGACAAGCCGACATCATGAAACAGTTTTTCATAGCTGCCGCGAACCGATGGCTGAACATCCTTGACCTCCATTGCTCCATCCCAGTCCGATGCAGCCGCGACCGTGCCATTGTGCGTGCCAAAGCCTATTGAAAAGGCGTCCTTGCCAAATTCCTCACGGCACAAGTGGCCAATATTTATTTCACCACGCGCCGACATTTCAGTTGCGGCCGCATTTCCAATATGAGAATTGTGCGCCCAGATAATCGCCTTGCTGCCGGGCGGATAAAAACGTCGCAATGTCTGCAGCGTTTCGAACATATAACCATCCCGCAGATTCCACGATTCACGAGAGCCGTAGTACATGACACGATAGTAACGCTCGGCGTTGGCAACCAGTCGTGCGTTTTGCACGGCATCGAGAAACCGCTCTCCGTCGTGCTCGGCATATTCGCGGTGTTTTTTTGTCAGCTCCATCAGCATGTGAATGACTTCTTTCTCGCAGCTACGGTATGACCCGGAGAGTGCTGCTCTGCCATAAGTTGCAGGATCTGCCTGCCAGGGAGTCAGGCAGCCGTACCGCGTTCGCGCGATTTCGGCAGTTGCAGGATCCACCTCGTCAAGATATTTCAGGATCGATCGTATCGAACTGTAGAGGCTGTAGAGATCCAGGCCATGAAACGCGACTCGCTGATCAGCGGGCTGGCCCGCGTTGTGTATACGCAGCCAGTCAACGAATTCACGCACGTCATTATTGCGCCACATCCAGGTAGGAAAACGGGAAAACGCAGTCCATTCAGATGGCGGGAAATCAAAATGGCGCACGTAGTGGTCTATACGCGCCGCATCGGGCCAATCGCCCTCAATCGCCACGAATCTGAAATCCTTTTTTGTAATGAGTTCGGAGGTGATGCGGCTACGTAACTTGTAGAACTCCGAAGTACCGTGGCTGGCTTCCCCGATCAGTACGACTTGTGCGTCGCCAATACGTTCGAGCAGTGGATCGAGATTCGCAGTTTCGATCGAGTTGAAGGGCTCGCAGGCATCGGCGATTTCAGACCTTAGCCAGTCGTCCTCGCTGTCCGGTGCCAGACCACGCTGCGCGGGTCTTGTTGCTTTGCCAGCCGTAGGTTCTGCTTCCCAGCCCTCAGCACCAACCAGCGGCACGAAACGTACATCCGCCAGGTCCTCTGTTTGAAATTCGCTTTCCGAGACGCGGGTAATCCTGATTAGTTCCTGGACGGTCTTATCCTTGCCAACCGGAATGACCATGCGGCCGCCGATTTTCAATTGTTGCTTCAGAGATTCCGGAATAGTGGGACCTCCTGCGGCGACTATGATGCCGTCAAAAGGCGCTTGCTCCGGCCAGCCGAGCGTGCCATCGCCATGGCGCACCTGGACATTCTTGTAGTCCAGATCCGCAAGCGTAGCAGCGGCGCTTCTCGCGAGTTCTTCGATGCGCTCGATTGTATAAACCTCGCTGGCCGTTTCGCCGAGTATTGCTGCTGCATATCCGGAACCTGCGCCAATCTCCAGAACTTTTTCTCCACCCCGAAGTGCAAGTGCTTCAGTCATAAAAGCGACGATGTAGGGTTGTGAGATGGTCTGGTCTGCCTCTATAGGCAGGGGAGAATCCTCATAAGCGAATTCAGCGAGTCCCTCGGGCAAAAATCGCTCCCGTGGAACCTTGCGCATGGCGCTAAGCACCGTTTCAGAACGCACACCACGCGCGGCGATCTGGTTCGCTACCATACTTTCACGCAAGTCCGAAAATTCAGTCATTGCAGTACTCCATTCCTGGCGAGATTACGATTCAATTAATGGTGTCTCGCTCATATCAATCCGATACCCAAAAGACGGCGATCACCATTCGCACTTGTACGTACGCAGAAAAATCGATAAAGAAAATATGGAGAAGGTCGCGCGTGAGCTTCTTTGTCGGAGCTGGCAGTTTCGGAAACCACTAATTGTGCTGCGGTCCTGGTCAGTGCCAACTGGAGATATGCATTGGTTGAGGGATATTGAGATGAGAAAACATGCGAGAAATGGCGCGAGCTATACGGCGCCAAAAGCTGGTCTGATGTTCGTATCGGCCATGATATGCACTGTTTTTCTAATTGGCTGTGAAACCATGACGCATGGCGACGAGGGCGAAATTATCGGTGGTGTCGTTGGTGGCGTCGTCGGTGCACAGGTAGGTGACGGCAGTGGTCGGACTGCAGCTATTATTATCGGTACCATTGCCGGCTCAATGATCGGACGCCATATTGGCGAGAGCATGGACGATACAGATCGGATGATGACGGCGCGGACATTAAACGATTACCGTACAAACGAATCGGCAACATGGATTAATCCTGATACCGGCTATGAGTATTCGGTTACGCCAACGAAAACGTATGACCAGTCCGGCAGTCCTTGTCGCGAGTTCACGATTAACGCCACGGTGGGCGGGCAAGAGAATCAGGATGTGTACTGAACTGCTTGTCTGCAGGCAGATGGCAGCTGGCTTGTGCAGTGACCTTTAGCCTCACTGGTGAGGCATAGTTACCGTTAGTTGTCCGGCCAGAACTGTGCACGGTATTTCAGTGGATCGGCGAGTACCTGGCTGCGGGATCTGGATACTTCCTGCGCACTCAAAGGCTTGAAATCTTTCGGTAACGTCTCGCTATTGAATTCGGCCAGCATCCAGTTGAGGACGTCGGCCAGTTGCTGGTCGCTCATTGGTGTTTGCGATGAGCCTGGCACGCGGATGATGTAATCCCGTCCCTTGGGTGTTGCGACGATCTTGCCTATGGTATCGCGCAGGGTGGGGGTATTCGGCGGGTCGCCGATGCCGTTTGGCAGGTGACAGCCGCTGCAATGCAGCAGGTAGTTTTTTTGCGGATCAGCGCGTGCAGTCAGCGCAAGAACTACCAGCAACGATGTTGCCAGTATTTGTCGCCGGGCAAACATATCAGTCGTCAGTTGCAGCCACGCCGAGAACGCCAGCAACCGTGCAGTGGTAAGTACGTGCCTCGGTGCCGAAGCACCACAGAATGCTGCTGCTCTTCGATGGGTAGTACACCGGTCGTTCGCGCTCGCTGTTGTGACACCAGCATCGATCACACATTTCCTTGCCGCAGCAGTCGTTGTAGGAAATAAGGTAATCCTTGTCATCCACCGGATTCCTGCAGGTACCGACCCAGGTTATTGGCGAGGGTTCCGCTCCGGGAGGGCATGAGGTCGTCGTTCCACCACAACACGTACAGAGTGTTCCGCCCAGTGCACAATAGCGCCAGTAGTCACAGCTTTGCGCGTCGCCTATCTCGCCAACCGTTTCCTGCGCAAACGGTCTTGCTACGGGCAATAGCGGCAAGAATGCAGCGCCGGCCAGCATTGCACCGAGCTTGCCGATGAAACTGCGCCGTGATGTTCTCCTGGCCAGCTTGCGGCTGCCATCGCCGGTACGCCGGTCAAGCCAGGCGTAGGATTTGTCGATGAGGTTATTTTTTTTCATAAGCTTTGTTCCTTCACCGGGTCTTCGAATTCGGATTGAATTGATCCCATGTAATCCTGCAGCGTGGCTACCCCTGTATCCATCGCTTCGATCAGACTTTCAAGATGCTCGCGACTGTTCACGAGGCCCTTGCTTTCCAAAGTGCCATCGCCACCGATCAAGACAGCAAATGGCAACTTGCTTACCTGGTAGCCGATGCCCAGTGGCTGCGACAATATGTAAGGATACTTGTCGAGTTCAAGGTCACGGGCATAGGCGTGATGTTGCTCTGGTTTATCTCCATCACTGGCAAATATTAATCGCAGTCGATTACGTTCGGTATTGGCCAGCGACTTGGCCGTTGGCACAAGAGACTTGCAGATTGGGCAGGTGGGCGAGATGAACATGACCAGGGTCGCGAATCCATCTTCCTGAACACCCCCGACCGTAACCGGCTGGTCATCCAGATCGGTCAGCGACATAGCTTCTGTCATCTCGCCGACTTTCGGTCCGGTTGTGGGCATCAATGCGCCAGCCGGTGCGACCCGCTCGTGCAAAATGCCGACCTGGCGCGCAAGTGCCAGCACGACCAGCGCTAATACGATGACGACGGCCCAAAGAACCATATTCGAAACCAGCAAGCCCTCAGTCATGCTTATTTCTCCAGGTTCCGATCGCGGCGCCGTTCGCAAGTAACTGGTTGGCGCCGGCATACAGCAATAAGCTTGCCAGCAATGTAGTCCCGAGGGTTACGTAGTCAAGAACAGCAAATGGCCGAGACGTCGCTGGGATTGTTGCAACCAGGGCGAGCGCAATTAAGATCGTGTTGCGGAGAAGCAGGCCGGATGACAATTGCTGGTCGCCATCTGCTGATCCGCCGACACCACAGCCACATCCTATATGGATTCGGCCACGCAGCAGATTCAGGCCGATTGCGGACGTGTAGGTGGCCAGCAGGATCGCGCTTGAAATTGCGATCAGCTGTGGCCGGTATCCTGCAATCCAACCAATACTGAGCAATACCTCCAGCAGTGGCACGATACGGGCAACGGGTCCCGCGAGAACTCGTGGCATCACCTGGTATTCTTCCAGGATGACGCGAAATTGTTGAGCCGTCGAAAACTTGTGTACGGCCGCCAACAAAAAAAGCAGACCAAAACCGATCGAAATAACCTTAAGGATCAGTGGATCCAGCATCACTCAGAAATCCACCAGTAGCGACGCCGATGGGCCCGGATCTTTTATCGTCCGTTCCAGCTTCATCTGCCGTGCGTCGTACAAGTGCAGTCCTTCCTCGGTGTCAGAGACAATAAGTTTTGGCTCGGACTCCTGTGTAACCATCACATTACTGGCCGCGACTTCTAACTCTATGCGTGCAATGCGCCGCCGTTGATTAATGTCGAACACCCAGATTTCAGTACCGGGTTCGTGATGCGTGAACTCGCCGCCCTGATGCATCAGTATATAGAGCAGACCAAGGTTCTGATGCACGGTTTTGAGTTGACCGCCACCGGGTAGCCACTTTTCTTCCACGTCCTCATCGCTAAGGATTGACCACTCGCTGATCATAATTTGTGTATCGTCTCGTGTAACATCAAATGCCTTGCCGGCATGTGAGATCAGCAACCAGCCGTCCTTAGTCCGCACGGGACGATCATAAACGGCATCCTCTTCAACGACAAAAAACTTCTCGCTGCGCAAACGATTTGCTTCTTTGCCGCTTTGATCGAGCTGAATCAGCTGCAATGTGCCGTCGCCGCAAATCATCAGGAAATCGTTTTCACCGGTCGGCATAATAATCGCGCATCCCGGCGTCGATAATTCGCCAACAAAGTTTCTGTTTTCCACGTCGACAATTGATACGGACTGCGCCGGCGTCATATTGAATACCATCAGGTGACGGCCGTTTCCGGTAAGTCCGAGATGACCGGCAAAGGAGAGAACTGCGATCTTCTTTGGAATCTCGATTTCGGCGACGGGCGAGAGGTTTTCGTAGTCATAGATTGTGACAACGTCGGTTCGGTCGCCGTGGACACCACGCGAATAATAACTTTCCGCAGCATAGAATTCGCGACGCGGGCCGTAAGCCTGCACGCTGGGTGCATTAAATCCGGCCAGCGACAGCATACCCTGCATTTCGCCGCTTAATCCATCGTAGATGTAAGCACCAGCATCAGTCTTCGAAATGAACCAGTTCTCGGCAGGCGCCGACATGGTTTCCTGGCCAATCGTTTCCGGCTGCAACTGGGCATTGGCCGCTGGAATACACAGCACCAGGTAGAGCGCAATGAGGGTGATGACGCGCATTGTTGTTATCCTCCGTCGCCGGTGAATTTATTTTTCAGTCCCACCAGCGCGGAATCTTAGCACGCCGGGCCCGGTATAGATGTAGGGTCTCATAAAATGCAACGTCATTGTGCACTGTGTCATTGATGCGCGCGGAATGGCAATATCGCGATGGCCAGCCCATTTGCCGGCAGACTTGGTGAACGCATTCAGGATTCAATGCTGTGCATGCAAAAAAGACGTTCAGAATAATTGCTATTGCGGTCGTTCTGGTCATCGCTCTCTATGATGTGCGATTTAATTTCGTACTGTCGCTGCCGCATGAAATTGAGCAAGTCGATTCAGCGCAGGACGCGCTCTTTGCGCAGTGCTACGAATTACGCGACAAGCAATTACACGACACGGCATTCGGCACGATCGATAATCCCGATGTGCAAAAGGAGTTTATCAATACCGGCAGGGCACTCGCTGCGAGCGAGTGCAGAGACGAATATCCTCAACAGTGGGTCACTGTTCTGCAGCCGCTGCGTTTGAATATTATCGATCTGCGTGCCCGATACTGGTGAAGTCATTGTATAGCGTGAGCAGAATCTACCCGAACTGTGAGAAAAGTTTCTGATGCCCTGAGACTATGCGTTCGGTCTCTTCAGGTTCTACGTTCGTCGAATAGTCCCCAATCTTATAGGTACCGCCCAGCAAGATAACGTCCGAGCGCGGGAACATGTACAGCATCCCGCCATTGCCACCGAAGGTCATATAGTCCACACCAGCATCTGGCGGGAGGAACACGAGTTGCCCTTTGATAGGCGTCAACTCTGTGTCATCGAACAGTTTCGCGGCGCCAAGGCCGGTACAGTTGAAAATGAGTGGCTCTGCCAAAGAAAGAACGTCTGTCCTGTCGGCGAAATTACGGACGATGAAGTGCCCGCCAGCAATCTGAAAATCCTCTATCAGCTGTCGCATTAGCGTGGCAGGGTCAATTTGCATGGTTACTATGCGTTGCACGTAGGGCGATGCGAACGGATGTTGATCGGGACTGAGATTTGCCGAGTACGGAAAGAGATCGTCAAATTCTCCTTCGCTCTGGGCGATGGGTGTTTCACTCAGAGTATAGGCTTCCAGCCAGCGAATGCCGTAATCGGCACCACCAAGATTTGTATAGGCATGGTGTGCAATGCGGGCCGCCCAGCTGAGTTGTGATTTGAAAGCAGCAGAGGAGATCGCAGAATCGTGGACACTAAATGGTGACCATTCGCCGGCCGCGACGTTGGAAGTTGTATGCCGCGCCACATTGCGTGTGTAGATGGTGACCTTCCAGCCGGCATCCTGCAGCAAACGCGCACTGGTCAGACCCATAATGCCGCTGCCGATGACCGCAACTTCACCAGGCCGCATGTTCAGTGTTTCACGAACCGCCAAAGCAGAAGAGCCCCAGGACAGGCTGATGCCACCGCCCCCGTGGCCGTAGTTATGCACCACGGTTTTGTCGTCAAATTGCTCGCTCTTAACGACAAATCCGGAAGGGCGGTACGGCCGATGGCCCACAATTGCCCGAATGACGTTATCCATCGAAATTCGTGGCGCAACCCAGGGTTTCCTGGAATAAGCCCGCTGGTATTTAGGGCTGCTGGCCACCATTGGAGCACATCCACCCATAGTTGCTGCAAGCGCTCCGGCACCGATCGTCTTTAGCAGGCTACGACGAACCTGATTACTGCGCTGTGGCATCGTTCTTGTTCCCCCTGAGAAACTACGCTGCCAAGACTAGTGCCTGATCAAACCAAACTCAATTTTTTGAACACCATCTGGTACAGGTCTTTCCAAATAAAGGTGCTTCTCGTACAGTGTTCTGCAGCGATAATCTCAGCAAAGCTCGGGGGAGTTCATGAAAGACAATATTACGCGTCGCGACTTTCTCAACGGTACGCAGGTGGCAATAGGCGCATCGCTCATATCGCCATGGGCGGAAGTATTTGGCGCTGACCCGGTGAAATTTGCGCTTGGCCCGGATTACTATCCGCCCGCCAAGACCGGTCTTCGTGGCAGCCACGATGGTGCCTGGGAAACCATGCATGCACGCGTTTCCGGCGCAACCTGGCCGAAAAGTGCTCCTGAAGATGAGTACGATCTGGTTGTTGTCGGTGGCGGCATTAGTGGTCTGTCCGCCGCGCACTTCTTTCGCAAAAGTAATCCGGGCGCGACAATTCTGATTCTCGATAATCACGACGATTTTGGTGGGCATGCCAAACGCAACGAATTTTCGATCGATGGCAAAACTCGCATTGGCTATGGCGGCACCGAATCCATCGATACGCCATCTTCCTATACCCAGGTCTCGAAAGACTTGCTGGTCGATATCGGCATTGACGTGCAGAAATTCTACAAAGCGTATGACCAGGATCTCTACTCATCGATGGGCCTGAGCAAGGGTATTGTTTTTGACAAGGAAACCTACGGCGAACAAAAGCTGGTCGTTGGATATAACAAGATTCCGTGGGAGGAATTTGTAGAACTTTCGCCGATGTCGGAACAGGCGCGGAAAGATTTTGTACGGCTGTGGACCGATGAGCGTGATTACCTGCCCGGACTGACTCGTGACGAGAAGGTTCGAAAGCTACGCAAGATGAGTTACAACACGTTCCTGCGTGACCTCGTAAAAGTAGATCAGCAGGTACTGGAGATTTTTCGCCGTTGGGGCATGAGTTTCTGGTGTGTTGGCAGTGATGAAATTCCGGCGTCTGCAGTGCAGGGCTACGATGGTGGCATGCCCGGGCTCAATCACACGCTGAAAAGAGTCGGTTATCGTGGCGACGAGCCCTACATTTTCCATTTTCCTGACGGGAATGCCTCAGTCGCACGATTGCTGGTGCGTAAACTTATTCCAGATGCAGTGCCGGGATCAACGATGGAAGACGTAGTGACGACGAGGGTCGATTATTCGAAACTCGATCAAAGCGGTTCGCCGGTTCGGATACGTCTCAACAGCACTGTCGTGAACACGAGTCACACACCGAACGGGAGTGCGGTCGATATTACCTACGTTCACAGCGGTGATGCGCACACAGTACGAGCGAAGAAGTGCGTTCTTGCCTGTTACAACAGCGCCATACCTTATATATGCAGCGACTTGCCGGCGGAGCAAAAGAAAGGACTCTCCTACAACGTCAAAATTCCGCTGACTTACACCAAGGTGCTGGTTCGTAACTGGCGTGCATTTGCGGAGCTCGGAATGAATTTCGTCTATTACACGAACGGCTTCTTCAAGCAGGTCGAGCTCGATTACCCGGTATCCATTGGCGACTATAAGTTTGGCAGTACTCCCGATGATCCGATGGTGCTGCACATGTGTTATGTGCCATATTTCGCAGATATCCAGGGTCCTGACCAGTGGCGTGCTGGTCGTCGCAAGTTACTGGAAACATCGTTTAACGATTTCGAGGGACACGTGCGTGATCAGCTCGACCAGGCGCTGTCCGGTGGGGGATTCGATGCCGGGCGCGATATTCAGGCCATCACGGTCAATCGCTGGGCACACGGTTATGCGTATAGCCCCGGCCTGACGTGGGAGCCTGATTATGCGTCGGAAGAAGACAAACCCTGGGTAAAAGGTCGCAAGCCATTTGGCAGGATCGCGATAGCGAATTCAGATGCCGGCGCCGCCGCGAACACCAACTCCGCCATCAAGCACGGCTACCGCGCTGTTCAGGAGTTGACCGCCACCTGAGTGTGCTCTTTGAGCCAGCCTTGATAGGTAACGATGTGGCCGACAACTGGTAATACGACTTCCACGTGGAAGTTGAATTTATCGTCAAGTACTGTTTCGACCATCTTTCCAGCCGGGGCGAGGAACCTCGGCATCGGAATACCGAGCAGTGTCCATCGCCTCGGCACGTAGTGCAGGGTTGCGTTGTCGAGAACCAGTCCCATGCCGAATTTGAACGGCCCGAACCGTTCACAAATCAGCTGCGAGAAATATCCTTCGCCAACGGTAATTTCACTTGAAAACGCGTGGCCGTCGAAATCGCGCTTCCATACCTCGCATTTGCCGGTGCGATGTATTTCGACACTGACAGCGACTTTGTCACTTGCAGACGGAAAGCCGACGAACCAGGCTATGACGCCAGCGAGTATCGAACGACCCCTGGTGACAGTTGCCCGACCGCTGAAGCATTTGTGGTTTTCAACACAATGCAATTCTCTTATCTCAGTTGGCAATTCCGCCCAGGCGTCCCCCAATACATGGCGAAATAGTGGCCAATCGCCAGGAAGGGGATACTCGCGAATGCCGGTGCTAATTTTGAATTGGCGGAACATGGACTGGTAGTCATCTAATTCCAGCATGCCCATTGCCGACCGCGCACCGGCTACAGGTGTCTCGTTCTTCAGGCACTTGCGGATGATTGCAACAGCGGCCAATACCGGAATCATTGGTCCGTCATCACCTTCCGCGATCAGATGCCATGAACGTACTATTTCGCATTGTTCTTTGTTCGTACCGCGAACTTCGATGACCATGCCACCACGATGTTCACCCCAACTCAGGTGATTCATAAAATAATGCATGATTTTGGCCAATGGTCTGATGGAGCGAAAAATGCCGAATTTGACACATCGCGCCAGCACACGAAGCAGTGCCTGGTAGATCGCCGGCACTGTTGCTACACCAAACCAGACATTACGTGCCGGCGGATCAAGGGTAGCCAGTAGTTGCAAGTCGGGCACATCGAGCAATGAAAATGTCACAGGCCGCAACGGCAGGTGACCCGGCGGCGCAATGGTGTAATGCCGGGTTTCTGTTAATGCATAGGCTGTCCCTGGTTGGTTGTTGCGCTGCAAGACCAGCGGCTTTCCTGCATAGGTGGCGATGGCCTCGACCACACTCAGGCCAAGCCCGGCAAACGGGGAGGGCGCAATACCGCCGGTGATTGAGTCGACGCTGGTGAGATCGTGGCTCAGGTGTTTAGCAACGGCCGCTGTCAAAACCGGACAGGTACTGGCGCCGGCCAGAACAAAAACGTCTTTTTGTTTCGCTGTGGAATCAAACCTGGAGATGTTCTGCACAAAAGAGGAACCGTCGGCAAGATCGATGTAATGAGCACCACAGGCGATAGATGCTTCGACGACTCGATACGGTTTTGCTCCATAAGACTGAAATGGTCCGGATGCATCGACGACGATGTCAGGCATTAGCGCCATGAGCTGCTGCTGCACATCGCCATCACGATCAAATTCGAGTGGAAGCAACTTCGCCTGACCCGCATGCGCGGCGATGAAAGCTGTTGCTTTATGTAAAGCCCTGCCAGCGATCAGGATCGTTAATTCGGCGTCGTCGCCAAGCAGGCGCGCAAGGCGACCACCAAACGTGCCATAACCGCCAATAATCAACAGCTTAAGTCGCGCGGATTTCATCGGTCATTTCCTTGCCAGATGTTCGATTTTATCATATATTTCTGTAATAACAGAAATAACAGAAATTGATCTCTGGATTCCAGACACAAGGAGATTAGGAAGATGAAAGCGCAACGCGTTCGAAGATCTCCACCGCAATCTGATATTCGTAATCCCTGTAAAAAGTTGCCGATTTCCCCATTTGGCGTAATCGATACGGGTTATCGGGGTATTCTCGGTGAACCTGCCTGGGCCAGGCTAAAACCGGAAATTCGCCAACGATTCTCTGTTCGACCTGTCGCCGGGCAGTGTGTTCGTTACGCCGGCGTAATGGAGCGTGTCGAGCTCTCGTTGATGGGTTGGATTTTCGCCCAGGCCTGTAGGCTGATCGGCACGCCGCTTGCCCCGTACCGCGGCAAGAATGTGCGCATGCAGATCGAGCTGGTTTGGGAGCAGAAATTGAGCGGCGTAACATGGAATCGTATCTACCATTTCCGGGCAGGCCGCGCTTTCACGGTTCGTTCGACCAAGAGTCGGGGCAGATGTGGTGAGCTTATCGAGCACATCGGCTGTGGCTTTTCGATGCGACTGAAACTGGCGGAAAGGCGCGGGAATCTTGTGTTTACAAGTACCGCGTACCTGCTCTCAATTGCTGGTCGAACGATTCGCATTCCAGCGCTGCTGACGCCAGGCGTAACGACGGTAACTCACGAGCAAATCGAGGGCGATCGTTTTCGATTCAGTCTTGCGGTTGACCACCCATTACTTGGGCGCACAATATTTCAGGACGGCGAGTTCTACTCGGACGTCAGTGAACGATAAAGCGTTTCTGTCATTCGCTCTGTAGTAATGAAACCCCAGTTCCAGACATCGTGATAGTCAGCCAGGGGATTCGCAGCCAGAATATCCTCTTTGGACTTGCCAGCATCGACCAGCGCCTTAACCCGCGCCTGCGCGTCGATCAGCATATCAAGGGCTGCCTGCAAATCGGCCTTGTTCGCTAGCACGCCGTGGCCAGGGACGATTTTTGTCTGGTCATTTGCCATGGACAAAATCTTTCTCTGTGCGGCAATGAACCCGCTCACACTGCCGCCGCTATCCAGGTCGATGAACGGAAACAGCCTGTTGAACATGGCGTCACCAGCGTGAATCACGTTGACCTCGGGAAAGTGAATGGCGGAATCGCCATCGGTATGTGCGTTGGCCACGTGAAATACTCTGGCGGTATGGCCATTGAGATGAAAAGTCACCTCGCCCGTATAGGTAAGCTCGGGAAGCGCGTCCCGCGCCGCGTCATCCGCAACCATCCTGCTGCGCAGTTTTTCATGCGCAACGATCGATGCACCCTTCTTGTGCAGCGCGGCGTTACCGCCAACATGATCGCCATGCGCATGTGTATTGATCAGGAAATCGAGCGGCTGACCAGTTATCGCCTCGATTGCCGTAATGGTCACTGCAGTGAGAGGTTCCAGCCCGGCATCGATCACAACCACGCCATCGTCGCCTGTAACCAGCCCGATATTGCCCCCGGCAAAGCCACCCTGGCCCTCCAGCATGTAAAGGCCAGGCGCCAGTTCTGTCGATTTGAACGAGATCTCGCTTTCCTGGGCGGTCGCTGTAGCGGCGATCACGAGGACAGATAACAAGATTTTACTTCTTATGGTCATGAGAAATCTCCTGGCGGCGACGTGTAGGGAAGATAACGCAGATTCGGCAATTGGTCATCACTTTTTCTGCTGCGATATTTGCCGACGTAGTTCTCAATTCACACAAAAATCTTCGCCAAACAAATACTGGTGAGATTCGCGTCACAGTTGAATTTTCTGCGCTGACATATTTTTCCAGAACTATAGTTATTAACAGGTCTGGAAATGTCCGAAAGAGCTGACAACATCATTCAATTCCCAGTGCATCGCCGCATTGAGATTCGCGGGTGCCCACACTGTGGAAGGCGCAATGATGTCTGGCAGATCGGGCGATTACTCTGGGCTTATTGTGAGGCGCATGAAATGCGCTGGGTTGTAGCGAATTACGAAAGCGTGACTCGCGCGACGATAAACCGCCGTGAGTTACGTAAAGGACTGGAATTTCTTTCGGCCTTCGTCGAGGTTTCCCGCTAGCGTCGTTTATTGCACGAGCTGTGCTTTGAAGTCACTCCGGTAATTGCAGCTCAACGGAACTTCACTACCGCCTGTCAGGCGAACCATATGGCCGAAATTTTCCTGCTCCAGGCGTCATGCAGCAGCGGCGATGGAAGTATTCTCGTGGATCCGCCGCCACCGCCACCACCACCATTCAGTTACCAGGCATTCGAACTGATCAAGCGATTCCTGCTGCCTGCCGTGCCGCAGTAAGCGGAAACCTGGTGCAATCAATAAGGCCCACTACATGCGGGCCTTTTTTTGTTGTGATTCCCTTGCGAATGATGTGGTTCAATAAGCGCCTTGCATGCGTTCGGAGAAAATAATGAAAAGAATCGAACGGGTACGCGCATTCCTGCGACGCACTATCGCAGCATTAAGTCCCTCGGAGGTGGCCTGGCATGGAGCGTCTGTCGGCGTGTACGTGCTGGCCACGGCGCTCGTGCTGGCATTTTTTTCCGTCTATTTCGTGCAGGACTTCACGCTGCAAAAGCTGCCCGCGTTCCTGGTACAGATCGGGGTACTGTTCCTGTTGGGTGTGCTGGCGTTGCTGGTCTTTCGTTATATCGGCAAGCTCGCACCATCGTACCGCTTCGCATTGTTTGTCCTGGCGCCATTTATTATCGTCATCTTCGCTCCTGGCGACGAAAAACAAAGTGCTGTCTTCGGCACCGTTTTGATCCTGATTGCGTCATTTATCGGCGCAGGCATAGCGGTACTAAGAAAGGATGGATTTGAACCGGCAAGGCAAAAAGTAACCCTGGCAATTACGGCGTTAGGCATCGGCGGATTATTAGTCGGCCTGTATGCGACGTTCAGCGACAAGGATTCCGCGAATCCGTTACTCGACGGGTATGTTCTTGAAGACAGGACACTCGACCTGCCCAATCCGGGCCTGCCCGGCACACACGACGTACTCACTCTCACCTATGGCAGCGGTCAGGATAAACGCCGGTCTGAATATGGTGATGGCGCAGGTCTGATCTCGCGGTCGGTTGATGGCTCGAAGTTAATTGATAACTGGGACGGTTTTTCCGGTTGGTTGCGCACCAGCTACTGGGGATTCGACGCTGGTGAGTTGCCATTACAGGCGCGCGTCTGGTATCCCGACGGTGACGGGCCGTTTCCCCTGGTCCTGGTCGTGCACGGCAATCACGCGATGGAAGATTTTTCTGATCCGGGTTACGCCTATCTGGGTGAGTTGTTCGCGAGCCGCGGTATTATTTTCGCATCCGTTGATGAGAACTACATAAATTTCGCGATTTCGGCCTGGGTCGAAGTCTTCGTGGACCGGCCAGGCCTGAAGGAAGAGAACGATGCGCGGGGTTGGCTATTACTACAGCATCTTGCGCAATGGCGGGACTGGAATGATGAACCCGGCCACCAGTTTCAAAACAAGGTCGACATGGACCGCGTCGCGCTCATTGGTCATTCTCGTGGCGGCGAGGCCGTCGGCGTTGCAGCATCGTTCAATTCGCTGCAGAGGTACCCGGACGATGCCACGCTGGCTTTTGATTTCGACTTTAACTTACGCGGCGTAATCGCGATCGCACCCGTCGATGGACAATATCAACCGCGCGACCGTGGCACGCCAATTCGCGACGTTAACTACTTTACGATTCACGGCAGTATGGATGGTGACGTGCAGTCATTCGAAGGGACGTCGCAGTATTCCAGGGTCACATTTACCGACACGGACGACTTTCATTTCCGGTCGAGCCTGTACGTGACCGGTGCAAATCACGGTCAGTTCAATACCACCTGGAACAACCTGGATACGAGCTGGTTTCGCGCCTGGGCGCTGGATCTTGATGGCATTATGGATGGCGAAGCACAACGTGATGTTGCACGCGTATATTTCGGTGCTTTCCTTGAGATCGTATTACGAGACCGGCTGGAGTACCTGCCGATATTTTCAGATGCGCGCTACGCGGCGGGCTGGCTGCCAAATACTTTTTACATCAACCAGTATTCGAACTCTGCGGAATTGCCTGTTGCGGATTTCGAGGAAGATATCGACCCGACAACGAACTCGTTAGCAGGCGGCCGAATTGAAACGGCTCACCTTAGCAAGTGGTATGAGGCACGAAACTCACTCAAATGGGATGATCTCGATACACACTCAGTCGTGTTGGCGTGGGACGAAGAATTCACGGAGGAGGTGGCGCGTGTGGATTTCGTGTTACCTGAAGATTGGACCGGCGCGAATAGTCGTACGATTATTAGCGCGTCGATCTCGGCCGCCGATATTGACACCTTGCCTGAGGACTGGGAGAAAGATGAAGGCGCCCCTGACGATGAAGAAAACGAAAGTGATAAGGCGCCCTTGGACTGGAGTATCGAGTTAACGGATAGAAGTGGCGTTAGCGTGTCCCTGCCACTGAGTCACGACGAGGCATTATATCCACAGGTCCAGGCGATACCTCGGCGGGCATCATTTCTTGATGGTACGGATACTGCCGAAGTCTTGTTCCGGCGATTCGAATTTCCGGTCACGGATTTTGTGTCTGCAAATACGGCATTTGATCCCGCAGAGCTGGCGCGTATCAGTTTCGTCTTCGATCGCACGAAAAAGGGTGCGATTATCATCGATGACCTGTCAGTAACGAATGTGGAATAAGGAGTTCTGTATGACAACGGCAAGCTTTCAGTCGATCAATTGGAATGATGTGGAACTCGAAACCGTAAACCCCAATATGCAGCGGCGTATCGTGACGGGCGAGCGAATGACCGTTGCGCGGATATACCTGCGGGATGGTTTCCTGGTGCCGCTGCACAGCCACGAGAACGAGCAGATCACCCAGGTTATATCGGGGCGAATGCGTTTCGCTTTCGGTGATGACCGCGCCGACGTGCTGGAGCTTGGTCCCGGTGATGTTGTCGTAATTCCGTCAAATCTGCCACACGAAGCACTGGCCATAGGCGATGTGGAAGAAATGGATATGTGGACCCCGAGACGAGATGACTGGCTGGATGGTACGGATGATTATCTCCGCGAGTAAATTCAATAATTGCGATGATTTTGTAGGAGCCCGCCCAGCGGGCGATCAAGCCCTGCCAGACGCATCAGCCTTCAATCGCCCGCTCGGCGGGCTCCTACAGCAGTCGCCAGCAGCACGGCGATTCAGCATCCATTCATTTATTTTTCAGACTCCGTTAAGCATCAGAGGACTATCCTGCAGGCGAAAGTAGGGAAAAGCCTCCTGACGGGGCGCTAAGGAGATCGACATGAACATCGTGTATGCAGCAGAGAAACCGAGTATTGCCAAGGTGCTGAGTGACTACGTCAATCGCCAGGTCAGCCCGGGCGATATCGACGTTCAGGCCAACCCGGATGAAACCGGCAGTTTCTTCATTCGCTGGCAGTTTGATCGGTTCATCATGTCACCCAGTGGTGAAGTTGCATCCAATGCGCTGGAGCTCATTGAATAGAAGTTCGCAATGATTCTCATTGCCTGTTGCTTGCCCTGGTCTCGCAGGGCAAGTCAGCAGATCCGCAGGACTGCATATCAATGCGGACGAAGCGCTGCGACTGGACTACAATCTCGCATTCAGGAGGGATGCCGGAAGTTGCGGCGACTGATTACGAGAGATTAGCTGGTGAGTAACGAGAACCAAACGGATATTGACCAATGTCCGGTAGCGGATTCCGATGAGTTTGGTAATTCAGTGCCGGTCATTGATATCGGTGGGCTGACAAATGATTCTTCGTCGTCACCCGCGGAATCCGCCATCAACGAGATAGCCTCTGCGTGCAGTGAGTGGGGGTTTTTCCAGATCGTAAATCATGGCATCCCCCAATCGCTCATTGACAGGGAGTGGCAGCAGACGCGCAAGTTCTTTGCCCAGTCGATGCAAGCCAAAGAGGCAATATTAAGAACCAGGGAAAACCCGTGGGGCTACTACAACAACGAGCTGACCAAGAATCAGCGTGACAAGAAAGAAGTTTTCGATTTCACGACCGATGGCGCTGACCCGATATATGCCGCAGAAAACCGCTGGCCGGAAGGCCTGGACGAATTTCGTGCAGTGATGCGTGAGTATCTGCTGGCTTGTACTAAACTTTCATTGCAATTGTTACAGGCATTTTGTGTCGGCCTGAAGCTACCTGCAGACTTCATGCACCACGACTTTGCGACCAATCACACCGGATTTATCAGGCTGAATTATTATCCCGTCAAGGACCCGCTTGAAGGTACTGATACGCCGCATCAAGCCGTTGCCGACAAGGGTGTGCATCACCATACAGACGCGGGAGCACTCACAGTCCTCATGCAGGATGATGTTGGCGGATTGCAGGTATACAAGGATAGTTATTGGCATAACATTCCCCCTGTTGAAGGCGCAATTGTTATCAATACCGGTGACATGATGCAGGTATGGTCCAACGACTATTATCATGCCGCCATGCATCGTGTCCGTGCGATGGAGGCATGTGACCGGTACAGCATCCCGTTTTTCTTTAATCCATCGGCGTCGACCCGCGTGAATCCGCTGCCCACTGTTGTCAGCGACGAACGGCCCAGTCGATACCGTAGTATTGAGTGGGCAGAGTATCGCGGTAAACGCACCGACGGAGATTATGCTGACTACGGCGCGGAAGTTCAGATCTCGCAATTCAGAATTTAGTCAATCATTTGCGGTCGGTCCGGCCGGAACGAACAAGGCATTCATATGAGTAGATGTAAGGGCGTGGCGTTAGTAACAGTGGTTATCCTGCTTTTGGCCGGATGCCAGCAGGCACCACCACCGTTTTTGGCTGAATACCCAACGATCGATTTGCTGATTGAAAACGGCGCCGTTCTCGACGGGCTTGGTAACGATGCAATGACCGCCGACGTCGTAGTGGTCGGCGACAGGATTGTTTTTGTTGGCGATGCCGATTTCTCCGCCGATGACATTGAGAGTCGCGTTGAAAAGCAGATCGACGCGACCGGCAAGACCGTCGCGCCTGGATTCATTGATCTTCATTCACACGGCAACCCGCTTGAGACACCTGAATTCGAAAACTTCCTGGCGATGGGTGTGACGACGATTTCGCTGGGTGAAGACGGTGATAGTCCGGACGTAGAGCCGTTGTCGGACTGGTTAGCTGACGTATCGAACAAGGGCATCGGGACAAATCTCGCGATGTTTGTCGGTCACGGGACATTGCGCGATCAGTCCGGCATCGGTATGTCTGCCGATCCCGAGCCTGAAGCAACTGCACGCATGCTTGAATTGCTCGATGAGGCTTTGAAATACACGTTTGGTCTGAGTACCGGTCTCGAATACAACCCTGGCTTGAATGCCAGTACCGAAGAATTACGCGAACTGGCCAAAGTGGTGGGCAGGAATGATCGAATGATCATGAGCCACATGCGCAATGAGGACGATGACCAGCTGGAAGCCTCGATTGCGGAGCTGCTTGAACAGGGCGAGGATGCGCGGGTTCATATCTCACATCTGAAAGCGGTTTATGGCAATGGGGCTGCTCGCGCCGAGGAGATTCTCGGCATTCTGGCCGACGCTCGCGCAGCTGGCGTCAATATTACCGCAGACATCTATCCCTACAGCGCGAGTTATACCGGCATCGATATCGTCTTTCCTGTGTGGGCAAAAACCAGGGAGCAGTTTGACGCGGTGAAGGTCGAACGCCGCGACGAATTGGCAGAATACCTGCGCAACAGGGTCAATCGCCGCAATGGTCCTGAGTCAACCTTGCTGGGCACCGACCCGTACACCGGCAAGACACTGGCCGATCTCGCTCACGAAATGGAGCTGCCATTTGAAGATGTGCTGATTGATGTCATTGGGCCGGATGGCGCATCCGGCGCGTATTTCGTTATGAACGATGAATTGCAGGCGCGCCTTCTCAAAGATCCGAATATTGGCGTTTGCTCAGACGGCAGCCCGACCGGCTTTCATCCGCGCGGGCATGGCACATTTGCGAAGATTATCGAAAAGTATGTCCGGCAAGACAGGGTGCTGACGCTTGAAGAGGCGGTTCGCAAACTGACTTCATTTCCTGCACAGATTTTGGGCTTGTCGGAGCGCGGCGTGGTCGCGGAGAACATGATTGCAGACCTGATTGTTTTTGACGTGGAAAAAGTCCGTGACAGGGCGAGTTACCCTGACCCTTTTCAGCTGGCGGGCGGATTCGATGTAGTGGTTGTTAATGGAAAAGTTGCCCGGGAAAACGGGCGCCTGGCCCCGGAGATGTTTGGCCGCGTTTTGCAGCCCGAGTGATACATCTTGAGTAATCAACTGGACAAAGCGACATTGCTTGAGTACCTGAGATCACCACGATTGCTGTCGTCGCCGATTATCGCAACAGATGGCAAGGCGACAGTGCTGGACCTGAGCGTCGGCAGTCGACTTCGCGGCCGGGAAATAGATAATCTTGGGGTTGCGGAGTTTTCCGAACTGATCGACGAGGTCATGCGGGACGCGGATACTGAGTTTGCTTTCGGGCGTTACGCGGAACCTCGCGAACTCTACAGCAATGAAGATTTTGCAAGCAACGAGACCGGCGAGAACAGAACGATCCATATGGGGCTTGACCTGTTTTGTGCCGCCGACACGCCGGTTCATGCACCGCTGAATGGCACAGTGGAACTGTTGGAAAACAATGCCCGCGACCTCGACTATGGGCCGATGGTCGTGTTGCGACACGCAACCGATACCGGTCAGGTTTTCTACACATTGTACGGCCACCTCAGTCTCGACACTCTTAAAACAATCGAACAAGGCCAGGAAGTGCGCGCCGGCGAGCAGATAGCGACTGTTGGCTCACCACCCCACAATGGCAACTGGCCGCCGCATCTGCACCTGCAACTGATACTGGATTTAATGAGCCTGGACGCAGACTTTCCCGGCGTTGCCTGCAAAAGCAAGCAGGACTACTGGTTGACACTGTCGCCGAGTCCGGCAGTGTTTTTTCCGCAATATGACGCCAAATCACTGGATTATCCGCCATGCAACTGATCGGCTATATGGATTCACCGTTCGTCAGGCGGGTCGCGGTGACCGCAGAGTTTCTCGGGATTCCTTATGAGCACCGGGAGTTGTCTATATTTCGTGACTTTGAAGAGTTCAGCGCAATAAGCCCGCTGGTCAAAGTACCAACTCTCATTTGTGACAGCGGAGAGGTTCTGGTCGAATCGACACTGATTATCGACTATCTGGAATCGCTGGCTGGTGCCGGCAAGACGCTTTTACCCCAGGTCGGTGAGGACCGGATCCGGGCGCTGCAGATCATAGGCATAGCGCTCGTCGCGAATGAAAAAGTAGCGCAGATAATTTATGAAACCAAACAACGACCGGTCGAGCTGCAACATCCGCCATGGATCGAGCGATTGGAGCATCAGCTTCGCGGCGCAATTGATTTGCTGCACGCTGCGGTTGACGACGGTGATGCCTGGTTTTTTGAATCCGGCATATCTCAAGCCGACATCACCGCCGCAATTGCCTGGCGGTTCGTACAACACATTGTGGCCGACAAAATCTCAGCAGATGACTATTCCGGACTGGTAGAATTCTCGGCCCGCGCGGAAGCACTGGCAGAATTTTCTGCCTGTCCGCTAAGTTAGGAGTTACAAATTGATCACAACAGACGTCGTCATCATAGGGGCTGGTCCCTGCGGTTTGTTCCAGGTATTTGAACTGGGCCTCCTCGGTCTTAAGGCTGAGGTGGTTGATTCGATCCGGCAGCCAGGTGGGCAATGCACAGAGCTTTACCCGGACAAACCTATTTATGACATTCCTGCGGTACCTGTTTGCACTGGCGAAGAGTTGACGCAGGCCATACTGCAGCAGATCGAACCCTTTGGCGCTGGTATGCATCTCGGCGAAGAGGTGAGAGTGGTGCAACGGCAGGACGACGATTCTTTTCTTGTCGAGACGAGTGCCGGCACGCAAATTAGTAGTCGGGCGGTTGTGATCGCTGGCGGTGTGGGCTCGTTTCAGCCACGCATGTTGCGATTAGCCAATGCTGAAGACTTTCGTAACAAGTCGCTGCACTACCATGTCCGCGACCCGGCTCAGTTTGCCGGCAAGAAACTGATAGTTCTTGGAGGCGGCGATTCAGCGCTCGACTGGGCCCTGGAGCTTGTCGATTCAGCCGATCGAGTAACGGTCGTGCACCGACGAGATGAATACCGCGCGATGCCGGATTCAGTGAGCAAGTTGCGCAGCCTGGTCGCAGACGGGCGCATGGACGTGATCGAAAACGCCAAGGCAACAGAGATAAAAGGTGAGGGCGATCAAATAAGCTCCGTCATCATTCAACCCAAAGAGGGAGATGCGATCGAAGTCGCTGCTGACCATGTGCTCGTTTTCTTTGGGCTGGCGCCAAAACTCGGCCCGATCGCCGAATGGGGCCTGGACATCAATCGTAAGACGATAAACGTCGACACAGAAAAGTTTTCGACTTCAGAACCTGGAATTTACGCAGTTGGTGACATTAACCACTACCCCGGCAAGAAAAAACTCATTCTTTGTGGTTTCCACGAAGCAGCGCTGGCGGCCTTCGCGATCAAGCAACAATTGGAACCGGACAAGAAAGTGCATGTGCAATACACAACAACCAGTCCTATTATGCATGAACGACTTGGAGTGCAGGACGAACAGGAATAACGATGGGGCCGGGCAAGTGAAGCGATCAATCAAATCGGCGTACGCAATCTTATGGTTTGTTTTTTTATCAATCGCGGCATGCGCGCCGGAAAATTCTGCAGTTCCGGACGTAGATCAGACAGATACCATGCGTCCTGACATCATTGCGACCAACGCTTTCTATTATTACGCCGACGTAGAGGTCGCATGGGCGTTTTACCGCAATACGCTGGGCCTTGAAACGGTTGCCGACTACGGCTTCGCGAAGATACTGCGCCTCGCTGATTCTTCTTACCTGACCCTGGTACAGGCCGACTCCGGCATGCACTCAACGGCAGAACCCAAAACAGTAACGCTCAACCTGGTTACCGATCAGCTGGAGGCATGGTACGAACATCTTCAGTCATCGCGGGTGCGAATGCGAGTTGATTATGAACAGACGGACGAACAACGGTCGAGCAGTTTCGTAGCGGTGGATCCGGCAGGGTATTTTCTGAAATTCATGCGACACAACCCGCATCCGAATCATGCCGCGTATGTTGCCGCGTTTTCTGACGCGACACCGGTCACCGCGCGCATTGAGAACCTGAAATCGAATTAAGTATCAGGGCAGTAGCGTTTCTCGGCCTATTTCGACAAGCTCGATGAGGTAGCCTCGTTCTACGAGGGCCTGTTCGATGTGAGTGCGATTGGGCAACTCGACGGCGCACCGCTATACCAGATGTCCGGCAGCGGTTTTTTGGCGCTCGTGGCCGGTGGAGACGATTTGCATCAGGCGACAAAGGAAAACGGGGTCACGTTGTCTTTTCTCACGACCGATGTTGACGGCTGGTTCGATCGTGCTGCCAACTGGACCGGGTTCGAGTTGCGAACGCCTGAAATACTAAACGAAAGTGATCTGGTCAGGGTTTTTGTGGGCTACGATCCGAGCGGCATTTTCCTCGAATGGGATACCTTTCTCGACCTGCCGGGCAACGAGGAACTGATCAAGTACCTCGATAGATAAAACCCGTGAGCGAGTCGAAGTTTTCTTAAAGAAAACTTCGGCCCGACCCCGGTATTTCCTGCTAGTTGGCTTGCGACACGTGTGAGTGGGCGATACCCCAACTGCCACGTCTCCTTAACCATACCAGCGTAAACCAGGCACGGTTTTGCGGAAGTGGGTCTGAATTGTACGGAATCACGTTGAACAGCCGCAGGAAACTGACCACAGCCGTATCGCCATAGACAGCGACCTGGGGCGATTCGATTCTGACAATCATTTCCGGTTCGCCGCCGGCTGCTCTGACCGGGCATTATGATTGGCAAGCTGAACGCGAAGATTACCCGCCTGATCGGACTGACGACCGCCACCAGTGACCTGAACCCGGTCGGCACGAATCGTCTTGGCCTGGGCAGTAAGATCGGCTTCTGTATCGGCCCATTGCTGCACGACCGCCATCACATCATCGGCGTCATCGGCAAATGCCATTGGTGCGAATAAAACCGCCGCAGACGCTACTAATAGGCTCAAAGTTCGGCCTGTTACAAATTTCAACATATGTCTCGCTCCTGTTCTTTTTATTGAGGTGACGAGGGCGAATGTTGGTATCTATATGTGCCCCCGTACTCCTAAAAGTACGTAGAGATTGGCCAACAAGCAAGAAATAGGGGTTAAATGTGTGGTGTAGATATGCGGTATCGCCCGCTGGGCGGGCTCCTACAATACCAATTAGCAACTGTAGGAGCCCGTCCTGACGGGCGATTGCGAGACCCCTGATTACTGACTACAACGGTCCTTCAATTCCGCCAATGCCCCGGAGAACCCCTCCAGATCATACTCCACAGTCACCGGACTCCCGGAATAGGG
>PVMK01115378.1_pt1 | contig 109789 bp, 105 predicted proteins | sample 1853481 | NCBI WGS metagenome assembly PVMK01 (sample SAMN08533507, study PRJNA380276) | Marine sediment metagenome, whole genome shotgun sequencing project.
TCTTTCATTGGACAGAATGTAGATGTCCCGACGATGGCGGCCAAACTGAACGTCGCGCACGTACTGGACGGGAGTGTGCGCAAGTCCGGTAACCAGCTACGCATCACTGTGCAGCTAATAGAAACAAAGACTGATACACATCTCTGGTCGAACACGTACGATCGGGAACTGGAAGATATATTCGCTATTCAGGACGAGATCGCCGATTCCGTGGTCGCTGCTTTGAAGATAGAGTTGCTGGAGGAAGCACCCAAAGTCGTTGAGGCCATTCCAGAGGCGTACGCGTTATACCTGCAGGGAATATATGCTCGCTTGCAAGGCGGTGTAGAAAACTATAAACGCGCCGAGAACCTGCTATTGCAGGCACTGGAAATTGACCCGGAGTTTGCACCGGCCTGGAATCAACTGGGCGATGTGTACGCTAACCTGGGATCGACATTCGAGCTCCTCAGTCATGATGAGGCATACAAGCGTGCGAAGGAACATTTCGAAAGGGCACTGGAAATAGATCCTCAGTATGCCCGGGCCTGGTCCGATCTGGGCGACCTTGAAATACATTACACCTGGAACTTTACAAAGGCCGAGGAGCACGTGGAGAGAGCGCTGGAATTTGGTCCGGGTGATGCCTACGTTCTGCTCCAGGTCGCGGAGTTGGCCGACACATTTGGTCGTTTCGATGCGGCCATCGGTCTGTACCGGCAGGCTGTCACCCTCGATCCGTTATTTCCCAAGGGGCATAGCTTACTAGGCAGAGCGTATTACAGGGCTCATCGTCACGAGGAAGCGGCGAACTCATACCAGTTGGCAAGGTCTTTGAGTCCAACGGGTCGTCCTCCGAGCGCAGGATTGATGCTGGCGGAGGGGGACGCCCAGTCAGCACTGGAGGTGTATGAACAGCTCGATGTCGGGTCGCGCCCCTTGGCAGGAATCGCCATTGCCCAGCATGCGTTAGGCAATGCCGGGGCATCGGATGCGGCGCTTCAAGCGTTGCTTGAGTGGGACGGCGCCCAGGCATGGGCCTATAGAGTAGCCCAGGTCTATGCCTACCGCGGAGAGATCGATCGTGCTTTTGAGGAGCTGGACCGGGCATTCGACAACCGTGAAAACTACCTGGCTGGCAACCTGTTCGACCCCAAGTTCGATAATCTTCGCGATGATCCGCGCTGGCCAGCCTTCCTCGACAAGATGGGTTATCCGCAGTAGCAGAATTAGTGGTTCAAAACGTATGTTGGTGCCGGTGTTCACTTAATTAACTTATTTGCGCTCTTACGCAGACTAATGTTCGATCAACTTTGGTCCGTATATGGAATAACCTAAAAGCCAGACGGAAACCTCCATGACAAATCGATTTGGTGAGTCTGCCGGTGACGTAAGTCAATTAAGTGAACACCCGCACCGATTCGGGCACCGTAATTCAGAGTGAAGTGCTGCAGAGTTTCTTGCTTAAGCTCTGCAGCAGAAGTGATTCTGCTTCCCTGATATGATGATAATAGGCCGCTGCGATGCGGATATCGTCGATTGGAGCAATCCGGTGATATTGAGTCGCCTCCGTGAAAAAGTCAGGAGACAGGATTGGTTCAGTGTTGGACTAGAGGTTTCCGCGGTCGTGTTCGGTGTGTTTCTGGCTCTGCAGGCGGAAAACTGGAATGAATGGCGAATAGAGAGGGCGGAAGAACGCGAGTATTTAATTCGTCTTTATGAAGACATTAACAACTCTATTTCGATGGCTCACAATGTTATCGACTATATGAAGCTGCACGCGGAGCGTGCAGATGTTGTATTAAAAAGCCTCAAGTCATGCCGTATTGCTGAAGCCGATCAGCTCGATTTTGCTAACGGGCTTTTCCAATTAGGCAACGCTGTGCCACCCTATCTTGTTGGTGCCACCATCGCCGAATTACGCTCTACCGGAAAAGAGACGGTTATTCGTAGTTCCGACGTGCGCCAGAAACTAAGCGAGATGATTCATTCACGCGATTACTACCGGAGTTTTTTTGATCTCATTATGGACCGCCTTACGCCGCATGTAGTCTACGTTCAGAGTCACGTAATCTACACGGTTGACAGCTCGAACGCGGGCGAGCAGTCGATAATATGGGAAGACGTAGAATTCGACCTTGAAAATCTGTGCAAAGATCGGCGATTCTATACGGCGGTTTCTGCATCGCGAACATACACTTACGACACTATTCATTGGAACAAGCTTGGATTACGTCGGCTTGACTCATTCGCTGAGGCATTACGCACAGAACTCAACAAACTGGGTTTAATTTCTGACTAGCTAAAGTAGGCCGATTCCAATAATTGTTCACTGTCGAGGGCAAAAATTGAATGTTGGTGCCGGTGTTCACCTAATTGAATTACGTCAACCGCTGTAGTCAGCGACATCAATCCACCTTCTCTGCATAACCAATACTGATCTCCCGCATCTTTGTTTCTATCCAGTCTTGCACGATGAGGTTGGTTTCTTTCGGCGGACGATCGGACGCGTCAATTTGCGGACCAATACAAAAGCGAATGAGCCCCGGCTTTTTTCGCAAGCCACGTCGCGGCCACAAATCACCGGCATTGTGAGCTACCGGTACGATCGGACAACCCGCTTCTTTAGCAAGGACGGCGCCGCTGATTCCATAACGCTTCGTCTCGCCTAACGGCATGCGCGTGCCTTCAGGAAAAATACTGATCCAGACGCCATCGGCGAGAAGCGCTTTTCCCTGTTCAATTACCTGGGTAATCGCAGAGTGGCTGGCGCCGCGGTTTATCGCGATGGTACGCATCGAGGCGAGACCCCAACCAAAAATTGGTATCCATTTGAGCTCACGTTTGACAACCCAGGTTTGTGGAGGAAAGACTGCGAGCTGTGCGTACGTTTCAAAAACCGTTGTGTGTTTGATCAGGATGACGCTGGGTTCATCCGGTATGTTTTCTTCGCCTTCAATGCTGTATTCGAGGCCGCATATTACCCGGCCGCCCCACAACATGGTGTGACCCCACATTTTCGCAAAGCGAAAGCGCATCGCATACGGAAAAGGAAAAGACAGAAAACACAGCGTGGAAAAAAAGGCCCCCGTCGCGTAAAAATAAATCTGGAAAAAAAGAGAGCGTAGCCAGATCATGACTGCCGGCCTGAATCCCTGCTGTTCGCAATTAACTGTTTTGCTGCAGCCTGCAAATCAGCATAGGTCTCAACTGCCTCATCTTTTTCGGCTAAGACCGCGGCCGTGCGTTGACCGTTGCCCGTCAATACAAGTATCGGTCGGCCGGAGACCGCCTTGGCAGCCACAATGTCACGTTCCGAATCACCAACCATCGGCACGCCGTTGATGGGCGCGCCGTATTGTCGCGCCAACTTCTTAAACATGCCGGGGCTGGGTTTCCTGCAGTCGCAGTTGTCGTCCGGGTGGTGTGGGCAGAAGACAACCTGCCACGATCTCCACCCGCGTCCGTAACGGCCTGGCGCATTTTTTTGTGTATGGCCTCGAGTGTCGGCATGTCGAGCAACTTGCGACCAATGCCGGATTGATTGGTAGCGACAGCAACGGTAAAACCGGCGTTCGACAATTCTGCTATCGCTTCGATGCTGCCATCAATCGGCAGCCACTCCGAGGGCGACTTAACAAACGCATCTGAGTCATGGTTGATGACACCATCGCGATCCAGAATGACGAGTCGCCCGGACAAGTCTTACTCCTGTTCCGGCGTGAGACGGGAAATGTCCGCGATATCGAGAAACAGTGAGCGCAACTCCGAGAGTAGCGCCAGCCGGTTATTGCGTATGGCCTCGTCGTCCGTCATCACCATCACGTCATCGAAAAACTCGTCCACCGGCGCACGCAAAGCGGCGAGCTGTTGCAAAGCGTCCGTGTAGGCTCTCTTTTCAATGAGCGGTGCAACATGCTTCCGGGCGGTTTGTAACGCGATGAATAATTTTGTCTCCGCTTCTTCCTCAAACAGTGACGCGTCCAGTGCGGTCCCGTCTGCAAATTCTGCCTGACGCAATATGTTCGCTGTTCGTTTGTTTGCCGCGGCAAGGCTACTCGCAGCATCCAGTTGTAAAAATGACGCTACGGCAGCAAGTCGCTCGGCAAAATCCAGCAGTGAGGAAGGCCGCCTGACGCGAACTGCTTCAAACACATCGGCGGAAAAACGCGAGTCTTGATCTGAAAAATAGCCGCGCATCCGGTCGACAATAAATTCGTACAGATTCTTTCCGGTTTCCTGATTACCCTCACCGGATGCCGGTTGCTGCGCAACCGCGGCCTCAATCGCCGCGACGATATCAAGGTCCAGCTTCTGCTCAATCAGGATTCGGATAATGCCAAGTGCTGCCCTGCGTAATCCGAACGGATCGCGGTTGCCGGAAGGTTTCTTGCCCAGCACGAAGATGCCGGCAAGCGTGTCGAGCTTGTCCGCTATCGCAAGAATGCTGCCAACACTTGTCGAGGGTAGTTGGTCGCCGGCGAAGCGCGGCAAGTACTGGTCACCGATTGCATCACAAACCGCTGCGCTTTCCCCGCCAGCCTGCGCGTAATAGCGGCCCATCGTGCCCTGTAGTTCCGGAAATTCCCCGACCATGCCGGTAAGCAAATCGCACTTGGCCAGTATCGCGGCCCGCGCAACCAAAGCCGGCTCTACTCCAGCATGGTCCGCAAACATCGTTGCCAGTACTCCGACGCGCAGTGCTTTATCGCGTAATGTACCGAGCCCTTTTTGATAGACCACATTGGCGAGCGCATCACAGCGGTCGCCCAGCGGTGTTTGCTGGTCTGTTTCCCAAAAGAACGCCGCATCCGCAAGTCGGGGCCCAATGACACGTTCGTTACCGTTCCGGACGCGCTGCGGCTCCTTGCTCGTAATGTTTGCTACCGTGATAAAAAGTGGCAGGAGCTTATTCGCCTTGTCCCGCAGCGGAAAATAGCGTTGGTGATTCGTTAGTGTGGCGACAATTACTTCGTCCGGCAAAGACAGGAACGCCTTGTCAAAAGTACCGGTTAACGGTACGGGCCACTCAGTTAGTGCGGTAACCTCGTCGTAAAGCGTGGCGTCGCCGACGGCGCTTCCACCCTCCACGTCGGCAAGGCACCGTACGCCGCTGACAATCTTTTCCAATCGCGCGTCGAAATCTGCGATGACGAAGCCTTTCTCTTCAAGAGCGGCCAGGTATTTATCGGGCTCGCTAATCACTATTTCGCCCGGCGCGTGGAAGCGATGACCGCGTGACTTGTTGCTCGCCTGGGCACCCAATACTGAGCCGCTGATAATCTCTTTACCATGTAAAAGAATGAGCCAGTGCACGGGTCGTACAAATTCTGTTACGGAATCACCCCAGCGCATGCGCCGCGGAATAGGTAACGCAGACAACGCACGCTCCACGATTCCCACAATAAGGTCTCTCGTTGCCTTGCCGCTCTCGAGCGCGGTATGTGACAACCACTCACCACGATCGGTTTTCTCACGGCCAAGATCATTAACGTCAACACCGCACTTTTTTGCGAACGCAAGCCCGGCGGGCGTCGCCTCGCCCTTGTCATCAAACGCGATCGCAACGGGTGGACCCTTATGTGTAACCTCCCGGTCTTCCTGTTTGTAAGCGAGCGAATTGACGAGCACGGCAAGCCGTCGCGGGCTGGCGAATGCTTTGATCTCGCCGTGACTCAAACGGCTCTTATCAAGGTCAGCAGCCAGGTTGTTGGCAAACGCATCCATCAGCGCTCTTAGCGCTTTCGGTGGCAACTCTTCTGTTCCGACTTCAACCAGGAAGTCAGCGGATGTATTCGCGGCCACTATTTTGCAGCCTCGTCGATCGCGTCACCCAGCAACGGAAAGCCCAACGCTTCGCGGCTGGCGTAATACGCTTCCGCGATAGCGCGCGCCATCGTTCGAATGCGCAAAATAAACCGTTGTCGCTCACTCACTGAAATCGCCTGTCGTGCGTCGAGTAAATTGAAAGTGTGCGATGCCGTCAACATTTGTTCATAGGCCGGTAACGTGAGACCGCATTCGATAAGGCGCTGGCCTTCCTGTTCGGCATGATCAAATGAGGCAAACAAGGCACCCGTGTCCGCCTCTTCGAAATTGTAGCGGGACTGCTCGACTTCATTTTGATGATAAACATCGCGATAGCTGATGCGACCAAGCGGTCCATCTGTCCAGGTAATATCAAAAATACTTTCGACGTCCTGCAAATACCATGGCAAGACGCTCGAGGCCGTAGGTGATCTCACCGGTCACGGGCTTGCATTCGAGTCCACCGACCTGCTGGAAGTAGGTGAACTGGGTGATCTCCATACCGTTCAGCCAGACCTCCCAACCGAGCCCCCAGGCGCCGAGTGATGGCGACTCCCAGTTGTCCTCGACAAATCGAATGTCGTGCACAGCCGGGTCAATGCCAATGGCACGCAAAGAGTCGAGATACATCTCCTGGATTTCAAGTGGCGACGGCTTGATTACGACCTGGTACTGGTAGTAATGCTGCAGTCGAAACGGGTTGTCGCCGTAGCGACCGTCTGTTGGGCGACGACAGGGTTGCACGTAGGCAGCGCCCCATGGCTCGGGTCCAATGGCACGCAAAAATGTTGCAGGATGGAATGTGCCGGCACCCATCGGCATATCGTAGGGTTGCACAATGACGCAGCCACGTTCTGCCCAGAATTCCTGCAGCGCCAGAATAAGGTTCTGAAAGGTCTGTACGGCGGGCTGATTTTCCTTGTCCATCAATGATTTCACGTTAGCTCGAATATTTCATGAGTGGGCTGGACTGTCGGAATCTGTGCCGCGTGCAGCGCGTTCGATCGTGTGAGAGACGTAGCAGGGACTACGTGTCGAGCGGGATTGGGCGCGATGTGCCGGCACAGGAAGCGATAGCCCGGCAGGCGTTAACTGTAACGCTTCGACCCGCACCGATAAATGCTGAACTGTTTGAATCATCTATGTTTTCTGTCTGGGAAGCCGGCACTTATGAATTATTCGGGCCTGAATGAGGCGCGCAGTATAACCGGATATCAGGGGGGAGTGAGGCGCTCGGATGCGGTGGCTGTAAAGCTCACAGGATGACCCCCAAACAGGCTCCCAGGGATTCGAAGTGCAAAGTCGGTGCAGAAATAACCAAGCCGCACTATAATGGTGCACACAAAAAGTGACTTGCACCAACATGGTGCACCTACAGCTTCCGCTTGTGCTATTTTGCATTAAAAATCAGAGGCTTAGGTTCGGACTACTAATGGCACAGATCATGCACTAGAAGAGTCTAGTGGCGACTACGTAAAACCGCGAAAACCCGCAATAGCGTGGCGCGACACGAATTTTAAACATTAACCAGAGGATACGTTCATGACCCCTGCTGAGGTTCTCGGCCTGATCAAAGAAAAAGAAGTCAAATTCATCGACCTGCGCTTCACCGACACAGTCGGCAAGGAGCATCATGTGACGATACCGGCACATATTGTTGATGAAGACCTGTTTGAAGACGGCAAAATGTTTGACGGCTCATCGATTTCCGGATGGAAGGGCATCAATGAATCCGACATGATTCTGATGCCAGACGCAGCTTCTGCTGTTATCGATATCTTTTCTGAAGACACCACGATGAATTTGCGCTGCGATGTTGTCGAGCCGGCGACCATGCAGGGTTACGATCGCTGCCCGCGATCATTGGCGGAACGCGCCGAGGCGTACATGAAGTCGACCGGAATTGCGGACCAGGCTTACTTCGGACCGGAAAATGAATTTTTTGTGTTTGACGACGTGCGTTGGGACGACACGATGCAGGGTGCGTTCTACTCGATAGATTCGAGCGAGGGCGCCTGGAATAGCGGCCGCATTTATGAAGGCGGCAATAGCGGTCATCGACCTACAGTCAAAGGCGGCTATTTTCCGGTTCCCCCGGTCGATTCATTGCACGATATTCGCTCTGCAATGTGCCTGGCGCTCGAAGAGATGGGCGTCGAAACGGAAGTGCATCACCACGAAGTAGGGACTGCCGGCCAGTGCGAGATTGGCACGCGTTTTAACTCGCTGGTGCGCAAGGCTGACGAGGTGCAAATCATAAAGCATGTCGTACACAACGTAGCCCATGGCTACGGCAAGACGGCGACCTTTATGCCCAAGCCGCTGGTAAACGACAATGGCAACGGCATGCACGTTCACCAGTCCCTGTTCAAGGACGGCAAAAACCTCTTTACCGGTGATGGTTACGGCGGCTTGTCCGATATCGCGCTTTATTACATCGGCGGCATCATCAAACATGCCAAAGCACTGAACGCTTTCACCAACCCGGCAACCAACAGTTACAAACGCCTGGTACCCGGCTTTGAGGCGCCGACAATACTCGCTTATTCAGCGCGCAATCGGTCTGCGTCTATTCGAATTCCCCATGAATCCAATCCAAAAGGCCGCCGCGTCGAGGTACGTTTCCCCGATTCGATGGCCAACCCGTATCTCGCTTTCGCGGCGATGATGCTCGCTGGCCTCGATGGCATTCAGAACAAAATTCACCCGGGCGACGCGATGGATAAGGACCTGTACGACCTGCCGCCGGAGGAGGAGAAAGATCTGCAGCTGGTCGCGTTTTCGCTGGAAGAAGCGCTCGGCTCGCTGGACGAGGACCGCGCGTTCCTGAAAGCTGGTGACGTCTTCAGCGATGACCTGATCGACGCTTATATCGACCTTAAATCGGACAACGTGATGCGCTTGCGCATGACGACCCACCCGGTCGAATTCGACATGTACTACAGCCTCTAGGAGCCTGTCGGACTTAGGGGATCGTAGCGAGGTGATGGGAAACGCAGGCCATTTATTCGATCGTTTGAGGAGAATGGTGGTTCCATTTGACGAAAAGGATCGAATAAATGGACTTGTTTCCCGTCGCCGCAGTAGGTTCGGCCTAAGTCCGACAGGCTCCTGGGACGGGAAGATGACAGGGCCGGCCGCGAGGAGCCAGACCAGCCGCGCTGCCGGCCCTGAAAACAAGGAAAAACTGTGACCCGGGCGGCACTTTATTGCCCGTTAGCTGGTCAAACTGAAAGTAGCACTGCTATGCTAACCCTATGCTCAAACGTTCATTTATCGCATTCATCATCATTCTCGCCGCTGGCGTCGTCATGGCGCAGGCCTATAAGTGGGTGGATGATGACGGCGTGGTGCATTACTCCGATCGACCCCGGGAGGGCGCAGAGCGTATCGAGCTGCCCAAAAGCAGTACCCGACGAGCACCGGCGCCCGCACGTACGGTTTCGCGGCAACCCACCGCAGCAGCTACAGAAGAAACGCCGGCAGCATTCAAGTACGAGAGTCTCGAAATTACTACCCCGGCTGCCGAAGAGACGCTATGGAACATAGAGACCATTCTCAATGTGTCCCTCAGCGTCAAGCCGGCACTGCAAACGGGACACCGGATTCGGGCGTACCTCGATGGCGAACCGCGGATGGTCAGTGGAACAAGCTTCCAGCTGGAGGAAATTTACCGCGGCATACACAACCTGCAGGTGGAGATCGTCGACGAGACAGGCAAGCTCATGATCCGCAGTCGGACCAACCGCTTCTACGTGCAGCAGAACGCGATCGGCGGCGGTTAACGCCCGACGCAAATAAACCCCGCAAGAAAACACCTGATGGTGGCAACCGCCCACCGCTGCGTGACGACATCATCGACAGCCTGAGCACGGGTGTCATCGTAGTTGACAACAACCTGCTTGTTGAAGACCTTAATCCGGCAGCAGAAAACCTTCTTGGCATCAGTCAATCCCGCGCGTACGGGCAGCCATTGTTGCAACTCATCGGTGACGATAAAGAGCTGGCGGATATTCTGCACCGCAGCCTCGCCACCGGTTCAGCCTATGCCAACGAATTGCGCCTCGCGCCAACAGAAGTACACGCGGATGAGCGGCTGGTCGATTGTCGCGTATCGCAGATGCAGCAACCCGATGCGGACGCCTCGCTATTAATAGAAATGACAGATGTAACCCGGCGCACCAGATCAGCAAGGAAAACGCGCTTATCATCCAGCACGGCGCCGGCCGGCAGATGATTCGTCAACTTGCACATGAAATTAAAAACCCGCTCGGTGGACTCCGTGGTGCCGCCCAGTTACTTGAGCGCCAGCTCGATCGAGATGAACTGAAAGAATATACCAGCGTTATTATCAGTGAAGCGGACCGGCTCGCCGCACTGGTGGACACACTGCTCGGGCCCGGCGGACCACCCAACAAGCGGCCCGTCAACATTCACGAACTGCTCGAGTATGTCGCGCGTGTAGTCGAACCGGACTTGGGCGAACGACTGACCATTATCCGCGACTATGATCCCGGGCTGCCGCTTTTCAGTCTCGATAGTGATCAGATGGTGCAGGCGTTTCTCAATCTTGTGCAAAACGCGGCCAGGGCGCTCGAGGGTCACGGCACGATTACGTTACGCACCCGAGCGGAAATCAACTTTACGATTGGTGACACGCGCCATCGCGTGGTCGCAAGTATAGAAATTGAAGACGACGGACCGGGCATACCGGTCGAACTACAGGACTCAATATTCTATCCACTCGTAACCAGCCGAGCCGATGGCACCGGGCTGGGGCTGCCGGTGGCGCAGGAATTGATCAGTCGCCATGGTGGCCTGATCGAGTTTGAAAGTCGCCCGGGCTGCACCGTGTTCCAGGTCAGAATTCCACTGACGGACAATGAGGAACAAGCAAATGACCAATAATGAATATCAATGAATAATGGCGAGCTGGAAATCTGGGTTGTTGATGACGATCAGTCTGTTCGCTGGGTGCTGGAAAAAGCGCTGCACCAGGCGGACATGCGCACAAGAAGTTTCGAGCGCGGCGAACATCTGCTCGAAGCTCTCGGTAATGCCACCCCGGATGTCCTGATTACCGACGTACGCATGCCGGGAATGGATGGACTCACGCTGCTGGATCGATTAAGTCGAATTTGCCCCGAGCTGCCCGTAATAGTTATCACGGCACATTCGGACCTTGAAAGCGCCGTGGCCGCCTATCAGGGCGGTGCATTTGAGTACCTGCCTAAACCGTTCGATGTTGATGAAGTTATTGAGCTGGTCAGAAAAGCCGCGCGCGACAGTGGCGAGCAGCCGGCGAACACAAATGCTGACGCAGCCGGCAACATCCCGTCATTGCTTGGTCAGGCACCCGCTATGCAGGAAGTATTCAGGACTATCGGCAGGCTGGCGAGCTCCAGTATGACCGTCCTGATTACCGGAGAATCAGGTACTGGCAAGGAACTGGTGGCCCGCGCGCTGCATGAACACAGTCCGCGCGCAAACAAAGTCTTTGTCGCACTGAACACGTCTGCAATTGCCTCAGAACTTCTGGAAACAGAGTTGTTCGGCCACGAGCGTGGTGCGTTTACCGGTGCAGAGACTCGGCGCATCGGGCGATTCGAACAAGCAAATGGTGGCACGCTGTTTCTTGACGAAATCGGCGATATGTCAGCGGCGTTGCAAACGCGTTTACTGCGCGTGCTGGCAGAAAGCGAGTTCTATCGTGTCGGCGGACAAACCTCGATCAATGTCGATGTGCGAGTCATCGCAGCGACCAACCAGGACCTGGCGCTCGCCGTAAAAGAGGGGCGCTTTCGCGAAGACCTGTATCACCGCCTCAATGTCATGCGCATCAATACGCCGCCACTACGACATCGCAGGCAGGATATTCCATTGTTGTTGAAACACTATCTTGCCGATTCGGGAAAAGAGCTGAACACACCGACAAAAACGCTCGACAGCGAGGCAATGGAGTTGCTGCAAAGTTACGACTGGCCGGGCAATGTAAGACAGCTGGTTAATGCAACCCGACGACTTACTGTTACAGCGCCGGGCGGCATCATAACCTCAGTTGATATTCCGGAGGACCTGGGCGGACACACGGGCGTGAAAGGCGCCCAACAGGAATGGACGCAGAGCCTTGCGTACTGGGCGGAAAAGGAACTTGGTACGACGGGGGTGAAACCGCTGGTTGAAGAGGCTTTGCCGGAATTCGAAAGAACGTTGATCAGGATTGCGCTGAACCGGGCCAATGGTCACAGGCAGGAAGCGGCAAAGCTGCTGGGTTGGGGAAGGAATACGCTGACACGGAAGATTCGGTCGTTGGAGTTGGATTAGAAAACAGAGATTGTTTTGTGATTTGGCATTCGCGGCGTCTTCGCTTTCGTGTCTTCCTGTGCACTGCTACATAAGTACATCCATTGAGACAGCCGCTCCTACAAATTGTGGTACTGCTCGCTAAAATGCCAGCGACTGGCACAATCTGTAGGAGCGGCTTTAGCCGCGAATGCTCAACCCTAAGACAGACTTTCCTAAAACTGCAACGCCCCCACCAATTCACCCACCGACCCAATCTCGCGCCGTTCCAAATAATCCGCAATCCCGTCATTAATCTTCCGACAAACCAGCGGATCATAAAAAAGCGCCGTACCAACACCAACAGTCGTCGCACCGGCCAGCAAAAACTCTATCGCGTCATCGGCACTCGTAATACCACCCTGGCCAATAATCGGAATATTCTGCGGCCCGGCAATCTCGTATACCTGGTGAACTTTTAACAAAGCGATCGGCTTTATCGCCGGACCTGACAGACCGCCACGAACGTTGCCTATCACAGGGCGTTGCTTCTCTATATCGATCGCCATACCCATGATCGTGTTGATGACGGCCAGAGCATCGGCCCCCGCCTCAATGCAAAGACGAGCATTTTCCTGAATATCTGTCTGGTTGGGCGAGAGTTTCGCGATCAGCGGTTTTTCAGTCTGCGCACGACAGGCGGCGACGACCTTCGCCGACATTTCCGGGAAAATTGCCGAAAGACACGCCACCCTCTTTGATGTTTGGACAGGAGATGTTGATTTCTATCGCATCGATTGGCGAATCATCAAATCGTTTGGTAACCGCAGCGTAGTCATCGATCGTAGATCCACAGACGTTGGCGATAAAACGCGTCTCCGTAAAATCGAGTCCCGGAAGAATGTCATCGACGACCTTGTCCATGCCAGGATTTTGCAGGCCGATGGCATTCAACATGCCCATCGGTGTTTCGCACAAGCGATGCGGTGCGTTGCCGAGGCGCGGCTCAAGCGTGGTGCCCTTGAGCACGATTGCGCCTGCATCGCGATTGGAAAAACCCTCGATGCGCGGGTATTCCTCGCCGAAACCGACGCAGCCCGAGAGCAGCACGATTGGTGAGGACAGCGACAGCCCGCAGAAATCGACGCCGAGCGGTGTTTGCGGAGAATCAGGTGCTAAAGCCATAGATCAGTAATGGTTAACGATGAAATTGAACGCGATCTTACACAACGAGTGGTGCAAAATGCAGGTCACTATGTTCAGTGTCATTCTATACGAGCCAGAGATACCGCCGAACACCGGTAATATCATACGCCTTTGCGCAAATACTGGTGCGAAACTGCACCTGATCGAGCCGCTGGGATTCGAAATGGACGAACCGCGGTTAAAGCGCGCCGGGCTCGATTACCGTGAGTTTGCTGCGGTTGAGGTACACAAAAACCTGCAGGATTGCATTGCTTCTCTTGGGTCACCCAGGCTATTTGCCTTGAGCACGCGTGGTCGCACGACCTACTCGTCTGCAACGTTCCGGGACGGGGATGCTTTCATTTTTGGTCCGGAAACCAGGGGTCTGCCGGACGAGGTGCTGGAATCTCTGCCAGCGGAGCAACGTCTGCGCCTGCCCATGCAGAGTAATAGCCGCAGCCTGAATTTGTCGAATGCCGCTGCGGTTGTGGTGTATGAAGCCTGGCGGCAGATCGGTTTTGCGGGCGGTGTATGACTGACCGCGAATAATCCAATTTCGCTCTTCGCGAACGCTCAATAGAAGCGATGTCATTGCGAGGAGCGAAGCGACGCGGCAACCTCAATCAGGTTGAAGTAGCGCAGAACGAAGGCACACTACAGTGCCAAGAGGTTGCCACGCCCTGCGGGCTCGCAATGACGTTAGTTCCTCCCACCCACTCGCTCAGGTTTCAAAGCCCGTCCCATCAGCGCCCCAACCGCTTCACGCGGTGCGACACCCTCATAAAGAATGCGATAAATTTGCAGGCAGATCGGCATATCGACATCCAGTCGATCGGCAACTTCTTTAACCGCCTTGGCGGCTAGTACACCCTCCACGACCTGTTGAATTTCTTCCTGCGCTTCCTCAATACTCATGCCGCTGGCGAGCGCCAGCCCCATGCGCCGGTTCCGCGACAGGTTGTCAGTGCAGGTCAGAACGAGGTCACCCATACCTGCGAGGCCCATGAACGTATCCTGTTTCGCACCAAGGGCAACCCCCAGGCGTGTCATTTCAACCAGGCCGCGATTGATCAGCGCTATGCGCGTGTTAGCACCAAAGCCCAGGCCGTCGGAGAGACCGGCGCCGATAGCGAGAACATTCTTAACCGCGCCGCCGACCTCGACACCGATCATGTCGTCTGACGTATACGCGCGAAAACTTTCATCGGACAAACCAGCCGCAAGGTCGCTCGCAAAATCCGCATCGCTTGCTGCGATCGTCATCGCGGTCGGCAAGCCCGCGCCAACTTCCTTGGCGAAAGTTGGGCCGGAGAGCACCGCCATTGGTCGGTCATCGCCGAGAATTTCGCTGGCGACCTGGTGTGGCAGTTTGCCGGTTTTCAGCTCAAAGCCTTTTGTCGCCCATGAAATTCTCGCCTGGTTGTCCAGCAGCGGTTTAACCTGCAGCAAAATTTCCCGCAGGCCGTGACTGGGCACGGAAATAAGAATGTCGGTTATGCCATCGAGACACTTATTCAGGTCCGGCTCGATATGCAGGTTGGAAGGGAAATCTGCCTCCGGTAAATAGCGATTGTTGACCCGCGATGCGGCCATTTGAGCCAGTTGCGCCGGATCGCGCCCCCACAAGCGCACTTCATGGCCACCGCGCGCAAAACGCAGGGCCAGCGCCGTGCCCCACGAGCCGGCGCCGATAACCGCTATGGGCTTCCTGGAATCGCTCGGTGAGGTTGCAGTGATTAGTGAGTGCCTCCGTTACTTCCGGCAGCAGCGTCGGTTACATCGGTCGCCTCCTTTTGCCCGGCTTCCGCTTCAGCCTGCGCCATCCCGTGTGCGTACAGCGCGTCAAAATTGATCGGTTGCAGTATGAATTCCGGAAAACCGCCTTTTACAACCATGCTTGCAATCGTTTCCCTTGCATAAGGAAACAGGATGTTCGGACAGAAGCTGCCAACCAGCGCCTTAAACTCCTCTTCACTGTAACCCGAGATAAAGAACAATCCGGCCTGGTGCAACTCGATCAGGAATACAGTTTTCTCTTCGTCTTTGGCTTCGATCGTGAGGGTCAGGATCACCTCGTGAAGATTCTCTTTGCCAACGCTATGCGAACTGCGCAGATTAAGATTTGTTTTGGGCGACCAGTCAGATTTCGAAAACACATCCGGCGCACTTGGTGACTCAAAAGAAAAATCCTTTATATATATTTTCTGTATTGCAATTTGTTTTTCTGGTGTTTGCTGTTCTTGCTCTGCCATTATCTTTTCCTGCTAAATAGAATTTAATTGCTGGTGATGTTTTGCTGCTGATTCAGCATTCGGTCGAGTTCGCCGCTCTCTTCGAGCTCATAGAGTTCGTCGAAGCCGCCGATTGGCTGATCGCCTATAAATATTTGTGGCACCGAAGTTTTGTTGCTGCGCCGCTCCATTTCCTGCCGAAGCGCCCGGTCGTCACTAACCAGAACTTCATCATAGTCAACGCCCTTTTTCTTCAGAAGCATGCGGGCGGCCATGCAATACGAACAGTATTCAGACGCATACATTGTGATTTTAATTTTGTCGCTCATGGAAGCCTGACCGGCGAAAGAAAGAGGCAGCCGGCTATTTCTTGCGCTTGGTTTTTTTCGTGGTCACCAGGGGCAGGTTTGCTTGCGTCCAGGCGGTAATACCACCCTTGAGACCATAAACATTTTCTACGCCGGCCTTGCGCAGCGATTTGACTGCGCGTGTGGAGGTTACACCAGCGTTACATACCGCGAGGATTGGTCGGGACTTTAACTTGTCGATCTTGTCCTGGTTTGCTTCCAGTTCATCGAATGGAATGTTCTTCGCGTTAACGATGTGACCTAGTGCAAAAGAATCGGCGCTGCGCAAATCCAGCACCACGGCGTCCGCATTAATCAGCTTGACCGCTGCTTGCGGTTCGACGTTGGTCGTGCCGGTTGCCTGACGGCGCAGCTCGGTAAATATCAGGAGGAAAAAACTGAACAGCAATGCTGTGACCAGCAGTGTGTGGTTGGCGGCAAATTCGAGGTACATATCCATTAATTACTGTCTTTACAGGGGTGGCGCTGTGGCGAAAGACGGGCAGTATACCAGCGCCGGGCCGGAGATGGCCCGCGGTTTTCGACAAATGAAACCATGCCGCCTGTCCGGGGAGCACAGCACCGGTGTGCATTGGCGGGCATAGCAATTACACTGCGGGGCAATGATGAAGTACGCCCTTGTATTGACCGTTGCGCTATCCGCGCTGGTTGTATCCGTGACCGCAGCCAGGGCACAGGATGCTGGCCTGACCCAGATCAAGGAGCGCGAACTCGAGGCCGTCCGCGACCAGATCAGCTCACTTAAGTCCAGCATGGACAAAAGAGCCAATGACCGCGATCGTGTAACCGGCGAGTTACAGGACGCTGAAAGCGGCATCGTCGAAAAACGCATTCACTTGAAGGAGCTGCAGCGGCAGCGCGACTTCAGCCAGAAAAAGAAAGCGGATCTGGATAAACGTTTGCAAGCTAAAGAGGCCGAGCTGTCTGCCGAATCGTCGCAGCTTGAAGCCCAGGTGCGCACGGCCTACACCAGCGGCCAGCAGGAACGTATCAAGCTGCTTTTGAACCAGCATGATCCCGAAACTATTGGCCGGCTGATGACTTATTACCGCTATATGAGCGAGTTTCGCGGTGCAAACATTAACGCCGTCAACGATCACATTGCTGAGCTGACGGAGCTGCGCCAGCAGGCGGCAGCGGAGGAAAATCGCATTGCCGGCCTGGCAAGGGCGCGAGCGGCAGAGCTTGCGGAGCTGAATGTCGCACAAAACAAGCGGCAGGACCTGCTCGCGACGCTTAAGGCGAAAATCGCCGAGGAGGGCTCGCAAATCGAGCGACTGGCGGCAGAAGAACAGGATCTTGCGAGGCTTATTGCTGAACTGACCAGCATTTTGTCGGATTACCCAATCACCTCCGAGGAGCCCTTTAGCAGTTTCAAAGGGCGGCTGACGTGGCCGGTTGTTGGTACCCTGCTGCATGACTTCGGGCAGCCGCGCGCCAGTGGTCAGCTCAAGTGGAATGGTGTTGTGCTGGCGGCGCCACGGGGTCGCGAAATCCGCTCGATTTACCACGGCAGGGTCGTCTTTGCCGACTGGCTTGCCGGCATGGGCCTGCTGGTTATTGTTGACCACGGCGAAGGTTACATGACGCTCTATGGCTATAACGAAACGACCCTGAAGAGCGCCGGCGACTGGGTGGCGCCTGGCGATGCCATCGCCACAGTGGGGGACAGCGGCGGGCAGCAACAATCGGGGCTGTATTTCGAGATTCGTAAAGGGACCAAGCCCGTCAACCCGCGAAGATGGGTAAGCAAACAACCCAAGACCGGTTGAGCATTTAGATTAATAATACCGTAGGAGCGGCTGTCTTAACGAATGTGCTCTGGTCACGGAGTGTAGGATAGTAGGGCAGCAAAGACGCCGCGAATGGCAAAGTTCCGTAGTGAATCCGGGCCATTCGCGGCGTCTTCGCTTTCGTGTCTTCCTGTGCGCTGCTACATAAGCACATCCATTGAGACAGCCGCTCCTACGGTAGTCCTGTTCAGACTCCCGGGTAAGCAGAATTCACCCCATTGCTGTGCTATCTTCAGGGGGCTATCGCCGTCAGAGAGGGGCGCCGCCGATAGTTTCTGGAGGGTTGCATGTCGTTGAAAACCAGAGGAATTCTGGTCGTTGTTATAGGCTCTATACTGGGCATTAGCCTGTCGCTGGGCGGCGCTTCGCTGTCCGGCCGGAGCCAGCCTTCGACGAAGGAGTTGTCGTGGGAGCAAGCGCGTCTTTTTGCCGAAGTAATGGAGCGCGTCAAGCGCGACTACGTTGATCCCATTGATGACGCACAGCTACTCGAAAGCGCCGTTCGCGGCATGGTCGCGGATCTCGACCGACACTCTGAATACCTCGACGCGGACGAGTTCCAGGACGTCCGCATCAGCACCAGTGGCAGCTACTCGGGTGTCGGCCTTGAAGTCAGCACAGAAAATGGAGCAATTGTTGTTATTGCGCCGATCGATGGCACGCCGGCACAGCGCGCCGGCATTGAAAGCGGTGACAAGATTGTTGAGATAGATGGCGTTTCTGTAGCAAACAACGGCCTGGATAAAACAATCAATAAAATGCGCGGTCGACCCGGAACACCAATCGCGTTGACGGTGCAGCGGGAAAACTACGATGACCGGCTGATGTTTTACCTGACGCGGCAGAAAATTCAGGTCGCCAGCGTGCGCTATGAAATTTTGCAGCCGTCATTTGGTTATTTGCGCCTGAGCCAGTTCAACGAGACGACCACAGAGGAAGCCAGTAGCGCAATCGATTCGATGATGGAAGAGGTACAGGCGTCGACAGGTAATATGCTGACCGGCCTGATTCTGGATTTACGCAATAATCCTGGTGGCTTGCTTGATTCAGCAGTTGCTGTCACCGATCTGTTTCTCGACAGTGGCGTCATCGTGACCGCAGAGGGAAGAACACCGGAATCCCGCTTCGTGCGCGAAGCACAAGACGGTGACATTCTCGATGGTGCTGCAATCATTGTTCTTGTGAATGGTGGTTCCGCATCGGCATCTGAAATCGTCGCGGGGGCACTTCAGGATCATCATCGGGCAACAATTGTCGGTACGACAACGTTTGGCAAAGGCCTTGTGCAAACCGTGATGCCCTTGTCCAAGGGCCGCGCAGTAAAACTGACCACCTCGCGTTATTTCACGCCATCCGGTGATTCGATACATGAAGTCGGTGTCTCGCCGGACATCGTTGTTGAGGGCACCCGACAGTTTCCGAATCAAAACCTGCAAGCCGGGGTTGACCGCGAGACAGATGTACAACTGATGGAGGCGTTGCAGCAACTTAAGCATCAGCGCGTGATGCATTCCAGGGCCCCTGACTAACAGATCCAGATGTTTTTCCTCCGGGTATTTCTTTCTGCACTTATTTTGCTGGCTTTGCCGGCTGCTGCGGAGCGAGCAACGCTGCCGCGCGTAGCGGTCATAATTGATGATCTCGGTTACGCGCTCGATGCGGGAGAAAGAGCTATCAACCTGCCGGGGCCGGTTGCCTGCGCGATTTTGCCGGGTACGCCGAGAGCGATTCACCTTGCTGAACAGGCCCACGCGAGCGGTAAAGAGGTTTTATTGCATCTGCCGCTGCAGGCGGAAAACGATTATGACCTGGGCGATGCTGCCGAGCCTGGCAGCCTGCACCTGGATATGAGTCAGGCTGAATTTGCGCACACATTTATAGAAGACATCGAAGCTGTGCCGCATGCAATCGGCGTGAACAGTCACCGTGGCAGCCTCCTGACACGGCATCCCGGGCATATGAACTGGTTGATGGAGGAAATTCGCGATCGCGGCGATCTGTTTTTTGTGGACAGCTATACGACGGCAGCAAGTATCGCGCTTAAGCTCGCACGGGAGACTGGTGTAGCGGCAGCAAAACGCGATGTTTTTCTCGATCCCGACCAGTCACCGGAAACCGTTGTGCGGGAATTCGCACGGCTGAAAAAACTTGCTCAGCAAAACGGTTTCGCGCTTGGCATCGGACACCCGTATCCTGCCACGTTGGCCTTTCTCGAAAAGGAACTGCCAAAATTACGTAATGAGGGCTTTGAACTGATCAGTATTAGTGAACTTGTTGCATTAGCAAATGAAACACAAAACAATAACGCCGCACACGCAGTGGCGGCGCAGGCCGGACAATAATGGAGCGACCATATGGGTTGGTATGACGAACACATTCTCCCGCATATGATTAATGCCGCATGTTCTGCACGGCCCAATCAAAAACAACGGCAAAAGATCGTGCCGCATGCAGAGGGAGAGATTCTGGAAATTGGATTTGGCAGCGGTCTTAATCTGCCTTTTTATGACACCAGCAAAGTAAAAAAAATCTGGGGCCTTGAACCCTCGGCAGGAATGCGCCGCAAAGCGCAACCGATGCTGGATAGTACAGATCTCGAAATAGAACTGATCGATCTGCCGGGTGAGCAGATACCGCTCGAGACGAACAGTATTGACACGGTACTCGTGACCTACACGCTCTGCACTATTCTGGACGCGGTAACCGCACTGGAGGGCATGCGACGCGTCCTTAAGCCAGGTGGCCGCTTGTTATTCAGCGAGCATGGCGCTGCACCGGATGAAAAGGTCGCGCGTTGGCAAAATCGGCTGAACCCGACATGGAAAAAGATAGCCGGTGGTTGCAACATGAACCGCGATATTCCGGCGCTAATAAAGGCGGCGGGCTTCAACATAACCACAGATGAAAGGATGTATATCCCTGGCGTAAAAGTCCTGAGCTATAGCTACTGGGGCGTCGCCGAGGACGCACAGAAAGCGGGATGAAGTTGAGGTTGAACCCACTGTAAGATATGCGTTCTAAAACCGGCAACTCCGCAACAGAAGTCACAATGAAAAAGCGTACACATCACTTGTTTGACAGGCCCACAGCAGTTGGCGTCTTATCTTGCCTCGCGCTGCTGATAAGCGCTGCTGCAGACTCGCAGGAAACACCGACTCAACCGGTCGAGGAAAAAGGTGCTGTCGCATGCACAATGCAGTTCGATCCGGTCTGTGGCGTTGATGGCAATACCTACAGTAATGACTGTGTTGCTGGCGCGAATGGTGTGGAGGTTGCGAGCAGGGGTGAGTGTCCGATCAACCGACCCATGGCAGCGGACGATTTCGCCTGCCCTGAGGAACATGATCCGGTTTGCGGCACGGATGGCACGACATATACCAATCAGTGTATTGCCGAAACAAACGGTGTTGAGATCGCATCTGCTGGTGCATGTGCGGGAGACTCAGCATGTCCTGCGACATTCGAACCGGTTTGTGGTGTTGATGGCAACACCTATAACAACGAGTGCCTGGCGGGTGACGCAGGTACGGAAGTAGAAACCATCGGCATTTGTGCTGCTGATGTTGGTAGCTGCCCGGAAGAGTTTGAGCCGGTCTGCGGAGCCGACGGCAACACTTACAATAATGTCTGTTTTGCAAGTTCTGCTGGTGTGACTATCGAGAGTATCGGTGCATGTGAAAATAGTGAATGTCCTGCTGACTACGAGCCGGTTTGTGGTGTCAACGCGCAGACATACCGAAATCGCTGCGAGGCAGACCTGGATCGCATTCCTGTACAACGGTCCGGTGTTTGCGACACGCAAAACTGCCCGAAGGTATACAACCCGGTTTGCAATGCTGAAGGCGAGACATTCAACAATGCATGTGCAGCCCAGGCTGCCGGTTTCAATGTGGTGACCGAGGGCGCCTGCAATGCGCGGCCATGTCCGCGCATGTATGTACCGGTTTGCGGGGCTGATGACCTCACCTACGGAAACGCCTGCCTCGCTGAACGCTCCGGCGCACGGATTCTACACGCAGGTCTGTGTCAGTCGCAGGGCAGAAACTGCCCAAGAGTCTACCAACCTGTCTGCGGCCTGGATGGAGTCACCTACGAAAACGACTGCCAGCTGGAAAACGCAGAACAGAAACTGGCCTACGCAGGATCGTGTGTAGGGCAATAAAGGCGCTCACGCGCCCAACTCAACTATTCCGTAGGAGCCCGCCCAGCGGGCGATCGGGGTTAAATAGGAGAGATGGTCTGCCGTCTGGCAGAGTTTTTTTCGTGCGGGTGTGCCGGGTTAATGTTTTGCAAACCTTGCCGGGCATATTGAAAATATGCCCGGCAAGGTTTGTCGCCCGTGCCGATAGATGGAATCTCTTTGGAATTGAGAAGGCGCATCTATCGTACGGCGGGCTCCTACGAGTCCCTGTCGGTTACGCTTCCTTCGCCGCTGCGACCTTATACATCCACACCGACACCGCGCCAACGATCACGAGTCCCATCGTACCGCCAAACTGCATCGACTCGCTGAGCGCAAACACGTCAGCATCGCCGGACTTCACGATCGGAATGGCCATCAGGATGCCAACCAGCGCCTCACCAGTAATCAACCCGGCCGCGAACAACATGCCATGGCGCATGCTCTTTTCGCCATCCACACCGCGCTTCGCGTGTACCCTGGCCGCGAAATGCGCGATCAGGCCACCGACCAGAATGGCTGTGGATAACTCCAGCGGCAGGTAAATACCAACGGCTACCGCAAGCACCGGAGCACGAAATGTCGATCCTTTTGATTTCAGCACTTCATCGCAGATGATAATCAGGATACCGATTACGCCACCGATTATGGTCATGGTCCACGGCAGTCCGCCCCGGAAAACGCCCTGGGCGACTGAGGCCATCAAGGTCGCTTGCGGCGCGGCCAGCGGCTCCGGGTGCTCGGCGGTCGGGATACCAATGCCGTAAGCCTGCAACAGCAGGTTAAGAATCGGTGCCATGACCAGCACCGCGGATACTACGCCAACGCCTTGCATGACTTGCTGTTTCCAGGGTGTTGCACCGAGTATGTAACCGGCTTTCAGGTCCTGCATGTTGTCGCCGGCGATGGCCGCGGCACAGCAGACCACGCCACCAATCATGATTGCCGCAGGCGGTCCGAGCGACGCTTCAGGACCCATCAGCAGCAGCAATATAAAAGAGGCAAACAGGATCGTAGCGATCGTAATACCCGAAATCGGGTTATTCGACGAGCCCACCAGGCCGGCCATGTAGGCTGCAACCGAGGAAAACAGGAAGCCCGCGATGACCATGATGACCGTCATGGTCAGGCTGACGCCGATATTAGCGACGATATTCTGATAGAGGATGAAAATTGGAATAACCATGAGGGCGACACCCATCAGGACATAGTTCATCGGCATGTCCTGATCTGTGTGGTGGACGGCGTCTTCGACACCGGCTTTGTATTGCGCCATGCCACTCTTGATACCGTCGACCAGTGAGCCGCGCATGGAGATCAATGCCCATACACCGCCTACGACCATCGCACCGACACCAAGATAACGCACCTGCTGGCTCCAGATCGCACCGGCGAGATCCTCTGCGCTGGTTCCGGCGGCATGCATTTCTGCCAGTGCCGGGCTGGTGTCGAGCAGGAAGGTTGAGAAGATAGGTATGGCGAAGTACCAGGAGATGAACCCGCCGGCGAAAACAAGCACCGAAATATTAAGGCCGACGATGTAGCCGACGCTGATCAGTGCCGGTGACAGGTTAATTCCCACATAACCAATCGTGCTTTTCCCGATATAACTCGCGGCCTGTGCGGTTCCTGCCCACAGTTTCAGGCCGGTCGAGCCAAATTTTATCAGCGCACCAGCCAATGCGGCCCAGGCAAGAAATTTGATTCCGCCTGAAGGGTCGTCACCAACTTTAAGCACTTCTGCGGTCGCCTTGCCTTCCGGGAAGGCAAGCTCCTGCTCGACAATGAGAGAGCGTCGCAATGGAATCGTGAACAACACACCCAGCAGGCCACCAATACCGGCGATAGCCGAGACCCACCAGTAATCGAATACATCCCAGTAGCCGAGCAGGATGAGCGCCGGGATCGTGAATATGACACCGGCCGCAACTGACTCACCGGCAGATGCTGCGGTTTGCACAATGTTGTTCTCGAGGATGTTCGAGGTCTTGAACATCTTTAAGAGCGCCATCGAAATAACAGCAGCTGGAATGGACGCCGACACCGTCAGTCCTGCAAACAGGCCAAGATAAGCATTAGCGGCGGCAAGGACAACGGACAGAATGACGCCAAGCAAAACAGCCTTGACGGTAAGTTGCGGTGGAACAGCTGGTGAGTTCATGCACCCCTCCAAGTTCTTTTTATTTTATCGGCGTAGCCGCTTCGTCTGGCGGCGCTGGCCGGGCTGAATCCGAATTTGCGACCATTCTAGCCAAAGCGGGCCGCCATGCCTATTGTCAGTGGATACGGTTGACTGGCCTTCTTATGGTACCTTTGCTGCAGCAGCATTGAAGCTGCCTGGCTGGTGCGCAAATATTCACAAATAAAGAGCTCCGGCCCGGGCCCACCACGCGACCCACCTGCAAATGAGAGGCTGTAAATGACGTATGCAATTGTCGTGATCGTCTATGTGCTGATTCTGCTCGGAATCAGCGTTTACAAGAGCCGCAGCGTCAAATCCGCGGACGACTTTATCGTCGCCGGTCGCAATGTCCCGGTGTACATGCTGGTTGCAACCCTGGTTTGCACCTGGATCGGCTCCGGCAGCCTGTTCGGCACCTCCGGCCTGACGTTTCGCACCGGTTTGTCCGAGCTGTGGTTTTCGGCCGGCGCCTGGATTGGCATCCTGGTCATCTACTTCATTGCAGCCAGAGTGCGCCGTATTGCGCAGTACACGCTCACCGACCTGCTCGAAAAACGCTACAGCCAGGCCGCAAAAATACTCGGTACGATAACAATCATCATCGCCTACATGGTTATCGCCGGATACCAGTTCAAAGGTGGTGGTCGCTTCATCGCCATTCTGTCCGACGGTTCGATAAGTCCGGAAACGGGCATGCTGATGGCGGCAATCCTCATTATCGGTTTTACGATGCTGGCCGGGATGGTCTCCATCGTCTCCATCGACATTTTCAACGGCACCCTGATGTTGCTGGCAATGATCGTTGCTTTCCCGTTCGCGATCGCGGCGCATGGTGGACTGGATGCGGTCATTACTACGATTCAGGCGGTAAAACCAAGTCACTTATCGGTAACCGGCGGTCACGACTTTTTCTGGGTCGTTGGCATTACATTGCCAACATTCCTGTTACTGATGAGTGAAAGCAGCATGTATCAGAAATTCTCGTCGTCGAAAGACGAGAAAAGCGCACGCCAGGCTGTACTCGGGATGTTCTTCGGCGTGGTCCTGGTCGAGGTGTTGATGATGTCGATCGCGTTGGTTGGTTTTGCGATCTACGCAGATGATCCACGCTTCTTTATGGCAGATGGTTCGGTCAATCGTGCGATGGCCGAAGAAATCATTCTGCGTATCGGTTATGAGCAATTGCCGGTGGTCGTTGGTTCATTGTTGCTCGCTGCTGGTGCCGCGATCATTATTTCTACTGGCAACACATTTCTAATGGTGACATCAACAAATGTCACCCGTGATATTTTCCAGGCTTTCTTTTACAAGAACGCCACGTCCAAACAAATTATCTGGCTGCAGCGCGCCTGTATCGTCGGCATCGGTGTGCTCGCATACCTGATGATGAGCCAGTTCGAAACTATCCTGGAAATGGCGCTGATTTCTTACACGATGATTGGAGCGTCCCTGGCTCCGGCATTACTGGCAGCATTTTTCTGGAAACGCGTAACGCGCGCCGGTGGCGTCGCATCGATAGCTGCCGGTATGTTGACGGTCATTGGCATCACAGTACTGAACTCGATTTTCAAGGACAGTGATCACGCCGTCCAGATATTGTGGACATCATTCCCAATGGATACGGATTACATCGCTTTGCCGGCAGTGTCTGCGTCGATTCTGACATTGATCTTCGTCAGCCTCATGACGCCGAAACCGGATGACAGCGAGTGGCAGCCGTTCATGGGCGAGGTCGCTGACTGACGCTCAACAGGTAGGGACTCAAGACGGAAGCAGCTTCAGGAGAGAACGATGTCAGCAGCAGAGTCATACGCAACCGGGCCCGCCGAGCCGGCAACACGAGACCTGACAATTGGCGAATTGCTGCAAGAGGGCGCCGCAGCCGTGCCCGACCGCGTGGCACTCATTACCGGTACGGCAGATCCGGCGAAGCAGCGCAGCTGGACCTATACAGAACTCCTTGAAGATTCGTTACGTACAGCCTATGCATTGCGGGCGCGCTTCGAGCCTGGTGAACACGTTGCAATCTGGGCACCCAACATACCGGAATGGATACTGACGGAGTTTGGCAGCGCCATGGCCGGTCTCGTGCTGGTTACGGTGAACCCGACTTTCCAGGCCGGTGAGCTGGAATACGTCATCAATCAGTCGAAAAGCGTCGGCCTGCTGGTCCTGCCGGAGTTCCGTGGCAATAACATGCTTGCCACGGTCGATGCGGTTCGCGACAGCTGCCCAACGCTGCGGGAAGTTATTCGTCTGGATAAATGGGACGAGTTTCTGGATTCTGCCAGCGCCGCCGAAGTAACCCTGCCAGAGGTCTCCCCGGGGGATGCGGTGATGATCCAGTACACCTCAGGCACGACCGGTTTCCCAAAAGGCGCGCTCCTGAACCATCGCGGGCTGGTCAATAATGGCGCCCATACGATGGATCGCATGGGCGTCGAAGAAGGTGCGGTATGGGTGGCAATGATGCCGCTGTTTCATACAGCCGGATGCGCACTCGGCGTCCTTGGAGCGGTCGCAAAGCGCGCAACACAGGTACTTTTGGAAGCTTTCGATCCCGGACTGGCGCTGGAGATGACCGAAACCCATCGCGGAACAGCGCTGCTGGGCGTGCCAACAATGTTGATTGCTATCCTGGAGCATCCCGCTTTTGCAACTCGCGATCTGACTTCGTTGCGCAGCATTTGCTCCGGTGGCGCAACAGTGCCGGCCGCATTAGTAGAGCGCCTGGAGGCGGATCTTGGCGCGGCGTTTACGATTGTTTTTGGCCAGACTGAATGTTCGCCGGTCGCGGCGATGACCCGTCCGGACGACTCCACAGATGACAAGGCCAATACACTTGGCACGCCGATGCCGAACACCGAAATAAAAATTGTCGATCCGGAGAGCGGAGAAACGTTACCCGTGAATACAGCGGGTGAATTCTGCACACGCGGTTACCACGTGATGCTGGGTTACTTCGAGATGCCGGAAGCGACCGCAAGTGCAATCGACTCGGATGGCTGGCTACACACCGGTGATTTGTGTTCCATGGATGAGCGCGGCTATTGCACCGTGCAGGGCCGTCTAAAAGACATGATCATTCGCGGTGGCGAAAACATCTACCCTCGCGAAATCGAGGAGTTACTGTTTCGTCACCCGCAAGTTGCGGAAGTAGCAGTCCTGGGACTGCCTGATCCGAAATGGGGAGAAAACGTCGCTGCCTTTATTCGCGATGCCGATCCTGCGAATCCAGCCAGCGATACCGAGCTACGGGAATATTGCCGCCAACACTTGTCGCCGCAGAAGACCCCGAGGATCTGGGTGCGTACAGACGCTTTCCCGTTGACCGGATCGGGAAAAATACAGAAGTTTGTACTGCGCGAGCAATGGGAGAAAGAGCAGGGTGTGATCTGAAGCTTTGCTGCGATGTACAGGCACATTTCGCTGACTTGAGATATCGCCCGCTGGGCGTAGTAAATTCGCCCGCTGGGCGATTGCGGGACAGCAATGGCGCAGGGTCTGTTACGTTATCGCCTGCTGCTGAGCTTTCAGTTCATCTGCCCGTTTGCGTAACGTGGCTAACTCGTCCGCATCCTTGTTATTTCCGGATTCACGCAACTGCTCGATAGCTGCATCCAGATCAACGCTTGCGCCGTCCGAAATCGTCGCGTCTCCCAGCAAAGTCCTGATGCGTCCGAGAATTTGTATGAATTCCTGTAGTGCTTCGTCGTTGTCCATTTGTAGATTGTAAGTTACTTCAGCCACCGGGCAGCAGAAATTGACCAGATTCTTCGATCACCATTAAATAACACCGACACAGTCGGCGTGACGGGCTGCGGATACCTGTTACATTAATTCGATACTGTTCGAGCAAAAGCGCCGGAGATCAGATACAGAGTTGCGGCCTGACGAGTGGCGATATCCTGGAATACGGAAGCCGGAAAAGAATGGGTGTCCCTGGTCTATTTCCTTAGCCTAATTCACGCTACGGTCTTGCCCCTCCCAATACGGCGCCCTGAGCTCACGCTTGAGCACCTTGCCGGCGCCAGACACCGGTAGCGGCTCGGATTGGAAAGACACGCTTACGGGGCACTTGTAGCCGGCGATGTGCTCTTTGCAATGACTAATAATTTCCCGCTCAGTCACCGCAGCATCAGCAAGTGGCACGACGATCGCGTGCACCGCCTCACCCCATTTTTTGCTCGGAATGCCTATGACGGCAACTGCCGCAACGGCGGGGTGCGTAGAAACGACACTTTCGACTTCCGCGGAAAAAACGTTCTCACCACCCGATACAATCATGTCCTTCAAACGATCGACGATAAATACGAAACCGTCCTCATCCATATAGGCGCCGTCCCCGGTCCTGACCCAGCCGTCTTGCAGCGTATCAGCGGTTTGTTCCGACAAATTCCAGTAACCGCTCATTGAGCCGGGACTGCGTGCATAGATTTCTCCGACTTCGCCGCTGCCCAGGACGTTTCCATCGTCATCCCGGATTTCGATTTCGCAGCCGCAGACTGCGCGCCCGGCCGAGCGCAATTTTCCCTGCCCGGGTCCTTCGATGACGTGGTACTCAGGTTGTAACGTCGTTATCAAGGGCGCCATCTCGGTCTGGCCATATCCCTGCATCAACCGAACCTTTGGCAGTTTGTCCATGACCTGCAGGAGTAAACCCTCGGGCATGGGTGACGCGCCATAGGCCAGATACTGCAATTTCCCGAATTTAGCCGGATCAAAAGAATCGCTTTGCATCATCATCCCGACCATGGTCGGCACCATCAGTGAATGGGTGATGTTTTCAGCGGCGATCTTCTCGATTGCTGCCTCCGGTTCAAACGTTGCCATGAAATGGTGTGTTGCGCCCGCCATCGTCACGCCCAGGCTGCCGGCGCCATCGGCAAGGTGAAACATTGGCGCCGAGTGCAAATAGCGATGGCCGGGTTCGAGATGAAAATGTTTGGCGGCTACCATGCCGTTATACCAAAGCGCCTCATGCGAGAGCATTACGCCTTTAGGGAAGCCTGTGGTGCCCCCCGTGTAATAGATACCTGCCAGATCGCTGCCGCCGCGTCCTGCATCGTCAATTTCCTCCCCGGACTTCAAAAACGCTTCGTATTCGAGCATGCCCTCGGGGACCTCACCATCACTGACGTAGACCATCGTCAGTTGTGTATCGGTCGCTGCTTGTATCTCAGGAATCATTGCTGCGAATGTATGGTCAACGAACAGTACGGCGGCGCCGGAATCGTTCAGGGAATAAGCGTTTTCGGTCGCAGACCAGCGAGTGTTCATGGGGATGACGACGGCGCCAGACCACCAGCAGCCAAAGAGATATTCAATATATCGGTCAGAATTCAATGCCAGTATTGCGACGTGATCGCCGCTTCTGATCCCCATGGAGCGCATCGCGCCGGCGAGTTTGGCTGTGCGTGTCCTGAGCTCGGCCCAGGTAACTGTTCGATCACCGAATACCATCGCCGGCATTCTTGCCGTGTTGCTGGCCGCGCTGCGAAGCGGTTGAGTAAGGTTATACATAGCTTTCAACTCTGCCTTTAAAACGAGAGATAAGGAAACGAGAGATAAGGACACCCATCGACTTCGTCCGTTACTTTCTCCGCACAAGCACCAGAAATCAAATAGAGAGTTGCTGGCAGCCAGGTAGCGGAGTTACAGCGTGCGCAAGTCAGCGATCAGAGCGGCACCCCAATTACGAACGCCCCAACGTTCTTCGACCTCATCTTATACATTAGTCGATTTTGACGATTTCGCCATCCTTCATCGACTTGAGATATCGCCCGCTGGGCTGGCTCCTACATTTCTGATTGGCATTTGTAGGAGCCCGCCGGACGATAGATACACCTTCTGGATCCACGTGATTATTCGTCTATCGGCAACCTGGAAAGACACCGTGGAGTTAGTCGGTGTCGCGGCTATCGTTACAGCGCTGGTTTTTGTGGTCTGGAATTTTGGCAGTCTCGAAAAATAGCAACAGGATCGCAATACCAGGACAGAACGGCTCCGGCATTCGGTCATTACTTACGTCGCTAACGACTCCTGAACGGCCCTGTATCCCTGCACAATCGCTGAGTTTGTACCCGAGGCCGCGCCGGCGTCCGAATTCGCTATCGTAATGCGACCAAACGGCTTTCTGCCGATTACCCAGGGTTTACTTTCTTCGTTGGGCCAGTCTGGCTCCCAGAGCAAAATCGGCTTGTAGGGATATCCGTGCGCCCAGCGATTGACGGTAATTGCGTGAATGTCACGCTCGGCATCGAAGCCAGCACTGGAAAGCGCCTGATCGAGTTGATCGCGTACATGGTATTCAAACGTGGAGAACGGCGTGCTGAGCAAGCGGCGTCGCGATTCGCGCCACTGCTCCGGGCCTTGAATGTCCGGCGAATAATGTGCGTGACACATGTGCAGCACCATGGGGTCGTCCGGAGAGCTGCCGAATTCGTACTTGCCCAGGGAAACCGGATAGTCGAGTTCAACCTGCTTGAAAAAATCATTGGTGTAATAGACAAAATCGAGTCCAAGCTCAGCGAAGGGTCTCCAGTTGCGCACCAGCACCTTCGTGTAGCTCAGGGGAATTTTTACACCGTACCTGAGCCCTTCCGCCTGCTCTTGCGGTAACTCCGGACACAGATAAGGGATCGCCATGTTGTAACAAGCCATGATGCATTTTTTGCCGCGAACGGTGTGTGCGTTGCCATGGTGGACGAACGTCACATCAACAGCGTTGCTATCCTTCGTATGTGCGACGTTAACGACCGTGCTATTTAAACGAATTCGCACAGGGGCGCCGCTTCTGTCCAGCATCGAATAATTTAATCTCGCCGTGACCACATCTTCCATACTCGAGCCCGGCACCGCATCCGGAAGCATGGATCGAACGATCAGGCGTGCGACCGAAGCATTGCCATCCGGGAAGTGAAATATGTACGGTTCGTGTTCGCTACTGCGAACACGTCGAAGCGTGTGCTCGAGACCCGCCATGCCGGCATCGTATGACTGCACGAGCGTAGCGGGAATCTCTTCAATTCCAACGCACCATTTGCTCATGCCCCAGCGGCGGAACATTTCCAAAACCTGTTGATCGACTTTGACGTAATTCTTCAGGAAATCGTAGTAACTTGTCTTTCGCAGAATTTCCATTTTCGCGTCCAGGCTCAAGCCGGGCATGTAATCACGCTCGTCAGTCCAGAGACGAATCAGGTCGGCCTTCGCCTGATCATTCATCGGCGTTTGAGCCGCGAATTCTTCCCAGGGAATCTTGTTATAACCAACAACCAGTTTTTGCTCGCCATAAGTCTGTTTGTCGAACAGGATGCCTTTAGCGAGGCCCATCGACGAATACAGCTCCTGGTCATACGCCTCGTAGAATTTCTCGACCTCGATACCTATGTCACGTAGCAGGTCTTTTCCAACATCGCTCCAGTTTGATGGCGAGTCGATAGACTCGGTCCCACCGTAGCCAATGCGAGTGCGGCCATTAATCCTGAATTCGTTACGCTTCGCATGCCCACCAAAATCATCGTGATTGTCGAGAATCAGGATTCGCGCGCCGGGGTTTTCCTTGTTGTAGTAATAGGCGGCAGACAGACCGCTGATTCCTGCCCCTACGACGATGAGATCGTAAGATTCTTCGTGCGCGCTCGGTGGCCACGTCTTGCCAGAAACGCGGGCATGCATCGTCTCCCAGGAACCATCGTGGCTACCTCGCAGGCCTGTCAACGCGGGTGGGTAGTAGTCCTGTCCCAGTTCGAATTCGGACCCGCTTGCACCGAAAACCTGGCTCCATGGCGATAAAAGGGACGCACCAATCGCAACCTGTGTACCGTTTAGAAAGTCGCGCCGTGTGACATTACTCTTCATTAGTTTCCCTGTCCGCGAAAGAATTGAGTTGCTGGCCCAAGTAGGGCAGTGAAAGCGTAACACCCGTTCGCTTCGTTGTCTTATGGGCGTAAGCACACCGTCATCAGTGAACTTAATTAGAGGATTGCTGCGATCTGATGCAACTATGCGGTAAATTAGCAGGGCAAAGGGGGAACACCATGACGATAGAACAGCTTGCCAACATCGCCGAGGTCTTCGGCATGCTTCTGGTTGCCATCACCTTAATATTTCTAACGGTACAGGTGCGGCAAAATACCAAAGCCCTGAAATCGTCCGCGGCAAGCTCGGCACACGAACAGGTAGGCACGCAAATTTATCGCCCGCTGGCGACGGATGAATCGCTTGCCGACATCTTCGTCCGTGGACTGGATGATCCATCAAGCCTGTCGGCCGTCGAAACCGCCCGATTCTTCGCCTTCTGGATGAACGCAATATTTACGATGCAAAACTGGTTTTATCAATGGCGCCAGGGAGCATTGGATGAGGCGTTCTGGATAAGCTGGTCGAAAATCATGGTCAACAATGCTCCAACCCCGGGATTTCGCTTGTTCTGGGAGCAACGTAAGTACCTCTTTACACAAGATTTCACTAAATACTGCGAGACTGAGATTTTCAACCAGCAACCCGTTGCCGACTACCGACCGCTCGGCGCACCGAAAGAATAACCCGCAGTAAAAGTCGCCTGGTTCCCACCGCAGATTAACGAAGGAGTACAAACGTGATAGTCCGCATCTTCCGAGCAAAGATTCACAAGAACCGGGTGTCGGAGTTCAAGCGAATGGTGCAGGAACAGTCTATACCCTGGCTGGAGAGTTCCGAGGGCATGCTCGGCTACTTTCCTGCAGAGCCATTCGGCGACAACGAACAGGAATTCGTGATGATCACATTGTGGCGGGATATAGAATCACTTAAGGCCTTTGCGGGCTCAGATTGGGACAATCCGGTCGTAACAAAAGACGAAGAGCCGCTGATCGAAGCCATGTTTGCTGATCACTACCTTCGTTTCGATAAAGACAGTTGAGCTCACTCGTCCAACCAGTCAGAGGGGAGAAAAAATCCAGTGTTTATCGTACTTCTTAAGTTTTCCAGCAATAAAGACCAGGTCGGCCAGTTCATGGAGGGCCACAAGGAATGGATCGAGCGCGGCTTTGACGACGGCGTATTCTTATTGGTGGGCAGTCTTCAACCGGGTTTGGGTGGTGCTGTCGTGGCGCATAACACGTCGCTGTCAGACCTGCAAAGCAGGGTGAATGATGACCCTTTTGTGGCAGAGAATGTGGTCAGTGCAGAAATTATTGAAATCGCACCCGCAAGAGCCGACGAACGACTGCAATTTCTGATGGAGTGAGTAACTTTCGATCAGTCGAATCAATCAGTAGCTGGCTCGTCGTCTTCCGTGTCTTCTTTGCGAATAGTAAATATTCTCGACATGATAATGCCAAGCTCATAGAGCACGTAGACCGGGACAGCGAGTAAGGTCTGACTGATGACATCGGGTGGGGTCAGGAACATGCCCATGATGAACGCGCCAAGGAATACATAGGGACGCGCTTTGCCGAGTTTGTCCGGTGTAGTCAGGCCGGTCCAGACGATTAGGACTGTGGCAACCGGTACTTCGAAGGCCAGTCCGAAAGCAAACACGATCGTGGTGATGAAATCGAGGAATTGTGCGATGTCCGTCTGCACCTCGACGCCTTCGGGTGCCACCGCAGTAAAAAACCCAAACATCAATGGAAAGACAACGAAATAGGCAAAAGCGATGCCCATGTAAAAAAGAATAATGCTCGATGCGAGCAGCGGGATTGCAAAACGCTTTTCTTTTTTGTACAGTCCGGGCGCAACGAAAGACCAGACCTGGTACAGAACAACTGGCATCGCGATAAAGAATGCTGTGAAAAAAGTCAGCTTGAATGGTGTCAGCAACGGCGACGCTACCTGGGTCGCGATCATTGCGTTGCCGGGCAGGACTTCGCGAAGTGGTTCAGAAACCAGTGAAAATATTTTTCTGGAAAAAGGCAACAACGCAACGAATATAATTACCACCGCTGCGGAAATTTTTAACAACCGACTGCGCAACTCGACAAGATGCGAAAGCAAAGTGCCCTCCGACAGTTCTTCCGCGTTGCTGACCGATTTTTCGTTTTCCTTAGCTGTCACGATTTTTCTGTCTTCTCTGCATCAGGCTTGACCTCCGCCTGGCTTTCTTCATCGTCTTTCAACTGCGTGCTTTGGTCGTCACTTTTTGCAGCAAGCTCATTGTCGTCAATGTAAGTGTCGTCATCGGCGTCATCGGCGACACCACTGCCGGGTTCGTCGGCTGCATGCTGCGGCGAATATTCATCGTCGTCCAGGGGCGCTTTGACATCAGGTTGTTTAGAGGGTTCGCGAGAAGGTGGCTTGATGTCCAGGTCTTTTTCAAAGTTGAGTTCATCTTCCAGTTGCCGCTTCATCACGCGTGTCATACGACGGGCCTGGCCCAGCCAGCCGCCCAATTGATTGGCCACGCGCGGCAACTTTTCCGGGCCCAGTACAATGAGCCCGATCAAAAACAGAATGATCAGCTCCCAAAAGCCGATTCCAGACATGGTGGTAAGCCGTGCTAAGCCAGGCTAGCTGTGGTTTTCTTTTTTAGGCTCATCGACTGGCGTGCTGTCAAAGCTCGCATCTTTGGACTGGTCGTCGATTTGCTCGGTGGTTTCTTTGTCGGCTTCACTGACGGCAGATCGAAATCCTTTAACAGCACTACCAAGATCCGATCCCAGAGTGCGCAGGCGCTTGGTGCCGAATATGGCTAATACGATGACAAGGACGATCAATAATTGAACCGGGCCGATGTTGGCAAACATCCTTCAAACTCCTGGGGACTAACCCCTTTTTCCTAAATTAAATAACGGTTTCGACCGCACAGTTAAGAGCGGGGGCGAATTATGTTCATGATACCCCCGCCAGTGCAACAAAACCGTACCAAAGTCACGCCTCCAGCCAGAAGGTAACGGGACCCTCATTAACAAGTGATACCTGCATATTTGCGCCAAAAACGCCCGTTTCAACACTATCCAGTCGTTTTTTGCACTCGACCACGAAGCGATCGAAGTACTCGCGGCCTTTATCCGGCGGCGCGGCACTGGTAAAGCTGGCACGTGTGCCCTTTCGGGTATCGGCCGCCAGTGTGAACTGCGGAACCACCAGCAGCTCAAGACCCAGCTGCAGCAGGCTAAGGTTCATGCGGCCCTCTTCATCCTCGAATACACGGTAACCAAGCACCCTTTCCACCATTCGCGTGACCGTTGCGGGGCTGTCATCGGGCTGTACCGCCAGCAGCAGCAGCAGGCCGGGGCCAATTTTGCCGCGGATATCGCCATTAACGACAACTTTTGCCGCACTAACACGCTGAATCAGGGCAATCATGGCCCAAAACACCTCCAAAAGCCGGGTTTTGCACCCGTAAAGGCGCCAATCATACGGAAATTCGCCGGTTTGCCAAATATCGCGCCGGGCTGAATAAGTGCTGTTTTTGACGCCATCATCCAGTTACACAGGCATCAACGAGCATCGCTTCATGGCAGGCTGAGGCAGCGGGAGGAAAGCCGGGAGTTCGCTAAAAGACGAGTGGATCTCGCGGCAACATCCGTCCAGGGACGGCCGGATCGGGCTTTGGCCCGCCCTCCCGCGCCAGGGATGGAGAGGCCCCGGTCAGCAGATCGGGGCCTTTTTGAATTCGTTTTGGGTAAAAACCCCACAAAACACTAGTGTCTATGCAAAAAATAGCACTTAGTTCCCACTAAAGATCTAATTAGAAGCAATGTGGGCAGAGAATTTGACAATTTCCCATTAAATAATGCACGTGTGGAGATTTCCGTGCACTAAAAAGCAGTTTGCAGCGCCGGGCAAGCCCTCTACACTGAGCGGCCACCCATTACCTGCATCGGGAACCACCGCGCATGAAAAGACGACAATTTGTAACCGGACTGGCAATGGCAGCCGGGGCGACTGCCTGCAGCCAGGAACAGGCGGCAAGCCCTGGCGCGAGCAAGGTGTCACAAGAGACCTTCGAGTGGAACCTGGTCACTTCCTGGCCGGCAGGATTACCCGGCGTGGGGGTCGGCGTCGAAAACCTGGTGCGGCGTATCGACATAGCATCGAATGGCAGGCTGAAGATTAAGATCTACGCGGGCGGTGAGCTGGTTCCGGCGCTTGAGGTACTGGACGCCGTCAGCCGCGGAACGGTCCAGATGGGGCATGACTCTGCTTATTACCATCGCGGCAAGGTGCCGGCAGCGCAGTATTTTACAGTCATACCGTTCGGCCAGACTGTCCATGAGATTAATGCGTGGCTCTATTACGGCGGTGGCCTTGAGCTGTGGCGTGAAATCTATGAACCATTCAACGTCATACCGTTTCCGGCGGGCAACACCGGCACGCAAATGGCGGGCTGGTTCAACAAGGAAATTAATTCGATCGAAGATTTGCAGGGTTTGAAAATGCGTATTCCCGGACTTGGCGGTGAAGTCATGCAGCGTGCTGGCGCAACCCAGTTTACTGTTGCGGCGGGCGACATATTTACTGCACTACAAACCGGTGTCATTGACGCCGCAGAATTTATTGGTCCGTACAACGATGTCTCGCTGGGTCTGAACAAAGCGGCTCGCTACTATTATTACCCAGGCTGGCATGAGGCGGGGCCCATGCTGGAGTGTACGGTGAACAAGGATGCGTGGAATAGTTTGCCGGCCGATCTGCAGGAAATTGTTGCCAGTGTTTGCCAGGCAATAAATGTAGACATCATGGCTGAGTACACATGGGGCAACGCCGTCGCCCTCGAGCAACTGAAGAAGGATCCCAATGTCGAGATACGACAATTACCGGATGATGTTTTGCGATTGTTGAAACAACTTAGTCGGGAAGCAATCGATGAATTGTCGGCCAGGGATGCAGCGGCTGCAAAAGTTCAGGCTTCCTACGAGGCGTTCCAGAAGATATCGATACCGAATCAGCGGATTAGTGAGCATGCGTATATGAATGCGCGGGAGCTGTAAGTTTTGTTGGTTTGCACTGCGTGCAAACATCGCCCGTCAGGACGTAGTAATTTCGCCCGCTGGGCGGGCTCCTACAATGCCAATAGAATACTTGTAGGAGCCCGCCCAGCGGGCGATGCTTGGCTAAGAACCGTACAACCGATCCGGCAGCCACGTAACGATCTCCGGAAACGCCGCCAGTATAAGCAACGCAAGAACCTGGATTCCAACGAACGGAATCACGCCACGATAAATCTGCGCGGTCGTCACCTCCGCCGGCGCGACGCCACGCAAATAGAACAAGGCAAAGCCAAACGGCGGCGTCAGAAACGATGTCTGCAGATTAATCGCGATCATTATGCCCAGCCATACCGGGTCGAGCCCCATCGAAAGTAATACCGGACCGACAATAGGGACAACGACGAAAGTAATTTCGATAAAGTCGAGGACGAAGCCGAGCAGAAACATGACCAGCATCACCAGTAACACGGCAGCGAATACCCCACCTGGTAGCGCATCCAGTACAGCCCGTACACCATCGTCTCCACCGTAGCCGCGAAACACCAGCGAAAAAACCGACGCACCGATCAGGATCATGAATACCATGCTGCTGATGCGCAGCGTGTTGCGCATGATGTCCTGCAATCTTTCCATGGACAACGCGCGTCGCTGCAGCGCCATCAACAATGCGCCCATCGCGCCGACACCAGCCGCTTCGGTCGGTGTAGCAAATCCGCCGAGAATCGAACCCAGCACAGCGAATATAAGCAGCAGTGGCGGAAAGAGTGCTTTTAGAAGTCGCTGTACAGACACCGGTTCACTCGAATCCGACCGGTGTGCCGGCATCGCGGCAGGATTAAATATGGCCACCGCGACAAGGTAAATCACATACATTACAACCAGCATCAATCCTGGCAGCAAAGCACCGGCAAAAAGGTCGCCTACCGAGACCGTCTCAGGCGAAAAAATTCCTTGTGCCAGTTGCGCCTGCTGGTAAGCAGTCGACATGACCTCTCCCAGCATGACCAGGATGATCGATGGTGGAATAATCTGGCCGAGCGTGCCGGATGCGCATATCGTGCCGGTTGCGATCTCCGGAGAATAACCACGCTTGAGCATTGTCGGTAACGATAAGAGCCCCATCGTCACAACAGTGGCACCCACAATACCGGTACTGGCCGCCAGCAGCATGCCAACCAGCGTTACAGAAATGCCCAGCCCGCCACGCAGCGAGCCAAACAGCGAGCTGAGCGAATCAAGCAAATCTTCGGCGATTTGCGCTCGCTCAAGGGTGATTCCCATGAAGACAAACAGTGGCACGGCCACGAGCGTTTCGTTGGTCATGATGCCGTAAATGCGGCTTGGCAGGCTGGTGAGAAAAGCGGCCTCGAAGCCACCACCGATGACGCCAAAGAACGCAAACAACAGCGCAGTGCCGCCCAGCGAAAACGCAACAGGAAAACCAGCCAGCAGGAGCACGATCACCGCCGCAAATAACAACAGAGCGATCCACTCCATCTTCAGCGCGCCCTGATCGTCCGCAGAGATCGTAGTAATAACGACAATCCCTGCAATGCGACTGCGACTGGCATGATAATGAGGACCGTTTTCAGCAAGGGGATGGCCGGGTAAGGCAAACCACCGGCATTCAGCGATATCTCATGCAGGCTCCAGGAAGCGCCGGCGTAACTGAGTGCAGTCAGCACAAAAAAAGCGCAAAGCGGAAACACGAACAGCATTACGCCGAGAAAATTCACCCACGCGCGGTTGCGCTCGGTCATGTCGCGATAAAATATATCGACGCGAACATGTTCTTCCATCTGCAGGGTGTAGGCGGCCCCCAACATGAAAACCGCGGCATGCATCCAGACCAGAGACTCCTGCAACCAGATGAAGCCACTATCGAAAACATAGCGCATGACCACGATCAGAAATGTCACCAGCACCATCGCCAGCGTCAGCCAGGCAGCTGCACGGCCAATCGCAATACTGATCCGGTCAATGAGCGAACTGACAGCGGACAGCCGCACGCCCTCAGCTGCGCCAGAAAGTCGGTGTGACCAGCACCAGCAGGGTGAAGATCTCCAGGCGGCCCAGAAGCATGCCAATGACGGCGATCCATTTGGCAGGATCGGGGACGGTCATGAATCCGGCTGCTACTTCACCCAAACCGGGACCCAGGTTATTCAGCGCCGCTGCAACCGCGGAAAAGGCCGTCACCTGATCAAGTCCGGTTGCCATCATTAAAATCAACATGACGCTGAAAACTACGACGTAAACAGAAAAGAAGCCCCACACGGCATCGACGACCCGAAACGGCACCGCCTTGTTGCCAATTTTGACGGGAATTTCTGCGCTCGGATGAACAAGACGGACGATCTCACGCATGCCCTGTTTAGCGATAAGAAGCCAGCGGATGACCTTGATGCCGCCAGCAGTTGAACCTGCACAGCCGCCGATAAAGCTTGCGAATACAAGCAACACAGGCAACGCACCCGGCCACGCGGCATAATTTGCAGTCGTAAAGCCGGTCGTTGTGGCGATCGACACCGCCTGAAATACGCCGTCAATAACACCCGATTGCACATCTGTATAGGTGTCATTCCAGAACAACGACGCAACAACGATCACAGACAGGATCAACAGCACGAAACAATACGCACGGAACTCCGGATCATGCATGTAGTGCCTGACAGATATGTTTCTCCAGGCAAAGAAATGCAACGAAAAATTGATGCCGGCAAGGAACATGAAGGCAATGGTGACGATGTTGATTGCAGTGCTGTCGAAGTGACCAATACTCAAATCATGGGTCGAAAAACCGCCAATGGCGACTGTAGAAAACGCGTGACAGAGTGCATCGAACCAATCCATGCCTGCAACCATATAGCCGGCCATGCATAAACCGGTGAAAGCAAGGTAGACATACCAAAGCGCCTTGGCCGTCTCGGTGATTCGTGGCGTTAGTTTGGTGTCCTTGACCGGACCCGGCGTTTCCGCACGATACAATTGCATGCCGCCGACACCGAGCATCGGCAGGATGGCGACCGCCAATACAATGATACCCATGCCGCCGAGCCACTGCAGTTGCTGCCGATAGTAAAGAATCGATTTTGGCAGTGAGTCGATACCGGTGATGACAGTTGCCCCGGTTGTCGTCAGGCCGGACATCGACTCGAACACAGCGTCGGTGAAAGACATGACGGGAGCATCAGCCAAATACAGTGGCAGCGCGCCAAAAGTACCGAGAACGGTCCAGAATAATGCGACGATCAGAAACCCGTCCCGGAGTCGTAAATCCTTGCGTGAGTTGCGCAACGGAAACCAGATCACCAGCCCGGAAAACAATGTGAAGGCGAAACTTTCTACGAATGGCAACCACGAATGGTCACTGAACCCGATGCTGAACAGGATCGGCAGCAGCATCGTCATGCTGAACAGCATCAGCAACAAACCGAGGATGCGTAACACGACTGTCCAGTTCATTCGCTGTTCTTCTATCCGGTTGTCGTTCGCATATTAAGGATCGTAACGGCCGCTCAGACGAACGACACTTCGACCTGAAACAGGTTTTCCAGCTTGTCGATCTTGCGTCGATCGGTCATGAAAAGGATTACATGATCGTCCGTTTCAATAACGGTGTCGTGATGCGCAATGATCACCTGGTCACCACGGACCAGGGCAATAATGTTGATGCCTTTCGGCAGACCGATATCTTCTATCTTGCGGCCAACGACCTTCGAGTCCTCAGCGGAGCCGTGCGCAATAGCCTCGATCGCTTCTGCAGCGCCACGCCGCAGCGAGTGTACGCGAACCACATCGCCACGCCGTACGTGCGCAAGCAGCGAACCGATCGTTACCTGCTGTGGGGAGATCGCAATATCGATGCTACTCGACTCAACCAGCTCGGCGTATGACGGTCGGTTGATCAACGCCATCACCTTGTGCGCGCCAAGCCGTTTGGCGAGCATGGCGGACAGAATATTGGCTTCCTCGGCATTGGTAAGCGCGCAGAAAACGTCGACGTTGTCGATATTCTCCTCAAGCAGCAGTTCTTCGTCTGCTGCGTCGCCAACCAGTACGATGGCCTTGTTCAACTGCTCGGAGATAACACGCGCACGATGCGGATTGCGCTCTATGATTTTGACCTGGTTTGTCTGCTCGAGCGCGAGCGCCAGCCGGACACCGATGTTGCCGCCACCGGCAATCACGACACGGCGTACCGGATCTTCCAGTTTGCGCATTTCGCTCATGAAGACACGCACGTCCTGACGTGCGGCGACGAAAAACACTTCATCGCCTTTTTGTATGATCGTATCGCCGTCGGGTTGCATCGATTTACCGTCGCGGTAGATCGCGGCAATGCGGCCTTCAGTATTTGGAATATGTTCTTTTAATGTCGCTATCTTTTGCCCGACCAGGAAACCGCCCTCGTCGGCCCGCGCGGCCACCAGGCGTACCCGGCCATTGGCAAATTCGAGTACCTGCAGCGCGCCCGGGTAAAGAATCAGCTGCTCGATGTGCTCACAGACGAGCTGCTCCGGGCTGATGCGAACGTCCACCGGAATCGCATCCTGGGTAAAGAGTTCGCGCGCATTCATATATTCCGCGGACCGAATGCGCGCAATCTTCGTGGGCGTCTTGTAAATGGTATAGGCCACCTGGCAGGCAATCATGTTGGATTCGTCAGAATCGGTCAGCGCGACGATAATGTCGGCGTCGCGCGCGCCCGCCCTTTCGAGAACATCAGGATAGGTGGCATGTCCTACAACGGTACGGATATCAAGGCGATCCTGAAGATCTCGCAGCGTTTCGGCTCGTACGTCGACCACGGTAACCTCGTTGGCCTCCTCTCGTGAAAGATGATATGCCGCCGATGAGCCGACCTGGCCAGCGCCGAGAATTAGTATTTTCATTTTATGTACACGGCTGATTGTCCGTGACTTATTTTACATGAGATTGAGATTGGCATAACTAAGTACCAGCCATTTTGTGCCGGCGTTCTCAAAATTGACCTCGACACGGGCATGCGCGCCCTGACCCTCGCAGTTGAGGATGACGCCATCGCCGAATTTTCCGTGCCGTACGCGCTGTCCGAGCCGTACGCCCATCTCGGCGCCCGGGGCAACATGGCCAGCAGCCCGCGACCTTGGGCTCAAAGGGCGGCTGACCTGGACGCGTGGTCGAACCTCCTCGATCAGCTCGGCTGGAATCTCGCTAATGAAGCGCGATGGCTGCGCGAAGTTGTCCATACCATGCAGTCGTCGCTGCTCGGCGTAGGTGATGTACAAAATATCCTTTGCCCGCGTTATGCCGACATAACATAGCCGGCGTTCCTCCTCGAGACCCTGCGGATCCGCGACCGAGCGCTGGTGTGGAAACAAACCATCTTCCATGCCACACAAAAATACCAGTGGAAACTCCAGCCCTTTCGCTGAGTGCATGGTCATTAACTGGACGCAGTCCTCCCAGGCCTCGGCCTGGCCCTCACCAGCCTCAAGTGCTGCATGTGACAAGAACGCATCCAGCGGTGACATCTCCACCGCGGGATCGGGAGAAAAACCACGCGCGGCGCTGACCAGCTCCTCGAGGTTCTCAACCCGTGTTTCGCCGCGCTCACCCTTCTCTTTCTTAAAGAACTCGATGAGCCCGCTGGCGTGAATGACATGATCGACCTGCTCCTGCAGATCAAGGCCCTCTGTATCCTTCGCCAGCGTGGTGATCAGGTTAAGAAAGACAACGACGGCGGTGGCGGCCCGGCCGGCAAGCTCGCCACTGGCAAGGGCACCTGCAGCTCGCCACATCGAACAACTGTTTGCCCGGGCATAGCTGCGCATGGCCTCCAGCGTTCTTGCGCCGATACCGCGGGTTGGACGGTTGACGATGCGCTCGAAAGAGCTGTCATCATCGCGGTTGGAGATCAGGCGCAGGTAGGCGAGCGCGTCCTTGATTTCCGCGCGCTCGAAAAATCGCAGGCCGCCATAGACCCGGTATGGCAAACGCGCATTGATGAGGCTCTCTTCGAGAACCCGCGACTGGGCATTGGATCGATACAACACCGCAGCATCAGCCCGCGCATTGCCCTGGTCGCTCCAGTCACGCAACTTGCCGATTATAAAATCAGCCTCGTCGCGCTCGTTGTAGGCAGAGTAAACGCGAATTGGTTCGCCCTCTGCGCCTTCAGTCCAGAGCTTCTTGCCCATGCGCGAGGTGTTGTTGTTGATCACCGCGTTGGCAGCATCAAGAATGGTTACGGTGGAGCGGTAGTTTTGCTCCAGCTTGACGACCGAGGCACCAGGAAAATCCTTTTGAAACTGATTGATGTGCTCGACCCGCGCGCCGCGCCAGCGATAAATCGACTGGTCATCATCGCCCACAACGAACGGAATGCCCTCCTTGCCGGCAAGCAGTCGCAACCAGGCGTACTGAATTGCGTTGGTGTCCTGAAATTCATCAACCAACAGGTGGCGAAAGCGCCGCTGGTAATGCTGCAACAATTCCGCGTTGTCGCGCCAGACTTCATGCGCCCTTAGTAACAATTCGGCGAAGTCGACCAGGCCACCACGGTCGCATATTTCCTGGTAGCCCTGGTACAGCGAAATGAATTGCCGGCGGTTGGCATCACCCTCATCGTCGAGATGCTGTGGTCGCAGGCCCTCGTCTTTTTGTGCATTGATGAAATATTGCACCTGGCGTGGTGCCCACTTGTCGACATCAATTTCCAGGCCTTTAATAAGGCGCTTGATGATGCGTAACTGGTCATCAGCGTCGATGATCTGGAAACTTTGCGGCAGTCCTGCTTCACGCCAGTGTCGCCGCAGGATTCGATGTGCCAGCCCGTGAAATGTACCGATCCAGAGATGATTGACCGGAATATCGAGTAACGACTCGATTCTATGGCGCATTTCTGCCGCCGCCTTATTGGTGAAGGTGACGGCAAGCAAGCTTTGCGGAGAGATCCCCTCGACATCGATGAGCCAGGCAGCTCTGTGCACCAGGACACGTGTCTTGCCGCTACCTGCGCCGGCTATGACCAGCAAGGGTTCGGCCGGGGCGGTAACGGCCTGGCGCTGCGCATCGTTGAGCGCCTCTAGAATCGGGGTGACATCCATCGGGTTTTGGGGAATTGATGTAGCTGATCAGGCTGGGCAGTCTAACAAAGAATGGACTGTCAGAAGTGTCGTTGTTTATTCGCGGCATCTTCGCTCCCGTGCATTCCTATGCCCTGGAACATTAGTACATCCATTGAGACAGCCGCTCCTACAGCTAGTCTTGAAATTGGCTCGATCTTACTATCTGGCAAGTTCTGTAGGAGCGGCTGTCTCAATGGATGTACCTGGTTGCAGCGTTGAGAAGCGCACGACAGCGAAGACGCCGCGAATAATAACAAGTCACGCCAGGTACTAAAGAGACGACAATGGGCTTCGATTGTGTCTTTTCTGCTGCTTTATGGTGACCAGCGAAGACCGAGCAAATACATACCACGATCATAGGCGATGCGCGGGTCGCTGGAGGTGACCTCGCGCAGCATAAATTCACCGACCAGGTCAAAATGATCGGTCATGTCGTAGGTAATAACGGCGCCGGCCTCCGCCGTTTCCAGCGTTTTTTGCCCAGCCGCGGGATTATTGAAGGCGAACGCATTTTCGTAGTCATACTGGCGGTAATTGGCACGCAAATCGAAGGCAAAACTATTGCCGAGGCGCATGTGAAATTCGACGCTGTATTCATTGCGTGAGTAATTGTAGTAGCCGACGTGTCGATCTTGCCGATCCGTCAAGCGGTATGCCGCACCCAACCACATGGTCCGCGTGATGCGTTGCCGGGCAGACACACCGTACTCGACGTAGTCATAACGCACGGCTGGATTGCCAGCCGGCTGTGTCCCATCGAGCTCGTATGAGGGACGGGCACTATAACGCCGCGTGTAATACTCGGCAGTCAGCCGTACCAGCGAGGTTGAGGTGAAATGATATTGAGTGTTGAGACCCAGGGACCAGAACTCGTGATCATATTCAGGAACGGTCTCGGTCTCTTTATAATCCCACAACTCACCTTTCGCATGGGCGCCTACTGACAGTGGCCCGAATTTTTCACGTATCCAGAACTGTGGGCCGTAGCGCAGATAGGACAGTCGATCAGAAATATCTTGTCCACCAGCGTTTCGCTCGACACCCGTGTCAGGATCGTAATAGGTCTCGTCGTGCTGCGCGATTTTGAACGCACTGTAGACACGGCGCTCCCGGTTTTCACTGCGGCGTCGATATTCCGTTCCAAAGGCTAATTCCTGCAGGTATTCATCAGCCTGGTTGAGGGCCTGGTCCGAGTAAAAGCGGCCGGAAAAGCGGTATGCGCCAAAAAAGTTTTCATGCTCGAAGCTGTTGACCGTGTATACGGCAGCGAGGTTGATCGGTACGAACATTCCCGATTGCACCACCGGATCTACTACTGGTTGTGCGGGGTCACCCAAATCGACATAACTTTCCGCTGGCGTCCGGTAAACATTGTCATCAAATCCCGCGCCAACGCGAAGTCGAAAATCAAGATTCGTGAATTCTTCGTCCTGCTTTAAAGCGACAGTCTGCGCTTCGGCGACTTCTTCAAGCACGCTTTGTTTCTGAATCTCGCGAATAGCCTTCGAGGCAAGCTTGCTAATGTCTCTGCGTTGCCGCTGGTCCCTGGCGCCGCGAAAGCGGCGTAATGCTTCATCAATGTCGCCCATCCGGTAGGCAACCAGACCGAGGTTATAGTCAGACACTACCTGTAGCGCCAGGTAACGATTGGACAGCAAAAGCTCTTCACGGGCGCGGACGTATTGTTTTGCCCGATAATGGGCGATGCCGGTGTTGTAGTGCAGCAATGGTGTGTTCATGCCGGCATCGGCGGCCTGGCTATAGCGTAATAGCGCTGCCCAGTACAACTCATCGCGAAACAGGCGATTGCCATCGGCGAATAGCTCAGTCGCGGTTACCGCCAGTGCGACCTGCGGTAGTGCCATGCAAAGCAACACCACGGTAGCCAGGAGGAGCCGCATTGTTCTCGCCATGTCACGCAGTTTGTAAGCCATTTTCAGAATTGTCAGAACTCCGGCGAAGACGCCATCTTGTCTATGGTTCGCATTTTGCCTGATTATGGAAAATTCGCACTAGAAAAAACCATATCCAGCCTCAGCCTCAACCGATCTTACCCAGCAAATTGCGAAATTTCCGGGTCGGCACTCAACACTGTGACGTAGCGCAAAAAAATCCCCCCGGTTGCAGTACAACAGGGGGGATTCGTCATCTTATCGAAGGATCCTGGCCAACGACAGAGTCTGGCCCAGATGCTACGGTTTGCCCTTAAGCGTTGTCCTCGTCACTGGCACCGTCGTCCTCAACTGATGCGACGTCATCGTCGTCGTCATCTTCTTCCATGTCGTCGTCTTCCATCTCGTCTTCTTCTTCGAGCTCGTCGTCATCGATCGATTCGCCGTCGTCGAAGTCGCCTTCATCATCAACCAGCTCGTCATGATCGTCTTCCTCGCCCATGAAGTCCTCGTCAGAATCAAAGTCGTCTTCTTCGCTGTCTGCGAAGTCGCCGTCAGATTCTTCGTCTTCACGTTCGTCATCCGCTTCAGCGCCCATTTCATCGCGGTCCATGTCGTCGTGATCGCCGTCTTCATCTTCAAACTCGCCGTCATCTTCGCCGTCGGGGCCTTCGTCTGCCATGCCCTCCGGCCCACTCATGATGAGGACGTTGCCGTCGATGCCGGCTATGCTGTCCAGCACTTCCATGGTGACATCAAGCTCATCCATATCATCAGCCGTCGCTGCTGCCGGGAAAAAACCGCAGCAGGTCAGGGCAAGGCTGGCTAAAAATACTCTCAGGTTCTTCATCTCCGTGCTCCTTTCATTGCTTCAACTAACGAAGCGTCTTCCATAGTTTTTAAATAACTGTCACCTGCACGCGGAACGATCGATCGTCACCCGCATGCCGTAAGGTGGCCAAAAGTTCGCCGCCCAGCGGCGAAGTTGCAATGAGTGTCAGTGGCAAAATGTTCTTGCCTTCTTTCAGACTGGTCATCCAGGTAATCTCGCGCTGTCCCTGAAAACCCATCACCTCAATGCCTTCCGGTAAAGTGACGGTCATGGTTGCATCGATAAGCGGAGTCGCGGATGAAAACACCAGGTTCACGGTACGTGGTTCTTCGATCACCATGGCAATTGAAGCAATTGCAGGTTCGCTGAACTCCGGTGTTTCAAAAATCGTGCCGCTAACGATCCATAGCACCAGGGCCGCAGCCATCGCACCACCGAATCCCGTCATCACCCAACGGTTACGCTGGCGTCGCGTGCCGCTTTGTGCCGCTTTGGCAAGTGCGCGGTCAAAAAAAGCGGCATCAGGTTGCGGCATGCTGGAATCTCCGTATTCTTTCAGGCTCGCTCGCAGAATTCGCTCGCGGTCCAGTATCTCCTGACAATCAGCGCATTGTGCCGTGTGCACGGCCAGCGATTGCATATCGGCAACATCCAGCTGCGCGTCTACATAGCCGTCGAGTTTTTCGTTTATCAGGTTACAAGTCATGGTTTTCTTCCTGTTACCTAGTTACACGCTCAGAGGCTGGAAATGGTTCCTTCCGCTGCAAGAATCTCGCGCAGGCGTGCCCTGGCGCGGTGCAGGCGGGACTTGATTGTGCCCACCGGGTCACCCGTAATCTCTTGAATTTCCGAGAGTTTATAGCCTTCGCTGTCGTGTAACAGCACCACCAGGCGATGATCCTCACTGAGGCTATCCAGAGCTCGCTGCAACTGCATTATGTTATCCAGGCGCTCTACATCACGCACCGGATCGAGTTTTCCGGGCAACGATTCGAGGCTTTTTTCCGGCAGTTGATCCTCACTGACACTGACCAGCCGCTGCCGCGCATAACGCCGCCGGCCGTCGATGAAATGGTTGTACATGACCCGGCATAGCCATGCCCCAGGTTCCTCGAGCTCAACCAGGTCGTCCATGCGGGCGAAAACCTTGGTCAGCACATCCTGAAAGAGGTCCTCCGCTTCTGGTTTAGCGCTTGTGAGCCTGAACGCGAACCGGTACAGGCGATCGAGATGCGGCCGCAACAAGGCATCGAAACTGGCCTGCTGATGTTGATCGACGGAAGTCATGCCGGCCGAGTGTAGTACCAGAAGATCATTTCACAAGGACCATCACGCGAAACTGAGAACTGCAAAGCGAAAACCAATCAGAAAATCGCGCTGCTGACAATTGTCGTAAATTTCGCCTACCAAAAACCCGAAAACCGTAGAAACGGCACGTAGGAGCCCGTCGCGCGGGCGACAAACATTGCAACGCAATGTTTGCAAAACAACAACCCGTCACACCCGTACCAATATGGCACCTGTCGGGCGACAGATGATGATCAAAGTTCAGCGCATTTCGCCCGCACGGCGGGCTCCTACAAAATCGTGCCAGACGCCTGCTCTAAATCCCCAGCCGAATAATGTAGTAATGATCGATCAACAACGCCACAAACAAAATCATCAAATAATTGATAGAAAACCGAAACACCACCATCGGTAATTCAAGGCCATCGTCTTTCCTGAGCTGTATTGCGTAAGCAAGAAACCTGCCACCAAGTGCAAGGGCCGTGACCAGGTATATGAGCCCACTCATCCCGGACAGATAAGGCAATATTGTGACCAGCACCAGCAGTATCGTGTACAGCAAAATATACTGGCGCGTGAATTCATTGCCATGCGTAACCGGCAACATGGGCACGCCAACTTTTTCGTAGTCTTCTTTCCTGGCAATCGCGAGCGCCCAGAAATGTGGCGGCGTCCAGATGAAAACGATCAGGAATAACAACAACGCGTCGCTGTGTATTTCACCTGTGACCGCGGTCCAGCCAAGCACTGGCGGTGCGGCACCAGCAGCGCCACCAATGACAATGTTCTGCGGTGTCGCGTGTTTGAGGTACACGGTATAAATTATTGCGTAGCCGATCAGCGAGGCGAAAGTCAGCAGGGCGGTTAACGGGTTCACCAGCAACCAGAGCATCAGCATCGATAAAACGCAAAGGATCACTGCAAAGGACAACGCATGTGTTTGTGTCAGTTTGCCCTGCGGCAAGGGACGATTGTGCGTACGGGACATCTTGATATCGATGCGTGAGTCCAGTACGTGATTGACCACCGCCGCAGACGAGGCGGCAAAACCGATACCCAACGTGCCAAATATCAAAGGCGTGGCACCGGGCCAGCCCGGGACCGCAAGCAACATGCCGACAACCGCAGTAAACACGATCAGTATGACGACCCTTGGTTTGGTCAGCTCATAGTAATCACGCCACCCGGCGGTTTCCTGCATAACGCTTACGTTCAATATTCAGTACTCCGTCAAGGTGATATTCACGGGTTCAGAGCCACCCGGATGATCCAAGACAAGGCGCAGTGTGCAGGGGTTTGGTATTCACGTCTACCAGTCGGCACAGCACAGATCACGACTCGGCTCGGCTAGTCCTTTTCAAGCGCTGCAACGCCGTATTGGATCATCCGGGTGGCTCCCGACTTCGAACAAACGCTGAAGTGACCATTCGTGATATTTCATCTATTGGCATGGGCGAGTCGTGAAGCGGTCGTCCGCGTTGTTGCGCCTCTTGGCAAGGACGGGCCGAGCCGACATTGCAGCTGTACTGCATCATTTGGCAACGGTGAGAACCCTACACCTTCGAGTCGCGTCTAGCGGTTTTTAATGCCCTCGGGTGCAACCGCTTCACAACTCGCTGAACCCGTGAATATCACCTTGGCGGAGTACTAACCTATTCGGGATAATTTCAGAAGGTGTTTAATGTCCTCCACCATTTCGCCAGGCAGAAGATCGGGTGAGAAATACATAACCAGGTTGCCAAGCGGGTCTATTAAATAGATGCCCCCCGGCGTTTGTCCTGCTGGACGTTTAACGCCAAGCAAATTCTCGAGATCCTTGTCTGCTATCGTTACCAGGCCTTCGTGTTGCTCCTTGAGGAACACTTTATCCGGCGCTGATTCACCGTGCAAGAATACACGAGTCACGCGGCTCATTTCGTTGCCGAGCATCTGGCGTGACTGGCGCAGACGATAGAGTGCCTCCTGGCAGTCTTTCTTGCAGGGTGCGCTGTGCACATAGAGCATGAGCCAATGGTTGTCTGTCAGAGGTACAACGGGAGATGAAGGCAGTTGATCTTCAATATTGACAATCGGTTGGAGAATAGTGCCGAAGTTGGTGCCAACTTCGGGTTGCCAACTATCGCTCTTGTACATCCACGTAGCGAGTAACAGCGGTGCGCCGAAAGCCAGTGCGACCAGTGCCAGCTGCATTTTGCCGCTACTCCTGTTGCCGTTACCAGCCATCAGCTTTGCTCATCCTGTTGCCGGTCATTGTCATCCGGCCGCTGCTTCTTGCGATAATTCCAGATAAGAATAACAAGAACTGCCAGCGCCATGACAAACCACTGGAAGGCATAACCATAGTGCATCATCGGGCCGCTTTGTGGCGGTTGCCAGCGACGCACGTAGCCATCGTCGGCATCCGGACTTAATAACAGGACGAATGGCAGCAGCTCGGAGCCGAGCTCTTTAGCCAGTTCGTCAAGCGTTGGATAAACCGCCACCCTGGGCCAGTCCTTGCTGCCCTCGAAGGCCTCACCCGGTCGAATGCCAACCCTGGGCAGCCGTCCAACGCGGCCGCGTACCGAAATGAACGCCTCGGTGACACTGACATCAGGCAGCGCGCCTAATTGTGATTTCTCGACCCAGCCACGATTCACGATCAGCAACGGCGCATCAGGTGCAAGCCGAAAAGATGTGATGACGTAGTAACCGACTCTCCCGGACACAACGATATTATCGATCAGAACCTGCCAGTCACTCAGGTATTGTCCGCGTGATTCAATACGCTGGAAGAATTCCACGGGCATATCGTTATGCAGGCGCGAATAGGGTGCATCATCTTCAAACAGGGCCATGAGTTCGTTTTTCTGCTGCGCGCGATCCAGTTGCCAGAACCCCAGCCAGCCGAACAGGATTATGAATAGCAGCCCAGCCAGTGGTGGGATGAAGCGCCGCACAGACTCACTCTTTATTATGTTTTCGATCACGATATACTCGCGCACCGGATACAGCGATAATCGCCGCGATGAAATTAGTATTGATCATTCTGTTGCTTGCCATTGTAGCCAGCCTGGCTTCAGGACTGTGGTTCCTGGCCAAAGATGACCAGGGCGGAACCCGCGTTCTCAAGGCCCTCAAGATTCGCGTGGCATTATCAGCGCTGCTGATCGGTTTTCTTATATTCGGTTATTACCAGGGCTGGATATCACCGAATATTGGGTAGCCCGAACGTTGCATGAGTTGGCGGGACTGTCGGTTTCTGTGCCGCGTACAGCGCGGTCGATCGTGCGAGAGACGTAGCGGGGACTACGTATGGAGCAGGATCGGGCGCGATGTGCCGGCACAGGAAGCGAAAGCCCGCCAGGCGCAAACTGTAACACTTTCACCTTGGCCGAATATGCCGCAACCATTCGAATCATCGTCCTACTTCTATTGTCAGCGCCGGCACTCATGCAATGTTCGGGCTAGTTATCAGCCGGGCCGAACCTACATCCAATACACAAAGACATACAAAGCTACCCACACAACGTCGACAAAATGCCAGTACCACGCAACGGCTTCGAAGGCGAAATGCTTGTCCGGCGTAAAATGACCTTTGAGCACCCTGAACCAGATGATGGTGAGCATGATGGCGCCGATGGTGACGTGCATACCATGGAAGCCGGTCAACATAAAAAATGTTGACCCATAAATTCCTGAACCCAGCGTCAGGTTCATGTGTTGATAGGCTTCGATGTATTCCTCAGCTTGCAGAAACACAAATATGAAACCAAGGATAAATGTTGCCGCGAGGAACAACTTAACCAGTGAACGCTGGCCCTTGAGTAAGGCATGATGCGCGATCGTTAGCGTTACGCTACTTGAGAGGAGCAATACCGTATTGATCAATGGCAGGCCAAAAGGCCCCATGGGTTCAAAATCCCCGCCAATATTGCCGGGGCCATTGGTCGGCCAGGTGCTCTCGAAGCCTTCCCACAACATCAGATTGGTAAAGAAATTGTTGCTCTCGCCGCCGAGCCAGGGAATAGCCATATTGCGAGCATAGAAAAGAGCGCCGAAAAACGCTGAGAAGAACATCACCTCAGAGAATATGAACCAGAACATCCCCATGCGAAAAGACATGCCAACCTGGGTGTTATAGCGTCCGCTCTCGCTCTCGCCGATGACTTCGCCGAACCAGCCAACCAGCATGAAAATGATGATCGCGAAACCGGCAAGCATGACCCAGAAACCGGTATCGGCTCCATTTAGCCATACGGACACGCCGACCATCAGGAATAGCAGGCCAGCAGAGCCGACTACTGGCCAGTGACTGCCGTGCGGGACGTAATATTTTTCTTCAGCGTGTGACATGACTGGTTCCGTGTTCTACCGCAGAACTATCTGTAATCCTGGCAGTATCAAAAAATGTATAGGAAAGCGTGATCGTATCGATGTAATCGGGAAGGTCAGAGTCGACGATGAATCGCACTGGCATTTCTTTTTCTTCGCCGGGCGCAAATTCCTGCGACGTGAAACAAAAGCATTCCAGCTTGCGGAAATGCCTCGCAGCAATAGCAGGCGCGACACTCGGTACAGCCTGAGCAATTTTTGCTTTGTCGGTCAGGTTGCGGGCGATGAAAATTGCTTCGTACATGCCACCCGGGTGGACTGTCATCTCCTTAACCTGGGAGTGAAACTCCCATGGGGCGTACTGGTTTACCGTTGTTACAAATTCGAGGTTTATCTCGCGACTCTGATCGACCTCGGTTGATACTTCGGTCGCCGCAATACTATTGGTTTTGCCGCCAAGCCCGGTAATTTCGCAAAACGCATCGTATATTGGCACCAGCAAGAAGCCGAAACCGAACATTGCCACGGCCATAAAAACCAGGCGCCCGGCCAGCGACTTGCTGTCATCTTTTTGCGGTTGTTTTGCATCACGCATGGCTGGCTACGCTCTCAGCACGCCCATCAGAATAAAGCCCAGGTAAAACGCGAGCGCCACAACAGTCAAAATCAGCAACGTTTTACGAACGCCTTTTTTCTGCTGTGCGTCGCCCTGACTCATGAGAATGACGTTTTCACCGATGATGCCGGTGGCGTCTCAAAGGTGTGATACGGAGCTGGCGAGGGCACAGTCCACTCAAGGCCTTGCGGCTGATCCCAGACTGCATCTGTTGCGGCGCTGCCTTTCTTGCGCACACATTGAATCACGTTATATGCAAACAGGAGTTGTGCGAGGCCGAAGCCAAAAGCGCCGATGCTGGCGATACTATTGAAATCTGCGAATTGCGTGGAATAGTCCGGAATCCTGCGCGGCATGCCTGCAAGCCCGAGGAAATGCATCGGGAAGAAGGTGACGTTGACAAAAATAGTCGACAGCCAGAAATGCAACTTGCCCATGCGCTCATCGTAATAATGACCGGTCCACTTGGGCAGCCAGTAATAAACTGCTGCCATCACTGCAAAAATCGATCCGGGAACCAGCACATAATGAAAGTGTGCCACGACGAAGTAGGAATCGTGATACTGGATATCGGCCGGCACAACGGCAAGCATGAGCCCGGAAAAACCGCCAATAGTAAACAGGAACAAGAATGCCAGCGAGAACAACATTGGTGTCTCAAACGACATCGCGCCACGCCACATCGTCGCCATCCAGTTAAATAATTTCACCCCGGTTGGCACTGCGATCAGCATCGTTGCAAACATGAAGAACAACTGGCCGGTCAGCGGCATGCCAGTCGTAAACATGTGGTGCGCCCAGACGATGAACGACAGGAACGCGATACTCGATGCAGCGTAAACCATCGAATCGTGACCGAACAACGGCTTGCGGGAGAAAGTTGGGATGATCTCCGACACAACACCGAAGGCCGGCAGGATCATGATGTACACCTCGGGATGACCGAAGAACCAGAATATATGCTGGAACATGACCGGGTCGCCGCCGCCGGCAGCGAGGAAGAAACTGGTGCCGAAAAACTGGTCCGTCAATAACATGGTCACCGCGCCGGCAAGAACAGGCATGACTGCCAGCAGCAGGTATGCAGTGATAAGCCAGGTCCAGACGAACATCGGCATTTTCAATAACGACATGTCCGGCGCACGCATATTGACGATCGTCACGATGATGTTAATTGCGCCCATGATGGATGAAATACCCAACAGGTGAACCGAGAAAATCAGGAATGGAAACGCATCACCGGTTTGCAACACCAGCGGTGGATACATTGTCCAGCCACTGGCGGGCGCGCCACCTGGCATAAACAGCGTGGACGCCAGCATGGCGAATGCTATTGGCAGTATCCAGAATGACCAGTTGTTCAGGCGCGGCAGCGCCATGTCAGGCGCGCCGATCATCAGTGGCACCATCCAGTTTGCCAGGCCGACAAATGCCGGCATGACTGCACCAAACACCATGATCAGTGCATGCATGGTGGTCATCTGGTTGAAAAACGCCGGGTTTACGAACTGCAAACCTGGCGAAAACAGCTCGGTGCGAATTATGAGAGCCATGACCCCGCCGAAGAAAAACATCAGCAGACTGAAAATCAGGTACATCGTGCCGATGTCTTTATGATTGGTTGCGTACAACCAGCGACGCCAGCCTGAGACCGGGCCGTGATGCTCGTGCTCTGCGTGCGTGTCGGCCACTGTGGCGCTCATCGTATTTCTCCGTCAGCAGCGGCGACCTGCGCCACGCGATCTTTCTCATTGGCAAGCCAGGCCTGGTAGGCCTCGGGCTCAACCACTTCAACAACGATTGGCATGTAGCCATGGTCCATGCCGCATAATTCGGCGCACTGGCCGCGATAAACTCCGGCGACTTCTGCCTTGAACCAGGTTTCATTCATGAAGCCCGGAATGGCATCCTTCTTGATTGACAGCTCAGGTACCCACCAGGCGTGCACGACGTCGTTCGACGTCAGCAGGAACCGCACTTTTGCGCCCTTCGGCACGACCAAGGGCCGGTCGACATCCAGCAGGTAGTTATCAACGGTTTCCGGATCGATGCCGGATCCCTTGCGTCTTGCTGCGGCGCTGGTTCGCGACAGGCTGCTGAAAAATTCAACGTCTTCGCCCTGGTAGGCGTAGTGCCAGCGCCACTGGTAGGCAGTGGTGACGACTGTAATGTCCGGATCACGACTGTCTTCGAGCTTGATCAACAACTCGGCTGATGGAACCGTCATGATCAGCAAAATTACAATCGGTATCGTCGTCCATATGATTTCCGCTGTCATGCTGTGCGAAAATTTAGCCGGGACCGCGCCGGCCGCTTTGCGATGTCTGATGAGCGAGTAAATCATCACGCCAAATACAATGACGGCAATTGCCACACACCACCAGAACACCATCATATGAATGGCATAGGTCTCGGCACTAAGCGTTGTCACGCCTTTGGGCATGTTGAGCGCCCAGTCAGCGCGGGCGCCAGTGGAGCCCAAAAGAACGAGTGCAGCAAGGCACAGTTTTCTAATCATCAATTTTTCATCCTGCGGACCTGTCGGTCACCGCGATTCTGCATTTTCTTATCTGTCGCAGCCAACCTGCAATATGTAGTCTACACAGCGACGCCGATCAGCAATCCGGGCTTTTGGCCTGAATTGCCCTGGTCTCTGTGCAGATGAGTGGCCTGACTATAATCCAGAATGCGCCATCACTAAATAGCTCGCTTTGCGCCGGTCGAAAAGCACGCGAAGTGTACTGAAACCCCCTTCGACATGCAATCTTTCTAATATAACAATCGCTAATTAAAACTCTTTAAAAACAAATAGTTATGCGTTTATTTGGATGTTATACACAGGCCCCCGGGGAACCTGGCTCTTTTTAGCTGCGCCGCCGGGAAATCATCCGCGGATCCAGCCGGAATTCGCCCTCGGGAAGTTGCGGTCCATCACCCCAGGCATGTCCGTACACGAGCTCCAGATTGAGCGATAAACCGCCGTTTGCGGCCCGGGATACGAGATTTTCCTCCATTTGCCGAAATCGCTGCCTGCCGGTCAGCGATTTGCGCCGGTTTTGCAGACTATTGCGCGCGCCACTATTGGTCAGGTCCTGATACAACGAGTCCGTATCCCGATAGGTTACTTCCAGGTAATCGACATCCAGCACCGGTTCGCGGAGTCCGGCACGTACCAGTGCATCACCGATGTCATGCATATCCGGATAGGCATTGGCGTGCCAGTCCTGGTCCAGAGAATGCCAGGCAGCACGAATTTCACTGAGACTATCCGGACCGAAGGTGGCGAAAGCAAAAACACCGTCCTTGCGTAAAACACGCCTGACTTCGGCAAGGCACGCCGGAAGATCGCTGACCCAGGGCAGCAGCAGATTGCTGAACACAAGATCGACACTGCCATCCTGCAAGGGAATACGGCTTGCATCGCCGAGTAATTCAGTGAGTTTCGACAACCTGGATCGTTTCTTCCTGGCGATCTTAAGCATACCGATGGATGCGTCAAAACTAATCACGCGGGCGCGCCGGTATTGTTTTGCCAGTTCGCCGCTGCCGGTGCCGGTCGCACAGCCGAGGTCGAGAATGCGTGCGGGCTTGATAATGGTGGGCGACAATCTTTGTGTCAGCCCGGCAAATGTGTGCCGGTGTACGAAATCAGTCGCATCGAAATTCTTTGCAGCGCGATCGAATCGTCGTCGCACATCACGAAACACGAGCTGGCCTGGATTGGCATTCATAGTTGCAAGCATATGACCAATGCTACTTTACAGGCAAAGTCTCTACTTCGGCCAGCTGCAGGGAAAACCGGATAGCCGCATGCTGAGCTGATGTCCCGCTATGCCAATCGGCTCATACACGCAGTGTTTCCGGTGCTTTGTGTATTTTGCGGCGTGCACCATGCGGGCGGTTCCGTCTGTAAACAATGCAACGCCGCATTGCCCTGGATCGGGATCATCTGCGAGCATTGTGGCCAGTCCTTGCCAGCCACGCAGCCCGAGGGCGTGGTGTGTGCGGTGTGCCAGGCAAAGCCACCGGCGTTTGCGAAAGCAAGGGCGCCTTGTACCTATAATTTTCCGCTCGATACCGCATTGAAGGCGCTCAAGTTCAAACGACAGCTTTGCTACGTTCCCGCCCTGGCCGGAATGTTATTACCCGTGCTCGAACAGGACTTTTCAGATTGCGATGCGCTCGTACCAGTGCCCTTACACAGAACCCGACACGCATTGCGCGGCTTCAACCAGGCCACGGAATTGTGCCGACCATTAAGACGTACGACAGGCCTGCCGATGATGCGCCAGGTGTACCGGCACAGAGCGACGCGTTCGCAGGCCGGCCTGACAGCCACTGAGCGCAACAGAAACGTAAGAAACGCTTTCGCTGTCAAAGGCAACGTCCTCTGCCGCTACCCATTGATCATTGACGATGTAATCACAACGGGGGCTACCTGCGCGCAACTGGCAATCGCGCTACTGAATGCCGGCGCAGAAAAAGTCGGCGTCCTGACAGTCGCCAGGGTGCAACCCGTTTAAGCGGGTACTACGGGGTTAAATGTGTAGTGCAGCACGATGCCAATGAAAACGATCATGCCTATGTAGTGGTTGTGCAGGAACGCTTTGAAGCAACCGGCTTCCTGGCGATCGCGCGCGAGCCATTGGTGATACAGCATGAGAATTGCGGCAATGGCCACTGCTCCATAAAACCAGAGGCCAAGCTCTGCCATTTTGCCGATGAACAGGAGCGCGACCAGCATCAACAGTTGCAGGCCGCCAATGACAAACAAATCCGCATCACCGAAGAGTATGGCAGTGGATTTCACACCCACTTTAAGATCGTCTTCGCGATCGACCATGGCGTAAAAGGTGTCATAGATAACGGCCCAGATTAATGCCGTACCGAATACCAGCCATGCCAGCTGCGGCGCGTTGCCAGTTTGCGCTGCGAATGCCATCGGTACGGCCCAGCCAAAGGCGGCGCCGAGCACAAATTGCGGTATGGAAATAAAGCGCTTAATAAATGGATAAACCACCGTCAGTCCGGCTGCAATCACGGCCAGCAACTGCGCTGGCGGGTTGAGCATGGCTGCCAGCCCAACTGCGACCAGCGCAAGGGCGACAAAGAGCGTAATTGCCTCCGCCGGTGCGACGGCGCCGGACGCAATAGGTCTGCTGCGGGTTCTTTCTACGTAGGGGTCGATATTCCGGTCTGCAAAATCATTCAGGACACAGCCGGCGGAACGCATGATGATTACACCGAGAATAAATACCGTAAATATGCCCGCATCCGGATGCCCCTCGCCGGCGAGCCACAACGCCCAGAGCGTAGGCCATAACAGGAGCCATACACCGATAGGCTTATCGAGACGCATGAGGAACACGTAGTTCTGCAGCTGCTTGATAAAGCCTGGCCCGAGCCAGGCGGTGGGTTTTTTCTTTAGCGGGTTACTCACGATTCCTGGTCAGCTTGCTCATTCAAAAATTGGCACCTTGACTCTGATTGTAACCAGATCGAAGCATTCGCGGCGTCTTCGCTTTCGACTCTCCCTGTGCACTGCTACATAAGCACATCAGTTTAGACGGCCGCTCCTACAGTTTTGCGCGTATCTGTAGGAGCGGCTGTCTAAACTATTGTACTTGGTTACAGCGTATAGAAGAGTACGAGAGCGAAGACGCCGCGAATGCTTGCTCCATTGTTACGCATCGCATCGTCCTGGCTTAGAACATAATTTTATCGGACAGCAGTGACATTCACCCGGGTATTTATCCAGGCAAGGAGTCTGCGCGATATCTTTCGTCGCCGCAAAAATAACACGGTATTCAAACTTTCCCATATTGATGTGCATCGCCGAGCCAGCGGCGGGCGATGTCAATCGCTGCCTGCGGGTGATCGCGCTGAATTTTCTCTGCTGCGATCTGCACTTTCGGCATTAGCTGCGCATCCCGAACCAGGTCGGCGATACGGTAATCCGGCAAGCCAGTCTGTTTGGTGCCGAGCAATTCACCGGGTCCGCGCAATTCGAGATCCCGTTGCGCTATCAGGAAACCATCATTCGTGTCGCGCAAAATCGCAAGACGACTACGCGCCAGTTGGCCGAGCGGTTGCTTGTATAGCATGACGCAGTGACTTTGCGCAGCACCACGACCGACCCGGCCCCGTAACTGGTGTAATTGCGACAACCCCATGCGCTCTGCATTTTCTATAATCATCAGGCTGGCGTTCGGCACATCCACCCCGACTTCGATAACTGTTGTCGCGACCAGCACATCGATCTCGCCTTGCTTGAATTGTCGCATGACCTTTTCTTTGGCAGGTGCTTTCATACGGCCGTGCACCAGGCCGACGCGCAATGACGAAAGTGCTTCAGTCAGCATCTCGAAACTGGCTTCGGCTGCCTGGTAATCGAGCACTTCGGATTCCTCGATCAGCGGACATACCCAATAAATTTGCTGCCCGTTGGTGCACGCCTGGCGTACGCGTTCAACGACTTCTGCCCGCCGTGTATCCGGCATGGCAACTGTTTGTACTGCCCGGCGGCCAGGCGGCAACTCATCGATCACCGAAGTATCCAGATCTGCGTAGGCGACCATCGCCAGGGTGCGGGGAATTGGCGTTGCGGTCATCACAAGTTGGTGCGGAATAGTGTCGCTGCTCGCTCCTTTATTCCTGAGCGCCATTCGCTGGTGTACACCGAAACGATGTTGTTCGTCGATTACTACCAGTGCCAGGTTGTTAAATTGCACGCCCTCCTGAAACAGTGCGTGTGTGCCAATGATAAGGCTGGCGCGTCCGGACTCGATCGCTTCAAGCGATGCGCGCCTGTCCGCTTGTCGCTGGCTGCCGGACAGCCATGCAAGCTCGACGTCGAAGTCACTGAACCACGCTGAAAAGTTTTGCCAGTGCTGTTCCGCAAGCAATTCAGTAGGTGCCATGACAGCTGCCTGCACGCCACTGCTAACGGCCAGCAAACACGCGGTTGCAGCGACCACGGTTTTGCCGGAGCCTACATCACCCTGAATAAGTCGCATCATTGGGTGCGGCAGGCAAAGGTCTGCGGCAATTTCTTCGATGACACGTTGTTGTGCAGCAGTCAGTACGTAGGGCAAGTTGCTGACGAATTTGCTCAGCGCATCCGTAGCGCCCGATAGTGCGACGGCGTTTTCTTTTCTTGCCAGGTGACGCAGGTTTCTCAGGCTCATGTAGTGCGCGAGTAATTCCTCAAACGACAGTCGAATCTGGCAGGGGTGTTTGCCACCCATGATGACCTCGAGGTTTGCCTCGGGCGGTGGCTTATGCAGAAACACCAGAGCATCGTGCAGCGAGGGTAGCGCGAATTCGGCAAGAACGTCCGCAGGAATAAGATCAGCCGCCGGATTCTTTTCCATCATAGCCAGCGCCTGTGCGACCAGGGTCCTGAGCCGGCCCTGCGCAATGCCCTCGGTCATCGGGTAGACCGGCGTTAACGCATCGGAGACAACGACTTCCTGGCCGGCGCCCAGGACCCGATACTCTGGGTGGACTACCTCCAGACCACCCGGCCCCATTCTGATGTCGCCAAAACAACTTAATGTGACGCCTTGCCGGAACTGCGCTTGTTGTTTGCGTGAAAAATAGAAGAAGCGCAGCGTGATCTGGCCACTGCCATCGCCAATTCGCACCAGCAAACTGCGTCTGCCGCGATAGACCGTTTCCGCCAGCAACACTTCTCCGCTAAACAGGCTGCGCATTCCGGGGTGAAGTGAGCCGATGCGGCTCAGGCGAGTCCTGTCCTCGTAGCGCAACGGCAGCAAAAACAGGAGATCCTCTACCCGGTACAGATGCAGGCGCTCGAGCGTAGCAGCAAGTGCTGGTCCTACGCCGCGCAGAACCGTCAGCGGTGAGCTGAGATTTATTTCGGAATCAGGCACGCGACCGATCCAGTTAAAAAACTATAAGGCCAGGATTGCCTCGGCTTCGACATCGACGCCCTTGGGCAGAGACGCGACACCAACCGCCGCACGTGCCGGATACGGTTTGCTAAAGAAGCTCTCCATGACAGCGTTGACGGTCGCGAAATCGTTCAGGTCTGTCAGGAAAATCGTGACCTTTACGATCTGATCGAGCGAACCACCTGCGGCTTCGGCAACCGCTTTGAGATTTTCAAAAACCTGGGTCGCGCGCGCCGTAAAATCGCCTTCGACAATTTCCATCGTTGCCGGCACCAGTGGAATCTGTCCGGACATAAACACAAGATTGCCGCTCTGGATGGCTTGTGAGTAGGTGCCAATCGCTGCTGGCGCGTTGTCGCTGTGAACAGGTTTCTTGCTCATCTTGGTCTCCGTAATTGTCTATTCTGGCCCGGACTAGGCGCTGTCGCGAGTAATACGTATAACGTTCGGCATCTTGCGCACGTTGCGCATGATCTGTGCCAGATGTATGCGGTCTTTAACCTGTATCAGGAAGGTCAGTACGGTGCAGTCTTCGTGTCGGTCCAGCACTGATACCTGCTCAATGTTCGAATGTGAATCTGCAATCATTGCCGCTACTTCTGCCAGGACACCGGTTTTGTTGGCCGTATCAACCTGGATCTGGCTGGAAAACTCCTTGTCGATGTTTTCCTCCCAGGTGACAGCGAGCCACTTTTCCGGCTGCTTGCGAAAATTTGCAAGATTGCCGCAAGAGGTCCTGTGGATAACCACGCCGCGCCCGGAACTCAGGTAACCCATCACGTCGTCACCCGGAAGCGGGTAGCAGCATTTTGCGTAGCTTACGACCATGCCCTCCGTGCCCGCGATGACCAGGCTTGCCTGATCGGACTTGTCGCCGGTGTCAGTCATGCCAGCCAGAAAGCGTGCGGTGAGCGGCGCCAGTCTTTCACCAAGGCCGAGCTGACCGAACAACTCATTGGTATCCGTCACGCCAAGTTCGTCAAGAGCTTCGCGCATGCGCACCTTGCCTACTTTGCGCAGGGACGATCCCAGGTCTTTCAGCGAGCGATCGAGCAGGCGTTTGCCGAGGTCGGTCGATTCGCTGGTACGCATGTTTTTCATGCGCTGGCGAATAGCCGAGCGGGCCTTAGCCGTGGTTACAAAAGTAACCCAGTTTGGATTGGGCTTGGCGCCGCGCGCGGTAATAATCTCGACAGTCTGGCTGTTTTCCAGGGTCGTGCGGAGTGGTACAAGATTCCGATCAATTTTCGCCGCTACGCAACGATTGCCGATATCCGTGTGCACGGCATACGCAAAATCAACCGTCGTTGCGCCCTTCGGTAACGGCAGGATGTCACCCTTCGGCGTGAAGACGTAAATCCTGTCGGGAAACAAATCTACCTTGACGCTTTCCAGAAACTCCTCGGAGCTACCGGATTGCTGAATCTCGGCAAGATTTGATAGCCACTCGCGAGCTCGCACCTGTGGCGTGGCCGATGTTTTGTCTATTGCTTTGTACTGCCAATGTGCGGCGACGCCGGACTCGGCCACACGGTTCATTTCCGCTGTACGAATCTGCACTTCCAGCGGCAGTCCCTTCGGCCCAAAAAGTGTTGTGTGTAAAGACTGGTAGCCGTTGATGCGCGGAATGGCAATGTAGTCTTTGAAGCGCGCCGGCATAGGCTTGAACAGGCTGTGTACTACACCGAGCAGGCGGTAGCAGGTATTGACGTCGTTAACGATAATGCGAAAACCGTATACATCGACGATGTCGTCAAGCGGGCGTTTTCTCTCGGCCATCTTTCGGTAAATACTGTAGAGATGCTTTTCGCGACCCTGAACCTCACCCTCAATGCCCTCTTTCTGCATCGCCTTGCGCAGCTGTTCTGATATCTTCTTAACGATCTGTCGCTGGCTGCCCTTGCTTCTCTTCAGCGCACGCTCAAGAACCGCATAGCGGTACGGATACAAATAACGAAAGCCCAGATCTTCCAGGTCGACCTTCATGTGATTGATGCCGAGGCGATTCGCTATGGGTGCATAAATTTCCAGTGTTTCCCGGGCAATACGCGCTTGCTTCTCGCGCGGCATGGCATCGAGGGTTTTCATGTTGTGCAGTCGATCGGCGAGCTTGACCAGAATGACACGAATGTCCTCGATCATCGCCAGCATCATCTTGCGAAAGCTTTCCGACTGGGCTTCAGCCCTGCTCGTGAAGTGGATCTGATCAAGCTTGCTGACGCCATCCACCAGCAGCGCGACTTCGCTGCCGAATTGCGCTTCGAGTTCGGCGATGGACGTGCCGGTATCTTCCAGTACGTCGTGCAGGATCGCGGCGGCAATCGCCTGCGGATCCATATGCATATCGGCAAGGAACTGCGCGACAGCGACCGGATGGGAAATGTAGGGTTCGCCGGACAAACGGGTCTGTCCGTCATGGGCGTTTGCGCCAAATTCGTAGGCTTGTACGACCTGCTCGATTTGTTCGTCAGGCATATACGCCTGCAGCGTTTCTACAAGACGTCGTAAACCGTTGCCTCGTCTTGACAACGAGCCAGGCAGTTTAGAGAGTAACGTCGCAGCGTAATCCATGACCCATAATAGCCGGTTGCCGGGTCAGCCGCTGTGGTGAAACAGCGAGAAAAGCCCGTGAAATGGTGCAGGGGTCTCTTAAACCCGCCAATTTTTTGCGAGTGCAAGGAAGCGCCGCGCGCAGAACCGCAGTGACTAAGTCATACATGAGGATTCGAGCACGGCGCTGACGCCGCAATCGCGGAAAAGGGGCGGGTTTAAGAGACCCCTGCTAGTCGCCGATTGATATTCCGCGCATTGGCAGGATGTCATCGGTTGCATCGGGCATCAGGAATTCATCGACAGGTGGCTGTTCGATTTCTTCGAGTATTGACGGCGTGATGTGGCCTTCAGCAATTTCACGTAATGCAACGACAGTTGGCTTGTCATTTTCCAGCTCAACCAGTACGTCTGCACCGTGTGCAATGCGCCGGGCGCGCTTGGCAGCTACCAGCACCATTTCAAAAATATTGTCTATGTTCTTCACACAGTCCTCGACCGTAATTCTGGCCATGAATTCCTTACTCCATTAATACGCGATTGGCCCGCCTGGGCCATTTGATAATCAAGACCCACCAGTTTATCCCATTTGGCAGGTGTTAAACCAGTATCTTTTCGACCTGTATTGATAATTTCGACTCGCCGACCCGGCTGGCCGCACCTTCTCCGCCCAGCACAGCCTCGAGATTGCTAACGGCGAGCTCAAGATCGTCATTAATGATGACGTAATCAAACTCATCCCAGTGCGACATATCGCCCAACGCATCGCGCAATCGCCGCTCGATAACCTCTTCGCTATCCGTTTGCCGGTCCCGCAGCCGCCGCTCCAGTTCCGTTCGGGATGGAGGCAGGATGAATATCGACACGCAGGCGGGCATCGATTCGCGCACCTGTTGTGCGCCCTGCCAGTCAATTTCCAGGATTACCGACTGCCCGGCATCGAGATATTGCTGCACCTGCGTACGGCTGGTTCCATAGTGGTTATCGAAAACCACCGCCGACTCCAGCAACTCGTGCTGACCTTTAAGTTCAAGAAAGCGCTGCTCGTTCACGAAAAAATAATCGCGCCCATCCACCTCGTTTTTGCGTTGTTTGCGGGTCGTATATGACACTGAAAACTGCAAATCAGGATTGCGTTTCACCAGCGCGTGGACGAGCGTTGTTTTGCCGGCGCCCGATGGTGCCGCGATAACGAATAGATTGGCGGAGCGAACCATTCGATTTACTCGACGTTCTGTATTTGTTCGCGCATTTGTTCGATCAAAACCTTGAGGTCGACGGCGGCTTTGGTGGTCTCTGCATCGGCTGATTTCGAACCGAGTGTATTGGCCTCGCGATTGAGTTCCTGCATCAGGAAGTCCAGCCGTCGGCCGACCGGTTCGTTGCTCTGCAAAGCAGAGCGGATTTCGCTGATATGGCTTTCCAGTCGATCGAGTTCTTCGTCGACATCGAGTTTCTGTGCGATCAGGGCAAGCTCCGTTTCAAGACGGGCCGGGTCGGCGTCAACGTCCAGCTTATCGATACGTTCCTGCTGTTTTGTCCGGACCGCCTCGAGCACCTGTGGCATTCGTTCGCGTACGCCTGTGGCCAGCAGAAGAATGTCTTTACAGCGCGCCTCCAGCATGCCGGCGATGCGGCCGCCTTCGCTGCTGCGCATCTGACCGAGTGCACCGAGCGTATGCTCGAGCAGATCGGTTGCCGCGGCGAGCAGCGGGTCTGTATCGATTTCCGGCTCTTCAATAACACCAGGCCAACGCAGGATGTCGACCGGATCGACTGCCTGGGTCGCTGGCAACAGGGATGCTATTTCATCGATCCTCGCGCCGAGCTGACGTACCATGTCTTTGTTAATTTCGAGTTTCGCCGCCGCGCCACCACTGCGACGTAGATGCAGCGAACAATCCACTTTGCCACGCTTCAGCCTGGCGCCAATACGCTGCCGCAATTCAATTTCCTTCGCCCGCAGTTCCTCCGGCAAGCGAAAGTGCACATCCAGATAACGGTGATTGACCGTCCGCAACTCACAGGACAATGTGCCGAATGGTGTTTCTGTGTCTTCGCGGGCAAACCCGGTCATGCTGTCCAAAATCAGATGCTCCTAAAAGGAAATTTGCGCACTTTCGCCAGTAATTGTGCGCCGGTCACAGACATGCACCCCGGTTCGCGGGACACTTGGCGGCTATTAGCGAATGAGTTAAGTATGACTGTTGCTAATTCGGGCAATTATTCTAATCTGGCCGGCCAGAATCGGCCAGCGCTATTAACGACCATTTAAACACTATGAAGATAGAGTACGCCAAAGTTACTGCGTTAGGAGATCGACAGGACAACCAGGACCGCGCTGCGGTCATTGTTGCTGAAGATGCTGCCATCATGCTGGTATTTGATGGTATGGGCGGTCATTCGGATGGTGCGAAAGCAGCCGAAATCGGTTTGAACGTCATCAAGGATTTATTTACATCGTCATCGCTGCCGATATTCGATCCACAGGGCTTTCTGTATATGGCTATGTCCCGCGCACATGACGAAGTTGTCAGAATCGGCGTTGATCTCGCAGTTGATTTTCGACCGCGTGCAACTTGTGCTGTTTGCCTCATCCAGGAAAGTGGTTCCTGGTGGGGACATATCGGGGATAGCAGGATTTACCAGATGCGCGAAGGCCAGCTAATGACCCGTTCGCGCGATCACAGTCACGTAGAAATACTCATACAAGAGGGCGCGATCACCGAGGCGGAGGCGCTTGATCATCCAATGCGCAATTTTGTTGAGTGCTGTATTGGTGGAGACGCACCGGTCCCCGACATGAGTATTACAAGGAAACAACCGCTTGCACCGGGGGATGTCCTGCTGGCCTGCAGCGATGGCTTGTGGTCCGGCATGACCGATGAGGAAATTGCCGACATGGCGACCCGCCCGGCGAACAGCCTCGCTGACAACCTGAAGGCACTGAGTATGAAAGCGCTGTCTGTGAATGCGCCGTATGCGGATAACACGACCGGCACAGCGCTGCTGTGGGTTGACGGTTAGCAATACATTTGAATAAAAACGGGCCTGATACCCCGTACCTTGTTAATCTTCATCCCTTACTAAAAAAGAGCGTTGAGCCACCGCTGTCCGATTAACCTGACCTCGCGATTCTGAGTGTTGCCAGATCGAAGCATTCGCGGCTGTCGAAGCTACTGTGTTCAGCTGCAGTCTGCAGCTGAGCACGAAAGCTAAGACGCCGCGAATGCTTCGATGTTATGCATCGAGTCGTAATGGCGTTGATCATGAGCATGTTGGACAACAGTGGCTCAGAGACGAGTAACCAGGAGAACCAAATGCGACCGAGTGGCCGCGCAGCCGACGAATTGAGGTCGGTGCAATTCATTACTGATTACACCAAACACGCCGCTGGCAGCGTCCTTACAGAATTCGGTGACACCCGCGTCCTGTGCACGGCAAGCGTCGAAAATCGCGTGCCGCCGTGGATGCGTGGCAGTGGCCGCGGCTGGGTTACCGGCGAATACGGAATGCTGCCCGGCTCGACACACTCGCGTGTGAGCAGGGAGGCGGCGCGCGGCAAGCAAAGCGGACGAACGCAGGAAATTCAGCGACTGATCGGGCGGTCTTTGCGCGCGGCGACGAATCTCGAGGCACTTGGTGAACGCACCATTACGCTCGACTGCGACGTGTTGCAGGCAGATGGCGGTACGCGGACAGCATCAATAAGCGGAGCATATGTTGCACTCATGATTGCGATGCAACGGCTACGCAAGCAAAAGACGATCAAGCGTGACCCGATGTACGGCCAGATTGCAGCGGTGTCAGTTGGCATCTATAAGGGTACGCCGGTTCTGGACCTCGACTATGACGAGGATTCGCAAGCAGAAACCGATATGAACGTCGTGATGAACGACGCTGGCAAGTTTATCGAAGTGCAGGGAACCGCCGAAGGTCATGCTTTTGACCGTAAGGAATTCGATGCGATGCTGGAGTTGGCAACCAAAGGCATCGAGGAAATCATCCGCCAGCAAAGTGCTGCAATTGCCGCAGCCACGTAAACGGTATGCACCGTGCCCGCCGTTACCAGGATTGTATTAGCCAGCAGTAACCCGGGAAAAATACGGGAAATTGCGGAGCTGTTTGCCGGTCTTGGCATCACTGTCATTCCACAGTCAGATCTCAACATTGAATCGCCAGCGGAAACGGGCGTGACGTTCGTCGAGAATGCACTGATAAAAGCACGTTACGCAGCACAGCAGGCCGGATTGCCGGCGATAGCGGATGACTCGGGAATTGCCGTAGATGCACTCGATGGGAGCCCAGGCGTCTACTCCGCGAGATACGCCGGCGCTAACGCAACGGACGAACAAAACCTCGACAAGTTGCTGGATGAAATGAGCGCTATCACCGATGCGGATCGTGGCGCCGGCTTCCATTGTGCGGCAGTGCTGGTCTGTCCGGATGACACTTGCGAGCCGCTGGTTGTGGAGGCGGTCTGGCGCGGGACAGTCTTGCGGCAACGACATGGTGTGGGCGGTTTCGGTTACGACCCGGTGTTTTATGACGCCGCGGCTGATAAGACCGGGGCACAAATGAGCCGCGAAGAAAAGAATGCAGTCAGCCATCGCGGCAAGGCTTTCAGGCAACTCAAAACCTTGTTGCAGGATAAGTTAATACCGCAGCAAATCAGCACATGACCTTGCAACAGCCACCGCTGTCTCTTTACCTGCATCTGCCCTGGTGTGTGCGCAAGTGCCCCTATTGCGATTTCAACTCGCACAAAGCCGGGCCGGAGTCACAGCGCGCTCGCTACGTTGCGGCACTCCTGACAGAGTTACAATCCGCGGCAGCACTTGCCGCGGACCGGGATATCGTCAGCGTCTTCCTCGGCGGTGGCACACCGAGCCTGTTCACGCCTGCAGAAATCGCGAAGATTTTGCAGCAGGCGAACGACACATTCACGCTTGCAGATGACTGCGAGATAACAATGGAGGCGAATCCGGGAACTATAGAACGGGGCAATCTTGCAGCGTACCGTCGCGCTGGCGTTAACAGGCTGTCTTTGGGTGCGCAGAGCTTCAATGCAGGGATGTTGCAAGCGCTTGGCAGAATTCACGGCCCTGAGGAAATCGAGACTGCGTATGACGAAGCCGTAATGGCGGGCTTTAACAGCATCAACATAGACCTGATGTTTGCGTTACCAGGGCAGGATGAGGATCAGGCGGTTGCTGATGTAGAAAAGGTGCTACAGCTTTCGCCACAACATATTTCCTATTATCAACTCACCCTTGAACCGAACACTATTTTTCACGCCCGCCCGCCAGCGAACATGCCGGACGACGATACGAGCTGGGAAATGCAAACGAGCTGTCATGATTTGCTTGGGCAGGCAGGTTTCGAACAGTACGAAATATCCGCTTTTGCGAAACCAGGATATCGCTGCCGGCACAACCTGAATTACTGGTCGTTTGGTGACTATCTTGCGGTGGGTGCTGGCGCACACGGCAAACACACCGATGTCGAGGGTGCTATCTGGCGCTATCAGAGGCCGGCAAATCCAATGGTGTACATGGAAAAGATCGAAAGCGGCGCGACCGATGCCGGGTTGAAAAAGCTCGAATCTGCCGACGTAGGCTTCGAGTACATGCTCAATGCGCTGCGAATGTCGGCCGGATTCTCTGAAACAGCGTTCGCCAGCCGGACCGGATTGTCCATCGAGGATATCAATGGGCCCATTGAAAGCGCGAGGGTCGATGGCATGATCGAGCGCTCCGGCGATGGCGTCTGGCAGCCCACTGCGAGCGGATTTCGCTTCCTGAACGAATTGCAGGCGCGTTTTCTGCCCTGAATTGCGGCTCAAGGAGCGGCCTGGGGGTCAGTTTGCTGACCTGTCAGCCGTTACTCACAGCCCGGCCTTTATGCACAAGAGTGGCAACATGCCTGTAATTTCCGTGTAATAACGGCCGTATCTAAGCCCAGCTCTTCAGGAGTGCTCATAAGATGTTGATATTATTAGCAATACGAAATTGGACAGAAAATAGACATTTTATAAAGCTTGCTTTAAAAATCTTCACTTAGCGCATTCGTTCAACTTTATTCCACAGAGTTATCCACAGGAATTGTGGATAAAACAGCGGCGGATCGGGGCCGACTTGCGACCGGCCCCGCTTCGCTATATCCTACGCGCCCTTTTTGTACAGCTAGCTACCAGGAAGACCCGCAATGAAAGCCGAGATTCATCCCGATTACAGCGAAATTAAAGTAACCTGTAGTTGCGGCAACGAATTCACGACCCGCTCGACTCTTGGCGACAGCCTCGCTATAGAAGTGTGCTCGGCGTGTCATCCGTTTTACACGGGTAAGCAGAAGATCCTTGATTCCGGTGGCCGGGTAGACAAGTTCCGCCGCAAATACGGAATGTCCTAGCCCGGACTAGCCACCAGCGCTGCCGAAGGGATTTAAACCGCTACATTCGTTTGCTCATGCTTCCGGCTGCCGGCAACATGGTTTGTTGCGGGACGGCCGCTTCATTGTGTCTGACACTTGAAGACAAATGGTTGCCGGATGGCAGCCAGAACAGATAGAGGGATGCTATGACGAAAAATGTATACACGCTGACCAGCCCGGACGGGAAAAAGACAGAGCTCCCGATTCGCACGGGATCGCTTGGGCCGGACGTTGCAGATATCAGCCGTCTGTATGCCGAGCAGGGAATTTTCACATACGATCCCGGTTTCGTCTCAACGGGTAGTTGCGAAAGCGATATCACCTTCATAGATGGCGATAAAGGGGTACTCCTGTATCGCGGTTATCCGGTTGAAGAACTGGCGAAACACTCCAACTTCGTCGAAGTTTCCTATCTTCTTTTATATGGTGAGCTGCCGAGTACCGATCAGCTTGCCGATTTTGAAACATCTATTCGTACTCACACAATGCTTAACGAGGGCATGCTGCGTTTCTTTAACGGCTTTCGTTACGACGCGCATCCGATGGCGATGGTGTCTGCCGTCGTTGGATCGATGTCTGCGTACTACCACGACACGATGGATGTGAACGATTCGCGTGCCAGAGAAGTTTTCGCGCACCGGATCGTTGCCAAGCTACCAACGATTGCCGCCGCCGCACATAAACTGACGGCCGGACAGCCTTTCATATATCCGCGTAACGATCTCAACTACGCCGAAAATTTGCTACACATGCTTTTCGCAGTGCCAGCCGAGCCATACGAAATCAACCCGATCGCGGCAGAAGCGCTGGACCTGTTGTTCATATTGCACGCTGATCATGAGCAGAATTGCTCTACGTCTACCGTGCGCATGGCAGGCAGTTCCGGCGCAAATCCGTACTCCGCTATAGCCGCTGGTATATCCGCATTATGGGGTCCGGCTCACGGCGGGGCCAACGAAGCTGTATTGCTCATGCTGAAGGAAATCGGCGAAGCAAAAAATATTCCAAAGTTTGTTGCCAAAGCCAAAGATAAGGATGATCCATTCCGCCTGATGGGTTTCGGTCACCGCGTTTATAAGAATTTCGATCCGCGCGCGACGATTATTCGCGAGATGTGCCACAAGGTTCTGCAACAAATGGGCCGAACAAATTCGCCACTTTTTGAACTTGCCCTCGAACTTGAGGAAGTCGCGCTGAAGGACGAGTATTTCATTGAGAAGAATCTTTACCCGAACGTAGATTTCTACTCCGGAATTATTTACCGCGCACTGGGAATACCGACCTCCATGTTTACGGTCATGTTTGCGATTGGCAGAACGGTAGGCTGGGTAGCGCACTGGCGCGAAATGATCACGGACCCGCACGCAAGAATCAGTCGTCCGCGGCAACTCTATACAGGAGCGCCGAAACGAAGCTACGTGCCGGTCGAAAAACGTACCGGATAAAAAACTGTCGTGATATTGGCTTACCAAGAGCCCGAGAAATCGTAGAAAACCATCGTAGGAGCCCGCCGTGCGGGCGACAAACATTTGGGCCCGTGTTTGAAAAACACGGGCCCAAATGTTTGCAAAAGGTTACTCCACCACTCCCGCTAAAACGAAGGTCAAAAGCCTCGATCGCGCCCCGTGCCAACATCATCTCAATGTCAAACTTTGCGCCGCAAAGTTTGTCGCCCGTGCCGATAGAACGAACATCATGAAGATCGAGCGAAGGTTCCTGTCGTGCGGCGGGCTCCTACGGTAGCTAATTGCCACTTCGCAGCAATTCCAGCAACGCGTTCTTATCCACTCTGCGCATCGGCTTGCCATCAACCGGGCTGATCGGTGCCTGCCTTACGCCATCAATGGGAAAAACCGTCGCCTCAACCCGCGTGTCGTCCTGCATAAATCGAAAACCGCCGAACAGGACAGTTTTGTCGTGCCTGCTTTTCAGGCGACGTTCGAATGGGCGGTAAGAGACGCGCTGTTGGTCGAGTCGCACTACGACCATCTCGGCGCTATCCGCAAATACGTGCAGGTTGACGGGGGAGTTTGCCGCGGCAGTGCCGTGCAATACCGACCCGACAAGTCGCGGCTCAAACGGTGAGAGCAGCTCCATTGCAGCAAGGGCTGTTTGCCGCAGTGCATGCAATAAATGCAAATGTGCTTCTCTGCCGAATAACTGCAGATGCTCGCTTACAGCCTTTTCAATTTCACTGTTGCCTGGCAATGAACCCCCGGCGCTCATGCCAAGACGCTGTGCGGCTTTGGTTTTGGCCAGTCGGTAATCTTCAATGCCCTGCTCTACAATAATGCGTGCCGCTTCCTGGGCAACCAGTTGTCGCGCGCGGTCATTTTCGTTTGTCAGTCGCCTGGCCATGTTCGTAAGCTCGGTTATCTGCTACAGGTATTTACTGAATATGCGGTGTTGCTACGCTTACTAAAACAATCTTTCTTCCTCTTCGGGCTCCTCTCCCGTGTTAAAAATATCCTGCTGTGTATCCACGGCATCGCACTCCGGTACAGAATCTTCGCGGTAATGTTCGAACATGATGTCATCGAATGGATGCGCAGCACTTGCCGGGCAACCGGTGGTTCTGGATATACGTACCGTAACAATTCCTTTGGGCATTTCCATGCGACTCTCGGGAACCCCCTTAAGGGCGAGACGCATGAATTCGATCCAGATTGGCAGGGCGGTGCGTGATCCCTCCTCGCGAGGCCCCAGTGGCAGGCTGTCATCGTAGCCGACCCAGACAATGCCGACCGTTCTGGAATTAAAACCTGCGAACCAGGCGTCACGCCGGTCGTTGGAAGTGCCGGTCTTACCGGACAGATCCCGTCGGCCCAGCGCATTGGCGCGTACACCCGTACCGCGGCGTATTACTTCGCGCATGGCATCCTGGATCAGAAAGGCAATTTGCGGCGTGATTATTCTGTTCGCTACCTTCACATCCGCGAAAAGTTCTGCCGCCAATGTCGCGTTCGGTTGATACGACTCACCGAGCTCTGCCATTTGTTGCAGTGATAATGTCGTCTCGTATTCATTGTAGATCGTGGTATTTGATGACAATTCATCAGCAGCGATTGCATCAGCTGCAGGCTCGGCGGCCAGCAGTACCGAATCCCGCATGACCTTCGCCGCAGCAATAGCCTCATCAGTCGGCTCGCCTGGTTCACAGTCCGGGCAAACGACAAACGGTTCGGCGCGGTACAAAAGTTCCTCCGTCGGGCCAAAGATCGAGTCGATAACATATGGCTTGACCGCATAACCACCGTTCGCAAATGTTGCGTAGCCCTGGGCGATGTCGAGCGGCGAGGCGTCGCCGCCGCCAAGGGCGAGAGAGCCATTGCGGATGAGCGTGCCATCCGGGAAACCGAATGGTTCAAGATAACGAATGGCGTTGCCTATGCCAGTGTTGTTCAGCAGCAAACGAACCGAAAGCAGGTTCATTGATTTTACGAGGCCTTCCCGAACACGTTGTGCGCCGTAAAATCGGCCACTGTAGTTAACCGGTCGCCACAGCCGCTCGAGTGCCGAAGAGTTAATGACGACGGGAGCGTCAAGTACGATCGTCGAGAGGGTATTGCCCGCCGCGAGTGCCGCGGCGTAGATAAACGGCTTGAATGCGGAACCGGGCTGTCGCAGAGCCTGACTGGCGCGATTAAATTTGCTGAGCGAGAAATCGAGCCCACCCACAAGCGTGGTTATCGCGCCATCCAGAGGATCTAACGACACGAGTGCAGATTGTGCCTTGGGTACCTGCGCCAGCGCCCAGCCACCGATTGTAATCGGCATCACATATATAATGTCTCCCGGTGCCAGAACATTGGCGACGGTCTCGGGTGCCGCGCCAGTTGTTACCAAATCAATTTGTGGTTTGGCCCAGGAAATTCCGTGCCACGGTAGCGATGTAACGCTGCCGTCCTGCAGCACGATACTGGCGCTGTTGTTCTCGTGCAGCGCGGTGACGATGGCGACGGACAACCCGGCGGGATTGCCGTAATCCTGCAGTGCTCTTTGCGCTTCTTCAGGCCACTCTGCATAGGGACCTTGCAGGATCTCCGGGTCCAGCTCGATAGTTGTTATTGGTCCGTGGTAGCCACGGCGCCGGGCAAATTCGAACAGACCGTTACGCACTGCGTAGTTACCGGCTGCCTGCATTTTTGAATCCAGCGTGGTGACAACCTGGTAGCCGGCCGAATAGGTCGCATCACCGTAACGTTTCAACATCTCCTGGCGAACCATTTCGGCGACATAGGGTGCCGACAACTCGTTGGCAGTGCCGTGTAATTTCGATTCAAGTGGATAAGCGGTGGCGAGCTCGAAGTCATGGTCACTGATGAAGCCCAGTGCATTCATGCGATTTAATACATAGCTGCGACGCACGGCGGCATTTTCGGGGCTGCGTACCGGGTTGTAGTCCGACGGTGCTGGTAACACACCAGCCAGCGTCGCTGCCTCGGCGATGTTTATGTCCTGCAAATTCTTGCCGTAATAAACTTGCGCAGCCGCGGCTACGCCATAGGCTCTTTGGCCGAAAAACATTTTGTTAACGAACAGGGCCATAATCTCCTCCTTGGAGAATTCCTGTTCGATCTGGTAAGCAAGAAAAGCCTCGCGCAACTTGCGCGTAAACAACTGTTCGCGAGTTAGAAAATAGTCACGCGCAAGCTGCTGCGTAATCGTACTGCCACCGCCACTGATTTCGCCGGTCTTGAGCATCATTACACCGGCACGCAATATGCCCAGATAATCAATACCTGGATGTTCGAAAAAGCGACTGTCCTCAGCAGCAACAAATGCGTTGACAACGAACGGCGGCAGGTCGGCGTAAGTCACCAGGATGCGCCGTCGCTCACCGACCTCTTCTATAAGGCGTCCATCGCGGCTGAAAATACGCAGCGGGATCTGTAACGGGATCTCCCGGATGGTCTCGGCCGGTGGCAGGCTGGGTGCCACATAGTAGTAAGCGCCAATGACACCGGTACCGATAATCAGCGAGCCGGTCAGCGCAAGTCCGGCGAAGAGAACAAGCCAGCGCCTGTAGCTGCGTGAAGTCCGGCGCTGCGGAGCCACCTTTGTCGTACTTTCGTTTTGCATGATCGCGTGCGTTTCCGGTTGGACTGGCTAAAAAAGCCAGGTACTGCGTCTGTGGCCCAAAGCATAGCGTCGTGTTTTGCTGCTAACAAAACAGACTGCCCTGCAAAAGTGGCAAACCTGTGGCGGTGTTGCAGGTCGGATGATAGCCAGCTACCCCGACAGGCTGCAATGGGTACCGCAAGTGACCCGCCGGGTCAATAATGCGGAAACCGGCCTGATCCGGTCAATGCTGGTCGCGCGCGGCCTGATTTGCGCTGCGCATATCGACAGAATAGCGGCTTTGTGACCGTGCCGGGTCGATGTCGCCAGCAAATCGAGAGCAGGTGCTGCAGATCCGGCAACTGGTGCCGGTTCACCAGCGAGATGTCCTCGATTTGTCGATGAATACTTGGATTCTCGGCGCGAGGCGCCGAGCCGCCAACCAGTTCACGGAATGGCTCCCCCCAGGGCAGTAACATAAGGATCGTTGGAGGATCGCTGGATCGTGAACAAAGTCACGTTTTATTTAACATTTTATTGATATATAGTTAAATCGAATTGCTCAGGTCGAGCCTAAATTTGACCCGCAACTCACCGACCTAAAAGGAAAAACACGTGTTTTTTGGAAAAAAATCACAACCGCTGTTGGGCCTCGACATTACGACGTCGTCGGTCAAGCTGATCGAGATTTCGCGGAGCGGAAAACGCTTCAGGGTCGAGTCATATTCAGCCGAGCCGACACCGCCAAGTTCAGTGAATGAAAAGGCGATCGTAGACGCGAAAGCAGTCGGTGAAGCAATCCGACGAGCAGTCAAACGGTCCGGCGCCAAAGCCACTGACGTCGCCATTGCTATCAGTGGTGATGCGGCGATTACCAAGGTCATACAGATGCCATCGAGTCTCTCGGAACGGGATCTTGAAGGCCAGGTAGAAATTCAGGCTGACCAATACATACCGTTCCCGATGGAAGAAGTCAGTTTTGACTTCGAAATCGTCGGTCCGAACGAGAATGACCCTGAACTGATGGATGTTCTGCTGGTTGCGACACGTACTGAAAACGTGGAGCAGCGTCAGACAGCGGTGCAGGCCGCCGGACTGGAGGCGCAAATTGTCGATGTTGAGGCATTTGCTCTGGAAAACGCCTGCCAGCTCCTGAGCCACCAGATACCTGATGGCGGCATGGGGCAGTCGGTTGCGATCGTCGATATCGGTGCCAGCAGCACGACCTTCAGTGTCCTGCAGGATCTCAAAGTTATCTATACCCGTGATTTCGCTTTCGGCGGGCAGCAGCTCACCGAGGAAATCATGCGTACCTACGGCCTCTCTATGGAAGATGCCGGCCGGGCCAAGAAGCAGGGCGGATTGCCCAGCAACTATCAGCCCGAGGTGCTTGAACCTTTTGTCGACGACATGACGCAACAAGTCAGTCGTTCGTTACAGTTTTACCTTGCATCCGGCGGTGGCCGCGAACAACCGGACATGATCCTGGTGTGCGGTGGTTGCGCAAACATCCCGGGCATTGCAGACGTTATCTCGAGCAGAGTTGGCGTGCCGACGGAAGTTGGTGACCCGCTCGGACAAATGAAAATCTCGTCAAAGGCGAAATCACAGGGCGTGCACAAAGATGCAACAGCACTCCTGACCGCCTGCGGACTTGCATTGAGGAGCTTCGACTAATATGCCACGCATTAATCTCCTCCCCTGGCGCGAAGCGGATCGCAAGAAACGGCAGCGCGACTTTATGGTTGCGACGGCCGGTGCATTCGTGAGTGCTATCGGCGTTCTTGGCCTGACGGTTTTTACTTACTCGCAAATGATCGACTCTCAGAATGGCAGGAACCAGCGCCTGGAATCTGAGATTGTCGAACTGGAAAAGAGCATCGCCGAAATCGATGGTCTCGAGCGACAAAAAGAGCGACTCCTGGCACGCATGGAAATCATCGAGCAACTGCAACGCAGCCGCCCGGAAATTGTGCACCTGTTTGACGAGATTACGCGTCAGATACCGGAGGGTGTTTATCTCACCGGCATGAAACAAACGGGTAAGGCCGTGGAATTGAAAGGTGTTGCACAGTCAAGCACGCGTGTATCGGCCTTGATGCGACAGGTTGATGCATCCGAATGGCTTGCCGATCCGGGGGTAATTAAAGTTGAAACCACGGAGCAGGGGCCAGCTCGTCAGGCTGAATTCGTAGTCAATCTGACCCAGGTCAGTTCGGATCCGGACGCGATGGAGGACGAACTATGAATTTCATCGAAGAGCTGAAAACCCTCGACGCCAATGACATTGGTCGCTGGCCGTTCGCATTTCGTGCGGGAGTGATCGCGATCGTCTTCGTTCTGGTTCTCGGTCTGGGCGTTTACTGGACCATCATTGAGGACAAAGCACCGCAACTGACGCGAGCCCAGGCAGAAGAAAAGACTTTGCGGATTACTTTCGAGAACAAACAAAGAAAGGCGGCGAACTACGACGCCTACAAAGCGCAGCTTGCGCAGATGGAACAATCTTTTGGCACGATGCTGCGGCAACTGCCTGGCAAAACAGAAATTCCCAGCCTGATCGTCGATATATCGCAAACAGGGCTGGCGGCTGGCTTGAAGGAAAAACTGTTTCAGCCACAAGGTGAAATAACCCGGGATTTCTACGCGGAGAAGCCGATTACGATCAGTCTTTCCGGTGGCTATCACGAGATTGCGAATTTCGTCAGCGGCATTGCATCGCTGCCGCGAATTGTGACCTTGCATGACATCAACATCACACCAGACGACCCGAATGATTTCGACAGCCTGACACTACAGGTAACGGCGAAAACGTATCGGTACCTGGAAGAGGAGGCTGATTAATCATGACTGCTTCCCTGACAAGAACTTTGACGGTCTGCATAGTTGCTGCTTTCGCACTAGGTGCCTGTGGCGGTGACATGGATGACCTCGATCAGTACATCAACTCCGTGAAGGCGAAGCCCGGTGGGCGGATCGATCCTTTACCGGAAATTACACCTTATGAAGTGTTCACCTATGTGGCAGACGCTGAAGGCCTGCGGTCGCCGTTTGTGCCGGATTCGCCACAGGCAGCGGCAGGAATAGCAGCCGGCGGCACAAGACCCGATCCGGAGCGCAGTCGCGAATTCCTCGAACAGTTTCCGCTGGATACGTTGCGTATGGTTGGGACGCTGAAGCTTGGTGAAACACAGTTTGGACTTGTACAAACATCGGACGGCCTGATTCATCGCGTGGTTCCCGGCAATTACATGGGACAAAACGATGGACGGATCGTGGTGGTTAGTGAATCAGAGATCGAATTGGTAGAAATTATTTCGGACGGGATCGGCGGGTATCTGGAAAGAGAAGCCGCCGTCGGTCTTGCAGACTGATGCCTGAATGGAACTGGGAGTATTTGGAATGACGTTCAAAATCAAGCCGACGAGCGGCGCAGAAAGTCGACGTTGGATCGTGCAATTGACTGCTGCAGCACTGTTGCTTTGTGGAATGACTGCAAGCGCACAGGATGGCAATCGACTGCAGGACATTCAGGTCCAGAGTTTGCCGGGGCAGCGGGTAGAGCTGAAGTTAATTCTCAGCGGTACTGCGCCGGAGCCACTTACCTTTACTATCGAAGATCCGGCGCGAATCGCGCTCGATTTGCCGGAGACGTCGCTTGGGCTGACCTCACGTCGTCGTGACGTAAACCTGGGTCCGCTGGAGACCGTTCTTACAGCAGAGGCAAATGGTCGCACGCGCGTCGTCTTGAATCTGGATTCGATGGTGCCCTACGAGACACGCCGTAGCGGCAACACGATTTTCATAACGCTGGGCGGCGAGCCCGGTGCCCGCACGACGACGCAGTTCGCGGATAGTTCCGCAAGCGGCGCAACACCGTCCTATGCATCAAGCGGTGCACGATCAATCAACAGTGTTGATTTTCGTCGCACTCGTGACGGCGGTGGCCGAATCCTGGTTAACCTCAGTGACCCGTCAACGGCGGTGGACATTCGCCAGGAAGGTGGACGTGTAGTCGCTGTATTTAAAGATACGTCTTTGCCTGCGGAGCTGATGCGACGACTGGATGTCATGGACTTCGCAACGCCGGTGACGACGGTTGATACGCTGCGTACCAACATGGATACACGCATCGTCATTTCGGCCGAAGGAAAGTTTGAGCAACTGGCTTATCAATCGGACAACGAATTCACAATTGAAATTAATCCGGTCACATCGGAGAGTGAAGAAGCATCTTCACTATTTTCCGAGACCAAAGAGTATGAAGGTCAACGCCTGACTCTTAATTTCCAGGACATCGAAACCCGGGCAGTGTTGCAACTCCTCGCGGAGACCTCGGGACGCAATATCGTGGTCTCGGACACGGTGCAGGGCAACGTTACGTTACGTCTTAGAAACGTACCCTGGGACCAGGCGCTGGATATTGTCATGACCACCAAAGGTCTCGACATGCGTGAGAATGGTAACGTCATTATTGTCGCACCGGCAGAAGAAATCGTAGCCCGTGAAACGGCAGATCTCGAAGCACGCCAGGCAATCCTTGAACTCGAGCCGTTGTACTCCGAATTCATTCAGGTCAATTACGCCAAGTCCTCTGATCTGGCGGCACTGATCGGTGGCGGTAGCGGCGGTAACGCATTGCTCTCGGAGCGCGGTAGCGTAGGCATCGATGATCGAACCAATACCCTGCTTGTGCAGGATACGGCGGAGCGCTTGCAGGACATTCGACGCCTCGTTCGTACGCTCGACATTCCTATTCGCCAGGTTCTTATTGAGTCACGCATTGTGGTCGTGAACGACGACTACAGCCGCGAGCTCGGTGTTCGCTTTGGCTTTACGGGCGTTTCGGAGAATGGCACCGACGGATTGTATTCAATGACCGGTACGAGTGCTGGCAGTGAGGTAATTGTCGACTCGGCCATCGATAACCTGAATAACACAGGCAGCGCGTTTCCGGTTTCCCTGCCTGGAATTAGTGATCGTTACAACGTAAATGTGCCGATCGCAAGTCCGGCTGGCAGCCTGGCACTCGCTATTCTCGACTCCGACTTTATCGTCGATCTTGAGTTGACGGCGCTGCAGGCAGAAGGTCGTGGCGAAATTGTTTCAACACCGCGCGTAATTACCGCAAACCAGAAGGAAGCGCGCATCGAGCAGGGTGTGGAGATTCCCTACCAGGAGTCCGCATCTTCAGGTGCAACGACGACCCAGTTCAAGAAGGCTGTGTTAAGCCTGACCGTTACCCCGCAGATCACTCCGGATGACAATATCATCATGGATCTGCTGGTTAGCAAAGACAACGTAGGGTCAACTGACACCGAGTGCGCAAGGCGGGCTTGTACCGAGCATCGACACACGCTCGATTCAGACTCAGGTGTTGGTCAGAGACGGACAAACTGTCGTGCTCGGCGGAATTTATGAGACCGAGCGACGGGAAATTGAAACTAAAGTGCCCTTCCTGGGCGATATACCGGGGGTTGGATTTCTGTTCAGGTCGACGACGAATACGACCAGCAAAGCAGAACTTTTGATTTTTGTAACGCCGCGAATCCTTGATGAGGGTTCAAGCATTTACTAGCCGTGGAAACTTCCGGATCGGCCCAAAGCAAGGAATTGGACAAATGACAAAATTTTCTTATCTCGCGACGCTGCTAATGGCGCTGGCACTTGCGGCATGCGGCGACAGCACAATAACCGGTAGCGGCGGTGGTGGTGGTGCAAATGGAGGAGCTGGCGTAGCAGGAGTTAGTGTCCTTGCGAGCAGCCCGACTCTGCCGTCAACTGCCGGGCAGACCCTGTCGATCAGCGTTATCGTACGCGACGCCAATAACGTTGCGATGGAGGGCGTGACAGTCATTTTGTCCACTGATTCAGGCACACTGACAGTCCCTGACCCGGTTTCGGACGCAAGCGGTATCGTCGTTGCATCACTGACTGCTGGCGGCGACCCGAGCAATCGGGCAATCACCGTAACTGCAGATGCGAACGGTGTTCTCGGTAGCGTCACTGTCAATGTCATTGGTACAACGCTTTCATTGTCAGGCCCGACCGCGCTACCACAAGGCGATACGGCACCCTTTACGGTTGTTCTGGCAGATTCCTCCGGCATCGGTATTGCCGGACAAACAGTCGACATATCCTCGAGCACTGGTAACACCCTGGCTGCAACCAGCTTGACGACCGATAGTGGCGGTCAGGCACAGGTAGATGTAACAGCGTCTGCTCCCGGACTGGACACACTTACTGCAACAGCGCTGGGATTGACCGCTACCCAGGACCTGAATGTTTCCGACGACAGTTTCGCTTTGACCGCACCATTGGCCGGTGACGAGATTGTGCTTAACACCGTCGCACAGATCGATTTGACCTGGACCATTTCCGGTGTTCCGCAGGCTGGACAGATAATTTCATTTGGCGCGACCCGTGGAACATTGAGCAACCTTGTTGCAGCTACTAATGCGGCCGGCGTTGCCACGGTAACTATTACATCAACAAATGCGGGCCCCGCGGTAATAACCGCTACCAATGCAGCAGGTACAACCACCTCCGTACAAATTGAATTTGTTGCAGACACGCCGGACAGCATTGACGTACAGGCAAACCCGTTCACGCTGGGCCCTGGCGAGCAAAGTGCGATTACTGCAGTAGTTCGCGACGCAGCGAACAACCTGGTCAAGAACGCTGTTGTGTTGTTCGATTTGCAGGACGTAACCGGCGGTCAGTTATCGGTTCCGTCAGCAGTGACAGACAGTCAGGGTCGCGCGCAGGCATTCTATACCGCCAGCTCAACGACGAGTGCTAACGGCGGAGTGGTGATCACCGGAACGGTACAAAGCAACCCATTGATTAACAATAGTGTTGCGTTAACCGTCGCCAAGCGTGAGTTGTTCATATCGATTGGTACGGGTAATTCAATATTTGAACCGAATACCGCGCAGTACCGGGTTGAATTTGCAATCCAGGTCAGCGATTCGCAGGGCAACGGCGTAGAAGGCGTCGCCGTGCAGACCGGTATTCTGTCTAACAACTACTACAAGGGCTTTTGGTTCTACGACACACTTGCCGGCGCGTGGGTACAAAACCTGACCGCAGGACCTTGTGCCGATGAAGACGTAAACCGCAATGGCGTACTGGATGCCGGTGAAGACTTCAACAACAGTGGCCGCATCGAAGCGGGTAACATTGCGACGGTGGTGGCGCAGAATGGCAGCGGCGGCAATTTCGTAACAGACGCCGCCGGTTTCGGCATCGTTGATGTTATCTATGCACAGGATCATGCTCGCTGGGTGGAAGTAACGCTGGAGGCGACTACATCGGTACAGGGTACCGAGTTCGCCAAAGCCAGCAACTTCGTTCTGCCGATCAATGGCGATGACGTTGATAGCGAGAATGAAGCACCACCGGGCGTCATCAGCCCGTTCGGCTCCAGTGCGAGCTGCGCGGATACGCTCTAGGAAGACAATAAGAAAGCCAACCTCCGGGTTGGCTTTCTCCTTCTTCCATCTGATTCGATGAAACCTCCAAAGAACCTGTTTCTTGTTGGCCCGATGGGCGCCGGGAAGTCGGCCGTTGGCCGCCAGCTGGCACGTCTGACGCATCTCGAATTTGTCGATAGTGACGAGGAAATCGAATCCAGGACCGGCGTGGATATCCCGTTCATCTTTGAAAAAGAAGGTGAAGCGGGGTTTCGCAAGCGCGAGTGCAAGGTAATCGATGAATTGTCAGCACGTGAAGGCATAGTCATGGCAACCGGCGGCGGCGCTATCGTTGATGCGGACAGTCGCAGCAGATTGGGAGCGCGCGGCTTCGTTGTCTACCTTTACACCAGCGTCAAACAACAGCTCGATCGCACCCAGAGAGGTCGTAACAGGCCCATGCTCGAGAACGGCGACAAGGAAAAAGTTCTCGAGGAACTAATGGAGCAGCGAGACTCCATGTACCGGGAAATCGCGGACCTCATCGTTGAGACCGACGGACGCAGAGTACAAACCGTTGCGCGAGAAATCCACGAAGCACTCTGAAAGACAACCGCGCTAGCAATCGAAACCGAAAACTGTAGGAAAGGCCCGTAGGAGCCCGTCCAACGGGCGACAAACTATTTCAGGCATGTTTTCAACATGCCTGAAATAGTTTGCAAAACTCCGCCAACCGCGCCCGCACAAAAAGAACCCCTTACGCCCAATATTTGCCCCCGGATTGCGGTAATCTCTGTCGCCTGAACATTCACCGGACGCGGCATTGACGACTTTCCAGACCATAACGGTTGATCTCGGCGAGCGCAGCTACCCAATCATCATTGGCAGCGGCCTGCTGGGCAACCTCGACCTTGCCAGCCATTTGCAGGGTCCCGACTACCTGATCGTCACCAATGACACAGTCGGACCGCTGTATCTGGAGCGTTTGCTGGAGAACTTCGCCGGCAGTCGCAACGTTATTTCTCTGCCGGATGGCGAGCAATACAAAACCAGCAACAGCGCCGAATCCGTTATCGATAAGCTTGTAGCGTGTTCCGCAAACCGCGATACAACAGTCGTAGCCCTCGGCGGCGGCGTTGTTGGCGATATCGCGGGATTTGCTGCAGCGTGTTACATGCGTGGTGTCGCGTTCATCCAGATTCCGACAACGTTGCTGGCACAGGTGGATTCCTCAGTCGGTGGCAAAACCGGTGTAAATCACCCCGCTGGAAAAAACCTGATAGGCGCCTTTCATCAACCACAATTCGTTTTGATCGATACGGATACGCTCGATACGCTGCCGGAGCGAGAATTCAAGGCCGGCCTCGCAGAAGTCATCAAATATGGAGCAATCGTTGACGAGCCATTCCTCGGCTGGCTGGAGTCGAACATGTCGGCATTGCTGCAAAAAGATTCGGCGGCGCTTGCCTGTGCAATCACACGTTCCTGCGAGTTAAAAGCGCAGATCGTGGCCGAAGACGAAAGGGAAACCGGCCGGCGCGCACTCCTTAATTTCGGTCACACGTTTGCCCATGCGATCGAAAACTCCCTTGGTTATGGTGAGTGGCTGCATGGCGAAGCGGTAGCCGTGGGAATGTTGATGGCGGCTGCGATGAGCGGTATCGACCAGGATCAGCAAGATCGGCTGCGCTCACTGTTGCACGATGCCGGCTTGCCGACGGCGCCACCTCCTATCGGTGCGGACAAACTACGCGCGGCAATGCGTCTGGATAAAAAAGTACAGGCGAAGCAGATACGCCTCGTACTCTTGCATAAACTGGGCGACGCATACTTAACGTCGGACTACTCCGACGAGCGGTTAGATGCGGTTCTCAGTGGTGTTGATGGCTGACATTAAAAAATCACCGGACACGCTGGCGCCATACGCTGCTCTTGAGGAGCACGGCAAAGGCCGGCGTTTTTCAGAACCGAGTGCGCCGTACCGGGGCGAGTACCAGAGAGACCGGGATCGAATCATTCACTCGACTGCGTTTCGCCGCCTGGTTTACAAGACCCAGGTATTTGTCAATCATGAGGGTGATCTCTATCGCACGCGTCTTACCCACTCACTGGAAGTCGCGCAGATTGCCAGAACAGTCGCCCGGGTATTGCGCCTGAATGAGACGCTGGTAGAGGCAATCAGCCTTGCCCACGACCTCGGCCATACGCCATTCGGCCATGCTGGCCAGGACGCACTGAACGCGCGCATGCGGGATTTCGGTGGTTTCGAGCACAACCTGCAGTCGCTACGCGTGGTCGATGAGCTTGAAGAAAAGTACGCCAGTTTCCCAGGCCTGAACCTGACTTTCGAGACGCGCGAGGGCATCCTGAAGCACTGCTCGGCAAAAAATGCCCGCGAGCTTGGAGCGATAGGACAGCGTTTCATTGACCGCCAGCAGCCGGGGCTCGAGGCGCAGATCGCGAACATTGCCGACGCTATCGCGTATAACAATCACGATGTCGATGACGGTTTTCGTGCCGGACTACTGAGCCTCGATGATCTGCGCGAGCAGGCTCTGTTTAATGAGCAGTATCTCGATGTGCAGAAAACCTATCCGGGACTCGAAGACCGTCGCCTGATCTATGAAATCATCCGCCGCATGATCAATAAAGTGGTTACGGATCTGATTGACAATACGCAGCGGCGTCTTGATGCAGCGGCGCCAGCGTCAATAGCGGACGTTCGTGAGTACCAGGAGCCGATCGTGGTACTCAGTGAGGAAGTGTTCACAATGCATACCTCACTCAAACAATTTCTTAGCAAAAAGCTGTATCGACACGACAAAGTTCGGGAAATGACCGATGAGGCCAAAGCGATGATTGAAGTACTGTTCGATCGCTATATGGCCGATCCGGGGCAGCTGCCCGCGGATTTCGCAGCACGGGCCAGCACTGATGATGGCTCCACATCCGAGAAGGCTCGGGTAGTAGCCGATTACATCGCCGGTATGACGGATCGCTTCGCAATTGCAGAATACGATCGACTTAGTTGATAGAATGCGGCGCGAATTCGAATTCCTTAGGTAATCAAGAGTGACAATCAAACCAATAGCCAATAATGAGCGGCTGATTTTCGCCATGGACGTAGCCGACTGTGACCAGGCACGCGCGATTGCTGACGAACTCGGCGACTCGGTCGTGTTTTACAAACTCGGCCTCGAACTGATGATGAGTGGCGGCTACTTCGAGTTGCTGGACTGGATGCTGGCGCGTGATAAGAAAGTATTCGCGGATCTTAAATTCTTCGACATTCCGGCAACAGTGGGTTCTGCAGTCAGGCAACTGAAAGACCGTGGCGCAAGCTGCGTCACCGTACACGGCAATCAATCGATCATGGAGGCCGCTGCAGAAAACAAGGGCGACAACCTGAAAGTCCTTGCCGTCACCGTATTGACGAGCCTCGATCGTGGAGATCTGGATGATCTCGGTTTTGAATGTGACGTGGGTGCACTGGTTCTGTCCCGTGCCAGGCGCGCCTTCGAAGCCGGATGCGACGGCGTCATATCGTCCGGACTGGAAGTGCCGCAGCTGCGCGAGCATGTCGATTCGAAGTTGCTGGTGGTATCTCCAGGGATACGCCCGGTTGACAACAAACCGAGCGGCGACCAAAAGCGCGTGGTCAGTGTCGAACAGGCATTCAGGAATGGCGCAGATCACATCGTCGTAGGGCGGCCGATTCGCGATGCGGAAAGCCCCAGGGCAGCTGCTGAAGCGATACAGACAACCATCGCAACAACAATGGCGGAGCTCTGACGCGTGCCTGCACCACTAAAGAACGATTTATTGATTCGTGCCTTGCTGCGCGAGCCCGTATCGCGCACGCCAGTTTGGATCATGCGCCAGGCGGGACGTTACCTGCCCGAGTATCGTGCAGTGCGGGAGAAAGCCGGGGACTTTATGAGCGTGTGCTCGAATCCCGAGCTTGCCTGCGAGGTTACTCTGCAGCCATTGCGACGTTTCAAGCTCGATGCTGCGATTCTGTTTTCCGACATACTGACGATTCCCGATGCACTCGGTCTCGGTCTTTATTTCGAGACCGGCGAGGGGCCGAAGTTTCGCAATCCGGTGTCTACAGAGAGTGAAATTAAAAACCTGGCGGTGCCGGATGTCGCCGACAAACTCGGCTACGTATTCGACGCGGTGTCGTTGATTCGCCGCGAACTCGACGGACAGGTGCCCCTGATCGGCTTTGCCGGCAGTCCCTGGACGGTCGGCACGTATATGGTTGAAGGCGGCTCGAGCCGCGAGTTCGCAAAAATAAAGGGCCTTGCGGCTGAAAACCCGGCGCTGCTGGAGCACATGCTCGACGTTGTGGCGGCAACGACGACGGACTACCTGAACGCCCAGATTGATGCCGGTGCACAGGCCATCATGATTTTTGATACCTGGGGAGCAGCGCTCGAACTGGACGACTACCGCCGCTTCTCACTGGCAGGCATGCAACGCATTATTGACGGTCTGCAGCGCGAAAAAGATGGCGCAAGAATTCCGGTCATTCTTTTCACCAAGGGTGCGGGTTCCATGCTGAAAGAAATGGTGGCAACCGGTTGTGATGCGCTCGGTGTCGACTGGACTACGGATCTTGATCAGGCGCGTAAGTTCACGGGCGATAAGGTGGCGTTGCAGGGCAATCTGAATCCGGCTGTGTTACGGGAAGCGCCGGAGGTTATTGAACAAGGTGTTGCGGATGTGTTGGCTAGCTATGGTGGCGGTCCGGGGCATGTGTTTAATTTGGGGCATGGCATTACGCCGGATATTGATCCTGATCATCTTGGAGTATTGGTCGACGCCGTGCATCGGTTGAGTCCGGCGTATCATTTGTGACATTCGCGGCTAAAGCCGCTCCTACAGCATCGCGCAATACTGTAGGAGCGGCTTTAGCCGCGAATGGTAGGCCTATTCATCTCTCAACGCCCGCCGCAATATCTTGCCAACATTTGTCTTCGGCAAATCATCCCGGAACTCTATCTGTCGCGGCACTTTATAACCGGTCAGGTTGTCACGACAAAAATTCATAACATCATTTTCCGTAACCGTCGGATCGCTCCTGACAACAAATAGCTTGACCGCCTCGCCTGACTTCTTATCCGGTATGCCAATCACCGCAGCCTCAAGAACACCATCCATCTCCACAACCAGCCCTTCAATTTCATTTGGATATACGTTAAAGGCGGAAACGAGAATCATGTCCTTCTTACGGTCTTCAATGTACACAAAGCCCTTTTCGTCTATGCGACCGATATCCCCGGTGCGAAACCAGCCATCCGGCAGCATGACCCCCTCTGTTTCCTCGGGGTTTTGCCAGTAACCCTCCATAACCTGTGGCCCGCGGATGCAGATCTCGCCGACGCCGCCGCCGGGTTCGACATCATTACCATCGTCGTCACAAATCCGCACTTCAGTCGACGGAATTGGCAGCCCGATAGAGCCTGAGAATTCCCGAACACCCAATGGATTGATGATTGCCGCTGGCGACGTCTCTGTCAGGCCGTAGGCCTGCACAATCGGCTGCCCGGTTACCTGTAACCATTTTCTGGCAACGGCCTCCTGCACCGCCATGCCGCCGCCAATAGTCAGGCGCAGTGAGCTGAAGTCCACATCCGCAAAACCGGGGGTATTGAGTAATGTCGCGAACAAAGTATTTACGCCGGTGAAGTACGCGAATTTATACTTTTTCAGCTCACTAACAAACCCCGCAAAATCGCGTGGGTTGGTTATCAATATATTTTCACCACCCTGCAACATGATGGTCAGGCAGTTACCCTGCAAAGAAAAAATGTGATAAAGCGGCAACGCCGTAATTGCAATTACGCGCTCTATGTCGTCCATAATGCCACCCTGCCAGGCGTAGCTTTGTTGCACGTTGTACACCATATTACGGTGACTCAGCATTGCCCCTTTTGAAAGGCCGGTTGTACCACCTGTATATTGCAGAAACGCGATATCCGCAAAGCCGAGCTCAACCGGGTCGAGCGCGACGCCCGTTTCGCTCTTAAGTGCAACTCGCAGGGTAACGCTGCCAGGTAACGAGAATGCCGGCACCATCTTTTTTATATACTTCAGCCCCAAATTCGTTATCGGGCGTTTCGGCCAATTGAAAAGATCGCCCAGTTGGGAAGTTACAACGTGTTCGACTTTGGTATCGGCGATGACCTTCTCAAGCGTATGAGCAAAGTTTTCGAGAATGATTATGCACTTGGCGCCGGAATCGGATAGCTGGTGTTTCAACTCCCGCGGCGTGTACAGTGGATTGACGTTTACAACAACAAGGCCGGCGCGAAAAATGCCACACAACGCGACGGGGTACTGCAGTACATTGGGCAGCATGATGGCGACGCGCTCACCCCTGACCAGACCAAGCGAATGTTGCAGGTAACAGGCGAATTGCATTGACAACCGATCGAGATCGGCGAACGTCAGTGTTACACCCATGTTGGTATACGCCGGGCGATCGGCAAATTCACGAAACGAAAACTCGATCATGTCGCGTACCGATTTGAATTCAGGCGCAGGAAGCTCAGCGGGTACACCCTCCGGGTATGACTTCAGCCAGATTTTTTCCACGTGTTCTTTATCTCCGCTTATTTCTTGTTGTAATCGGTCAGCGCCTGGCGAATTATCGGCCAGGCATTATCAAGGAGTATCAACTGTGCTTCCGCGTTTGGGTGAATGCCGTCGTCCTGCATCAACTCCTCATTGAGCGCAATGCCGTCCATGAAAAATTCGATCCAGAGTATCCCAAGCTGCTCACTGAGGTCACGATAAACGCCCTCGAATGCCTGTGTATAACGTGGGCCATAATTGCTCGGTATGCGAATGCCGAGTACCACGGCTGTTGCTCCGCTGGCTTTGGTCGTCTCAATAATAGTCTTGAGATTGTCCTTCATTACCTCAGGCGGAAATCCACGTAAGCCGTCATTGCCGCCGAGTTCCAGGATAACGAGTTCGGGGTGAAAGCGGTCGAGCGCGGGACCGATCCTGGTTTTGCCGCCTTCAGTCGTTTCACCGCTAATACTGGCGTTAATGACGCGATGTTCGTACCCTTGTGAGGCCAGCCGGATTTGCAACAAAGCAGGCCACGACTGGTCAACATCTATGCCGTAACCGGCGCTCAGGCTGTCACCAAATACAAGAATGGTCGGTACGCTGGCGCCATGCGCGGGAACGCCTGCGGTAATAGCCAATAACAGAAAAAAGGTCAAAAACTTTCGCATGAATGACGATCCAGCCAGTGAAAACGTAGTACTTGCAACAAAAAACGTAAGCAAGCAGGTTAGCAGCCCCGAAGGTGGTCTGACCATCCTTTCGGCGGTGAGTTTCGCCATTAATAAGGGCGAAACGGTCGCGATTGTCGGTGCGTCAGGCGCCGGCAAGTCTACCTTACTGGCGTTGCTGGCTGGTCTCGATCTGCCAACCGAGGGTGAAATATGGCTCGGTGGCACTAATCTGACCAATCTTGACGAAGATGGTCGCGCTGCCGTTCGGGCAGCCAGCGTCGGCTTCGTCTTCCAGTCGTTTCACCTCGTGCCCTCTCTCAATGCCCTGGAGAACGTGATGTTGCCGCTTGAACTGGCCGGCAAGAGTGCACCCCGACAAAGTGCCTTGACCATATTGCAACAGGTGGGTCTCGGGGAGCGCTGGAGCCACTATCCAGCGCAATTGTCGGGCGGAGAAAAGCAGCGTGTGGCGATCGCTCGTGCTTTTGCCACCGAGCCCGCAGTACTTTTTGCGGACGAACCAACCGGCAATCTTGACAGCCGTACCGGCGGACATGTCATGGACCTGATGTTTGAACTGAATCGTGAGTCATCCACCACACTCATTCTTGTGACTCACGATGCCTCGCTCGCCGAACGATGTGACCGTGTAATCGGGCTGGACGCTGGCAAACTTGTCAGCGACGAGCGGGCGGCCAGGTGAAAGCGGTACTTTACGCATTGCGAAGCTTCGGCCGGGAGATGCGCTCCGGTGAGGTTATTGTATTGCTCGCCGCTGTCGCGCTGGCGGTTGCCGCACTGACTGCAGTCGGCTTTCTTACAGATCGCATTGGTCGTGCGGTCGCACGCCAGGCAAACGAAGTGCTGGCAGCAGATCTTCGCTTGCGTTCACCGGATGTGATTCCGGCCGAGTGGCATGAGCTGGCTGCCGACCATGGATTGCGTTCCGCCGAGACGCAAACATTCCCCAGTGTTGTTTTCGCTGGTGAGCAGAGTTCACTGGCTACGATCAAGGGAGTCAGCGACGGTTATCCGTTACGTGGCGCAGTACGCATCGCCGACCGTCTTTTCGGTGAACAACGTGTCGCCGAGGGTATACCCGCAGCAGGGCATATCTGGGCGGACGGCGCGCTCATGGCAAGACTCAACGTAAGCGTCGGTGACGCCATCTCGGTTGGTGAGTCAGACCTGCAAGTTGCTGCAGTCCTTACCTACCGCCCGGATCAATCGATTGGTTTCGCATCACTTGCGCCCTCACTGGTTATCAATGATGACGACCTCGCGGCAACGGGCCTCATCACCGAAGGCTCTCGCGTACGTTACGCGTTGCTTGTGGCAGGAGAGGAGAGTGCTGTAGACGAATTTTACGAAGCGATCGAACCGATTTTGCCGGATTCCGTGCGTAGCCGAAATCGTGAGGAGGGTAGCGATCGCGCAAACAATGCGGCAGATCGGGCGCAGCGCTTTCTGTCGCTGACGGCGGTGATCAGTCTGCTATTGAGCGCAGTGGCTATTGCAATGTCGGCGCGTCGTTTCGCACACAAACGCATGGACACGGTCGCATTGATGAAAAGCCTGGGTGCAAGCCAGCGTTTCGTCGTTACGGCTGCCTCTGTACAACTTTTCATACTCGGAGTGCTTGGCATCGCCGTTGGCAGTGTCGTCGGTTTCGGCATGGAGAAGATCGTTACCGCGATGCTTGTGGACATCATCCAGGGAGATTTACCGTCGGTTGGTTTTTCACCCGTGTTGCTCGCATCCGCCAGTGCCATGGTTTTGTTAATTGGCTTTGCCTTGCCGTCGTTGATTCAATTGCGCGATACACCGCCGTTGCGCGTTTTACGCCATGACGAAATGCCGCCACCACCATCAAGATTGCTGGTTGTAGGTACGGCGCTGATCGCGGTCACTGCCATGCTGTACCAGGCGATCGGCGATGCCAGCATGCTGGTGATAGTGCTTGGTGGAATGCTGGTCGTGTCCGGTGCGCTATACGTTGCCGGACGTTTGCTGGTTGCATTAATGGGGCGATTCCGTGGCGGCGTGGGTATCGCGTGGCGTTACGGTCTCGCGAATATTGCGCGTCGCGGCAGGGATAGCGCGGTGCAGGTTGTTGCGTTCGGTCTGGGACTGACGGTCCTGCTGCTGCTGACGTTCGTTAGAACAGACTTGCTCGACGGTTGGCAGCAAACGCTGGACAAGGATGCGCCAAACCATTTCCTGATCAACATCCAGCCACAGGAACGCGCATCGATAGCACAAATATTTCAAAACGATGGCATAGCGGCTCCCGCGTTCGTGCCACTGGTACGTGCCCGCATGCAGACTATTAACGGCGAGGATGTGAAGACCCGCGAGTACCCGGTGGAAGATGGTAAGTGGATGGCAAATCGGGAGCAGAACCTGACCTGGTCCGAATCACTGAGCTCAAGCAACGAAATTGTTGCCGGTGAGTGGTGGCCGATCGATTATTCCGGCGAGCCACTGGTTTCCCTCGAGGAGGAAGCCGCATCCGAACTCGGTGTGGAGTTGGGCGATCAACTGAAATTTCTGGTTGCCGGACAGGAAATTGAATTAACGGTGTCAAGCTTTCGTACGATCAACTGGGATTCGTTCCAGCCAAACTTTTTCATGGTGCTGTCGCCTGGCGCGCTGGATGATTACCCTGCGACATTTGTTGCCAGCCTGAAAATGGAGCAGCAGGACAAGGGTGTTCTGATTGACCTTGTCCGTTCGCACCCGACAGTTTCTGTCATCGACCTGGATGTGATTCTCGAGCAGGTAAAAAGCATCCTGGACAAGGCGAGTCTCGCCGTGCAGGCGGTTTTCGTATTCACGCTTGCTGCCGGTATTGCGGTGTTGTTTGCTGCAGTGCAGTCAACCATTGACGAGCGACGTTTTGAGAGTGCGCTGTTGCGGGCACTGGGGGTCAGGCGGCGGACGGTCATGCTGGGCGTCCTGACCGAATTTGCCGCGCTCGGGTTTGCTGCAGGATTTCTGGCTGCCGCCGGCGCCTCAATACTCGCAGCCGTCGTCGCTGAGCAACTGTTTGAATTGCCTTATGTCTTCAATCCAGCCCTCTGGGCAGCCGGTCTTTTGGGCGGCATATTCCTGGTTTGTGGCAGTGGCTTTATTGCCGCGCGTGGCGCGATCAATGCGTCGCCAGTAGACGTCTTGCGGGCCGCATAGCGCAAATCATATGAATGACGAGGTAGAGAAACTTTCCTGTGGTGCGGTTGTGGTTCGCCGAACGGAGAACGGCTGGCTTACGTTGATGTTGCGAGCCTATCAAAACTGGGATTTTGCCAAGGGAATTCGCGAGGCTGGCGAAACTTCGATGCAGGCAGCGTTACGCGAAGTCGACGAAGAAACCGGCATCGGCGATTTGCAATTTGATTGGGGAGAGCGTTTTAAAGACACCGGCCCGTATAATCGCGGCAAGGTGGCTCGCTACTACCTGGCAAGAACCGAGCAGGTGCGCGTCGAAATGGGTATATCACCGGAGCTGGGTCGGCCCGAACATCATGAATATCAATGGATGGATTTTGATAAGGCTTATGATATCTCTGCGCCCAGGGTAAGGCAGGTTGTACAGTGGGCGAGGCAGGTGATCGGAGCCTGATCGCCCGTCCTGACGGGCGACAAACATTTTGCGACGCAAAATGTTTGCTTCTTTCAAACCACCCGATTTCTCTCCTCCCCCGCCAAAAATGCCGCCACATTCAACGCCGACTCAACAATCGCATTCTGCCGCGCCTCAACCGTCCCCCACGCAATATGCGGCGTAATAATCAAATTATCACCCGCATAATCAAGCAACGGATTCCCGTCAACCGGCGGCTCCTGCGGCAACACATCAATTGCGGCGGCCGAAATCTCTCCTGAACTCAGTGCCGCTACCAGCGCCTCTGAATCGACCAGGCCACCACGCGCGGTATTGATAAGTATCGCGTTAGGCTTCATAAGTTTTAACTCCGCAGCGCCAATGAGCCCGCGGGTTTCGTCCGTCAGTGGACAATGCAATGAAACGACATCACTCTGTTGCAGCAAGTCCTGTAAATCAGTGTGCCCCCGCCGCCTTGCAATCAGGACAGACATGCCAAACTGGCGTGCAATATTTTCGACACCACGACCGAGCTCACCATGACCGACGATACCAATGGTCATGGCGGAAAGTTCGCGCAGCGGAAACTCGAGCATGCAGAAATCAGATGCTTTCTGCCACTTCCCCGCGCGTACAATCTGGTTGTACCGACTGATGTTGTGACTCAGGTTTAACAGCACTGCAAACACATGCTCCACTACAGATTGCGTGCAATAAGCCTTGATATTGCATACGGCCACACCGTGCTCTTTTGCTGCGGCAAGGTCGACATTGTCGACTCCGGTTGCCGTGAGGCCAATAAACCGAACGGCGTCAGATTGATCAAGGATTTCCCTGCTCAAACGGACTTTGTTGGCGAATATAACCTCCACACCGGCAATTCTCTCAACAACCTCGTCCGGCGCCGTGTTGTCAAAAACCTTAAGGTCCGGCAAGACCTTCAGCAATGGTGAAATATCCAGTTCAGCGGAACCGACAGTCGCATAATCGAGGAATACAGCTTTCATAGTGATATCGTTATTGCCATATCAGGGGAGCCCGAAAGATGACCGATGAGTTCTGGAAACGCAAATCTCTTGCCGGGATGTCCACGCAGGAGTGGGAGTCGCTGTGTGATGGTTGTGCCCTTTGCTGCCTGCAGAAACTCGAGGACGATGAAACTGGCGAAATCTATTACACTGACGTGGCGTGTAAATTGCTGGACCTTGGTACATGCCGTTGTATTGACTACCCGGCCAGGGCGAAAAAGGTCGCCAGTTGCCTGGTATTGTCGGTCGATAACCCGGAGGCATTCGCCTGGCTGCCGGCGACCTGCGCTTACCGCTTGCTGGCGGATGGTAACGACCTGCCGGAATGGCATCCGCTCATTACGGGTGACCCTGATTCAGTGCATGCGGCAGGAATCTCCGCGAGGGACAAAGCAGTTTCGGAGACTGAGACGACGCAATGGACGGTATTGCGAAAACTGGGGTGAATAGCCGGACCGAGACTTAAAGCACCCATCCTTGCTGGCTACAAATAGCCGAAACAAAATGAGAACTGACACATGAGCGAATATCGTACCGTTCCGTTACAAACCTATGATGAATATCCGGTTGACGAAATGCGCCGCCGATCGGCGGATTTTTATACGCAGATCAACCGGCGTCGTACCGTTCGGGAATTTTCAGACCGTCCGGTTCCGCGAGACATCATTGAGAATGCGTTGCGCGCGGCAGGTACGGCACCCAGTGGCGCAAACCTGCAACCATGGCATTTTTCAGTAGTCACTGGTGCAGAAACTAAAAAACAAATACGCATCGCTGCGGAAGTTGAAGAAAAGGAATTCTACGAACATCGTGCGTCTGCTGAATGGCTGACAGCACTTGAGCCGCTGGGTACGGACTCCGACAAACCGTTTCTGGAAACGGCGCCGTACCTGATTACTGTCTTCCTGCAGAAGTACGGCAAATTGCCCGATGGTCGCAAGGTCAAACACTACTACCCGGTTGAATCGACCGGGATTGCGACGGGCATCCTTATAACCGCATTACATATGGCGGGTCTGGTTTGCCTGACACATACGCCGAGCCCGATGAAGTTTCTGAACAAGATTCTGCATCGTCCGGTTAGTGACCGGCCGTTTCTTTTGCTGGTGACTGGTTACCCCGCTGAAAATGCGATGGTTCCGGACATCGGACGCAAATCTCTGGATGAGTATGTGAGTTTCGTTGATGACGGAACTTGTGGTCAGGTTTAGTCGCGGCGGGACGCCGTGATAATCCAGCGACCTCGTCCAGCGACCTCGTCCAGCAAACCTAACCCGTATTCTGCAAACCCTGGGCGATACCAATGACGCTCGCCAGTAGCGTGTCAAACAACTTTCCATCTTCATAATTCGTTTCACGCCAACGACTCAACAGGTCAATTTGCATCAGGCTCATCGGGTCGACATACGGATTACGCAGCATAATGGCCCGCTGCAGTGTGGAATCTCCCTCAAGCAACGTTTCGTGATCCGAGTACTCCAGTATCAAATCGCGGGTCAATTCGAATTCCTTCTCGAGCAATGGAAAGAATTCCTCATGCAGCTCGCCGGCAAGTTCCGAATAAAGTTTTGCAATCCCGAGGTCTGACTTTGCAAGCACCATTTCAGCGTCCGCTGTCAGCGTGCGCATGAAATACCACTCGCTGAACATCTCCCTGAACAGATCATCATCAAATTGTTCGCTGGCCGCCCGCAAACCACTGCCAAGCCCATACCAGCCAGGCAGCATAAGCCGGTTTTGTGTCCACGCGAAAACCCACGGAATAGCCCGCAGGTTTTCCACGCCACTACCAGCACGTCGGGATGCGGGGCGCGAGCCGATGCGCATACGTTCGATCAGGTCAATCGGCGTTGCGAGGCGGAAGTAGTCGTGGAAGTTCGGTGTATCGAAAACAAGCTTGCGGTAGGTGTCACGACTGGCGGATGCGATTACATCCATCATATCGTGCCAATGCGGCATGTCATTGCCGCGGTGTTGCGGCATAGCAGTCGCAAGCGCGACCGAACCGACCGCCTGCTCCAGCGTGCGCAACGCAATACCCCTGAGGCCATATTTTTCGTTGATGATCTCGCCCTGCTCAGTGACTCGCAGCCGCCCGTTAACCGTGCCCGGTGGTGCACCCATCACGGCGGCATGCGTTTTCCCGCCGCCGCGACTGATCGTGCCGCCACGGCCATGAAACAGGTTCAGTTCAATATTCTGTCGGGAGACGACGTCAACGAGTTCGACCTGTGCGTGCTGTAGCGCCCACCGTGCGGACGCGAGTCCCGAATCCTTGTTGCTGTCAGAGTAGCCGATCATGACCGATTGCCGGTCGGAACGTTGCCGCAAGTGTTTGCGATACAGGTCACATGCCAGCAATTCTTCGAGAATATCCTTGCCGTTGCGCAAGTCATCAACTGTTTCCAGGAGTGGTGCGATATCGACCGGTACTTCGCCACGACGATTATGCAATTCACTCCAGTTCGCAAGCAGCAGTACCGACAAAACGTCGTCGGCCCCCTGCGTCATGCTGATGATGAAGGGGCCTATGGCATTGTCGCCATATTTGCGCTTGCAAAATGCGACTGCCTGGAAAACAGCGAGTGTTTTGCGGGCGGTTATGCTTTGTGTATCGGTAAAGGAATCCCTGGACTCGATCACCTCTACTATTCGCGCCAACCGATCTTCCGCTGACCAGTTCAGCCAGTCGTCTTCGCCAAGCAACTCGCCGACCACCTGGCGATGGACCAGTGCGTCCTGGCGAACGTCCAGCGTAAGAAAATGAAAACCAAAGGTTTCAATACGGCGTATCAGTCGTTTGACTGCAAATAACCCGGCATGCTGTCCTTTATGCGACGCAAGGCTTGCGGCGAGAATTTCGATGTCGTCACGAAATTGTTTGACCGACTCGTATGGGTATACGCTGTCATCGTACGTAGCCTGCAATCTTGCCTGTATGAGGCGCAAGAACACCCTGTACGGCATATCCCTGTGGCGTGCGGGAACGGCATGGTAGGCATGCTGAAACATGCCGCGGTAATGGTCGATTCGTCGCGGGATAGCTTCGTCGATCGCGATGCGGTCGCTGGACTGACTAAGCTTGGAGGACAGCCCGCCACACTCTTTAAAATACAGGTCAAGTATCAATGAACGCTGCCGTGCCAGTGTCGAACGAATAGTCTTGGCATTCACATTGGGATTGCCATCCATATCCCCACCAACCCAGGATGCAAACCTGACAATACGCGGCACTGTTATTCGTCGCCCCTCCTCGCCATATACGCGAACGACAGCATTCTCGATGTCTTCATAAAAAGGTGGCATGGCCTTGTAGAGCACATCGGTAAGAAAGAACAGAACGTGCTCGAGCTCATCCGCAACCGTCATCTGCGTGGAAGGCGACTCGTCTGTCTGCCAGCCGGTTGTCATGTCCAGCCGGATGTTCTCCAGGCTGATGGTGGTTTCCTGTGTCGTCATTGTCGGGTTGAGCATGTCGATCAACTGGCGAACAATGTGCTGTTCTTTCCGCAAAATAGTTCGCCGCGTTGGCTCGGTTGGATGCGCAGTGAAAACAGGCTCGATCAACATGCGATTGAGGAGTTTCTGCAAAGCCGGCAGGTCAACCCCGGATGCTTTCAATTTGGCCAGGGTTTCTTCCAGGCCACCGGGCTGATACTGACCGGTGCCTTGCAGGTATTTGCGCCGCCGCCGAATACGGTGGACCTTTTCCGCCGTATTGACCATCTGGAAATAGGTAGAGAATGCACGGATAACTTCAGCGGCCAGCGACAAATCAAGACCATTGACCAGTGTGGCCAGGTCTTCGCCGGGTTTCTCATTGTCCTCACGGCGGCGAATCGCCCGCAATCGTGCAGCTTCCACGATATCAAAAAGTTCGTCACCACCCTGATCTTTGAGCAACTCGCCGACCAGCGTTCCCAGCATGCGCACGTCGTCGCGCAAGGGCTGGTCTTTGTCCTCAAAGGTGATGTCTTGCCGGCGTAACAACTTATGCATAGTGGTGAGCTACTTCAGTCGCGAAAATTTTCGTATTGCAGTGGCAGTTCGGTCTTCGAATCCTTGAGCAGCGCAATGACGGCTTGCAGATCATCCCGTTTTTTACCGCTCACACGGAGTTTCTCGCCCTGGATCGAGGTTTGCACCCTGATCTTGCTTGCTTTGATTTGTTTGACCAGATCCCTGGCAAGCGGCGTATCGATGCCCTTGCGCAATATGACCTTCTGCCGCGCTTCGCTGCCGGTAATCTCCACTTCCTCTTCTTTCATGCAAGCAATGTCGATGCCCCGTTTTGCCAGCTTCTGGCGCAGAATGTCCAGCATCTGCTGTAACTGAAAATCCGCCTGGCTGGTCAGGTTAACTACCTGCTCTTCCAGTACGTATTTCGATCCTGTCCCCTTGAAATCGAAACGCGTACCAACCTCGCGGTTGGCCTGATCAATGGCGTTGCTTGCTTCGTGAGCATCGAATTCACTCACTACGTCGAATGATGGCACTGTTTTCTCCTGTCCGGTGTCGGGTATCCACCCTTACTCCAGCTTCTTATTCTGGCCGACTCCCCGTCTCTTCGGTAGTCAGCGAATCAATCAAGTCTGCCGGTTCGGCGAGCATCGTGGTAACGAGGTCCGTGAAATCTTCCTGCAGGCGCGTGTAATACATGCCGGTTCCCGGCCCGGAAAATCCAGTATGAATTTTCCGCACGCGTCCGTCGCGGTCAATAAAAATGGTCGTCGGATACGCCAGTACGGCGCTCAGCGCCGGCAATGTATTACCAGCCTCTGTCTTGTCCGATATGCCGGCAACCAGCGTGTCGTATTCAATAGCAAACTTGGCGCGGAACTGGCGCACCTGTTCGGCGGCGAGGTCAGCATCTTCGAAATGCTCATACAAGAGCGCCACGATTTCCAGGCCCTGGTCGCGATATTGTTTGTAAAAGGGTGCGAGGTACCTGGCTTCGTCATTGCAATTCGGACACCAGGTGCCAGCAATGGTCACGAGTACTACTTTGTCCCGATATTTTTCGTCATCCAGTGACACCAGGTTGCCGTCCAGATCGGGAAACTCAAATTCGAAGCGATCATATCCCGGCTTCAGGAATGTTCTGCCATAGGCATCCGGCAGGACAACATTTTTGTCGCGCACGCCAGACCACTTCTGATGCCATGAGGTCGATGCCCAGAAATCGGCGTCGACAATTTCGCCATTCGCGTTGATTTCACCGGAAAAAACGAAGGCGTGGGCACCATCGAATGTTGATAACTTGAATCGATTGCCGCGAACGTTGCCGGCAAGAAAACGATGGTCGCCGTTCGGATTAAGAAACGTACCGAAAAGACGTGAACCGCGTTGGGCGAACTCGCCGATCGAGGGCGTGTTAGTTCCGTCGGGCTCGTGAAACTGTACTGCCCATCGACCCGACATGTCGTGCCGTGGGCTTTCGGTGTTTTCCGGGCTGCGCGCACCACCGGGGATTGCCGTGAACGGCATAACCTGTGTTTCGCCATAGCGCCTGACAATGGTTAGCTCCCCGGTCAGGTTGCCGTCAGCAAGTGTGGCGCGAATTTCATTATTAAAGGCAGGAAACCTGAGCAGCAATTCGTTGTTGGTAAAACGGACTTCGGATACGCGCACCCGTTCCTGGCCATTAACCAGGCTGGCCCGGTAGACATCGCCGTCATTGCTGATTTCCAGGCCGGTTTCGATCTCGGCACCGGGCAGGGTGATGGTTGCCTGCCAGTAGCCACTCTCAAGGACCGGGTTGTCGGCTACGGAGGTTGGTTTGCTACAGGCGATGAGGCAAACAGACGCGGCGCCTGCCAGTGCGATGCTAATCAGCCTGAGTTTCATAGTGCGCGCCCTCACGGGGAGTTCCGTCGTGCGAGTGGTTGCCTGCCATGGATTCTCCCGGTCTCAATTGTAACGCAGACCGTTCACCAGTGTTTCAACAAGGTCATATTGATGATCCACAAAGGGCGACGCGCAATGCGAAACTCTACGTGCTGCCCGGTTTTTGCCAGCGCAATAGCGCTGCGGCAGCGGCACAATCGCTGAAAGTCCAGGGAAGGACAATCATGTTGCAAAATGCTGGCCTGGTCATGCGTGGCCATGACGAAATCACGGTAAATGCGGGTTCGCCGGAAGCGGTGAATCCTTGCAACGCGCTTTTTCACGCGTTGCGGCAGCTCGGTTTCGAGCCGCAGACACACTATTGCGGCAACCAGATAACAACAGCCGGAATTCCGTACCTGCTGCCGGTCATGCGCGTCCTCAGTTCACCTTCGGACTCCGGCAGGCTGTTACGGGCGCTCAGCGACCTGGTTCGACAGCAGGTTCCACTAACGCTTGCCCTGACCGATCTCGGTAGTGGCGATACTGCGTTGCAGTCGATGCAGAACCTTTGTGAATCTCTGCGGTCCGGTTTGTCCGGCTACGGCCTGTCAGCGGAAGGAATCGGTCTGTGCCTGCATTCGCACCAGATGCCGTTGCAGGCATTTTCCGTAATTGCCAATTCAGTCCTGGGCAACGGTCCACGTTACGTATTCCTGGACAGCCTGCAAATGACACGGCACTGTAATCCGACCGTACAGGCAGAGACTGATGCAAACTGGTTGTTCCTTTGGCGCCAGCGAAAATCTCCGGCGGCAGTCCTGCCCGCTTATGGGGGCATGGTCAGAAGCGCCTGCCCGCTGCTTTCCGAGGAGGTAGCCGCATCGGTGCTGCCGGTTGCCGGTGTTCAGGTTCCTGCGAGCACGGCCTGGTTGCCAATCGAAATCCCGCTGACGAATTTCACAGATTCAGTTGGCCACATGGATTGGCCTCGATTAGTGCCGGCGCTGACAGAGGCAGTGCGAATTGCGGAGCAAGTGCACGATCACCTCGCCTGGCCTTTTCCGCGGCAGCAGGCCGATGCTCACTTGCATCGACGCCTGGCATTTTCACTGACGGGTCTGGGCGATCTCGTATTACGCCGCGCGTGGTGTCCGGCAAATATCGATAGTCTCAACTGGTTAAGCGGAATCGTGCAGCGCATCAGGAGGGAGCTGTATGCCGCATCCGCATTGTTGACACAGAAAACCGGGCCGCTACCAGCTTTTGCGCGCGCAGATCCGTCAATTGGCCTGAGTGCCGGCCCGCAGCGGGATGTCTGGCGAAGTCGATGGCGTACCGCGGTACGGGAAGCCGCTGTGCGGCACCGCAATATGCTGGTGTTGTCCCCGTATTCGATTTTGCCCGCGGAACCGGATTGCAAACCTGAATTTATGGACCTGCTACCCGTTATTCGCCATGCGGACGCCTGGAGCTTCGCTGCGGTAGCGGGTTTTACAGACTGGAGTATTGTTGACTATCAGCGCTTCCACAGGCGAGCCTGGGCAGTAATTCAGGGGCACAATGCGCGCGGGGTCATTGCAGCGGGGGTATGAAGTGATATACGGTTTGTGATCGCCGGCTTGGCGCTAATATCACTCTCGCGAGGGTCGCTTGCAACCAGTAACGCCAGATATTCATGGGCTTGCCGTTCTGCTGCTTACTGTAGTGGCACTGTTCCTGTTTACCCGTGACAACCTGCCGCTTGAGACATCGAGTCTGGCGATTCTGATCATGCTTGTCGCCGGGTTCCAGATTTTTCCCTATGAAAGTAACGGCGAGCCACTCGGTCCCGTGCAGTTTTTCGCCGGCTTCGGTAATGAAGCGTTAATCGCGATCTGTGCGCTGATGATGGTCGGTAAGGCACTGGAAACTACAGGCGCATTGCAACCGCTGGCGACGATTGTCGGGCGCGCCTGGTCAACCCGGCCCGTGCTCGCGTTGATTATTACGTTGGTAGCCGGTGCCGTGCTGAGCGCATTCATGAACAATACGCCGATCGTTGTGTTGTTGATGCCCATACTGGTCAGCGTTTCACTGCGCGCGAAGTTTTCTGTGTCGGGCGTGATGATGCCGATGGGTCTCGCGACCATTATTGGTGGCATGTCGACCACGATCGGTACGTCTACCAATCTGCTGGTCGTTGGTATCGCGCAGGATATCGGGCTTACAAAATTCGGCATGTTCGATTTCGTGTTGCCGGTGATACTCGTCGGCGGAGTTGGCCTCGTGTTTCTCTGGCTGATTGCACCAAAATTATTGCCGGAACGCGTTCCGCCGATGGCCGATATCACACCACGGGTTTTCAACAGCCAGTTGTTTATCAAAGAGGGTGGCTTTGCTGCCGGCAAGACCCTGTCAGAGGTGCTGGCAAAAACCGCTGGCCAGATGCGCGTTGACCGGATTCAGCGCAGCGAATCCTTGTTCCTGGCAAAGCTGCCGTCGGTGCGGCTGCAGCCCGGCGACCGATTGTTCGTCAAGGATTCTCCCGAGAACCTGAAACACTTCGAACACCAGTTGGGTGCGACGCTGTACAATATTTCCGACAGCGAGCATCCGATCGGCGAGGACACGCCCCTGAAAGCAGAGGGCCAGCAGATCGCGGAAGTGGTTGTGACCCGTGGTTCACCGTTGCATTTACGCAGCCTTGCAGCAGCACGCTTTAGCGCCAGTTACAGTTTGCTGCCGCTGGCGATTCATCGGGCAAGAGCGCCCAGTTCCCAGATTACCGGCGACCTCAATTCAATTCGCCTGCGTGCCGGTGACGTGCTGCTGGTACAGGGCAACCGGGATTCGATCGATGCCCTGAAGGCCAGCGGCAACATGCTGGTACTCGATGGCACGACCGATTTGCCGCATACGCACCGTGCCACCAGGGCGCTTGCCGTAATGGGAGCGGTAGTGCTCGTCGCAGCGCTCGGGCTCATGCCCATATCCGTTAGCGCACTGATCGGCGTTGGCGTAATGCTGGCGCTCGGCTGCCTGACCTGGCGCGACGCGGTACACGCATTGTCTACGCCTGTAATCATGATCATTGTCGCGAGTCTCGCGCTGGGCAAGGCCCTGATGGGTACCGGCATGGCTGACTTCCTGGCACTTGGTTTCGTGAACATCTCATCGGGACTGCCGATTCCGATAATCCTCAGTGCCTTCATTCTCATCATGACGATTCTCACCAATGTGGTTTCAAACAATGCAGCGGCCGTAATAGGCACGCCGATCGCCGTGTCCATTGCGCAGCAGCTCGGCGTAGACCCCATACCCTTTGTGCTGGCCGTACTTTTTGGCGCGAACATGAGCTATGCGACGCCGTTCGGCTACCAGACAAACCTGCTGATCCTGAGTGCTGGCGGGTACAAGTTCTCCGATTTCATGCGCGTCGGCATACCGCTGACGATAATCATGTGGATCGGCTTTTCCATTGTTCTGCCGTTGCTGTACAACATTGGCTAGCTGCAATGACGTCTGTTCTTTCAGCTTGTTTCAATCGTCACTTGACGATCGGAATTCGCACAGGGATACTTCGTAAGTATGAATACCGCATTCAATTTTCAGCACAGCTGGTGGTGGCTACCCCGAAAGGAGTGGGTGGCTGGCTGACGTGTAGCTGAAAAGAACGACAAACCAAACCCATCTCCGCCACAATGCGGAGATGGGTTTTTTATTGGTGATGTTTTGATTACCAGACAAGGTATCGGGAAAGGTGGACTGTAGGAGCGGCTGTCTCAATGGACGTACATATGTACCGATCCGTAGGGATGCACAGGAGCGAAGACGCCGCGAATGATCAAAAAATTCGCGGCTAAAGCCGCTCCCACAGCTCATCTCTCCGCTAAACAAAAGGCCAGGAAAATCTAAATGCAACCACCATTCGACATAGCCGCCGACCTCGATACGCCCGTTTCGGCATATCTGAAACTCGCGGCACTAAACCCCCGCTTTCTGCTCGAAAGCGTGGAAGGTGGCGAGCGCCTGGCGCGCTATTCCTTCCTTGGTTTTGGTGATGCCCTGGAAATACGCCTGGACGACAACGGGCTGCAGGTCGGCGATGACGAACCCACGCAACCGGCGAATCAACATGAATACCTGGATGCACTCCGCAGCGCCCTGGCCCGTGCGCCGAAACCGCAACCGACTGTAGAAGGCCTGCCGTTTTCCGGTGGCCTGGTGGGTGTTTCCGGTTACGACGTCGTGCGTCTCTTCGAACGCCTGCCGCAAAACACAACACCGCAAGCAGACATACCCCGGGCTGCCTTTTGTGCGACAGAGTCCGTATTGGTATTCGATCACCTGACGCGACGCGTGGCATTGCTGCATGCCGGTCCGGAAGCGGAGCGGCATGCGCTGCGCACAGAAGTTATCCAGCTGCTGCGCGGAGCGATTCCTGCCAATGGCAGCGATGTCTCGATAAGCAAGCCGACCGCGAGCATGACTGAAAAGGAATACTGTGATCGCGTCGAAGCCTGCAAGGAATATATTGCAGCTGGCGACATATATCAGATCGTCATCTCTGTATTGTTCAAGGGCCGCACCAATGTTTCGCCATTCGAAGTGTATCGCGCGCTGCGCCTGCTGAATCCTTCTCCTTATATGTTCTTCTTTGATTTTGGTGAATTGAAAGTCGTCGGCTCATCGCCCGAGGCGCTGGTCAAACTGCACGGTCGTACCGCGTCCTTACGGCCAATAGCCGGCACCCTGCCCAGAGGAGCAACGACAGAGGCAGACGAGCAAAACGCGATTGACTTGCTGGCCGACCCGAAAGAATCAGCTGAGCATGTCATGCTGGTCGACCTCGCACGCAATGATCTTGGTCGCGTCGCGACGGCGGGCAGCATCAAGGTTGAGCCGTACCGGTCGATAGAGCGTTACAGCCATGTCATGCACATCGTCAGTGGCGTGCAGGGTGAACTGGCAGCGGAATACGACGCATTCGACCTGTTTGCTGCGAGCTTTCCAGCCGGCACGCTGGTCGGGGCGCCTAAGGTCCGCGCAATGGAAATCATCGAGGAGATGGAGAGTGTCGGGCGCGGTCTGTATGCCGGAACAGGGGGCTACTTCGATATCGGCGGTGATATGGATCAGGCAATCACCATTCGTACGCTGGTCTTTAATGGCGAAGAGTACAGTTTCCAGGCAGGCGCTGGCATCGTTGCCGACAGTGTGCCGAAGAAAGAATACCAGGAGGTCCTGGCCAAGAGCGCAATACTGCGGCGCGCCCTGGAAATCGCAGGGGAGGGCTTATGACTTGCCCGAATAATTCACGAGTGCCGGCTTCCAGAAAGGAAATTGCTAGATGATTAAAGTTCTTCAGCATCTGTTAGCAGCTGTCGAGGCGTTACAGTTAACGCCTGCCGGGCTGTCGCTTCCTGTGCCGGCACATCGCGCCCGATCCTGCTCGACATGTAGTCCCTGCTACGTCTCTCACACGATCGAACGCGCTGTACTCGGCACAGAAACCGCCAGTCCCGCCCACTCATGAAATATTCGGGCTGCAATGTACGCATTCTCCTGATCGACAACTACGACTCTTTCACCTACAACCTGGTGCAGGCATTTGCGGCACGCGGTGCCGAGGTGCTCGTTTATCGTAATGATGCGATCACCGTGGAAGAAGCTATCGCGCTTAAACCAACGCACCTCGTAATCTCACCGGGTCCGGGCCGTCCGGAGGATGCCGGTATTTCCATACAGATGATCAGCACATTCGCAGAAATTGTCCCCGTACTCGGTGTATGCCTCGGTCATCAGTGCCTGGTCAGTTATTACGGTGGCAAAATCGTGCGTGCAGAGCGGCTGATGCATGGCAAGACATCCATGGTCGATCATGACGACGGCGCATTGTTTGCGGGACTGTCAAAACCATTCGCAGCGGGCCGTTACCATTCGCTGTATGCAGAAGAAAAATCGCTACCGGCAGACCTGGTAGTGACTGCAACAACCCAAAGAGGCGAGATAATGGGCGTACGCCACCGCAAGTTGCCACTCGAAGGCGTGCAGTTTCACCCTGAAAGCGTGCTGACACCGGAAGGTGACAAGCTGATGGAGAATTTCATGCGGATGACAGCGGCATGAGCAACAATTATTCGGCGATGCTCGAGCAATTACTCGAAGGTGTGTCACTCAGTGAGGCCGATGCTCACGGTTTGATGCATGCGATGGCGAGTGGTGATATGCAACCGGCACTCGCCGGCGCGCTGCTCACGGCGTTGCGTGCAAAAGGAGAAACGGCTGAAGAAATTCGCGGTTTCGCCACCGCGATGCGTGAGCTTGCACTGCATCCCGAGATTCCGGACGGCCCGCCGACAGTAGATACCGTCGGTACCGGCGGCGATGGCTCAGGTAGTCTTAATTTGTCGACCGGTACCGGTTTGCTTGCTGCCGCGCGCCGGTGCGCGTGTTGTTAAACATGGCAATCGCTCTGTCTCCAGCAAATCGGGCAGCGCGGACATGCTGGAGAAACTCGGCATGCCGTTGCCACTCGATGAGGCAGCGAGCGTCGATTGTCTCGCCGCATTGAATTTCACTTTTTTGTTCGCGCCAGCGTATCACCCGGCGATGAAAGCGATCATGCCCGTCCGCGGTGCGTTAGGCATACGCACGGTGTTCAACATGCTCGGCCCACTCACCAATCCGGCGGCACCGCCGTTTCAACTAATAGGTGCATTTAGCCAGGATGCGGCAAAATTGATGGCTGACGCCCTGTCCGGAATGCCAATAGAAAGAGCATTCGTAGTGCACGGTGAACCCGGCTGGGACGAGGCAACGCCGGTCGGTGAGTTTACTCTTTATGATGTGTCCCCAGGCTCGGTGGTCAAAACCACGCGAACGCCGGAGGACTACGGCATGCAACGCTGTGAGCCGGACGCGTTGCGTGGCGGTGATGCAGCCCATAACGCAGCCGAATTGAGACGCGTGTTTGTCGGTGAGGACAAAGGTCCGCATCGGGATGCTTTGCTGATGGGTACCTCACTGGTGCTCGAAGTAGCCGGGTTGGTCGCGGACCCTGGTGAAGGTGTGGCACTCGCCGCGGATACGATCGATAGTGGCAAGGCCGCAGAATTCCTCGACACCTTTAACGCACACTTCGCCGGCTGATGAGCAGTTTCCTGAAAACAATGGCGCAGAGCAGCGCAGCAAGAGCTGCCGCAGCAAAGACAACGTTTTCGTCGGCTGCACTGGACCGCCCCGCGTACCCACTGCGATTGAATGGCTTTGATATCATCGCAGAAATCAAGAATCGCTCTCCTGCCGAAGGTGAACTGTTCGGCGTCGATAGTGATCGGGCGGCACGTGCCAGCGGTTACGCTGACGGCGGTGCTGCAGCAATATCCGTGCTGACCGAGCCTGATCGGTTTGACGGTCATCTCGAGCACCTCGAAGAAGTTGTGGCTGCGGTTGCGGAGCACGAGCTTCCCGTAATGCGCAAGGATTTCCTGGTCGATACGGTACAGGTTCTCGAAGCCAAAGCCGCAGGGGCAAGCGGCATTCTCCTGATCGCGGCCATACTGAGCGACGCCGAACTCCACAACATGCTCGACTGTGCGTTTGATAATGATCTGTTCGTATTGCTCGAGTCGTTCGATGAAATCGATCTCGAAAGATCTGCGTTCATAATGCAGAAAGTCAAAATTCGCAAACAGGCGGCCCGCAATAAATTCCTGATCGGCGTCAACTCACGCAACCTGCAAACGCTGGCACTCGATCCATTACGGCTCAAGCGATTTGGGCCACTGCTGCCGGGTGGTGTCGTCTGTGTTGCGGAAAGCGGGCAACATACGGCAGAGGATGCGGCTGACGTTGCTGCATGGGGATACGCGATGGCATTGGTAGGCACCGCGCTGATGCGTACCGATGACCCGGCCACGCTGATAGATCAAATGCTGCAGTCAGGCCGTGGCGTGATCGCGGCATGACGACCTTCATCAAAATTTGCGGGTTGACGGACGAAGCAGCCGTGCAGGCCGCTGTAAACGCCGGTGCGGATGCCGTCGGTTTCGTTTTTGCGGAATCGTCCCGCCGCGTGACCCCGCAACACGCAGCAACAATTGCTGCAAATGTGCCGCAGCATATTAAAAGAGTCGCTGTAATGCTGCACCCGTCTGGTGATGAGTGGAGAGAAGTCGCAGAGGTCTTTCAACCGGATGTGCTGCAAACTGACGCAGCGGATTTTGCCAGCCTCGATGTTGCGGGTGATATCGAAAGGTGGCCTGTTTTTCGGGAAGGCGCGGCGAGTATGGCTGAAGAAATGCCGCAAACTTTCGTTTACGAAGGGCAAAAGAGTGGTCATGGAGAGAAAGTGGACTGGACAATTGCTGCAGATCTCGCGAAACGCGGCCGGATGATACTTGCAGGCGGGTTGAGTGCCGGAAATGTTGCGGATGCAATCGCTACGGTAGCGCCATATGGTGTAGATGTTTCCAGCGCGGTTGAGTCCGCTCCAGGTAGAAAAGATGCTGCAAAGATCAAGACGTTTATTGATGCTGCAAGAATTACGAATAATTTAGACAAGGAAACACGAAGATGAAGGCGGTACTGAATACCGGGGAAGCACAGGCACTACTGCGGGCTTCCATTGACGGAAAACTACCCGATGAACGTGGACGATTCGGGCCATTCGGCGGACGCTATGTTCCAGAGACCCTGGTGCCGGCGTTCGAGCGGCTCGAAAAGGGCATTGCGGAACACTTACACAGCGAAAATTTCCAGAAAGAGTTCCGCGCGCAACTACGCGGCTGGGTAGGCCGACCGACCGCGCTAACCTTCGCACCGCGACTTTCAGAGCGCTGGGGAACCGAAGTCTGGCTCAAGCGGGAAGACCTCGCGCATACCGGCGCACACAAAATCAACAACGCGATAGGGCAGGCACTACTTGCGAAACGCCTTGGCGCAAAAAGAATCATCGCAGAAACCGGCGCTGGTCAGCATGGCGTCGCGTCTGCTGCAGCCTGTGCGCGTGTTGGATTGCCGTGCCGCGTGTACATGGGTGCCGTCGATATAAAGAGACAAGCGCCAAACGTCGACCGCATGCATCGCCTTGGCGCAGAAGTTATACCCGTTGAAACCGGCGACAAAACACTACGTGCAGCAATTGATGAAGCGATGCGTGAGTGGGTTGCTGATCCTGCTGGCACCTATTACCTGATCGGTTCCGCGGTCGGCCCGCACCCCTATCCCTACCTGGTCAGAGAGTTGCAGTTGGTCATCGGTCAGGAAGCACGGGCGCAAATCATAGAGTACGCCGGTGGTTTGCCGGATGTTGCGTTCGCCTGCGTAGGTGGTGGTTCGAATGCGATTGGTCTTTTCTATCCATTGCTCGGTGACAGCGATGTCGAACTAATTGGTGTCGAGGCGGGCGGTATTGGCGATGGCCTCGGTGAGAACGCGGCAACGCTGGCAACCGGGACGCCGGGTGTTTTGCAGGGTAGTTATTCCATCGTCTTGCAGGACGAACACGGCAATGTTCGCGAGACCCAGTCAATTTCAGCCGGGGCTTGATTATTCGGGAGTGGGTCCCGGAGCATGCGTTATTGCAGGCGGTTGGGCGTGTTACTTACGTCGGGGCACGCGATGATGAAGCGTTGCAAGCGCTGGAGGAACTCTGCGAAACGGAAGGTATATTGACCGCACTCGAAACCGCGCACGCCTATGCTGCAGCGAAGCGCTGGTCGAAGGACAACCCTG